>ERZ1023210.73-NODE-73-length-28885-cov-5.794103_pt1 | contig 28885 bp, 24 predicted proteins | sample MGYA00380446_ERZ1023210 | MGnify/ENA primary metagenome ERZ1023210 (study PRJEB33173, sample SAMEA4830300) | metagenome | study: EMG produced TPA metagenomics assembly of the PRJEB25223 data set...
CCCCGCGTGGCAGCTGCGCGTGTGGTTCCGCTCATACTAGAGTGGGGGCGCATTGCAGTTGTTTTCGGGGGAGGATACGCAATGGTGGAATACCACCGCTGGTATTGGACAAGCTACGGACACGCACTAGCTAATAATCTGCGGTCCTTGCGGGAAATGCGCGGGCTATCGCAGGCCCGGTTAGCGCAATTATCGGGGCTTTCGCGCAACCTTATTTCTAACCTGGAACGTAATGAATCTGGAGCTAAAGCTGCTGATCCCGTGTTGTCCACGGTGTATAAGCTGGCACAGATTCTGTATGTTCCACCAGGCGTGCTGTTGCCCGGGGTAGATGAGGTGATTGCTGGCCCGTGTGCGGCGACCACCCCGCATTTGCAGGGCAGGTGGCCGGTTGCAGAGCATGACACAGCCCCGTTTAGCCCGGTGTATTTGGTGCGGGCAGTCACCGATGAGCTTCCGGAATTCGCCGCACCAGAACCGCTAGGAACAGCGGAAATTATGCCACCCAAGCGGTCCCCAGGAGAACGTCGCAGGAAAAGATAACAGCGTATAATTCGGGCCTGTGTACTGTGCAGAGTAGGGTGCAAGAGTAATTGCGAGATTCGCAATTGGAGATTAGCTGTTAGATAGCTGAAGAAAGGACCGGGTTGATGGATATTGCCTCGTTCGTTGCTGAGTGGATCGAACACCATCACGACGAGGTTCTCGGGTGGCGTCGCCACATTCACCGTAACCCGGAACTATCCCACAAGGAATATGCCACCACGGATTTCTTATGCCAGGTGCTGGAAGAATACGGCCTGCACCCCCACCGATTCCCAGAAACAGGACTTTATGTCGATGTCGGCGAGGACCACGGTAAAGGTCGCATAGCCTTCCGTGCTGATATTGATGCGCTGCCCATTCAAGAGCTCACCGGTGCGGAATTCGCTTCGCAGATTGATGGAGTTTCGCATTCTTGCGGGCATGATATCCACACCACCATTGCGCTGGGCTTGGCGTGTTCCTTGGGGCAGTTGATCAGTGCTTATCCCGGTGCTTTGAGCTTTGGCGTGCGGGTAATTTTCCAGCCGGCTGAAGAAGTCATGACTGGTGGCGCAGTTGATGTGATTGAGTGGGGCGCACTCGAAGGGGTCTCGGCGCTGTACGCGGTGCATGCAGAACCCAAATTGAAAGTCGGTCAGATAGGAATCCGTACGGGCGCGATTACCTCGGCCTCAGATGTCATTGAAATTGCAGTCTCCGGTTCGGGTGGGCATACTTCCCGACCTCATCTCACTAGCGACGTCGTCTACGCACTGGGCAAATTGGTGACGGAATTGCCAGCAGTCCTTTCGCGCCGAGTGGATCCGCGCACCGGCACTGTCGTAGTCTTTGGTGCCATTCACGCGGGATTTGCTCCAAACGCGATCCCAGAACAAGGTTCAGTGATGGGCACGTTGCGCACCGCGGACATCAGCGTGTGGCGTTGGCTGCGTAGGGAATTATCAGAAATCGTTGGTGAGATCCTGGCCCCAACCGGGGTGGATTACGTCGTTACGCATGACCAGGGCGTACCACCCGTGCTTAACGACGAAGTGGCAACGGCCCTGTTGGCAGAAGCAGTAACCGGCATTGATCCACAGGCGGCAGTGCAAGCTCCGCAATCGTCGGGAGGGGAAGATTTTTCCTGGTACCTCGAACACGTTCCTGGTTCTATGGCGCGCCTGGGGTGCTGGTCGGGTACCGGCGAAATGCAGGACCTGCATCAGGGAAACTTCCACCCGGATGAGCGCTCGTTGGCCGTCGGCATTCGTTTGTTTGGTGGCATTGTTGCGCGTTATGAGGAACAAGCGCGTTAGAATGAGTTAAATGTGATCTTTGCTGCGTTGTTCTGCACACCAAACCTGGTGTGTGGACGTGCCGCTGGGGTCAAATCCTGCTAACCCTCTGATGGTTCCCACGACTACATCAGGCCGGAGAAATGCAGGCCGGACAACATCAAACCGCACATAATTTTCGATGAGAGTGTAAGGAGCCCGCGTGTCTCACACCGCAAAGCGAATGGTCATCATAGGCGGAGGGCCAGCCGGGTATGAAGCAGCCTCGGCGGCAACTAAATATGGTGCCAAAGTGACCTTGATTGATGATCTGGCTCCGGGTGGCAACTCGGTGCTGCTGGATTGTGTTCCATCGAAATCGTTTATCGCCGGCGCGAATATTAAAACTGACTTGCGCCGTGCCGACGACATGGGCTTGAATGAGGGGATTGGTGAAACCAACCTTTCGGTGAAAGCCCTGAACGAACGTGTGCAGGTGCTAGCAAATGAGCAGTCTGCTGATATTGCCGAAGGTCTGGAAGAGCTGGGTGTGCGCGTAATTAACGGCCGCGCTAGCTTCGAGGAAATGGTTTCTGGCGTCACCCACCTGGTTACTGCTACCCATAAGGAAGATGGCCGCGAGGAGTTAATCCCGTGTGACCTGGTGTTGTTGGCCACCGGTGCGAGCCCACGCATTTTGCCGGGTGCGCAGCCAGATGGTGAACGGATTTTGACGTGGCAGCAAATTTATAACTTGGAAGAGCTGCCAGAGCACCTCATTGTGGTTGGTTCCGGTGTTACTGGTGCCGAGTTTGTGTCGGCGTTCTCGGAGTTGGATGTGAAGGTCACCATGGTGGCTTCACGTGATCGTATTTTGCCGCATGACGACGCCGATGCTGCCGATACTCTGGAGGAAGTGCTGGCCGAGCGTGGCGTGGAACTGGAAAAGCACGCGCGTGTTTCCGAGATTAAGCGCACCGACGGTGAAGGTGGGCAAGGCGTTGTGGTGATCACTGATGATGGCCGCGAAATTCATGGCTCGCATGCGTTGTTGTCGATTGGTTCCATCCCAAATACCTCCAATATGGGTCTGGAGCGCCTGGGTGTGGAGATGGAAAAATCTGGCCACATCAAGGTAGACCGCGTTTCGCGTACCAACGTGCCGAATGTTTATGCCGCTGGCGATTGCTCGAACCTGTTCCCACTGGCATCGGTGGCTGCTATGCAGGGCCGTATCGCGGCCTACCACGCACTGGGCGAAGGCGTCTCGCCATTGCGCTTGAAGACGGTGGCTACCGCGGTGTTCACTCGTCCGGAGATCGCGGCTGTGGGCGTGACAGAAAAAGAAATCGAAGATGGGGAAGTGCTGGCCCGGAAGTTTAAATTGCCGTTGCACACCAACCCGCGTGCGAAGATGCGTTCGTTGCGCCATGGTTTTGTGAAGATTTTCTGCCGTGGGCAATCCGACCTGGTTATTGGCGGCGTGGTCGTCGCTCCGCATGCTTCGGAGCTGATTTTGCCGATCGCGGTTGCGGTGGCAAACAACCTCACGGTGACGGATCTGGCGGATTCTTTTGCTGTCTACCCATCGCTGTCTGGTTCGATCACCGAGGCAGCTCGTCGCCTGATTGCCCCAGATACGCTGACTTAAGCTGCGTATTTTCTATCGAGATATTACCCCTCCCGCCGTCACCCACGGCGGGTTTAGTATATTGAGACCTAGATTACCCAACAATCTGTAACGCTCAGCCGGTGAGGCGGAGTGTGACGATGTGGGTGGGTGATTTTTCATGTGTATATCCGAAAGGAAAATGACGTGCCACAGTCAGGCTTGCCAGCCTTCAACAAAATTCTTGTTGCTAACCGCGGTGAAATTGCCGTTCGCGCATTCCGCGCCGCTTTCGAGACCGGCGCGCGTACCGTCGCGGTGTATCCGAAAGAAGACCGCAACTCTTTCCACCGTGCCTTCGCCGATGAGGCAGTGCGGATTGGTGCGGACGCTCAGCCGGTCAAGGCATATTTGGACGTCGACGAAATCATTCGCGCTGCGAAGAAATCCGGTGCGGACGCGGTTTACCCGGGCTATGGTTTCTTGTCTGAGCGTGCGGATTTGGCACGCAAGTGCGCCGAAAACGGAATCAAATTCATTGGCCCAACCGAAGACACTTTGCACCTGACCGGCGATAAGGCCGCCGCTGTTCATGCTGCAGAAGAAGCTGGCTTGCCGACGCTGAAGGATTCCAAACCGTCGTCGGATGTCGATACGCTGGTGGAGTATTCCGCAGACTTTGAATACCCGCTGTTCGTCAAAGCCGTGGCTGGTGGTGGCGGGCGTGGCATGCGCTTCGTGAAGAGTGCAAAAGAGCTGCGCACCAAAATCTCCGAAGCTTCTCGTGAAGCCGAGGCCGCATTCGGAGACGCCAGCGTTTATCTAGAGACCGCGGTGATTAAGCCACAGCACATTGAGGTTCAGATCCTGGCCGATTCGCATGGCAACGTGGTGCACCTGTATGAGCGCGACTGCTCGTTGCAGCGGCGTCACCAAAAGGTTGTGGAGATTGCTCCGGCGCAGTTTTTGGATGCAGAGCTGCGGGAAAAGATTTGTGCCGACGCGGTGCGATTCTGTGAACACATTAATTATGAGGGCGCCGGTACGGTCGAGTTTCTTGTCGACGAAAACGGCAAGCACGTCTTTATTGAAATGAACCCGCGTGTGCAGGTGGAACACACTGTGACCGAGGAAGTTACCTCGGTCGATATCGTGAAATCGCAAATGCACATTGCTGCTGGTGCGACGCTGGACGAATTGGGTCTGACACAGGATTCCATCACACTTTCCGGTGCCGCGCTGCAGTGTCGCATCACTACTGAGGATCCAGCCAACGGTTTCCGCCCGGATACCGGCACGGTCTCGTCGTACCGTTCGCCGGGCGGTGCGGGTGTACGTCTGGATGGCGCTACCTCTGTCGGGGCTGAGATCACCCCGAATTTTGACTCGCTGCTGGTGAAAATGACTTGCCGTGGTGCGGATTTCCAGATCGCTGTGGCCCGTGCTCAGCGCGCACTGAACGAATTCACCGTTACCGGTGTCTCGACGAATATCGGTTTCCTGCGCGCCTTGCTGCGTGAACCAGAATTCGCGAATGAACGCATTAACACTGGCTTCATTGCGGATCATCCACACCTGCTGGAAGCGCCACCAGCCGACGATGAACCAGGCCGGATCTTGGAATACATCGCAGATATGACCGTGAATAAACCACACGGTGAACGCCCAACTGCGCTGCGTGCTTTCGATAAGCTGCCAAAGAAATTGGCCCCGGAGATCCCGAAGGGCTCCCGTGATCGCTTGCTAGAGCTCGGCCCAGAAGGTTTCGCGAAATCGATCCGCGAGCAAGATGCTCTGGCGGTCACTGACACCACCTTCCGCGACGCGCACCAATCGTTGCTGGCTACCCGCGTGCGTACTTCCACGCTGTTCGCCGCAGCCCAGCACGTCGCACGCATGACACCAGACCTGTATTCCGTGGAAGCCTGGGGTGGCGCCACGTACGACGTGTCCATGCGCTTCTTGCACGAAGACCCATGGCAGCGCCTGGATCTGTTGCGCAAAGAGATGCCGAATATCAACCTGCAGATGCTGTTGCGCGGGCGCAACACCGTTGGCTACACGCCGTACCCGGATGCCGTCGCCAAGGCTTTCGTGCAGGAGGCGTCTGATTCCGGTATCGACATCTTCCGTATCTTCGATGCGTTGAATGATGTCTCGCAAATGCGCCCAGCTATCGACGCTGTGCTGGAAACTAACAAGTCGGTCGCCGAAGTAGCTCTGGCCTACTCGGGTGATATGACTTCGCCGAAAGAAAATATTTACACTCTGGATTACTACCTGCGCCTGGCAGAAGAGATTGTGAAATCCGGCGCGCATGTATTGGCAATCAAGGATATGGCGGGCTTGTTGCGTCCGGCAGCCGCCAGCAAGTTAATTACTGAACTTCGCAAGAACTTCGATTTACCGGTGCACGTGCATACGCATGACACCGCTGGCGGGCAACTTGCAACGTACTTGGCAGCAGCCAACGCGGGTGCTGATGCTGTCGATGGTGCTTCGGCGCCACTGGCTGGCACCACCTCGCAGCCGTCGCTGTCGGCGATTGTGGCTGCCTTTGAAAACACCGAGCGTGACACCGGTCTGGACCTGCAGGCCGTAGGCGATCTGGAGCCGTACTGGGAGGCCGTACGTCAGGTTTACGCCCCATTTGAGTCTGGTATTCCTGGGCCGACTGGTCGCGTGTACAAGCACGAAATCCCAGGTGGCCAGCTATCTAACTTGCGTACCCAGGCCAGCGCGCTGGGCTTGGCCGATCGCTTCGAACTGATCGAAGACACCTATGCCGCGGTCAACGAAATGCTGGGGCGCCCTACCAAAGTCACGCCATCGTCCAAGGTGGTGGGCGACTTGGCGCTGCACTTGGTGGGAGCAAATGTTTCGCCGGAAGATTTCGCGGCTGATCCGCAGAAGTACGACATCCCGGATTCGGTCATTGCTTTCTTGCGCGGTGAGTTGGGTACCCCACCAGCTGGTTGGCCAGAGCTGAAAGATAAAGCACTGGCGGGCCGCTCTGATTCGAAGCCAGCTTTGACCGAGGTGCCGGAAGAAGAAGAAAAAGCGCTTGCCGACCACGATAAGTGGGTGCGCCGCGGCGGGCTGGATCGTCTACTGTTCCCGAAGCAGGTGGAAGAATTCGCAGAATTCAAGCGCCGCTACGGCGATACTTCCGCGTTGGATGATCGCGTCTTCTTCTACGGCTTGGTGGAAGGCGAAGAAACCGTGTTGCACTTTGCTCCGGACGAGACAGGCTCCACTCCGCCATCTATGGTGGTACGTCTGGATGCCGTGGGTGATCCGGATGAGAAGGGCATCTGCAATGTCGTGATGAACGTCAATGGACAGATCCGCCCGATCAAGGTCCGCGATAATTCGGTGGAATCGTCCGTGGCGTCTGTGGAAAAGGCCGATAAGTCTAACCCTGGCCACGTTGCAGCGCCATTTGCTGGCGTGGTGAACCCAACCGCACAGGTTGGTGACAAGGTTTCTGCTGGCGATGAAGTAGCCATTATTGAGGCAATGAAGATGGAGGCCCAGATTTCCGCCACCGTCGATGGCACCATCGAGCGTGTTGCGATGGGCCAGGCCACCAGCGTGGAAGGTGGAGACTTGATCGTGGTGATCAAGGAAGACTAGTGCGAGACTAGACTAGCTAGTCTCTGTCTAGCTAGTCTGCGTCCACTTCGAAGTACTCGGCGATATCGTCGAGTACTTCGTTTGCTCCATAAATGCCGACGGCGCTCATCCAAATGGTGTCGTCGACATCGTGGATCTCACCTTTCAGTTGGTTCCAGAGCGGATTGCGCTGGAATTCTTCTTGTGTCTTTGCGGCTTCGCCATCGTTGTCGCCATACGCGCTGGTAAAGATGTAGTCTGCATCCGCTTTGGCGATTTCTTCTGCGGAAATTTCGGTGCTGAACCCAGTGCCGGTGGAAGCGTCATTTCGTGCGAAGCCGAGATCGGCAAAGATCACCCCGATATAGCTGTCGTCTTTATAGATCCGAGTCGGCCCATCGACGAATCGCACGGACGTCACGCTAGGGTTTTTCCCGAGCTTTTCGCGTACGCGATCACCGATGCGCGCAGCACGCTCTTCGTAGTCGGTGATGAGCTCGTCGGCTTTTTCGGATTTATCCGCTACTTCACCTACCAGGCGCAAGCTGTCTTTCCAGCCATGGCCTCCAGAATCAGAAAAAACCGTCGGCGCGATGCTGCTCATCCGTTCGTAGAGATCTTCATGCCGGACTTTCGACGACAAGATCGCATCGGGTTTCAGCGCAGCGACTTTCTCTAATGACGGGTCACTAAGTTCACCAACCGAGACCGCGTCACCTGCGTATTTCTCGCCATCATCGCCGAAATAAGCAGGGATTCCGCTCTCTCCTTGGAGCTCGGTGAAGCCAACGACCTGCAAGCCCAGAGCGATAGCTGGGTCCAATACCGTGCGGTCGAGTGCTGCAACGGTGGTAATTTCTTCGCCCAGCTCCGTCGATCCCATTGCGTGCGAAATTGTCCGTGTAGCAGACGATTCTGCAGGTTTGAATGTGCTGTCTGCAGTGCCGGTGGTTGTATTCTGGCTGGAGCTCGCAGAATCATCGGCTGGTGCGGTACATGCAGTCAGTAGCCCCAAGCTGCAGGCGACTGCGAGGAATGCGCTTCTGGCCTTCCGGCTGTGGAATGGGCTGCCGAGCGATTGTCTGCTTATCGACGTTGGGTGTGGGGAGAATTGCCTGTGGGGAAGTGGTGAGGAAACTGCTGCTGCTTCGGGCAGCGGGGATGCTGGCATTGTGGCTGTACCTCCTGGTCGCAAAACTGAAGTGCAGACCAGAAACGCCGAACTAGCGTACGGTGTTGCTAGCCTACCCTTATTGCGACCAATAGGTTAGCATAGTCAACTTTATAAGTTATTGTGAAGCTGGGTGATGAAGCGGTGGTGATGATGTGGAGACCATGAAATAGTCACGGAGCCGTGGCGGGGTAGATCCCGCTCAACGTGCAGACCGGCCCCGCTAGACTCCCACAACGCTCCCGCTAAACGCGCGGCTGCTCGAACCATTTGACCATTGTCGAGTCCGTCTTGTACTCGAAGCCAAATTTTTCATAGCGGGAACGCGCACGTGGGTTGTCCTTATCCACGAACAAAGAGATACCTGGGGCGCCTTGTGTGCGCGCGAGCTCCACACCGGCCTCCAAGAGACGAGTACCCAACCCGAGGCCTGCGTAGCGGCGTTCCACGGCGATTACTAGCTCCGGCACCTCTGGGTAGCCAACCCAGCCAGAACCAGGGTTGTTGGACTTCCAGTAGCGCAAAAACAGGCCACCGGCAGGTACCGCGTGGCTAGAGATGGCGATGATCCCGCCCTGGGTGTGGGGGTCCCACTGGTTGACGTATTTGTGGTGATCAGCGGCTTCGCTTTCCGGGAGATCGCGGGATTCGTCGCCGAAAACGTCAGCTAGGTAGTGCAGACGGGATAGGTAGGTGCGGTCCTCGTTGGTAGCCGGACGCAGGGTGATAGTTGTGTCGTTAGCCATAGCTACCTAGGATAACCGAAATCTATGTAGCGTGGGCTACAGATTTTGGGGAAGATGACTTATTTGATCTCCAGCATGACATCGCCTTTGCCGATTTGCCCACCTTCAGCGATTTGCAGGCCAGTGACTGTGCCAGCTTTGTGGGCTTTCACCGGGTTTTCCATTTTCATGGCTTCCAGGACGACGATGACATCGCCTTCTGCGACCTCTTGGTTTTCCTCCACGGCCACCTTGATCACGGTGCCTTGCATTGGGGCAGTGACGGCATCGCCGGACACGGCTGCCTTGGAGCTACCGCCGCGACGTTTCTTTGCCTTCTTCTTTGGTGCTTCTCCGCCACCGCCAACAGTCAATGAGCCTGGCAGTGCAACTTCGATGCGACGTCCGTCGATTTCGACAACGTATTTCTGCGGTGGCAAGTCTGCTTCGGCTTCTGGTTCCACGTGCTCCCCAGAAAAAGCAGCGAGCTCGTTGTTCCATTCTTCTTCGATCCACTTGGTGTACACCGTAAAACCTTCGGCATCGGCGGATGCGAAAGCTGGATCGTCGATGATTGTGCGGTGGAAAGGGATGACCGTGGGCATGCCGTCGACCAGGAACTCATCCAGTGCACGGCGAGAGCGCGCTAGGGCTTCTTCGCGGCTTTCTGCGTGCACGATCAGCTTGGCCAGCATGGAGTCGAACTGGCCGCCGATTACGGTGCCCTGGCGTACGCCGGAATCGACGCGGATGCCGGGTCCGGCCGGCTCGGAATAAGTCGCTACGGTACCTGGTGTGGGCATGAAATTTGCGCCTGGATCCTCGCCGTTGATGCGGAATTCAAAGGCATGGCCGACAGGGGTAGGGTCTTCGCTAAAGCGCAGTTTTTGCCCTTCGGCGATGCGGAACTGCTCGCGCACCAAATCGATGCCGGTGGTTACCTCCGTAACCGGGTGTTCCACCTGCAGGCGGGTATTGACCTCCAAGAAGGAAATCAGGCCGTCGGAACCCACCAAGAACTCGACGGTTCCGGCACCGTAATAACCGGCCTCACGGCAGATCCGCTTGGACGATTCGTGGATTTCTGCGCGCTGCGCGTCCGTCAAGAACGGGGCTGGGGCTTCTTCCACCAATTTTTGGAAACGACGCTGCAGCGAACAGTCACGCGTGCCGGCGACGATGACGTTGCCGTGCTGGTCGGCCAGCACCTGGGCTTCCACGTGGCGGGCACGGTCGAGGTAACGTTCGACGAAGCATTCCCCACGGCCGAAGGCGGCAGTGGCTTCACGGGTGGCGGATTCAAAAAGTTCGGCAACTTCCTCGCGCTCGTAGGCGACTTTCATGCCACGACCACCGCCACCAAATGCGGCTTTAATGGCGATGGGCAGGCCGTGTGCATCCGCGAAAGCTTCCACTTCTGCGGCGTCAGCGACGGGATCTTTGGTGCCCGGTGCCATCGGAGCTTCGGCTTTTTCTGCGATATGGCGCGCGGTGACTTTATCGCCTAGGTTCGCGATGGCTTCTGGTGAAGGGCCAATCCAGATGAAGCCTGCGTCGATGACTGCTTGTGCGAAATCGGCATTTTCCGATAGGAAGCCGTAGCCTGGGTGGATGGCGTTGGCGCCGGATTTCTTTGCGGCGTCGAGTACCTTGTGGAAGTCCAAATATGACTCTGCAGACGTGGAGCCACCCAAGGCGAAAGCTTCGTCGGCAAGCCCAACGAAAGGCGCGTTGGCGTCGGGTTCCGCATAGACAGCCACGGAGCCGATGCCGGCGTCCTTGGCGGCGCGGATGATGCGTACCGCGATCTCTCCGCGGTTGGCGATCAATACCTTGGTGATCTTTGTCTGTTCAGCCACGTTGGCCCTCCATAGCGCTTAAAGTAAAAAATCGTTGCACAATTCGTGAATCCGTCTCAGTCTATTCTTACACACCAAAACATGAGAAAACCATCAGGTTTTGGTTTGTGTCCCAAAATCATGCCGAAAATTGTGCAAAAACCAAAAATCGCGGCATCGCCTAATTAAGTTTCGGCGTCGCTTTAGCTTTCGGCGTCATTGCCCGTTTCAATAGGCATGCCGATCATGTTGCCCCACTCGGACCAACCGCCGTCATAAATTCGAGTTTCTGCGTGCCCCAACAAGAACCGGCCAATAAACCACACTAGTGCGGCACGTGCGCCTACCAGCGAATAAACCACGCTCGACTCCGCTGGCCAAGCTTTCTCGAGCTCCTCACGGGAACGAAACATGCCACTAGGAGTTATCAGCGATTTCCACGGTAGATGCTTAGCGCCAGGAACGTGACCTTGTCGACGCGTCGCCACCGCACCAGGGCCTGACCCCAGCTCCAAGCGCGCTGCTTCCTGCTCGCTAGGCAACCCAGAAAACTCCGCGGCTGAACGAACATCGATTGCCGTTAGGGAATCGTCGTCGGCAAGCTCATCCACAAATGCTCGGGCGGCGGAATCATCGCGTTCGCACACCGGATAATGCGATGGGCTCAGCACCAACGCCGGGCTAAGGGAAGTATCCCGTTCTTCTTGCATCCAGCCTTCACGGCCACCATCTAAAATGCGCGTGTCCGGGTGCCCAAACAACTCGAAAACCCACAGCGCGAAGCACGCCCACCGGTTGCCCCGATCACCATAGAAAACCACGGTGTCATCCCGGCCAATGCCCAGGCGGGATAACAGCGCGGAAAAACCTTCGCCGTCGATAATATCCAAGGTCGTGGGGTCAATCAGCTCTTCGGGGTTGATGCGCAGGGCAGACGGCAAGTGCCCGATGTTATAAAGCACGGAGTCTTCATTACACTCAACGACGTGCAAACCTTTTACGCCCAAGCGTGCGGATAGCCACGAGGCGGAAACTAACCGTCCAGGTTCCGCATATTCCCGAAACGAGGGATGGTTATCGAATGCAATAGCCACGGGTTAGCCTTTCAGACGGCGGGAAAGTACACCATTAAATCTTATCGAAAACTTCTCATGCAAGGAGCAGCCATGAGCATAGACGCCCAGAAACCTGACACCACGCGCGCAGTAGACGCAATCCACCGGGCCGTCGTCGTCTTTGAAGTGGAAGGCGGAAACGACAAAACCATCCACGGCAACCGCGTCGACACCCAGCCCATTCTTGATGCGTTGCGGGCGCAAGGCTGGCATGCGGAAGTGGTTGTGTACCGCCCGGAGTGGTCCGATAAATTATTCGACTACGTGTCCGGCTCCTTCGATGCCTATATTTCGCGAGTAAACCCGGGCAATATTCCTGGTGGCGAGGCCGGATATTTTGCTTTGCTAGAAAAGCTTGCCGACGCCGGTCTGGCCGCATTCTCCCGCCCGGCAGAGATGCTGGCTTATGGCGCAAAAGACGCATTGGTCAAGCTGAATGACACTCCACTGGTTCCCGCGGATACCGCAGCGTATTACGACGTAGACAGCTTCCGGCAGGCTTTCCCATTGTCCCTAGCTAGCGGCGAGCGGGTGCTTAAACAAAACCGCGGCTCTACCGGGGAGGGCATTTGGCGCGTACAGCTTGCCGACGAATCTGCGCGGCCTGAGTCTGGACAACCAGTGGCGGGCGATGCCCAGGTCACCTGTACCGAGGCCGTGGACAACCATACTGAAACCCACACGCTTGCGGAATTCATGACGCAGTGTGAAGCCTATCTGGAGGGGGACAACGGCATGCTCGTAGACATGCGTTTTTTGCCGCGCATTGTGGAAGGCGAGATCCGTGTCTTGGTTGTCGGTGATACTCCGGTTTCGGTGATTCACAAGAAGCCTGCTGCGGGCGGCAACAACTTCTCGGCGACGCTATTTTCTGGTGCGCATTACACCCATGATGCCCCGGAGGCATGGCCGGATTTGTTGGCCGTGTTTGCTCGTTTCCGCCCGGTGCTTGCTGAGCGTCTGGGCGGTGAATTGGGTGGCACGATGCCATTGCTGTGGACCGCTGATTTTATTCTGGCCGACGGCGACGATGGAGCAGAAAGCGTGCGTACCGAAAACACGGTAGCCGAGGGTACTGACCAAAACAAGCAAGCCCGCGATGCCTACGTGCTCGGTGAAATCAACTGCTCTTGCGTTGGTTTTAGCTCGCAGCTGGAATCTGGCATTCAAGAAAAAATCGCCGCCGAGGTTATCTCCCGTGTGGAGGCCCGGGCGGCGAAGGCAGTGAAGCCAGCGAACAGCTAAACGCTGCGCGGTGAGGTTCAGCTGTTTTCACCCAGCAGCTTTTCGACGCTGCCAGGATCTGCATCAGAAAGCATCTGGCGGCAGCGATTGTATTCGTCGTCATCACCGATGGCCTTCGAGGCCAGCGCCAGCGCGGCGATTGCTCGCAACACACCCTGGTTGGGCTCGTGGGAAAACGGAACCGGGCCCCAGCCTTTCCAGCCGTTCGCACGCAGACGGTCTAGGCCACGGTGGTAGCCGGTGCGGGCGCAGGAATAAGCAATTAGCTTAGTTTCATTCCGGGATAAACCTTCGGAAGTAGACTGCGAAGCCCACAAGGAAGAAATCGACTCGGCTTCGTCGTCGCTGATCATTTTCAGCGTCTCTTCGGCCCGGAAGGCCCACACCAACGGGCTTTCTGGGAATTTCAGTGCGGTTTCTGCCGCTTGTAGATCCTGCGCCTGTGCCGGATCGGCAGGCAATTTCAATGGCTCTGGGGCTAGCATGTCTTTCATTTCCATGCCCATAGACTACTGGAGATTCCGCAAGAAGATGCCGCAGGTTTGCGGTTAAAGGTGGTTAAGCATTCCAGAAGTCGGAAACGCCAAAGCCAAAGTGGTACAGCGCGCGGCGCACGACTGGCAGCGATAAACCGATTACTGATGACGGGTCGCCGTCGATACGATCAATAAACCAACCGCCGAGTGCTTCGAGTGTGAAAGCACCGGCGCATTGCCATGGCTCACCTGTCGCCGCATAGGCAGCAATATCAGCTTCACTGGCTTGTGCAAAGGCAATGTCAGTTGTGGCGGCCTCAGTGTATACCTCGTCGCCAAATATCAGGCAATGCCCGGTCAACAGCTGGGCGTTGCGGCCTGCTTGGGTGCGCCACCGCGCAATCGTGGCTTGTTCAGTGTGCGGTTTACCTTGCAATACGCCGTCGAGAAGCAGCATGGAATCGCCACCGATGACCACGTCATTCGGGTAAATTCGCGCGATGGCTTGTGCTTTGGCGTGCGCCAGTGCAGTCACGATCTCGCTGGGGCTAGCGTTGCCAAGCTCAGCCTGGATGGCGTCTTCATCCACATGGGCGGGTTCGATCACGGGCTCGACGCCGGCCGAACGCAAAATCCCAGCGCGGGAAGGCGACTGGGAAGCGAGAACCATACGCGGTGCGGGCTGTGTGTGGTGTGCGTTGTTTTTAATCAAAGTGCGCATTCCGGTAGGCGGAAGGGTTATACACTGGGCGGCCAGCAAGGGTATGCCCCGTGCCCCAGCGGTTATGCGGGGCATAGACCCCGGCGGCTTCCGCACGGGCCCGGGCATCGACTTGTGCGAGAACGACTGACAAAGCAGTGAGCTCGCTGTCGTTTGGGGTGCCGTTGACGATAGAAAAAGATTCCACAGCTTCTCCAGGTTCTTGTAGCACGAATGCTTGTAACGCGAATTCTTATAGTGCGATATTGCCGTGTTTTTTCGGCTGCGTCGTTACCACCTTGCGACCCAGCATGCGGAGCGCTTCTACTAGCTGGCCACGGGTTTCATTCGGAGGGATGACAGCGTCGACGTAACCACGTTCGGCCGCAGCGTAGGGGTGGATGAATTTTTCTTCCAGCTCTGCGGCTTTTTCTGCCAGGTTCTCGGCACCGTCTGCTGTGCCTTCGAATTGGGCACCATAAATACCGCGTGCAGTTTCCTCGGCTCCGGCAATGGCGATCTGCGCGGTCGGCCACGCATAGACTAGGTCTGCCGCCAGTTTCTTTGATCCCATGAATACGTAAGGAGTGCTGTACTTTTTGCGCAAAATCACTGTGACCTTCGGGACTGTCGCTTCGGCGTAGGCATAAGCCAATTTGGCTCCGCGGCGCAGCAGCCCGGCGTGCTCTTCGGCGGCGCTATGTACGAAATCTGCGGAGTCCACGAACTCAATGATTGGGGTGTTGAAGGCATCGCAGGTGCGGATAAAGCGGGCGGCTTTTTCGGCTGCTTGGGAGGTGAGAGCACCGGATTGGTGTGCGGACTGGTTCGCGATAATTCCGACGGCGCGGCCTTCGACGTGTGCGAAGGCGGTGACGATATTCGGTGCGTATTCTTCTTGCAGCTCGAAAATGCCGTCATCGGTGACGATATTAAGCACCTCGCGCACATCATAGGCGGCGAAGGCGTCATCTGGAATGAGATCGTCCAATTGGTAATCGGTGTCTGTGATGTTGTCTTGCACGGAGCCGACCTGGATTTCCGCTTCGGTCCGCAGCGCTTCTGCCATGTTGTTTACTGGCAGGTAGTTGACGACGGTGCGTGCTAGTTCTAAGGCTTGCGCGTCGGATTCGGCACGCAGGTGGCAGGTGCCGGACTCGGTGGCATGCACTTGTGCGCTTCCCAACGCTTGTGCATCTAGGCGAGTTCCGGTGGCATGAGCGATGGCTGCTTCGCTCGCGTGGTGCAGGCTGGCATCGCCATCCACCATGATCGTGATATCTGAAAAAGCCGGGCCAAATGCATGCAGCCCAGTGGTTTGCCCGGTGACCACCGAAATTTGTGGGATTACGCCCGATGCTGCGGTCATGTGCGACAAAATCTTGGAGTACATCGCCAGGGTGACAATCCCTTCGGCAAAGCGCGGGCCGGTGCCTTCGTGAATAGCGATGATTGGCTGGCCGGTTTTGGTGGCCAGCTGGTAGATTTTGCAGATCTTTTCGCCATAGACTTCGCCGAGCTGCCCAGAGAAAACCGTGTTGTCTTGGGAATAGACGCATACTCGACGCCCGCCGATGGTGCCGTAGCCCGTGACTACGCCATCGGTGAGTGGCTTGTTGTGTTCTAAGTCGAAATCGCTGACTCGGTGTCGGGCAAGTGCGTCGGTTTCGACGAAAGAATCGGCGTCTAATAGGCGCTCGGCGCGCTCACGTGCGGTGAGCTGCCCGGCCTCGTGGCGCTTGTCGACGGCCTCAGCTCCAACGGGCCGCGCTGCGTTTTCTAGTCGCTGGGCAAGGTCGGCGAGCTTGCCTGCGGTGGTAGTCATATCCGGTTGGGAAGCAGTCATAATCTTCTAGTTTAGAGAACAGGAACCAAACCAGGAAATGATACTGGAATATTTAGTAGAAACGTACATGCGGGAATTGTAGTGGCTGGTACTCGCGTCCAATGTCGGCCACAAGGCGTCGGGTCTGTGGGGTGCGGGCTGCTGTGGTACGGGTTGAGCGTGCTGCCAGCGAGGATACGATTGCAGATAGTGCTGCTAGCTGGTCGTCAGAAGGATTTCCTTTGGTGATGGAAAACAGTGGGGAGCCTGTGGGGGTTGCTGTAGGGAACATGGTTCGGATTATCCTTTCGGAAAGCTAACTGAAAATTACGGTGGGTGGCGAAATTACAGTGGTATGTTGCCGTGTTTGCGTGCCGGACGGGCGACGGATTTATCCGCGTATAAACGCAGATTGCGTGCGATCATGCCGCGCGTTTCGCTCGGCAGGATTACTGCATCAATCAAGCCGCGTTCGGCAGCCTTGTACGGGTTGAGCATGAAATCTTCGTACTCGCGCTCAAATGATGCGGCCAGGGCGGCGGTATCCAGGCCTTCGTCGGCGGCTTTTTTCAATTCTTTGCGGTGGATGAAACCCACGGCTCCGGCTGCGCCCATGACTGCGATCTGCGCGGTTGGCCAGGCCAAGTTCACGTCAGCGCCCAAGCCTTTCGAGCCCATTACGCAGTAGGCGCCGCCGTAGGCTTTGCGCATGGTAACGGTGATCTTGGGAACGCTGGCCTCACCATAGGCGTATAGCAGCTTCGCGCCTCGGCGTAGAATGCCGCCGTATTCCTGTGAGGCACCGGGCAAGAAGCCGGGGACGTCGACAAGCAACACGATGGGGATATTAAAGGCATCGCAAGTGCGGATGAACCGCGCGGCCTTTTCGGAAGAATCAATATCCAAACAACCTGCAAAGACCTGGGGCTGGTTGGCGACGAAGCCGACGGTTTGGCCTTCGATGCGACCAAAAGCAATCACCACGTTTTCGGCGCGCTTTTCCTGGATTTCTAGGTACTCGCCGTCGTCGCTGAGCGCTTCGATAACATCGCGGACCTCATACGGCTGGGTAGGGGAATCCGGGATGATGGAATCCAGCGCTTGGTCGGCAGCAGAAAGGTGCTCTTCGATAGCGCCAGTTTCCGGAATATGGTGTTCGCGCGGCGGGCTCACTCGGTTGGATGCCGGCAGGTAGCTAACCAGGTCATGTACCCAGTCGAGGGCTTCTTCATCAGTTTCGGCAGTGAAATGTGAATTGCCGGCCAGGCCCATGTGGGCGGAGGCGCCACCGAGTTCTTCTTGCGTGATTTCCTCGCCGGTAACAGTTTTGATGACGTCCGGTCCGGTGACAAACATCTTGGATTTTTTATCCACCATGACCACGAAATCTGTCAGGGCCGGGGAATAGGCGTTGCCGCCGGCGCAGGCCCCCATGATGACCGAAATCTGTGGCACGACGCCGGAGGCCTGGATGTTTTGGTAAAAAGTCTGCGCGATCCAGTCCAGCGAGACCACACCATCTTGGATGCGGGCGCCAGCGCCTTCGTAGAGACCGATGAGTGGGCGGCCAGTGGTGATAGCTAGTTCTTGAATTTTCACCATTTTTTCGCCGTAGACCTCACCGAGTGCGCCGCCAAAGACTGTGCCGTCCTGCGAGAAGATGCAGACTTCGCGGCCGTCGATGGTGCCCCAGCCGGTGACGATGCCATCGGTGACTGGGCGGCGTGCCCCCATGCCGAAGTCTTGTGTCCGGTGGCGGGCGAGTTGGTCGGTTTCGACGAAAGATCCTTCGTCGAGTAGGTAATCCAGCCGGTCACGTGCGGTCAGCCGCTCTTGCGAGCGCACCTTTTCATGCGCGGCTGGGCCCATCGGCGCGTGGGCTTCTTCCCGACGGCGTTTGAGGTCAGCGATCTTTTCCGCGGTGGTTTCCGCAGCCAAGTTCTCTAAAGGTGAGGAAATAGTCATGTTTAGACTATAGGCTGGTTTTGTAAGAGAAAGCACGTTTTTCTGTAGGTGAGTTTAGTCACAAAACAAAACTGTAGCGCTCGTGGTTTCGTAGTGGGGATGGCGAGCCACGCCAGAATCATGGCTGGAGATGTGTGGCTGGCGGGTTATGGTCGAGCACGCCAGACCAAGAAACTCAGTACAAGCATGCCCGCAAACAAAAGTGCCGGCACAACCCCCGGTTCGTCCTGGAATATGTTCCAGACTGCCTGGATGCCGGACAGCACGGTGAAAAAACCGACAAAACCGGCAATGGCTTGCCACGCGAGGTCTTCCCGCATCAGGTTTAGGCTTTCACTCCGCCGGCAGTCAGTCCAGAGACGATGCGGTGCTGGAAGACTAACACCATGATGATCAGCGGGATTGTCACCAGTGCACCAGCAGCCATGGTGGCGGCGTACGGGTATTCGAACGCAGAAGGTCCGGAGAAACGCGCGATAGCCACGGTCACCGGTTCGGTATCGCGGTTGGAGAGCTGACGCGCCAGCATAAATTCATTCCAGGTGGTGATAAAAGCGATAATTGCCGTGGTAAACAGTGCCGGGGCAGCCAACGGCAGCAGCACCAGGCGGAAAGCTTGCCCGCGCGATGCGCCGTCGACACGCGCGGCTTCTTCCAACTCCCACGGCAGTTGTCGGAAGAAAGACACCAGCGTGTAGACGGTTAAAGGGAGAGCGAAAGAAATATTCGGGATAATCATCGCCCGGTACGTCCCGATCCACTCCAGATCGCCGAACAGTTGGAACAACGGGGTAACCAGGGCGATCGCGGGAAACATAGAAGCTGCCAGAATCAGGCCGGTGATAAAGCCTTTGCCCGGAAACTCCAGACGCGCAATCGCATAAGCAGTAAACACACCGACAGCGACGGCCAGACCAGTCGTCGCCAAGGAAATCAACAACGAATTGAAGATCGCGCCTAGGAAGTCGTTGCCCTTGTCGGTGGCCAAAGCATCGGCAAAGTTATCCAGAGTGACGTGTGTGGGCCACGGTGTGGTGTCGAAGGTGTGTTTGGAATCGCGTAGTGCGGTAACCACCATCCAATAAAACGGTGCCAAGCCCCAGAAGATGATGAACGCCAAGCCGAGGTAGTGCCATAGTTGCGAAGAACCGCGGCGGGCACGTGCGCGTGGAACTGCCTGAGATCGTGCCGTGCTCATTTAAGACACCTCCTGCGGTGTTGCGGAGCGTTCCTGTTTTGCTTGCCCTTGTTTTGCTTGCCGACGGGCAGCCTTCGCGCGTGCGCGCCGACCACGGTCAGGGCTGGTTCGACCACGTGGGCTGCCGGAGACATTAGCGCCGAAAAAGCGGATCATGAAAAACGCCACCGCGAAGATGAGCAGGAAGATCAGCGTAGAAAGGGCAGAGGCGGAATTGAAATTACCCTGGCGCATATCTTCCACAACCAGCTGGGAAATCACCGCCGTTGGAGAATTCGAGGAACCAGAAATCATGATCACCGGCAAATCGTACATACGCAGCGCGTCCAGGGTGCGGAACAAAATCGCGACCATTAGTGCCGGTTTTACCAGCGGCAATGTGATGCAAAGAAAGCGTTGCATGCGGCTTGCGCCGTCGACCTTGGCGGCGTCGTAGACCTCATCGGGAATCATCTGGAGACCAGCGAGGATCAACAAAGCCATAAACGGCGAAGTTTTCCACACATCGGCGATGATTACCGCGAATCGTGCAGCCCACGGGTCCGTCGTCCAGTGAATATTGGCGTCCAGCAACGAATTGACTATGCCGTGGTCTGCAAACATAAACTGCCACAACTTCGCGGTCACAGCCGTCGGAATTGCCCATGGGATCAACACAGCAGCGCGCACTAGCCCGCGGCCACGGTATTTCCCATTCATGATCAGCGCCATCGCCATGCCCAGAATGATTTCCAGGCTGACCGTGACGACGGTGAAAAAGAGAGTAATACCCACCGCTGGCCAAAAATCCGTGGCCAAAGAACCCGGTGGGCAGGTAATTGCCGTGCCGTCAGAACCCATGCATCGGCTATTGACCCAGTACAGGTAATTCTCTAGACCGGCGAAACCGCCTTCGGTAAAAAGCCCGGTTTCCGGGTCGAGTCGGCGGTTACCTTGAAACGACAAGAAGATCGCGCGCACCACCGGATAACCAATCACGATGGCGAGCACGATCAAAGCTGGGGCAATGAGCCAACCAGCCTGCCGAAGTTGCGAACTCCAGGTAGTGCGTGCAGGCATTTTAGTTGGAAGCGGCCTCGATAGCCTTCTTCATGTCAGCAACAGCCTGGTCCACCGGCTTGTCGCCCTGCAACGCAGCATAAGCGTTGTCCTGGATAGCCTTCGAAATGGCCTCGTAGAACGGCGAAACCGGACGCGGTGCCGCGTTCTCCAGTGATTCCTTCAGGGCTGGCAGGTATGGGAACTTCTCTACCAGCGACTCATCTTCGTAGATCGATGCCAACACTGGTGGGAAGGAGTTTTCTGCGAATGAGGTCTGGTTTTCCTCGCTGATGATGAACTTCATGAAGTCCAAAGCAGTCTTCTTATGTTCTGAGTTGACGTTGATGCCGTTGTTGTAGCCACCCAGTGTGGAGACGCCGACGCCATCCTTGCCGACGAGCGGGGATACCTCGAAGTTGTCAGCGGTGGCGCTGGCTTCTTCAGCATTGGTGTACATATATGGCCAGTTGATGGCATAGGCGGTTTCGCCGCCGGTGAATGCCAGGTTGGTTTCTTCTTCGGTAGCAGACAGCGACGACGAGGAGATGGTGCCGTCTTCGAAGGCATCAACCAGTGCTTGCAGGCCAGCTTCGGCTTCGGCGCTATCTACGGTGACTTCGTCGCCGTCCAGCACGGAACCACCCCAGCCTTCGATAAAGCCAATGGTGTTGACGGTCAAGCCCTCGTACTGCTTCAACTGCAGAGTCAGGCACTCGACGGCGTCATCCAGATCCGCACAGGACTGTGCCAGGTCAGCAAAGTTTTCTGGCTCGGAATCCACCAGCTTGGTATTACGGAACAGCAGTTGGCCGTTGGTGTTTTGCGGCAGTGCGTACAACGTATCGCGGTACGTGGCGGATTCCACGGTGGCATCCAGCAAATCTGAGGTATCAACCTCAAAGTCGCCCACGAGTGGTTCCAGCCATTGGTTGGCAGCAAAATCTGCCGTCCAGACCACGTCCAGTGCCATAACGTCGTAATCCGAGTTGCCAGCCTGCAGTGACTGCACCAGGGTCTCGCGCTGGTCGTCAGCTTCACCAGCGAGTTCTTCTAGCGTGACCTGTTCATCGGGGTGCTCTTCGTTCCACTTCTCGATGATGGGGGTGAGCTTGTCGGTATCGTTTCGGCCCATCGCGAAGGTGATCGGCCCGCGACCTTCTTCACCCGAAGCCGATTTCTCTGCCTTGCTGTCTGTGGAGTCTGTCGTGGAGTCAGATTCTGCGGTAGTTTCCACGGAACAAGCAGTAAGCATCAGTGACGATGCGAAAACAGTGGCAGCGACCTTTCCCGTGCGGCCGGTAGCGAGCGCGCGGAGCGATGGCAGCGTGGTGGTCTTGAGTGGCTGGGAAGTCATGGAAGAAGCACCTTTCTTATGGTTCTTGTGTGACGTGCCGTACGGGTGGCTCGCAAATGGCTGTGTACACACAGGTGTGGTCTAACTTTAAGGGGAACCCACACGGGTACGAGAAGATTTCTGGGAAATCACCCCCGTGTGGGGTGTGTTGCGGTAGGAAACTATTGGGGCTGGTCTGGGGCCTGCCCGGTTTCGGCATCGAAGCGGTGAGCTTTCGCCGGGTCAAAAGACAACGTGACCTTTTCGCCGCGTCTCGGGCGCGTATCGGCGGTCCATCGTGCGACAAAACGCTCAGGGGCGTCGCCCAGGGAAGCCGCAGGCCCGTCAGTTGGGGAGACATAAATATAGGATTCAGCGCCGAGCTCTTCGACAATCTCGATGGTGCCGACGATGGTGTCATGTGCACCGGGAATCGTGCTCGCGCTTGCAACTTCTTTGCTTGCGTGAATGTGCATATCTTCCGGACGCACGCCGAAACGAATACCTCCGCGCTCTCCGCTGCTGCCGGTAGCGCCGGGGCTGTCGGCAGCACCGCTGCTACCGGTGTCGGCTGAGAAAATATTCATCGCTGGTGAACCTATAAACCCGGCGACAAATTCGTTGGCCGGGTGCTCATAGAGCTCACGGGGAGGGGCAACCTGTTGTAACAAACCGTCTTTCAACACCGCCACGCGATCACCCATGGTCATGGCTTCTACCTGATCGTGGGTGACATATACCGTTGTAGTACCTAGGCGTCGTTGCAAAGCAGCCAACTCAGAACGCGTCTGTACCCGCAGCTTTGCATCCAGGTTAGATAGTGGTTCGTCCATCAAAAAAGCTTTTGGTTCCCGCACGATCGCCCGGCCCATGGCTACGCGCTGGCGTTGGCCACCGGAGAGTTCCTTCGGCTTGCGCTTGAGGTATTCCGTCAGCCCTAAGATCTCCGCGGCGGCGGTAACCTTTTCGGCGATTTCACGCTTCGGCACTTTCGCCAGTTTTAACGCAAAGCCCATGTTTTGTTCGACGGTTAGGTGTGGGTACAAGGCATAGTTCTGAAATACCATTGCGATATCGCGCTGCCCAGGTTCGGTGCCAGTGACGTCTTCTTCTCCAATGAGAATGCGTCCGGAGCTGATGTTTTCCAGCCCGGCCAGTGCGCGCAACGTGGTGGATTTGCCGCAGCCTGATGGGCCTACTAATACCAAGAATTCGCCGTCGGCAATCTCTAGATCCAACGCGGAGACCGATGGGGCCGCTGCGCCGGGGTACTGGATAGTGACCGAATCAAACGTGACTTTTGCCATGCAAGCAATGTAGCACCAGTAGAATATTGACCATGAGTTTTGATGCCCACCAGCTTGCCGACGCACTCGAGTTCGCCACTGTTTCCTATGCGGAATCCACCGAATCAACGAATACCGATTTGCTTGCCGACGCCGACGCTGGGCCGTGGACCGTGCGCATCACCACTAATCAAACCGCTGGCAAAGGTCGGCTGGGTCGCGTGTGGGAAGCCCCAGCCGGGGCGAATCTGGCGATGTCGGTGCTGCTGACGCCAACCTCGCTGGATCGCATTGGCACGATCCCGCTGGCTGCCGGGCTGGCAGTTGCGGATGCGATTAGCGAAACCCGCCTGAAATGGCCCAATGATGTGCTGCTAGGTGAAAAGAAGCTGTGCGGCATTCTGGCAGAAGCCGGTGCCAGTGCGACGGCACCAGCGGCAGCCCGCGTGGTAGTCGGCTGGGGCATCAACGTGGCCTTAAGCGAGGAGCAATTGCCTGTTCCGCATGCAACCAGTTTGCAGATCGCCGGTAAACCGACTGACCATACGCAGATTGCAGCCGATGTTTTGCGCAATTTCCACCAGCGCATGCAGCAATGGCAGGATAACGACCCGCAGTTGCTGGATGACTACCGCGCGGCATGCGCCTCAATTGGAGCGCGGGTGCGCCTGGAAACCCATTCGGAAGCCATTGAAGGCACTGTCGATACCGTCACCGATGATGGCCGTATCAGCATCGACGGCAAGGCGTTTTCTGCCGGTGATGTTTCCCATTTGCGCCGCAAAGATGGGAACTATAGCTAATGGCGGGCATGCGGAAAGGCGGCAGCCGTGGCCTGTCCATCAAGCCAGACGAACAAGTGCTGGTAGATATGACCGCGCCAAACAGCAACCTGGTTTTCCCGTTTTTGGAAATCGTGCTGCTTACCGGCCTGGCGTGGATGGGGATTGGCTGGTTGGATAATCCCCATAACCTCCCACAGTTGAATACCGGGCTGTTCGATCCGGCGCTGCTACACAACGCCGTGGTGGTGGTGTGGATGCTATTGGTGGTATGGCGTTTTGTGCTGCCACTGTTGCGTAACCGCAAACAACGCTTCATCGTCACTAACCAGCGGATCGTTGCGCGCCCCGCGAAGCTGACCGCGAAGGTAGATTCCATTCCTTTGCATCAGGTATTGGATGTGGTGCGGCGTCGCAAAGGGATTTCTTTGGCAGTGCGCGGGTTTTCGTATCCGCTGTATTTCGGTGGGGTGCCGAAATCAAAAAAGGTGGTTGGTGAAATCAAAAACGCCTTGCACCCGAGCCCATATTTTTAGGCCGAGTTTGTACGCGGATTTTCGGCTGTCTTTTTCCGCATAGTGCGAGCACGATTACAATGTGCAGTTGTGACTAAGCCATCCCAGAATCAGTCCTCCAATAACGTGCAACCGAATCCGGGCGAGGCCGCCCGTGCCACCCATGACGTGCCGACGTCCGCTGCTGATCTTCCTGTTGTCGCCGTCGTCGGTGATGGGCAATTGGCGCGCATGATGGCTCCGGCAGCTAGCGAATTAGGCCAATCCTTACGCGTGCTGGCGGGTAAACCTGATTCTTCGGCTGCACAGGTTACCAGCGATGTGTTTGTGGGGGATTACCGCAACCTGGATGACTTGCGCTCGGTTGCCCACGGTGTTGATGTCATTACCTTCGACCACGAGCATGTTCCGCTTGAGCATCTGCGCACGCTGCAGGCAGAGGGTGTGAATATCCAACCAGGACCCGATGCTTTGGAAAATGCGCAGGACAAACTGGTGATGCGGCGTAACCTGGAAAAGCTTGGGGTGCCGGTGCCAGCCTTTGCGCCGATCACCGATGCCAAAACCGCCCGTGCGTTCTGGGATGAGCACGACGGCAAGGTCTGCCTGAAGGCCTGCCGGGGTGGCTACGATGGCAAAGGCGTGTGGTTCCCAGAATCGGTAGAACACCTGGAAGCTCTTGTCGACGAATTGCTGGACGAAGCCGTGGAATTATTGGCAGAAACCAAAGTGGACTTCGTCGGCGAGCTCTCTGCCATGGTCGCGCGTACGCCATCCGGGCGGTTGCAGACCTGGCCGGTGGTGGAATCAGTGCAATCTGGGGGAGTATGCGCCGAGGCCGTCGCACCCGCTCCTGGAATCTCTGAAACGCTGCGTCGGCAAGCAGAGCAGCTGTCGGTGACAGTCGCAGAAAAGCTGGATGTCACCGGCGTATTAGCTGTCGAGTTGTTCTACTACCGGGATGCAACCGGTGCAGAGCAGCTGAGCGTCAATGAGTTAGCGATGCGCCCGCACAATACCGGACACTGGAGCCAGGATGGGTGCGTGACTTCCCAGTTTGAACAACACCTGCGTGCGGTGATGGACTATCCGCTTGGTTCTACGGAACCGACGGCGGCGGTGACTGTCATGGCTAATGTGCTGGGTGGGGAATCTGATCCTGAGATGCCGATGTGTGAACGTGTGTGTGCAGTCTGGCAGCGTTTTCCGCAGGCCAAGGTGCATTTATATGGCAAGGATTATCGTCCGGGCCGCAAGATGGGCCATGTGAACATCAGTGGTGTTGGTGCTAGCTCTGACGATGCCGCAGACGTTGCGGAAGTTCGTCGGCAAGCCAAGCTGGCTGCTAATTTCGTGGTTAATGCCAGGTGGGACGACGGCTACACCGGCTAGTCTGAACATCAACTAGACAGCACGAACACAGGCACGGCGGAAAAGGCGCCGCTGTGCGCACAAGAAGGAGCCAGAGATGAGCCAAGAAGCTGCGCAGAAGGAAACCTCAAAGAATAATGGTCCTGTGATCGGGCTGATTATGGGGTCAGATTCTGATTGGGACACAGTGAAGCCTGCCGTAGAAGTCTTTGCGGAGTTTGGGGTGCCTTTCGAGGTCGGTGTGGTTTCCGCCCATCGCACCCCGGAAAAGATGTTGGCTTATGCGAAGCAAGCGCACACTCGTGGCATCAAGTGCATCTTGGCCTGCGCTGGTGGCGCTGCGCATTTGCCGGGCATGGTGGCGGCGGCAACCCCGCTTCCGGTGATTGGTATTCCGCGAGCACTGAAGAACTTGGACGGTCTGGATTCCTTGCTATCTATCGTGCAGATGCCGGCTGGGGTTCCAGTGGCTACGGTCTCGATTGATGGGGCGAAAAATGCTGGTTTGTTAGCGGTGCGGATTTTGTCGGCAGGGCAGCCGGAGCTTGTCGACGCCATGGTGGAGTATCAGGAAAATATGGCTGCTGATGTAGAACGTAAAGATCAACGGTTACGCGAGAAACTCGAACGCATGGCCGATGAATAATTCTGGTCGTCCCGCGGGTGTGCGTAGTTGTCGATAAATGCTCTGGTGTTGCGGGGAGACCAAGCGCGCAACAATGGGGATCGGCACTCGGTTGAATAAAAATACCCAGAAAATTGGCTGGGAACCATCATTGCGTATTTCTTCCCCACACCCTTTGTGCCTTTGAGCGGGGCGATTACCTATTTTCTGATGGTGATCATGTTTGCGATGGGGCTGACATTGACCATCCCAGACTTTCAAGAAATTGCACGTAGGCCGTGGCTGGTGTTCATCGGTGTGGTGGGGCAGTTCGTGATTATGCCGCTATGTGCAATTGGTGTCGCCAAGCTATTGGGGTTGCACCCGGCCCTTGCCGTGGGGTTGTTGATGCTGGGGTCGGTGCCGGGTGGTACTTCGTCAAATGTGATCGCCTACCTTTCGCGGGGCGACGTGGCGCTGTCGGTGGCGATGACGTCTGTTTCCACGTTGCTTTCACCGATTGTGACTCCTCTGCTTATGCTCGCTTTGGCTGGGGAAGACATCGCTATCGATGGTGTCGGTATGGCGCTAACCTTGGCACAGACGGTGCTGGTTCCAGTGGTTGGTGGCCTGATTCTGCGCTGCATCTTTGACACTATGATTGCGAAAATTACCCCTATTCTTCCGTGGGTATCCATTCTCGGCATCGGGGGAGTGGTGTTTCCTACAGTCGCCAATAACGGAGAGCGGCTTGCGCAGGGAGGCGTGATCGTCATTATTGCCGTTTTGTTGCACAATGTTTTTGGCTACCTCTTAGGCTATGCAGCTGGAGCTTTATTGAAGATGCCGCCATCCTATAACCGAACGATGGCGGTGGAAATCGGAACCCAATCAGCCGGACTGTCTTCGGGTATGGCAGCAAAATTCTTCACCCCTGAAGCAGCCTTGCCTGGTGCAGTCGCTGCCGTGCTGCACAACATTACTGGAGCTTTGTATTCTGCGATCGTCCGTCGGTTTTCTAGCGAAATCCCGAAAAGCTCGGGTAGCAACGATGCCGATGTGGTTGCTCCGGTAACACCTACAAGCAATTAAAGAAAAGTGCTTCATAAAAATCCGGAGTAGTAGCTGCTGCCAGCTATAATTGCGGGGCATGACCTTCCAACGTGCCGTCCCGAAACGCTTGTCTTTAGAACCATTGCCGGAGAAATTTACGGAGCACCTGCGTTCTTTTGCATTTACCGGCCATGATTCTGCGAGTATAACCCCACCTGGGTGCGTGGAAATCGAATCCCCTTTTTTGCAGCAGCCACTTGGGTGGGTGCCGAAAGTTGGTGCCGACGCCACCTGTGCTGCTTTTCGCGCCGCGCGTGCTGTGCAGCCCGAATGGCACCAATTGGGAGTGAAGAAACGCGCGAAAATCATATCGAAGTTTCATGATCTCGTGTTCAGCAACCGTGAGCTGATCATGGATCTGGTGCAGCTGGAGACGGGCAAAGCCAGGGCAGGAGCGTTCGACGAAGTCACCGATGTGGCTAATAATGCTCGGTATTATACCGGGCAAGCACCGAAACTGCTGCGCCCACAGAAAAAACGTGGTGGAATGCCGGTCTTGACCAAAACCTACCTGCACCATGATCCGAAAGGCGTGGTCGGGCAGATCAGCCCATGGAATTATCCATTTAGCTTGGGTGTTTCTGATGCAATTCCGGCGTTGCTGGCAGGCAATACGGTTGTTGCCAAGCCGGATTCACAAACTCCGTTCACTTCCTTGCTGATCGCACATTTGTTGTCTGTAGCAGGGCTTCCCGACGGCGTGTTTACTGTTGTAGTTGGCTCCGGCGGGGTGGTGGGTACCGCGATTGCTGAGAACTGTGACTTTTTGATGTTTACCGGATCGACTGCCACTGGGAAGGTCTTGGCGGAGCAAGTAAGTAAACGCTTAGTGGGGTTTTCTGCGGAATTGGGTGGCAAAAACCCGATGATCGTCGCCAGCGATGCCCACCTGGATACCGCGGTGCGGGCGATAACGCACGCATGTCTGTCGAATACCGGCCAGCTTTGTGTGTCTATTGAACGTATTTATGTCGACCAGGATATTTACCAGGAGTTCTGCGAGCGGCTCGCAGATTCCTTCCGTGCACAAAAGCTCGGCGGTGCGTTGGACTGGAAAAACCAGGTGGGGTCGTTGGTTAGTGCAGGGCAGCTGGAAACCGTGGAAGAATTCGTCGCCGATGCCAAGCGCGCCGGGGCCCGCGTGCTCACCGGTGGGAAACCCCGGCCGGATTTGGGAAAGTATTTCTACGAGCCGACGATTCTGCTCGATGTCCCAGACAGCGCCAGGCTGCTACGTGAAGAAGTCTTTGGCCCAGTCGTGTACATCCAGCCGGTGGCGAATGTTGACGACGCCGTCGCAGCGGCGAATGACACCTGTTATGGGCTGAATTCTTCGATATTTGCTGCACCAAAAACTGCTTGGAAGCTCGCCCCGCGTATTCATGCTGGATCGGTCAATATCAATGACGGTTATGTGGCAGGGTGGGCCTCTATTGCTAGCCCCATCGGTGGGTATAAAGAATCGGGGGTGTCGCGTCGGCATGGTGCAGAGGGGTTATACAAATACACGGAGTCGAAAACAATCGCACAACAACGTGGTTTCCCCATTTGGGGGCCAC
>ERZ1023210.78-NODE-78-length-27006-cov-33.293941_pt1 | contig 27006 bp, 30 predicted proteins | sample MGYA00380446_ERZ1023210 | MGnify/ENA primary metagenome ERZ1023210 (study PRJEB33173, sample SAMEA4830300) | metagenome | study: EMG produced TPA metagenomics assembly of the PRJEB25223 data set...
TTGTCCTTTCTCAAGCTTAGCTGACTTCAACCCACTACAGTTGACAAAGAGCCCTAAAAATCCCCAATCGTAGTGATTGAGGATTGAGTAAATAAATCTTAAACAATACCTTGTGCAATCATGGCATTTGCTACATTTTCAAAGGCAGCAATGTTAGCTCCTGCAAGGTAGTCTTTATCAAGACCGTATGTTTCTGAAGTTGTTTTAGCTGTGTTGAAGATGTTTGTCATGATGTCTTTGAGACGGTCATCAACTTCTTCACGAGTCCATGAGAGGCGAAGACTGTTTTGGCTCATTTCAAGAGCTGAAACGGCTACACCACCAGCGTTGGCAGCTTTTGCAGGTCCGTATAAGATACCATTTTCTTTGTAAACTTTGATGGCATCAAGGTCGCTCGGCATGTTGGCACCTTCAGATACACAGATAACGCCTTGAGCAACCAAACGTTTAGCTGCTTCACCGTTGATTTCGTTTTGAGTGGCACATGGAAGAGCAATGTCATAGTTTCCAGCGTAAGTCCATACAGTACCTTCGTGGTAGGTTGCAGTTGCTTTTTCAGCTGCATACTCAGTCAAACGAGCACGACGTTTTTCTTTAACATCAACCAAAAGATCGAAGTCGATACCATTTTCATCGATGACATAACCATTTGAGTCAGAAACAGAAATAACAGTTGCACCGAGTTCAGTTGCTTTTTGAAGAGCATATTGAGCAACGTTACCAGAACCTGAAATAACGACTTTCTTACCAGCAAAGCTGTTACCGTTAGCTTTGAGCATTTCTTCAGTATAGTAAACCAAACCGTAACCAGTTGCTTCTGGACGAATCAAGCTACCACCAAATCCAAGAGGTTTACCAGTCAAGACACCAGCATCAAATTGGTTAAGACGTTTGTATTGACCGTAAAGGTAACCAATCTCACGTCCACCAACACCGATATCACCAGCAGGTACGTCAAGTGATGGTCCGATGTGTTTTTGCAATTCAGTCATGAAGCTTTGGCAGAAGCGCATCACTTCAGCATCTGTTTTACCTTTAGGATCGAAGTCTGATCCACCTTTACCTCCACCGATAGGAAGTCCAGTTAAGACATTTTTAAAGATTTGTTCAAATCCGAGGAATTTCAAGATCCCTTGGTTTACAGTTGGGTGGAAACGAAGTCCACCTTTGTATGGTCCAACAGCTGAGTTGAATTGAACACGGTAACCACGGTTTACTTGAATTTTTCCATCACGGTCAACCCAAGGAACACGGAAAGAAACCACGCGCTCAGGCTCAGTAATACGTGCCAAGATATTTTCTTCGATATACTCAGGGTGTTTTTCAAATACAGGTTCCAAAGTGTTGAAAAATTCTTCAACAGCTTGGAGGAATTCAGCCTCGTGCCCGTTACGAGTTTTTACAGTTTCGAACACGCTTTGGATATATTCTTTAGCAGATGTCATATCGTTCTCCTTTTATTGTCATATTTTATTACATAAGACATTATAGCAGAATTTTTTTTCACTGTAAAGAAAAAACAGAAATTTTCTAAAAATTCTTTCAATTCAGTTTTTGGGTTTTTTGAAAATAGATAAAAAAACGAACGTTTTTCTTGGAAATATCTTTCTCAAAGACAAAATCTTAAAGTATGGTATGCTATAAGAAAAGAAAATGTTTAGCAATTCAGAAATCACTTGTTAATTTATCCGTGATATGTTAGATTTGCCAGTAAAACTATGACCATTTTGGAGGAAAGCAATATTTATACTAGACTAAAATAAAAAAGTATATATAATAGTAATATGAAATCAACTAAAGAAGAAATCCAAACCATCAAAACACTTTTAAAAGACTCTCGTACAGCTAAATATCATAAACGCCTTCAAATCGTTCTATAGTAAAATGAAACAAGAACAGGACAAATCGATTTCTAATAATATTTTAGAAGTAGAGGTGTACTATTCTAGTTTCAATTTATTATATTTCGTCTGATGGGCAAATCTTATAAAGAGATTATAGAACTTTTAGACTGTAATCAAACAACGATTTGGCGAAATGTAAAAAAATATGAGGAGTTCGGACTCGACTCTCTCCTTCAAGAAACACGTGGTGGTCGTAACCATGCATATATGACGGTTGGGGAAGAGAAAGCCTTTCTTGCCCGTCATTTGAAGGCTGCAGAGGCAGGAGAATTTGTTACAATTGATGCCTTATTTCAGGCTTATAAAAAGGAGTTAGGTCGTTCCTACACACGTGATGCCTTCTATCAACTGTTGAAGCGCCATGGTTGGCGAAATATTATGCCACGTCCAGAACATCCTAAGAAAGCAGACGCTCAAACCATTGTCGCGTCTAAAAATAAAATCTCAATTCAAGAAGACAAGAAAGCGCTTTAAAATCAGTAGACCTTTTCATAAGGTTCGCTTGATGTACCAAATAGTACGCCCATGCAAAAGAATATCTATTTTGTTGTCTTGGACCTGCATACGACGGATAGAGATAAAATTATCCAGCTATTCAAGGATTGGACGGATGACAGTTGGGCTCAATCCTCATCGTTTGACGCTGACTTTTGGTGTATCTGCAAGTTTCTTGAAAAGGATGAACTTGGAAAACAAGCGCCCTCGACTGTTCAGGGATTTACCTCTATTTCCTAAGGAGCAATTACGTGAAAAATATACTGGTGGAGATATTGTGATTCATGCTTGTGCAGATGATGAGCAAATTGCCTTTCACGCTATTCGCAATCTCATCCGTAAGGGGAGAAATGCGGTGCCCCCTTTGGTAAGAAAAATGAGTTTGATGAAGTGGATTTGAGTCTCTTACCTGATGATTCGCATGTTTGTTTGGCCAAAGAAGTGGATAAGCCACTTTTACGTCGTTCTTATTCTTACTCAGATGGCATTGATGAAAAGACTGGTCAGTTTGATACGGGTTTGCTCTTCATTTCTTTCCAGAAGGATCCTGATAACTTTGTTAAGGTTCAAACTAACCTAGGTGCTACTGATAAGATGAATGAATACATCACTCACATAGGTAGTGGACTTTTTACTTGCTTTGGTGGTGTGGAGAAAGGAGGCTACATTGGTCAGAAATTATTGGAAGGCTAAAAGCTGGTTGCTTGTTTTAGCTTTGTCATTTTTAATTCTTAATTCTTAATTCTTAATTCTTTCCCCAGCAGGTGCCCAAGAAAGCTTGAGTTCTTATTTCGTAAAAATCACAGATGCATCCAAAGCGGTTAAAAATGGTGATCAGGCTGAGGTCCAGAAACTCGTTACGAAGATGGCATCAGACTTCGAAAGAGTAGAAAATAAGGATTCTGAGGTTGGTAAGATTGTTAAGGAAAAGTTAGCTCTATCTGGAGATATTACTGAAGCCAAACTCACCGAAATTTCCTCAGCTCTATTAGCTTTTGAAAAAGAACAAAATCCTGTTGACCTAGATGCGGAAAAGGAAAAATTGGTAAACCGTCTAAGTCCTCGTTTTGAAACCTTAGAGCAGGCCATTGCCTCCAAAGATTTGGAAAAAGTCCGAGAAGCTTTTAAGAAAATGAATTCCACTTGGACCATCAATGAAAGTGTGGTTCGTGACAATAGTACAGCTCATTATGGACGTGTTGAAACAGCTATTTCCTTCCTGCCTAGTAGCATGGAAACCGAACCTACAGATGAGTCTGGAACATGAAAACAGCAGTTGATTTCAAGAAACAAAAAAGAACAGCCGAAACTGTTCTCTTATCATTATTTGAGACCGTATTTTTTGTTGAAACGATCCACGCGTCCATCTGCTTGAGTGAACTTTTGACGTCCAGTGTAGAATGGGTGTGAGTCTGATGAAATTTCCACACGGATCAATGGGTAAGTTTCGCCTTCGAACTCAACTGTTTCGTTAGAGCGTTTTGTTGAACCGCTAAGGAATTGGTAACCAGTAGTTGTGTCCATGAAGACAACTGGGCGATATTCTGGATGGATATCTTTTTTCATTTTGCAATATTTCCTTTCTGCCATGGTCTCTTTGCGAGCCATAGATTGTTACCATACTAGTCTATCAGATTCTGAAAAGTTTGGCAAGTATTTTATCAGTTTTTAAGCAAGTTTTTTAACTTTTGGTAGATGATTTCGTTTTCTTCTAGGCTATAGGAATTAGCACCACTTGCTAGAGGGTGGCCTCCACCATCATGCTCCTTGGCAATTTCATTGATAGGATGGACTTTACTGCGTAAGCGAACTCGGTAGTGGCCATCAGCCTGTTCGACAAAAATTCCCCAGAGACTCACTCTGTCAATGCGTCCAGGTGCACCGACAATGGCTGCAGTTTCAGCATCGGTTACATTGTATTGTTTCAAGACTTCTTGACTCAGGATAACGCGAGCAGCACCATTTTCATCCACTTCCAGATGGTCGTAGATGTAGCCTTGCAGTTTAGCAATTTTGTAGCTCATAGTGTCCATTTTGCGAGTGAGAGCCGCAAAGTCAAAGTTATGTTCTCTCAAATAAGCAGCCAGACGAAGAGTCCGTGCAGTGGTAGAAGGGTAGAGGAAGCGACCTGTATCACCGACAATTCCTGCAAAGAGCAACTCAGCATCGCGATCTGCCAAGGCTAGTTGGGTTGTTTGGGCAAATAGGGTAATCATCTCGCTAGCGCTACTTGAACTAGTATCGACCCAAGACAGGTCACCGTATACATCATCATTTGGATGGTGGTCAATCTTAATGAGAAAATCACCTTGACTATAGCGCTTATCATCGATACGAGCAGTATTAGCTGTATCACAGACGATGACAAGTGCGCCTTGGTAGGCTCTATCTTCAACAAGATCCATCTCAGCCATCCAAGTAAGAGTTGGTTCATCAAAACCGACGGCTTTGATGGTTTTTTCTGGGAAATGATGTTCCAGCAAGGCTTTCAATCCCACCTGACTTCCCAAGGCATCAGGGTCTGGTTTCATATGACGATGAATGATAATGGTGTCGTATTCTTTAATTTTTTCTAAAATTTGTTGGCAAATCTCCATAAATAACCTCAATTCTTTCTCATTTCATTGTAGCACAAGAATTTTTATTTTTAAAATGAAAAAGATGTGATATAATGGAGAAAGATAAATTGAGGAGGACGATATGGCATTAGCAAAAATTGTATTTGCCAGTATGACCGGTAATACCGAAGAAATTGCAGATATTGTAGCAGACAAATTACGTGACTTGGGCTTGGATGTTGATGTTGATGAATGTACAACTGTTGACGCTTCAGACTTCTTGGAAGCAGACATCGCTATCGTTGCGACCTATACTTATGGTGATGGTGAATTGCCAGATGAGATGATGGACTTCTACGAAGACCTAGCAGATCTCAACTTGAATGGCAAAATCTACGGAGTGGTCGGCTCAGGAGATACCTTCTACGATGAATTCTGTAAGGCTGTTGATGACTTTGACCGTGTCTTTGTGTCAACAGGAGCAGAAAAAGGTTCAGAGTGTGTTAAAGTTGATCTTTCTGCCGAGGAAGAAGATATTGAACGCTTGGAACAATTCGCAGAAGAATTGGTTGCTAAAGTAGGATAAGCATAAAAGTGCGCTGATGTAATCAATCAGTGCATTTTTCTTATCGAGAGTTGGGATTTTACTAGCCTAATTGATGGCTTTTTGATACAATAATTCAAATAAAGGAGGAGACTGTATGGATTTAGATATTATTCGTCAAGAAATCGATCAAATCGACGACCAAATTGTCAAACTGTTAGAAGAACGAATGCACTTAGTTGAAGGAGTTGTCGCTTATAAGAAGGCTTCAGGGAAACCGATTTTAGATACTAAGAGAGAAGCAGTTATTTTTGAAAAGGTTAGAAGTCGTGTAGAGGACAAGCGCTATCAGGAGACTATTGTCGCGACTTTTTCGGACATACTCAAACGTTCGCGTGATTATCAGGATCAAAATATCAAATGAAAAAAGAACAATTTTATCCGCTAGGGATTTTTCTAGCTGCTATGTTGGGCGGACTTGTCCGCTACCTAGTTTCCACTTGGTTACCAGCCAGTCCAGATTTCCCTTGGGGCACTCTCTTTGTCAACTATCTGGGAATTTTCTGCTTGATTTATCTTGTCAAGGGCTATCTGGTCTATAAGGGGACTAGTAAGGGCTTGATTTTAGCACTGGGGACGGGTTTTTGCGGAGGTTTAACAACTTTTTCCAGCCTAATGCTTGATACTGTGAAGCTGCTTGATACAGGGCGTTATCTTAGTTTGATACTGTATTTGCTTTTGAGTATCGGTGGAGGCCTGCTTTTAGCTTACTATTTGGGGAGGAAGAAATGGTAATCGTCTATCTTGCAATCGCCTGTGGCTTGGGAGCACTCGTACGGTATTTCTTTTCTCGCTATAATCAAGCTTCTAAATTGCCACTCGGAACGCTCATAGCTAATCTTTTAGGTTGTTTTTTAATTGGAGTATTCTACAATCATGTAGAGTCTAAGGAAGTATATGCTATTCTAGCAACAGGATTTTGTGGCGGTTTAACAACTTTTTCGACCTTGAATGACGAACTTCAAAGACTGCTAAGTGATAAGAAGGTCTTTTATTCTTACCTGACTTTGACTTACATAGGTGGTTTGGTTGCGATTTTTTTAGGAATTTTGCTATAAATTTCTTTACTTTTTTTTAGAAATTTGGTAAACTATATCTTGTGTGTAATGGACGCACAAAAATACAGTTTATCCGCTGAGGAAGATTCCTCAAGATTGACAAAGATAGGAGAATAAAATGAATCCATTAATCCAAAGCTTGACTGAAGGTCAACTTCGTACAGATATCCCATCATTCCGTCCTGGTGACACTGTTCGTGTACATGCGAAAGTTGTCGAAGGTAACCGTGAACGTATCCAGATTTTTGAAGGTGTTGTTATTGCACGTAAAGGTGCTGGCATCTCTGAAAACTACACAGTTCGTAAAATCTCTAACGGTGTAGGTGTTGAGCGTATCTTCCCAATCCACACTCCACGTGTTGAAAAAATCGAAGTTGTACGTTACGGTAAAGTACGTCGTGCGAAATTGTACTACTTGCGTGCTCTTCAAGGTAAGGCAGCTCGTATCAAAGAAATCCGTCGTTAATTCGACTAAAAAACTCTGCTTTTCAGCAGAGTTTTTATCTAGCTCCCTTAGTTCAATGGATATAACAACTCCCTCCTAAGGAGTAGTTGCAGGTTCGATTCCTGCAGGGGGCATGTAATTAGATATCAAAGAAGTTTGTCAAAAAGTCTTTGATATTAAAAGAACGCATAATATAGGGGATTGTCTCCATAATATTATGCGTTTTATTATTGAAAAATTTGGGCAATCATCAGATAAAATTGAGACTATATCGAGTATATAAATGTTTGTATAGTCAATTTATTCAAAATCGTCAAGTTCTAAATTATTTAAAGGACTATAACATTCATATTTCTTTAAGTAATTGTTTATTTATTCAGCAGTGGAACGAGGTAAATTAACTCTTAAATAGTCAATATCTTCCTTAGATAAAAAATGATTTGCATTCAAAATTGAGAAGCGAAATAATGCTTCATCAAAAGCAAAATCATAATCGTCATCAGATAATGATTCCATTAATGTTTGAATATGTTTTAGTGAGTAGTCAGGTATCGAATCGGGATAATATACTGGATAATCAGTGGCTGAAAAATTGTTTTCTAATCCTGAAATAGTAATTATCAAAGATTCTATGTAATATATTAAAGCATGTTTAATATTACCTTCTTGTTCCAAATGTCTTCCCTGAGCCTTTCGTGTGTTAGATAAGCATCCAAAATCTCCTGATACAGTATTCCTATGAGCTTGTTTATTTAAGAGACTCCATTTTATATCACCAAAAGTTGCTTTAAAAGAGATATTGTTTTTTTCTTTACAATAATCTTCCATAGTTATGTCTTTATCATAGTATGCTTTGATATAGTCACTATGTTCGATAATAAGATTTTGTGCTTCTTTTGTTAGTTTAAATTCGAACGGAATATCTAAATTGTCAATGTTAACATTATTAATTATTCTTGTAATTAATTCTGCTTTTTTTCCAGAAGTAGCTAAATTATGTTTAGATAATATAGTTTTTAATTCTACTACTGTAAGATATGATAAAGTCTTATTTTTAGTGAAGTATCCTAATTTGTATAATTGATTGTGTGTAGATTCAGGGTCAATTTGAAGAGAGTATTTAAAATATCTTGGGAAATTATAATTTCTCCCTGTTTTTTGAGTCCAATCTATGAGTATGAGTTGCCCAGGAGTAAGGCCACATTCTAATTCGTTTAGGTAAAAATTGTTACAATCAGAATTTGTGTCTCTATTATGATTATTTTGTTTTAAATTAAATAGTTTGCTAAAAAAATTCATTGGATTTTATTGCTAATCAATTCTTATTGAAAAATGATACTTTTACAGTACCCATGTTCGGATGGCGTGGGCAACGCCGGATTCGTCATTTGTTTTAGTGATGTATTTGGCGATTTTTTTGATTTCTGGATTTCCATTTTCCATGACAACGGGGTTTCCAACGACTTCCAGCATGGCACGGTCATTTTCTTCGTCACCGATTGCCATGGTTTCATCTTTGGTCAATCCTAGTTTTTCAGCTAAGTGAGTAATAGCTGAACCCTTGTCTACATTCTTTTTAAGGAGTTCGAGGTAGAAAGGAGCAGATTTGTTGATAGAGTAGTGCTCGTAAAATTCGGCTGGTATTTTTTCAATCGCAGCATCGAGGATTTCTGGTTCATCGATGAACATACACTTGACAATTTCCTTGCCAGCCATTTCTTCAGGGGTACGGTAGAAGATAGGCATGCTGACGAGGGTTGATTCGTGTACAGTGTATTTTCCGATATTGCGATTTGCAGTATAGATACCGTCCTTGGTAATGGCATGCATGTGGACACCGAGCTTGCGACTGAGGAATTCCATATCCAGATAATCCTCATAGGTCAAGGATTCGCTGATAATCTCATGGCCAGTAGCAGTTTCTTGGACAAGGGCACCATTGAAGGTCACCACATAGTCACCTTGGTCTCTCAACTGCAAGTCGTCCAGAAGTTTGGCAACACCTGCGATGGGGCGGCCAGTTGCAATCACGACTTTGACACCAGCTTCTTTGGCATCTTGGATGGCAGAAAAGACTTCAGGAGTGATTTCCTTTTGGCTGTTGACTAGGGTTCCGTCAATATCGACGGCGATTAGTTTAATACTCATAAATTTCCTCTTTTAGTTTTTATTTGGGGTAAAATGATCGTTCTCAATCAAGTGTAAAAATTGCTGGGTGATGCTTGCGAAGATGCTGTTTTGGTCTAACATTTCTTTCGGGAAATAAAAGCGATTATCTCCGTGGCGACTTCCAGCAAGGGATTGGACGATAGGGGACAGGCTAGAGAGTTCTGCCAGTTCTCCATTTTTTTGTAAAATCTCAATCTGTGTCCGTGGGTTTTCAGATTCGGGACGATAGATATCATAAGGGAGGTCAAAGTTCTTATGAATGGCAGTGTAGTAGTCGGGATCAAAGCCGATATCCTCAGCTAATTTTCTCATGCTGGCGAGTTGGTCTTGATCCTCTTGCGAAAAGCTAATGGATTTAAAGACCTTGCGGTTGACAAAGCGTTGCGATAAATCTGCAAGAATCTTGTCAGGACTGGTCATCCAAAGCTGGAAGTAGGTATTCATCACGCCATCATCCAGAGCCAGATAGTCAGTCAAGGTCACATTTTTTTCGAAGAAAGGCAGGAGGTGTGGAGAAGTTCGGGCAAAGAAATCCTTGTCCTCAGGATAGAGTTCCTTGGCGCGTTTGAGAAGATTCTGTAGGAGAACTTCCATGGCGCGTGTTGCGGGGTGGAAATAAACCTGCATGTACATCTGGTAGCGACTGAGGACGTAGTCTTCGATGGCGTGCATGCCATTGCGCTGAAAGGCGATACCATTTTCGATAGGACGAATGACTCGGAGGATTCGAGTCAGGTCAAATTCCCCATAGGATGCTCCTGTAAAATAGGAGTCGCGCAAGAGATAGTCCATGCGATCTGCGTCAATCTGACTAGAAATGAGCTGCACGACCTGCTTATTAGGATAGGTATGGTCAATGACACTGGCCACCTTTTCTGGGAAATCAGGTGCCACTTGTAGCAGGACTTGGTGAATCTCTGTCTCAGGATTTTGAATAATCTCCTGAGTAATGGCTTCATGGTCTGTATCAAAGAGATTTTCAAAAGTATGGGAGTAGGCACCATGCCCAAGGTCGTGTAGGAGAGCAGCGGTCATGGTCAAGAGAGACTCGGCAGGATTCCATTCCTCAGGATATTTTTCTTCGAAAATCTCTGTGATGCGTCGTGCAATTTCATAGACTCCTAGACAGTGAGAGAAGCGACTGTGTTCTCCACCGTGGAAGGTATAACTGGAAGTTCCCAGTTGTTTGATCCGGCGCAAACGCTGAAATTCTTTTGTATTAATCAAGTCATAGATGATTTGATTATTGACATGGATGTAGTTGTGAACAGGGTCACGGAATACTTTTTCGTTCATATGACCATTATAGCAAAATCCTGCTCTTTTTGGTAAAATAGTAGGACAAGAGACAAGAAAGAGGGCCTGATGTGAAGATTCGGATGCGAAATACAATTCAGTTTGATGAGCAGTTGGAAGTGATTGACCAGCTTTATGATGTGGAAGTGCATGAAAAAGGAGATTATAGCTACCTGCTTTTCTATAATGAGGAAAAGGAAAAAGTAGTGATTAAATTTCATGGTCAAGAACTTGTGATGAGTCGATTTTCCAATCCCAAGACCATTATGCGCTTTCTAAAGGATAGTGATAGTTTAGCCTATATTCCCACACCTATGGGTATGCAGGAGTTTACCATCCAAACGAGCCATTATCAAGTTGATAGGCAAAAGATTGAACTAGATTATCAACTACAAAATCAAGAGGGACATCCCTTTGCCAGCTATCAATTGGAAATTACTTGGGGCTAGGCTCATGTCTTTTTCAAATTTAGCTATCTATCTTCTTGGATCGGCTTCCTAGTGTGGTAGATTAGGCTAATTTTTGGTATAATAAAAGTTATGGAAATCGAAAAAACCAATCGTATGAATGCGCTCTTTGAATTTTATGCGGCGCTTTTGACAGATAAGCAAATGAATTATATCGAGCTCTACTACGCTGATGATTACAGCCTTGCTGAAATTGCCGAGGAGTTCGGTGTCAGTCGTCAGGCTGTCTATGACAATATCAAGCGAACAGAAAAGATTCTGGAAGATTATGAGATGAAATTGCACATGTACTCGGACTATATTGTCCGCAGTCAGATTTTTGATCAGATTTTGGAGCGCTATCCCAAGGATAACTTTCTGCAGGAGCAGATAGAAATTTTAACAAGCATTGATAATAGAGAATAAGAGGAAGAAAAATGGCATTTGAAAGTTTAACAGAACGTTTGCAGAACGTCTTTAAAAATCTACGTAAAAAAGGAAAAATCTCTGAATCTGATGTCCAAGAGGCAACCAAAGAAATTCGCTTGGCCTTGCTCGAGGCCGACGTTGCCTTGCCTGTTGTAAAGGACTTTATCAAGAAAGTTCGTGAGCGTGCAGTCGGGCATGAGGTCATTGATACACTTAATCCTGCGCAACAGATTATTAAAATCGTTGATGAGGAACTGACAGCCGTTTTAGGTTCTGATACGGCAGAAATTATCAAGTCACCTAAGATTCCAACCATCATCATGATGGTTGGTTTACAAGGGGCTGGTAAAACAACCTTTGCTGGTAAATTGGCCAACAAACTCAAGAAAGAAGAAAATGCTCGTCCTTTGATGATTGCGGCGGATATTTATCGTCCAGCTGCCATTGACCAGCTTAAGACCTTGGGACAACAGATTGATGTGCCTGTCTTTGCACTTGGAACAGAAGTACCAGCTGTTGAGATTGTACGTCAAGGTTTGGAGCAAGCCCAAACTAATCATAACGACTATGTCTTGATTGATACTGCGGGTCGTTTGCAGATTGATGAGCTCCTCATGAATGAGCTTCGTGATGTGAAAGCATTGGCTCAACCAAATGAAATCTTGCTTGTCGTTGATGCTATGATTGGTCAGGAAGCAGCCAATGTTGCGCGTGAGTTTAATGCTCAGTTGGAAGTGACTGGGGTCATCCTTACCAAGATTGATGGCGATACTCGTGGTGGTGCTGCTCTGTCTGTTCGTCACATTACTGGAAAACCAATCAAGTTCACTGGTACAGGTGAAAAGATTACGGACATTGAAACCTTCCACCCAGACCGCATGTCTAGCCGTATCCTTGGCATGGGGGATATGCTCACTTTGATTGAGAAAGCTTCTCAGGAATACGATGAACAAAAAGCCCTTGAAATGGCTGAGAAGATGCGCGAAAACACCTTTGATTTTAATGATTTCATCGATCAATTAGATCAGGTGCAAAATATGGGGCCGATGGAAGACTTGCTCAAGATGATTCCAGGTATGGCCAACAATCCAGCACTTCAAAACATGAAGGTGGATGAACGCCAGATTGCTCGTAAACGTGCCATTGTGTCTTCGATGACACCTGAAGAACGTGAAAACCCAGATTTGTTAAATCCAAGCCGTCGCCGTCGTATTGCTGCTGGTTCTGGAAATACATTCGTCGAAGTCAATAAATTCATCAAGGACTTTAACCAGGCTAAACAGCTCATGCAGGGTGTTATGTCTGGGGATATGAATAAAATGATGAAGCAAATGGGGATTAATCCAAATAACCTTCCTAAAAATATGCCAAATATGGGAGGAATGGATATGTCTGCCCTTGAAGGAATGATGGGACAAGGCGGTATGCCTGACTTATCAGCTCTCGGAGGAGCAGGAATGCCAGATATGAGCCAGATGTTTGGTGGCGGTTTGAAAGGTAAAATTGGTGAATTTGCCATGAAACAGTCCATGAAACGTATGGCTAACAAAATGAAGAAAGCGAAGAAGAAACGCAAGTAAGACAAGAGATTGATGCAAATCTCATTTGATGAGAAAATAAAGTAAAAATTTCTATGATAAAACGTACAGTATCAAGGTTTTAGAATATCTGATATTATACGTTTTTTGATTTTAATAATTTTGTTAAGACACTTTTATTATAATATACGAAAAATCCACTCAGCTGTCTGAGTGGATTAGGTGTATTTAGACTCTTAGTCTTTATTTTCGTATGGCAAGATCAAGTTCAAGATGATTCCTGTCATGGCTGAAAGGGCAGTACCTGAAAGTGTAACTGGACCAAGTTTAAGGATAGCTCCTCCAAGTCCAAGAACCAACATAGCACTTGCGATGATGAGGTTTCGCATTTGAGCGAAATCAACACGTTCTTTAATCAAGACTTTCAAACCATTGCTGGCGATAACCCCATAGAGAAGGATTGACATACCACCAAGTACAGCGTTTGGAATAGTTGAAATCAAGGCAGTGAATTTACCAAGGAAGCTGAGGGCAATCGCGATGAAGGCAGCGTTACGGATAACTGAGACAGAAGCGATACGAGTCATACCGATAACCCCTGTATTTTCTCCGTAAGTTGTATTGGCTGGTCCACCAAGGAAGGCAGAAACAGAAGTTGCGATACCGTCACCAAGAAGAGTACGGTGAAGACCTGGTTCTTTTAAGAATTGACGACCACAGATTTGACCCAAAACAGTATGGTCTCCGATATGTTCAGAAATTGTTACGATAGCGATTGGCAAGATAGCGATGGCTTCTGGACCAAAGTAAAGATTGTACTCTTTAAAGGCACCACCTGTGCTAAATGGCAAGTAGAAACCAGGAATTTCGAACCAGTTGGCTTTAAGAACTGGTGTAAAGTCAACCAAGCCAAGAGTTAGTGCGAAAAGGTAACCACCGATAATGGCAAAGAGGAATGGAATGATTCGTAGGAAGCCTTTTCCTTTTGTATTGATAAAGGCAGCAATTAGGAAAGTAACAACGGCTACCAGAGCATTTTTCCAATTTCCGTCTGCTACAAGACCTGCATTGGTAACAGCTGAACCTGCAAGTCCAAGACCGATAACGATGATCATAGGACCGATAATGATTGGTGGCAAGAGTTTATCAATCCATTTTGTTCCTACAAATCGGATGCTGGTAGCAACAAGGACATAGACCAAACCAGTCAAGATAACCCCTGTTTGAGCAGCAGATACATCCCCCCCCATTTCTTTCATAGCCAGTGACATAGCTGTGATAAAGGCGAATGAAGAACCTAGATAAACTGGAACTTTAAAACCAGTAGCAATCATATAGATGAGTGTTCCAACACCTGAAGCAAAAAGGGCAACAGATACAGGCATTCCCAAAATCAATGGTACCAAGATGGTCGCACCAAACATGGCGAAAACGTGTTGGAAACTAAGGAGAATTCCTTTTCCAGCCGAAGGACGTTGGTCAACGTCTAGTAACAAATCAACAGTTGATTCTTGTTTCATATAAACCTCACTTTTGGGCATCAAAAAAGAGCCCATTATTTTACAGCAATAGGCCCTCAGAGTAAGACTTCTTTAAAATTTAGATTTTAAAGAGTTTTAAATATTTCTGCGTCTTCGTCACCTCACGGGATGACATTAAAAACCTTTGCTTAGGATAGTATAGCAGAAAAAAATGATTTTGTAAATCATTTTTTCCCGAGCCTAGAAATAAAAGAGCGAGGCTGATTTTGTAAATCATTTTTTCCCGAGCCTAGAAATAAAAGAGCGAGGCTGATTTTGTAAACATTTGTTTACTAAAAAATTTAAAGTGGGCGTTTATTTGGCATACCAGCCTTACGTGGATATTTATTTGGTGTTTCTTTTTTCTTTTCTACCACTGTGATATAGCGCGGATCTCTATTCGGTAGGGCGTAGCTGAGATTGTCTTCGACCTTACTAAAAAGGAGATTGAGGGCATTCTTAGCTTCTAATAATTCCTCAGGCGCATTGCTAGCCTTGAGTGCTAATAGTTTGCCACCAACCTTAAGGTAGGGAATAGTCAATTCAGATAGGACCTGCATACGGGCAACCGCACGAGCTGTTACAAAATCATATTGAGCACGGAAGTTCTTGTCTTGGGCAAAATCTTCGGCACGTCCGTGGTAGAAATGAACTCCGTTCAAATCCAGTTCTTGAGCCAAGAGTTGTAGGAAGTTGATGCGCTTATTGAGTGAATCAATAATGGTCACATCTAACTCCGGATAGAGAATTTTCATTGGTAGACTAGGAAATCCTGCCCCAGCCCCGATATCAAGAAGTTTGATAGTTTCATTGGGAATCAAACCTTGAAGAATGGGTGCAATCGAATCGTAAAAATGTTTGAGATAAACTTCTTCCTTGTCCGTAATCGCCGTCAAATTAATCTTCTCATTCCACTCGACCAAGAGCTCAAAATAACGTTCAAATTGTTCTTTTTGCTGGTCCGAAAGTGGAAGATTCTGCTCGGCAAGCAAGTTGTAAAATGTTTTTGGTTTCATAGTTATTTCCTTCTTTAGTATCATCTTATTTTACCACAATCATAGAAAATTTGATATACTGGTACTAATCTAAAAGCAGAAAGGACTTATATTATGACTTGGATTATTCTTGGAGTTTTAGCTCTTGTTGTTATTTTTGTAATTGTTAGCTATAACGGTTTGGTTAAAAATCGTATGCAAACCAAGGAGGCTTGGAGTCAGATTGATGTTCAGTTGAAACGTCGCAATGATCTCTTGCCAAACTTGATTGAGACTGTAAAAGGTTATGCCAAATATGAAGGTTCTACCCTTGAAAAGGTGGCAGAACTACGTAACCAAGTGGCGGCAGCGACTTCACCAGCAGAAGCTATGAAAGCCAGTGATGCCCTCACTCGTCAGGTTTCAGGTATTTTTGCAGTTGCAGAAAGCTATCCAGATTTGAAAGCTAGTGCTAACTTTGTTAAATTGCAAGAGGAGTTGACAAACACAGAAAATAAAATTTCTTACTCTCGTCAACTCTATAACAGTGTTGTCAGCAACTACAATGTAAAATTAGAAACTTTCCCGAGCAATATTATCGCTGGAATGTTTGGATTTAAAGCGGCAGATTTCCTTCAAACACCTGAAGAGGAAAAGTCGGTTCCTAAAGTTGATTTTAGCGGTTTAGGTGACTAAGATGTTGTTTGATCAAATTGCAAGCAATAAACGAAAAACCTGGATTTTGTTGCTGGTATTTTTCCTACTCTTAGCTCTTGTTGGTTATGCGGTTGGTTATCTCTTTATAAGATCTGGACTTGGTGGTTTGGTTATCGCACTGATTATCGGCTTTATCTACGCTTTGTCTATGATTTTTCAATCGACAGAGATTGTCATGTCCATGAATGGAGCGCGTGAGGTGGATGAGCAAACGGCACCAGACCTCTACCATGTAGTGGAAGATATGGCTCTGGTCGCCCAGATTCCTATGCCCCGTGTTTTCATCATTGATGATCCAGCCTTAAATGCCTTTGCGACAGGTTCTAATCCTCAAAATGCGGCTGTTGCTGCGACTTCAGGTCTACTAGCTATCATGAATCGTGAAGAACTAGAAGCTGTTATGGGACATGAAGTCAGTCATATTCGTAATTATGATATCCGTATTTCGACTATTGCAGTTGCCCTTGCTAGTGCTATCACCATGCTTTCTAGTATGGCAGGTCGTATGATGTGGTGGGGTGGAGCAGGTCGCAGACGAAGTGATGATGACCGAGATGGAAATGGTCTTGAAATCATTATGCTAGTGGTTTCCCTACTAGCTATTGTACTGGCACCTCTCGCTGCAACCTTGGTTCAGCTCGCTATTTCTCGTCAGAGGGAATTTCTGGCAGATGCATCTAGTGTCGAGCTGACTCGCAATCCCCAGGGAATGATTAATGCCCTAGATAAGTTGGACAATAGCAAACCTATGAGTCGCCACGTCGATGATGCTAGCAGTGCCCTTTATATCAATGCTCCCAAGAAAGGTGGGGGGTTCCAAAAACTCTTTTATACCCACCCACCTATCTCAGAACGGATTGAACGTTTAAAACAGATGTAAAAGAATCCAGAGGTCGTCTCTGGATTTTTGCTATGTTGCAAATTTATAAATCTTCTAAATTAACTAGCTTCAAACCGTGTTCTGTCATGCGATAGATGATCGAGCAGACTTCTTTTAAGAAACGACGGTCATGCGAAACAGTGATGAGACCGCCTGGATAGGTTGCAAAGAGTTTTCTGATTTGGGGTTGAGAAGTGGGAGAAAAGTTTCGTGTGGGTTCATCCAGCAGGAGAAAGTTTGGTTTGCGCAGGACTAGATCCAAAAGCAGGAGTTTTCCCTGTTGTCCGCCAGATAAGGAGCGAATTTGATGCTGCATTTCTGGATAACTGAAATTGAGACTGGCTAGGTGAGATTGGATTTTCTGAAGTTCCTCTTTTTCCCCAGTTTTGCTGATATAAGCTATTGGTGATAAATCCAATTGCAGTTTTTTGTGGTAATCTTGTGGCATAAAACCAAGGGAAATCTCTCTTTTATCATTCAGAAGTTGCTTTAATTTGGCTAACAGAGTTGATTTCCCAACACCATTTGGCCCGATAATACCGATTTTTTCTTGCCCACGGACAGTTAGTTGTAGTTTTTGAACCAAAACTCGGTCGTCAATGGACAAATTTTCTTTTTCCAGTTGGACTAAGACTTTAGAAGCTGGTAATGGTTGGATGTCTGAAAAGAAAAGTTGGATTTGTTCCTCTTCAAGTGGCTTTTGAGTCATGGACTGAGCTGCCTTTTCGTAGCGTTTTTCTTGTGAGAGGACAGTTTTCATCTTTTTAGCCAATAGGCGACCGGCAGTACTGTCTTTGGTAGCTCGAAGCGCAGTTTCTACATTTTGTTTGACTCTCCGATGTTTTTCCATGGTTTTATCGTAGGCTCTTTGGTTGTTAGCAGCTTGCTGACTTTGTTTGGCAAAATTAGCCTTTCTCTGCTCACTATAGCTTTCATAGTCTAAATGCTCTACTAGCGTTTCCGCTTCTTTACGGTGTTTGACCAGTCGCAAGTGAACAATAGTGTCTGCCGTTTCAGAAAGAAAGTCTTCATCATGGGAAATGAAAATAACGGTTTGCCTGGTCTTTTGAATCTGGCCTTTTAGCCAATCAACTGTCTCAAGGTCTAGGTCATTTGAAGGTTCATCTAAAAATAGAATCTCAAAGGGTTTGGCTAACTCATGGATAAGCTGAATTTTCAAAGCTTCTCCCCCTGATAGATTGCCAATCTTTTGGTCACTTGCGAAACGATTGCTATCAAAATGCAATTCCTCCGCCAAACGATAGAGGATACTGTAGTCTAAATCAATAGAATCTAAAAAGAAGTAGTCGTGTAAAGTTTTCTTTTTCAGCTCCTCGGGAAGTTTTTGAGGAATGTAGGCCAGTGACTGATAGTCAGATTGGATGTTTCCCTTGATAGTGAAATCAGACAAAGCTTCCCCCATTAAAATTTTAAGTAAGGTTGATTTGCCATTTCCTTCTTCACCAATAATAGCAACCTTTTCCCCGTCTTGGATGGTCATGCTTAGGTCAGATACAAGATCTCGTAAATCTTTGTTTTGTGTGATGGTTAGATGATTGATTTTTATCATATGATTTCCCTTTCTAGAATGTTCATAGTGCATAACAAAAAGCTCTACTTTACCTAGTAGAGCCCAAAGTCTATGTCAAAAAAACTCTATTAACATGCCAGAAAAAGAGCATAAAAGAGCACACAAAAAGAGACAAAAACAAGATCTACTAAATAAAGGTTCTTTATTTGATAGACTTAGTTGTTCATGTCTCCCTTACCTCCGAGTATTAGTATCTTTATATTATACCTTTAAGGAAATTTTGTCAACAGAAAACTGGAAATTCTATGCTCTAAAATCCAAAAACAGGTCCATAGAGACTTAGTACGTGTTTGACATGCTCGTAATGGAATTTATCATAGTTTCGCCAAGCAGTGCGTGCTTGATCGTTTAGTTTTAGGCTACCCAGTCCAATCAGAAGACTGGTGGGTTGGTAAAATTTCTCAAGATCAATTAAGATACTGTTGTTCAACTTTTCCGTTTTTTTGAGCTCTTGCATAGTAGTGTTTAGCAGCTCTTGTAGTCGAATATCATCTGCCGTACCCTGTTTACAGTTTTGATAGCTTTTATTTAACTTGGATAGGAGTTGAATGAGTTTCTTGTCTTCCATGTGAGCATCCTCCTTGATCTGATGTACTCTTTCCCTATAGTATAGCACTAAAAAACAAAACTGTCATAGTAAATATGTTAAAATTTTGAATTTTAATTACAAAGTTTGGTGTGCTGATTTGTAGCCTTTTCATGGTATAATCAAGAGAGTAAATCTTTATGGAGGAAGTATGAAATTAAATATTCAAGAAATTCGTAAGCAGTCTGAAGGTTTGAACTTTGAACAAACGTTAGATTTAGTTGATGACCTGCGTGCACGTAATCAAGAAATTTTAGATGTAAAAGATATCCTTGCAGTTGGGAAAGTACAATATGAAGACCGTATGTATTTCTTAGATTATCAACTATCTTATACCATTGTTCTTGCTTCGAGTCGCAGTATGGAGCCAGTTGAGTTAGTTGAATCTTATCCAGTCACGGAAGTTTTCATGGAAGGTGCAACTAACCATCTAAATCAAGAAATTTTAGATGATGACTTGGTCTTGCCCATCGAAAATGAGGCGCTTGACCTTGCTGAGAGTGTATCAGACAATATCCTGCTAAACATTCCTATCAAGGTCTTGACGGCTGAAGAAGAAGCTGGTCAAGGATTTATCTCAGGAAATGACTGGCAAATCATGACAGAGGAAGAATACCAAGCTCAAAAAGCAGTAAAGAAAGAAGAAAACAGTCCTTTTGCTGGCTTACAAGGACTATTTGACGGAGATGAATAATGGTCTTGTCAAAAAAACGAGCACGAAAGGTGCTAGAAGAAATCATTGCCCTCTTCCCAGATGCCAAGCCTAGTCTTGATTTTACCAATCATTTTGAACTCCTGGTTGCGGTCATGTTATCAGCCCAGACGACAGATGCAGCGGTAAATAAGGCCACACCAGGTCTCTTTGTTGCCTTTCCAACACCCCAAGCTATGTCTGTAGCGACAGAGAGTGAGATTGCTTCACATATTTCTCGCTTGGGATTGTATCGGAATAAAGCTAAATTCCTTAAAAAATGTGCCCAACAGTTACTAGACGATTTTGATGGTCAAGTCCCTCAGACACGTGAAGAATTGGAGAGTTTGGCAGGTGTTGGTCGCAAGACAGCCAATGTTGTCATGAGTGTAGGATTTGGGATTCCAGCCTTTGCAGTGGATACTCATGTGGAGCGTATTTGCAAACACCACGATATTGTCAAAAAATCAGCGACGCCACTTGAGGTGGAAAAGCGGGTCATGGATATCTTGCCGCCTGAGCAGTGGTTAGCTGCCCATCAGGCCATGATTTATTTTGGAAGAGCCATTTGCCATCCAAAAAATCCAGAGTGTGACCAGTACCCACAATTATATGATTTTAGCAATTTGTAAGATGCTACATTGAAACTTTTTGCTTGATTTTAAGCATGCTTTGTGCTATAGTAAATGATAACTAAATATTCCTTTAAACCTGTCCCGTGAGGCAGGCAAGGAGCGCGATAAAGTAGAAGGGTGAAGTCTATACTGTGTGCAGTAGGGCTCGCTTGGCTATAAATTTCAAGTCTCCTTGTTTAAGGAGACTTTTCTTTTTGGAGGTTTGTCATGAAAACAAAAGAAGTTGTAGACGAATTGACCGTCAAACGAGCGATTACGCGTATTACTTATGAGATTATCGAACGCAACAAAGATTTGAATAAGATCGTCTTGGCTGGTATTAAAACTCGTGGTGTCTTTATTGCCCACCGAATCCAAGAACGTTTGAAGCAGTTAGAAAATCTTTCAGTTCCTGTTGTGGAATTGGATACTAAACCTTTCCGTGATGATGTTAAAAGTGGAGAAGATACTTCTTTGGTTTCTGTCGATGTGACAGACCGCGAAGTTATCTTGGTGGATGATGTGCTCTATACAGGTCGTACCATCCGTGCTGCTATTGATAATATTGTCGGTCATGGTCGTCCTGCGCGTGTGAGTTTAGCAGTTCTAGTCGATCGTGGACATAGAGAATTGCCAATCCGTCCAGATTACGTTGGAAAAAATATCCCAACCAGTCGTTCTGAAGAAATCATCGTAGAGATGACAGAACTTGATGACCAAGACAGAGTTCTGATTACTGAAGAAGCTTAGAAAGTTAAAGGAGTAGCCATGTCAGAAAATCAACAAGCATTGAACCATGTGGTGTCCATGGAAGACCTCACTGTCGATCAAGTAATGAAATTGATCAAGCGAGGAATTGAGTTTAAAAATGGAGCCCAGCTTCCCTATGAAGACCATCCGATTGTTTCCAATCTCTTCTTTGAGGATTCTACACGGACACATAAGTCCTTTGAAGTCGCAGAGATTAAACTTGGATTGGAACGACTTGACTTTGATGTGAAGACTAGTTCGGTTAATAAGGGTGAGACACTTTATGACACCATTTTGACTCTGTCTGCTTTAGGAGTGGATGTCTGTGTGATTCGCCATCCAGAGGTCGACTACTATAGAGAATTGATTGCTAGTCCAACGATTACGACTTCCATCATCAATGGTGGAGATGGTTCGGGCCAACACCCTAGCCAGAGCTTGCTTGATTTGATGACCATTTATGAGGAATTTGGCCACTTTGAGGGTCTTAAAGTTGCTATTGCAGGTGACTTGGACCACTCACGCGTTGCCAAATCCAATATGCAGATTTTGAAACGCTTGGGATCTGAACTCTTTTTCGCTGGACCTGAGGAATGGAGAAGTCAAGAGTTTGCAGACTATGGACAGTTTGTAACCATTGATGAAATCATTGATCAGGTTGATGTCATGATGTTTCTCCGTGTGCAACACGAACGCCATGATAGTGGAGCTGTATTTTCAAAAGAAGACTACCATGCCCAACATGGCTTGACTCAAGAACGTTACGATCGTTTGAAAGAAACAGCAATCCTCATGCACCCAGCTCCAATCAATCGTGATGTAGAAATAGCAGACCACTTGGTTGAAGCACCAAAATCACGGATTGTCCAACAAATGACCAATGGTGTCTTTGTTCGAATGGCAATCTTAGAATCCGTACTAGCGAGTAGAAACGCCAACTAAAACACAAGACGTTAAAAGACGCCAGTGAGCGTCCACGAGAGGTGAAAATATGACAAAAAGAATTCTAGTATTAGAAGATGGCACAGTTTTTGAAGGCAAGGCCTTCGGAGCAGATATTGATGTAACAGGCGAAATCGTCTTTAATACAGGGATGACCGGCTACCAAGAATCCATTACAGACCAGTCTTATAATGGACAAATCTTGACCTTTACTTATCCTTTGGTAGGAAATTATGGTATTAATCGTGATGATTATGAATCCATTATTCCAACTTGTAAGGGAGTCGTTGTTTTTGAAGAAGCGCGTAGAGCTAGCAACTGGCGCAACCAAATGACCTTGGATGAATTTTTGAAAGCCAAGAAAATTCCAGGGATTTCAGGAATTGATACGCGTGCTCTTACCAAGATTATCCGTAAGCATGGTACTATGCGTGCAACCTTGACCCATGTTGGGGACAGTATGGACCATGTGACGGACCAGCTCCAAGCAACAGTTTTACCGACAGACAATATCAAACAGGTTTCTACTAAAACGTCTTATCCAGCTCCAGGAGTTGGTTTGAGCGTGGTGCTAGTGGACTTTGGTCTCAAGCACTCAATCCTACGTGAACTTTCTAAACGCAACTGTAACGTGACAGTTGTTCCTTATTCGACAACGGCTGAAGAAATTCTCCATCTCAATCCTGATGGAGTTATGTTGTCAAATGGTCCAGGTAACCCAGAAGACGTTCCACAAGCACTCGACATGATTCGCGGTGTACAAGGAAAAATTCCAATCTTTGGTATTTGTATGGGACACCAACTCTTTGCAATGGCAAACGGGGCTAAGACCTATAAGATGAAGTTTGGCCACCGTGGATTCAACCATGCGGTACGTGAAATCGCAACAGGACGAGTAGACTTCACCAGCCAGAACCATGGTTATGCAGTCAGCCGCGAGGATTTGCCAGAGCACTTGATTATTACCCACGAAGAAATCAATGACAAGTCAGTGGAAGGTGTGCGCCACAGATACCAACCTGCTTTCTCTGTTCAATACCACCCAGATGCAGCTCCTGGGCCACACGACGCTAGCTACCTATTTGACGAGTTTATCGAGATGATGGAAGTTTTTAAACAATCAAACTAAGAACGAGTAAAAGCTCGTCGGAGAATTTATGTAACTGAACACGGACGGAAAGCTCAGAATGTAGAGAAACCAACTTGGATTGTCAATCCTTCCTTGATTTTCTAAAATTCAATCGCTTTCTATTCGTCCTTTGTATCTTATTTAATGTCGCCCTGAGAGGCGACGAATAGAAAGGAGAAGGGTGCTCCGTATTTGCTGAACTGAATACGGGCTACGGATGGTGCTAAAAAGATAGTTATTCCTAGAACTGACAGTTCTTCGTCATAACTCCTATTTTAGCTTTGTCCGCTTGACGCCCTTAATATCTTATATATGCCTAAACGTACTGATATTCAAAAAATTATGGTGATTGGTTCTGGTCCGATTATTATTGGTCAGGCTGCTGAGTTTGACTACGCTGGGACCCAGGCTTGCTTGTCGTTGAAAGAGGAAGGTTATGAGGTTGTTTTGGTTAACTCAAATCCTGCAACCATCATGACGGACAAGGAAATTGCTGATAAGGTTTACATTGAACCGATTACACTTGAGTTTGTGACACGTATTCTTCGTAAGGAACGTCCAGATGCCTTGCTACCAACACTCGGTGGTCAGACAGGTCTCAACATGGCCATGGAATTGTCTAAAAATGGCATCTTAGATGAGCTTGGTGTAGAGCTTCTCGGTACTAGATTGTCTGCCATTGACCAAGCGGAGGACCGTGACCTCTTTAAACAATTGATGGAAGAGCTTGAGCAACCCATTCCAGAATCTGAAATTGTTAACACAGTAGAAGAAGCAATTGCCTTTGCAGCGACAATTGGCTACCCAGTCATCGTTCGTCCAGCCTTTACCCTTGGTGGTACTGGTGGTGGTATGTGTGCCAACGAGAAAGAATTGCGTGAAATCACTGAAAATGGTTTGAAATTGTCACCTGTTACCCAATGTTTGATTGAGCGTTCGATTGCCGGTTTCAAGGAAATTGAATACGAAGTGATGCGTGACTCAGCTGACAATGCCTTGGTTGTTTGTAACATGGAAAACTTTGACCCAGTTGGGATTCACACAGGGGATTCCATTGTATTTGCCCCTGCGCAAACCATGTCAGACTATGAAAACCAAATGCTTCGTGATGCGAGCTTGAGCATTATTCGTGCCCTCAAGATTGAAGGTGGATGTAATGTTCAGCTAGCTCTTGATCCTAACAGCTTCAAGTATTATGTTATCGAAGTAAACCCTCGTGTATCACGTTCGTCAGCCCTTGCTTCTAAAGCGACAGGATATCCGATTGCTAAGTTGGCTGCCAAGATTGCAGTAGGTTTGACCTTGGATGAGGTTATAAACCCAGTTACAGGTTCAACCTATGCCATGTTTGAACCAGCCCTTGACTACGTAGTTGCTAAGATTCCACGTTTCCCATTTGACAAGTTTGAAAAGGGTGAACGCCGTCTCGGTACACAAATGAAGGCGACTGGAGAAGTCATGGCAATCGGTCGTAACATCGAGGAATCTCTTCTCAAGGCCTGCCGCTCCCTTGAAATTGGGGTGCACCACAATGAAATACCTGAACTTGCAGCAGTTTCTGATGATGCCTTGATTGAAAAGGTTGTCAAAGCCCAAGATGACCGTCTCTTCTATGTGTCAGAAGCCATTCGCCGTGGTTACACACCTGAAGAAATTGCAGAGCTTACAAAAATTGATATCTTCTATCTTGATAAACTCTTGCATATCTTTGAAATTGAGCAAGAATTGGGTGCTCATCCACAAGATCTAGAAGTTTTGAAAACAGCCAAACTTAATGGTTTTTCAGACCGTAAGATTGCTGAACTCTGGGGAACGACTGATGATCAAGTTCGCCAACTTCGTTTGGAAAACAAGATTGTCCCAGTTTATAAGATGGTAGACACTTGTGCGGCAGAGTTCGACTCTGAAACGCCATATTTCTATTCAACCTATGGTTGGGAAAATGAATCTATCAGATCTGATAAAGAATCTGTACTTGTCCTAGGTTCAGGTCCAATCCGTATCGGTCAAGGGGTTGAGTTTGACTACGCAACCGTTCACTCTGTTAAGGCTATCCAGGCAGCTGGTTATGAAGCTATTATCATGAACTCAAACCCAGAGACCGTTTCAACAGACTTCTCTGTATCAGATAAGCTTTACTTTGAGCCATTGACATTCGAAGATGTTATGAACGTCATTGACTTGGAACAACCAAAGGGAGTTATCGTTCAGTTCGGTGGTCAAACAGCCATCAACCTTGCGGAGCCATTGGCAAAAGCAGGTGTGACCATCCTTGGTACACAGGTTGCTGACCTAGACCGTGCCGAAGACCGTGACCTCTTCGAGCAAGCTCTCAAAGAATTGGATATTCCACAGCCACCAGGACAAACGGCTACCAATGAAGAAGAAGCAGCTCTTGCAGCTCGTAAGATTGGCTTCCCAGTTCTTGTCCGCCCATCTTATGTACTTGGTGGACGTGCCATGGAAATCGTTGAAAACGAAGAAGACCTTCGTTCTTACATGCGAACTGCTGTTAAGGCTAGTCCAGACCACCCAGTTCTTGTCGACTCTTACATCGTTGGGCAAGAGTGCGAAGTTGATGCCATTTCAGATGGTAAAAATGTACTCATTCCTGGTATTATGGAGCATATCGAACGTGCTGGTGTCCACTCAGGTGACTCAATGGCTGTTTACCCACCACAAACCTTGTCGCAAAAGGTTCAGGAGACCATCGCAGACTACACCAAACGCTTAGCAATCGGTCTTCACTGCCTTGGAATGATGAACATCCAGTTTGTTATCAAGGATGAAAAAGTCTACGTTATTGAGGTCAATCCACGTGCCAGCCGTACAGTTCCATTCCTATCTAAGGTAACCAATATTCCTATGGCTCAAGTAGCGACCAAGCTCATTCTTGGTCAAAGTTTATCAGAACTTGGCTACCAAAATGGACTTTACCCTGAAAGCACCCGTGTTCATATCAAGGCACCTGTCTTCTCCTTTACCAAACTAGCTAAGGTAGACAGCTTGCTCGGTCCTGAAATGAAGTCAACAGGTGAAGTTATGGGTTCTGATGCTACTTTGGAAAAAGCTCTCTATAAAGCCTTTGAAGCTTCTTATCTACACTTGCCAACTTTTGGTAATGTCGTCTTTACCATCGCTGATGATGCCAAAGAAGAAGCCTTGAACTTGGCTCGTCGTTTCCAAAACATTGGTTATGGAATCCTTGCGACAGAAGGGACAGCAGCCTTCTTTGCTAGTCATGGCTTGCAAGCCCAACCTGTTGGTAAGATTGGTGATGATGATAAGGATATCCCAAGTTTTGTACGCAAAGGAAGAATTCAAGCTATCATTAACACAGTAGGAACAAAACGAACTGCTGACGAAGATGGTGAGCAAATTCGTCGTTCAGCCATTGAACACGGGGTGCCCCTCTTCACAGCGCTAGATACAGCTAATGCCATGCTTAAGGTACTTGAAAGTCGTAGCTTTGTTACAGAAGCGATTTAAATAGAAAAATAAGGTATAGCAGACTGAATTTAGAACAGTACACAGGGATACTAAAATATTTCTAGAAATTAATTTGAATTTTCTAATTGATTCGTTCGCATCTTATTTCAATCTACTATAGAAAAAAGGGCTCTTTGTCAACTGTAGTGGGTTGAAGTCAGCTAAGCTTGAGAAAGGACAA
>ERZ1023210.84-NODE-84-length-26212-cov-6.138892_pt1 | contig 26212 bp, 19 predicted proteins | sample MGYA00380446_ERZ1023210 | MGnify/ENA primary metagenome ERZ1023210 (study PRJEB33173, sample SAMEA4830300) | metagenome | study: EMG produced TPA metagenomics assembly of the PRJEB25223 data set...
AACAAGAACCTGGAGATTGCCGTCAATAATGTAGAAAACTTCCGGAATTTCGGATAACGGGTTGCCAGAAGACCCAAAAATAACAACCAGGCGGAACGTGAAATATAGGCCAAAGAAAAACAGCATCCGCCGTGCCAAACCTGCCCGCTTATGTTGCTTATTAAGCAAATACAGCATCGTTGCCAGTAGTCCAAGCAGCAGTACGGAGATCAGCCCCATCAATACAATAGAGCCGTAAACACCAAAGTTCAGCAAACTCTCACTAATTGCCTGACCACTTTCTTCGATACTGCTAGCAGCCTGGGCTTGCAGTTCAGAAGGATCCCACAGCGCCAGAGCGATATTGAGAACTTGGTGGACAAACTCCACAAGCAGCACGAACGCCCACAGCCCCGTATAAAAACGCACAGATTCCGGCTGTTGCGGGCGTCGGGAATTTTTCGGGGACGGGCTTGTCACGCTCTGCTCCTGCAAATTCTGCCCTTTCGCGCCATCAGCCCGCGGTGAAACGCTGTTCGCGTTTGCGGCATTCTTAGTCGACAACTCTGGCTCACGGGACTGAGGCTGCATATTCACCATAGGGTGCACCTTATACACTGTGTGGTTTTTGTGCACGGTAGCAGACAGAACGGGTCAACCGCCCGGCACCTTAACGCTGGTTTAACAGCCGGGCAGCGTCCGTCGCAAAGTACGTCAGGATTTGATTGGCGCCCGCACGCTTAATGCTCAACAACGACTCCTTCTTTACGGTATCACGGTCAATCCAACCGTTATGACCAGCAGCTTGGATCATGGAGTATTCACCAGAAACCTGGTAGGCGGCAACTGGCACAGGGGAAAACTCGGCAACCTCGCTGATGATATCCAAGTACGCCAAAGCAGGCTTTACCATGACAAAGTCTGCACCTTCCTCAATATCCAGCTGCACCTCCAGTAAGGATTCCCGTCGGTTTGCCGGATCTTGTTGGTAGGTACGCCGATCCCCTTGCAATGAAGAACCGACGGCTTCTCGGAACGGGCCGAAAAACGCCGACGCATACTTCGCCGAGTAAGCCATGATCGCAACATCGGAATATCCTGCAGAATCCAGCCCCTGGCGGATCGCTGCAACCTGACCATCCATCATTCCTGATGGAGAAACCAGGTGCGCGCCTGCTGCTGCCTGGCTCACTGCCATATCCACGTAACAATCCACTGTTGCGTCGTTAAGCACGCCTCCGTTGGCGTCAAGAAGCCCACAATGTCCGTGACTGGTGAATTCATCGAGGCAGGTATCAGCCATGATTAGCAAGTCATCGCCGAACTCTTTGCGCAGATGTGCGATCCCGCGGTTTAAGATGCCGCTTTCTGCCCACGCTTGTGATCCGTTCTGGTCCTTGTGCTCTGGGAGCGGGACTCCAAACAAATCGACGCAACGTACTCCCTGCTCCAGTGCTTGTTCTGCAGCTCGGGTCAAGGAATCAAAAGTGTGCTGAGAAACGCCCGGCATCGCGGAAATCGGGTTCGGCTCGTCTAAACCATCAGCGATGAACATCGGAAGGATGAAATCAGCGGGGCGCAGGTGCGTCTCGGCTGTTAATTCCCGTAATGCGGGGGTGCTGCGTAGGCGACGGGGGCGACGAGACAGAGGGTAATCCACTTCGGGGACCTTTCTTAAATTTCTTATTTTCCAGGTAAGAGGAGCTGTGGAGCTAGTACCTAGTCAACTACACAGTCAGCGAAACAACGCGGTGGTTCCGCCCTAACTTGCGCTTGTCTGTGTACTGCTTTCCGACAGTAAATTTCCAGAATCAGCTTTTCCAGAGGCCGCGCTCCCAGAATTGGTGCTTACCGAAGCCGTCGCTTTCCGACGCGTACGACGTTTTTTCCGCGGAGCCGGAAGGTTACCCGTTGCGCGCAGGTGTGCCACGTGGTCCGCCAGGGCGTCGATAAGATGCGGAACATCAGCGACTTCCGGGACGACGTCGACGCGCAGCCCCATCTCTTCTGCCGCGGCTTTCGCCATCGGCCCAATGCAAGCAATGATAGTGCGCTGGTGTGGTTTCCCCGCAATACCCACGAGGTTGCGCACCGTCGACCCGGAGGTAAATGCCACCGCATCAAAGGCACCCGTTTTGATCATGTCGCGGGTTTCCGCTGATGGTGGAGCCGCGCGAACCGTCCGGTACGCGACCACATCGTCAACTTCCCAACCAAGCGCCTGTAGCCCGTCTACTAACGCATCACCGGCAATATCCGCGCGCGGCAGCAGGACGCGACCAACAGCGTCAATATCTTCCACATATGGTGGGAAAGATTCCACTAAGCCATGAGCGTTTTGTGCGTCTGCCTTCGGCAAAGCTTCCGGAACCATGCCTTTTTCGCGAATAGCTTCGGCGGTTTTTCCTCCCACCGCAGCTAAGTGCACGCCAGCAAAATCGCGAGCATCGAGACCCAATTCCGCGATCTTGTCCCAAACTACTTTTACCGCGTTCACGCTGGTGAACACGACCCATTTATAGCGCCCTTCGACAATGCCTTTGATTGCGCGGTCCATCTGGGCTGGGTTTCGTGGCGGTTCCACAGAAATCGTCGGCACCAATTGCGGAATTGCCCCATAGGAAGCCAGCTGCGCCGACATTGGACCGGCTTGCTCTTTCGTGCGCGGAACCAACACCCGCCAACCGTACAGGGGGCGGTTCTCCCACCAGGAATACTTGGAACGGTCATCAAAGCTGCGCCCTAAGGTCACCACTAAGATGCCGTCAAGCTCTGCGTTCAGCTTGCCCAGCGTTGCTAGGGTCGCTTCATAGGTGCGCTGCAAGCGTGTCGTGCCATTGACTGTGACAAACGCGGGGGTGTCAACGCTCATCCCACGTGTGCTCAGCTCGTCGGCGATCGTTGGCAAGTCCGAAGCCCAAGCCTGCAACACGATAGGTTGCGTCGCGACAGACAATTGGTCCCAGTCGACGTCGCCATCGGTCATATCGGCTTCGGTGTAGGTTGAGCCCAGTGCTAATCCTGCAAACGACGGCACTGTGGAAGGCAACGACATCCCAGGAACCACCTGGAATTCCATGCCAGCGGCACTCACAGCGGAGATCTCCGCCAAAATGGCTTCCCGATTTAATGGGTTACCGGCAACCAACCGGATAACATCGCTGCCTCCGGCCTCTTCTAACGCCGTGCGCAGCTGGGTGACGACCTGCTCCGAACCAGCAAACTCCCGCACATCAGCAGCCGTTGGGGCTGCTGGCCTTGGCGGCTTCCGACGAGCCCCCTGGGCTTTCGCCTCAGCACACATGCGAGCATATTCCTGCTCTGCAGCATCGAGTTTTTCTTGGGGCACCGGCAGGGCCGAACCCACAATTTCGCGTACCCCAGCAAGCACCTGCGAGTCTGCGACCGCAATAGCGTTGTACGCGAGTACTTCCCTGGCGCGAACTGTCAGAAGGTCCGGGTTGCCGGGTCCGGCGCCGACGAACACCACTTTGCCTTGGTGGGCGACGGAGGGGGCGTTGCTCATATAGACCTTTTCTACGCGCGGTCACGGACAGTAAACAAAAATAAACCACGACGAAGCACCGTCATCTGTGGTTTTGCCTTTAACCGGACCCAAACCGTAGACGGTGCATTATCGTGTGCTAGTACCAGCTTAAAGTAGACGCCGGAAAACTAAAAAACAAACGGATTAGTCGGGACTCAGTGAAACTCGAGGGTTAACGTCGGGTTGCACCCTTAGGGCGGGTAGCATGCACCCCTTTAACCCCCAATCTCAGTGTCCCAGGGCGGCACCAGTAGTGCGCTAGGAATCACCCAGAAGTTCCGCAGCGCCGTCGGCAAGCAATGCCTGCGAGACCTCTTCGCCGACCGCGATAGGGTCGGTACCGCTGGCGGCGGCAAGCAACCTCTTTTTCCCATCCAGTGCAAACACCCCACCATGGGCAGTAATCATTCCAGTCTGCTCATCGAAGGTGGAGTACGCCGCCACCGGAGCGGTACATCCTGCTTCCAAACGATTCAGCACCACACGTTCCGCGAATGCGCAATCACGATCGACGACACTGGTGAGCTTGTCGACGACTTCCACAACCGCAGCATCTTCCACGCGTACTTCCACCGCCAATGCCCCTTGCGCTGGAGCCGGCATCACTTCATCTACGGCAAAAACCTGGGTCGCTTTGTCCTGATAGCCATTGCGGATCAGCCCGGCATATGCCAAAACCACCGCGTCGAGCTCGCCATCGTCAATCTTGCTCATTCGCGTTTCGATATTCCCGCGCAGAGGACGAATGTCGAGATCCGGGCGTAAGGACAGCAATTGTGAGATTCGGCGAGGCGCCGAGGTACCCACGCGGGCACCTTCCGGTAATTCATCCAAGCGCAGACCATCGCGCGCGATCAGGGCTTCCCGGTTGTCCTCGCGCTTCGGGATTACCAAATGGAACCTGTCGTCAGCAGCCGTCGGCAAGTCTTTAAACGAGTGCACGGCCACGTCGCAGCCTCCTGCATCAAGTACTTCCCGCAGTTTCTGTGTAAATACGCCCACTCCGATACGCTCAACCGGGGCCATATTCACATCGCCTTCCGTTTTAACGATTTTCAACTCCGCGGGCGCACCAGCTGCGATAATCCAGTCACGCACGTGGCCAGCCTGGGTAGTAGCTAGTTTCGAGCCCCGGGTACCAATCTGCAACATGTTCTACTCCTTAGGCCCCCATGCGGGTTCCTTCTGCGTCTCTTAAAGCTTTTTAAAGGGATTCTTTAACGCTAATTATCCACGGAATTTTTATTCGTCCCAGCCTTATCGTCTGCCCCGGAATGGTTCCCGGCGTTATTGCCCAGAGCAATAACTTCCTGCACGGACGGTAACTCATCGGCATCGACGGCAATCGAGCTACCATCGATCTCCAGACCGAACATTTCTTGGAGTGCTGTTTCATGGCTGACCGCGCCTGATTCCGCTGCGAGTTTTTTCGCCCGCACGGTGGGTTCGTGCAATAGCTTGTCGACGGCACGTCTAATCGCTACCTGCACTTGTCCGAAATCATCCTCCGACATGTGCGGACGCCTTTGCCGAAGACGCGCCATCTCACACTCGATCACGCCAGCAGCATGCTTGCGCAAGGCAGAAACTGCAGGGACTACTTCGCGTACACGCTGTTCAGAAGCAAATGCTTGTAACTCCTCACGAACAATGCGTTTCGCGTCTTGGTGGCCGACGGTGGTATCTTCATCGCTTTGCGACCTCAACGACTGATGCAGTCTCTCGATGTTGACCAGATCAACCCCGCGGAGCTCTGCGGTGTCATCCGCAATGTCGCGTGGCAATGAAAGATCAATGAGTACCAGGTGACCGTGGCGCTGCTCCGGAATGGAAGCTCGGTCAACCGTGTAATTGTCTGCACCCGTCGCCGAAACGATGATGTCTACTTTGCCATAAACTTGCTGACGGTCTTCAAAGTTCACAGCCTCTGCACACACGCCAGCTTGGTGCGCATGGTCGACCAGATTATCAGCCCGTTCGCGGGTGCGGTTAGCAACAATGATCTTGTCGACGCCCAACCGCCCCAGGTGTGTGGCAGCCAAGGACGCCATCGCGCCGGCTCCCAATACTAAAGCTGTACGGCCGATCAACAAAGGCTCGTCGACAAGGTCAGGAGTGCGAACAGTTGCGGAGTCATCACCGCTCTGCAAACCCAAATCCATGTACTGCAGCGCTTCGTTCAACGCAACAGTAACCATAGATGCGCCTGCCTCATCGATTTTGGTCTCGGTATGCACTCTCTTTCCTGCTCGCAGAGCAGATTGCGCCAGGGCATGAAGAGTTTTTCCAGCCGTGTTTGCGGCTACTGCACGCTGGTACGCCTTGCGTACCTGGCCAATGATTTGCTGCTCACCGACCACCATGGAGTCCAACCCGGAGGCGACCACCATCATATGCTCAGCAGCAGCATCCGCATAGCGCACGTAGAGATAGCTACGCAGTTCATCGACATCAATGTGCGAAATACGATGCAGGACTTCCACCACATCCTGCACTCCGGAATGGAATGAATTCGTGACGCAGTAGACCTCCAAGCGGTTGCACGTGGAGATGATCATTGCCTCACTCAGCGACGAAGTGGCCACGAGCTCAGCATTCGTCTCCTCGCGTTGCATGCCATCTACGCTCAGTCGCTCTAACAAAGCGACCGGAGCCGAACGATGGGACATTCCCACGACGAGCACGCTCACATTTTCCTCCGCAATCTCACTAACTCAACTACAAAACTTAACTACAGTAATCCGCGTCATGATTGGAACGACTCAGGGCTTCGCCAAGCACTCCGCGCCCACCAGTTAGGGCACTCCAGCTGGAGCCCTCCAGCTGTCCCGGTTTTGGGTAGGCCCGCACTCACGACTGAGGTCTACCCATGATATCAACCAAAAGGATAGCCCCAATGGCCACAGAAAGCAGAATCTCCAGGGCAATGGGCAAGCAAATTACCAGCTCCTAGAGCCCATTCTGCAAAGCAGCGGCCAACTCATCGTTGTCGACCTCCCAGCACGCGAATTCCTCGTTATCAAGAACCACCACGGGCACCCGGTCTCCAAATTCGACCGCAAGCCCAGCATCATTATCAACGTTACGCACCACCAGTTTTGCATCTGCGGCTGCAACGATTGGGGCGATCTGCTCACGAACGCGAACACACGACCCACAATTTGTCCGAACCATCAATTCTACGATGTGCGTGGCCGTGGGGTTGGGGCTAGGAGCATAACCAGCTTCAGTCTTATTCTCGGTGGCATCTACTTCAGCTCGAGCGACCCCAACAGAATTATTGTGACGCGATTGCATCGCGGACTCCCCGGATCGCCAAGCGTCATTCATCATGCAAACTAGCCTCTCTAACTTCTAAGCCATACGGGTCTGTATTCTGCGGGCCGCTCTAGTCCCGGGCCCGATGCAGCAGCCCCGGGTCCGGTGCAGCTCAACTCCAGCTTCCTGGCACCATTTTAGCTGCACACTGGGTCACCAAATCCTGCTTGCATCTCGCAATACAGTATTCCCCGAACTACACTCCCAAGGCGACTAGAAACCGCTCGACAACCACATACTATCTGGCCAATCCACCCGACCGCAGTTGAACTGGCCTCCCGAAAGTTCGCCCAGGCAGTTCTACACCAGAGAAAATACAGCACGAAATATTAATGGGTTTTTACATACAACAGGTAGAGTCTAGCGAGTGAATTTCTTGTCTGATCCTGACGGCAGTGGGCCGAACTCAGCAGAAGATTTCCTCGCGGAATGGTCTGCAAGCCGCGGCAATTTACGACGTTTCCTAGAAAATACCGTCATGCCACCACTGGACGAGGCACACCAACAAGAAGCCGGTGAAGCCGCCGCCGCAAACGCCATTAGCGAAACTTTTGGCATCGGCCTCCCCGACTTTGACTCCGGCGTCGCCTCGGTCTCGGGATCAGTGAAAGCCGCAGGAAGCTTTAAACTCACTCAACCCGACCCCGCGATACCGCAAGATATCGGCGCAGCTGCGTTTTTTGACGTAGATAACACCCTCATTCAAGGATCATCACTCGTCGTTCTCGCTATGGGACTGGCACGGAAGCGGTTTTTTCGCCTGCGCGATATCGCCCCCATCGCGTGGAAACAAATAAAATACCGCGTTACTGGCTCCGAAAACATCAATGACGTGGCCTCAGGGCGCGAACAAGCCCTGGAATTTATTAAAGGCCGCACCGTAGAAGAGCTCAACGATATCTGCCAAGAAATCGTGGACTCACGGGTTGCAGACAAAGCCTATCCTGCTACCCGTGAACTAGCGAACAAACACTTGGCAGCCGGTCAACAAGTATGGCTCGTGACGGCAACACCTGTGCAACTCGCCCAAATTTTAGCCCAAAGGTTTGGTTTTACAGGTGCGCTTGGCACCGTGGCAGAGGTGCAAAACGGCAAATTCACTGGACGATTAGTCGGCGACATCCTGCACGGGCCAGGTAAAAAACATGCAGTCGCTGCTTTGGCTGCGATGGAGAAGCTAGATCTTGATCGCTGTACTGCCTATTCAGATTCAATCAACGATATTCCGATGTTGACAATGGTCGGCACCGCCGTAGCTATTAACCCAGATCGGGAGCTGCGCAAGGAAGCAGAATCTCGCGGGTGGAAAATTAACGACTACCGTTCCCTACGTAAGGCCGTGCGGTCCTTCGGCGTACCGGCATTAATTACCGCACTATTTTCCTACGGTGCTTACGGTGGCTGGAAAATATTAGGGCCTTCTAAGAAAAATTCCACCACATAGAAAGCAAATAGCCACCGTTCAAATCAAAAGCCAGGTAAATCAAGAGCTAGTTAATTCAAGCACAGGTTGCTGCCCAACAAATTTAGCAACCTTCATTCATCTTTTGCTGCAACCCAACCCCATCATTGGCTGTGGATAACTACTTTTCTCCACAGCTTGTCGGATTGTTCCCCCATTTCCACTGCAACTATCCGCCGCGAGCTCTTAACGTCAGTTCCATGACACCTTTAGGCAAGCTACGTAAGATTTCCCCAGAACAGCACCAGCACGGTTCCCAGAAACGTCCTCCACACCTACATAACCAAAAACGGGCAGACGCTTGGCAACGAGTCTCCGACATTGCGTCCATTCTCTCGAAATTAGACGCAGAATTAGCAGATCTTAGCGATGAACTAGCGCAATCTAGAAGTAAACACCTCGACCACAGAGAGTCTATTGCGCAAGCACTCGAATACCTTTCCCAGGCCGCTTCTGCCCGTCGATCCAGCGAAACTTCTCTTGCCTGGTGTGCCGAGCGGACCGAAATTGGTCGACTGGTAGGTACAACGACCGCTCGTGGGTTTTATACCAAACGCCTAGGTTATTCCACATCACACGCCAATACTGTAAAAAATCGTGCAGCAACCGCCTACGGACACATCCATATCGCCGAATACGATCCAGGTGACGACGAAGTCGAAGTTGAATCTAGCAATCAGCGATCAAAACGGATGCGTTTAGCAAAAAACAAGCTTAGCCAGGAACGATATGCCCAATCTACCGGTCGTAAACTTGCACGAAAAATTTCCACAGACAAGATCGACGTAATTGATCGGGAGTTACGCCACCTTAACGACACCGCAGTGCCAGGAAAACACCGAGTTCGTCTGGAATCCATGGAAGAGGCTGACAAGGGACGCAATTGTGCCGACCTAGCCCACTGGTGTCGTGAGCGTATACGCAACGCAAATAATCATCCCGACGCCTATTCGTCGCCTGCTAAAGCACGGGCAACCCGAGAATCTGCACGCTCTAAGCGCTACATTTCTCAACCCCGAGAGCTTCCCAACGGAATGATAAATTTCGGAATTACTACCGATCCTGTCTTCTCCACGCGCATTGAAGCTATTCGGGCAAAAGCCATACGAGTCTGGAAAGCCCGTCAGGCCGACGCCACTGTCACGGAGACTCGAACACTTTCACAATTTGTCCACGACTACTTCATGAACGCTATATTCGGGCCTACACCAAACTCGGAAGCGTCCCAAGTCACAGCCGAATCAGCAGAGAAAACAACACCTGCTAGCGTGTCTGCGCAATTGGTGCTCGTCGGCACAATCGATGACTACCTAAATATGGGACCACGAACAAGGTTCCGGACAGATACCGGCACTACGCTAACCCCGGCAGAAATTATGCAATTGGGAATCTCCGAATGCCATCTTGGAATCACGGACAATGGCAGGGCAAAGCTTCTCGACGCGGGCTCAGTACGCAACATGACTCAGATCCAAAGAGCCTTTCTCACTGCAATGCAGCTAGTTTGTAGCCACCCTGGCTGTTCAGAGCCAGCGGCGAAATGCGAAGGCCATCACATAGCTGCATATTCTCATGGTGGAAAGACCAACATCGAAAACCTCACGCTGCTTTGTGCCTATCATCACCGGGGCAATAACGACCGGCGTGACGGCCGAAACAACATGGGCCACATGGAAAGAGAAAACGATACTCATCTTGTAGGCAAGTTTAACCCCGGCACCGGAAAGATCGACATCAATGAAACGATTGCCGCACAGAATGCTCCAGGTCGCCGGTTGCTGGCAACATCTCCAACCTCGGCCCAGGCGTGCACCAAAAACAGAGCCGCATAACCCGGATCTGCACTAGATACACAAAATCCCTGTGGAAATTATTGGCATGGAGACTCGGCGGTAATTGGATGCCGAACTCCAACCTGTTCCACAGGGTGCGTGCTGGTAGACAGACCACATAGGATCTGACTCCAACTGAATAACGTGGGCTAGTTTACTTGCCCAGTTTACGACGCTGGACGCGAGTACGGCGCAGCATCTTGCGGTGTTTCTTCTTGGACATGCGCTTACGGCGCTTCTTAATGACTGAACCCATGGTCAGTACCCTCAATTCTTAGTTGATATGTGTACAAACTGCCGACACTAATACTCACACTTTAGCGATTGTCAAGAAGCTTACCCAAATCTGGGCAAACTCCGGGGATTTCCCAGAACTGGCAAGTCTTAATGACGTAACCTGACTCGGTGTCCCCGCATCAACAGTTGCCTACCGCGGGGGTATAAAGCCGATTAAAAGTTTGCAAGTTCCGGTAATAACTCAATCGCTATTGTGATAAGCCCGTGAACCTACCCAACCTCGTAAATCGACGAGTGCAGGTACTCGTTCACGGCTTCTTCGTGAACCCGGAAAGAACGTCCCACGCGAACAGCCGGCAAATCACCAGCGTGCACAAGGCGGTAGACCGTCATTTTCGAGACGCGCATCATCTCCGCAACCTCGGCGATGGTCAGAAACGTTCCTTTGTCTTCATGTGCCATATGTATCTCACCCTTCAGCTCGTAGTGCGCTGCAGGCTTCCCCTCCCGCAGGACTTCACACGCACGTGCTCAAACTAGTCTAGCGTGTCACTTGTGACTATTGCGACCCGCCCTGCACATTAATCCCATCTATCGCTTGCAACCCCCGAATATCTCCTGGAACGCAACTACTCACAAGTACGCAAAACCCGCCGCACCACACCAGTGCCAGTATGTATTCTGGCAACGATGTGGTCGGCGGGCGTTATCTCTGAAGCTCAACCGGTCATGATGCGGGGAGCTTCTTAGTAGGCATTAAACAACCAGACAGTCATATCACCGAGTAAGTGTCCTGCCGTTGCGTAAAAGAAGTTTTAGCCAAGTTCCTTGGAGCGGTTAGCACAGGCCTCAGCTGCACGGAAGAACATGCCGCGTAGACCAGACTCTTCAAGTTCACGAAGAGCATGCACAGTGGTGCCACCTGGAGAAGAGACGTTCTGCCGAAGGGTTGCTGGATCGCGACCAGAATCCGTCAGCATCTTTCCTGCACCGTGGGCGGCATTGGTAGCCAGTTTCTCGGCGACATCGCGCTTCAACCCCATCTGCACACCGGCGTCGATAAGAGCCTCAGTGACCAAGAAATAATACGCTGGCGAGGAACCTGACATCGCGGTTACAGCATCCATATCGCCTTCTTCTACGATGACTACTTCACCGACTGCCTCAAGCAGTTCTGAAACTCCCGACATCTGTTCATCGGATACGCTGCTTCCTGGCGCTGCAGCGTTAATTCCTTTACCGACCAGCATCGGGGTATTTGGCATCACACGAACCACTGGCACCCCGCTGCCAGCCGCTTTTTCCATAGCTTCTAAGGTCAAACCTGCGGCCATGGATACGGCCACGGTTTTGCCTTCCCGAGACTGCAGCGTCTCGGAAACATCTTCTAACAGATCAATAATGTGATAAGGCTTGACGCACAAAAACGCATAGTCGGCGTCCTTGATCGCCGCCGCGTTATCCGAAGTAGTGTGCACACCGTAGTTTTCTTCAAAGTAGCTCGATTTCTCGGCGCTGCGGTTAGTCACGGTAATGGACTTTGGGTCGTAATCAGAGGCTACGAGACCGGAAACGAGAGCTTCGCCGATCTGGCCTCCACCTAGAACTGCAATGTTAGTCATGGTTTCTACGATGCCAGAAAGCAAAACCCCTAGCCACCACACTGTGGAAGACTAGGGGTTTAATGCGCAATCGAGTTCATAGCTTAGCCCGTGACGGTCGTGTTTACCACAACCAGTTTTTAGACGTCCTTGTCCCAAGCGGCGAGATAGCCAATCACTGGAACACTAGAGCACTACCAAAATCGCCGGACCAAAAGTCAACAACAAGCCCACGATAGCCGTCAATGTCATCGACAATCCATCACGCTCCGTGCGCAGCGCGTGAACTATGCCAGCCATAACGCCGGTAACGCCGACTGCCAACGCGGCAACCAGGTAGTTATTCAGAGCACCCCAAAGCATTTCGAAGCCCTTGAATACAACGACGCCAAGCACGATGCCGACCAGTGCCAGTAAAATCACCGCAACCGGACTCATACCTTCACCTTCGGAGACTGCGTCATCCTGATCCGCATCAGCGTGGACGGGAGATGGTCCGCCCGACGGTTGGCCATTCTTCTGCACCGAATTATCAGGCTGCCCTGTCTGCTGAGCACCCTGAGCAGCTTTCTTCTGCGTGGAATTTATTCCGGTAGATTTTGCACCGTCTTGGCCAGCGCCACCAACCGGGGCACCCGCGGCTGCCTGCGTAAGCGAATCCGGAATGTTCTGAAATTCGGAGGTATCGTCATCAGCTCGCTTGCCCGGTTTCACCGGCTGGCTAGCGGTGTCTGCTGTCTTCGCAGCTTTATCAACTGGCTTGCCGGGCTGCACGCGCGGAATCTCACCAGTCGTCTCGGAGTCCTTGCGGCTGGTTTCCTTGCGTTCGTGGTTCTTCTGATCGCGGCCGTTGGGGCGCTGGTTCTGTTTATCAGAACCGCCCTCAGTTCGTGCGCTCGTAGTGTCGGTAACTCGGGAGATTTCTGCGGTCTCGTCTGAGGCCGGTGTCAGTTTCTCTGGAGCTTTAGCACTTCCAGCACCAGCAGCGTTACCGGCGTTACCAATACCAGCAGCACTACCGCTAGCACCAGCACTAGCACTGCTAGCCTTCTCTTGGCTGGAATCCTGAACACTGGTGGCCTGTCCACCGGTCTTTGTCCCTATACCGCCATTGTTTTTGTCGCCGCTCGTACGGCCAACCGTGATGGTTTTGGACTTCTTCCGGGTAGTTGGCGGTGTTGCCGGTGTTGCCGGTGACACCGACTGTGTTGCCGGTTGTTTCTTTTCGGCAGCCACAGGCGCTTTTGGTCCCGAGGGTTTTTCCGTCGCCGCATTCTGCGCAGCTCCGGAACCTGCCTTTGCAGCTTTTGCACCCTTGCTGCTGGTCTCACCGCTGCTGATCTCATTGTTGCTGCTGGTCTCACCACTACTGGTCTCATCAATGGGGGACCCGTGCTTGGATTCCTTTGGCTTCGCGGTGACTTTCGGAAACGACCCAGTCAGCTCAGCGACGGAGACACCTCCGCCGTCTTCCATGCTGCGACGCCGACGTCGACGTGGTTTCTCCGAGTCGCTTCCGGATTTCCGTGCACCAGAACCGCCTTGAGCGCCGGCTTTCCCTTGGCCATCGGAGTTCTCTTTCCCGGCGCGGGCCAACAATTCCGCGACTGTTAATTGCTTGTCGTCAGACATGCTGTTTCTCCCTATTCCAGTCCTTTATCGATGCGACGCAGAATTACGCCTTCGCGCAGTGCCCAGGGGCAGATTTCGAGTTCGTCGATTCCTAATGCTCGCATACTAGCTTCTGCAACTAAAGCACCGGCAACGATTTGATGCGAACGGTCATTGCTCACGCCTTCTAATTCGGCTCGGTCGGCGGCGGTCATGCGGGAAATGAATGCGATCAATTGACGCAAACCTGGTGCGGTCAGATTACGTCGTACATAGGGCCCTGCCGACGATGGAGCGGCACCAGTAAGCCGCGCCAGGGTACGGATTGTCTTCGAGGTGCCTACCGCGATTCCTGGGGCACCGTAGGCGCGGATCTCAGCGGCAACATCCTTAAGTTCAGCGTCAATGTAGTCGCGCAGCGTGTTGATTTTCTTTTTGCCCGGCGGATCCGCATCAAACCAGTTATACGTCAATCGGCCTGCACCCAAGTCCAGCGAGCTGGCAACATCGGGGTGCTCGTCGGTGCCGGTACATAATTCGAGCGAGCCGCCACCGATGTCAATGTTCGTGATGCGACCAGCCGACCAACCAAACCAACGTCGTACAGCCAGGAATGTCAGCCGACCTTCGTCCTTGCCAGAGAGGATTTCTAGGCGCACCCCTGTCTGTTTTTCCACTTCATCTAGCACGTAGGCGGAGTTCGTGGCGGAGCGAATGGCAGACGTGGCAAAGGGCATAAATTCGTCGCATCCGAGTTTGTTGGCGAGTTCTTTAGCTTCCCCAACGGACGAGATCAGTTTCTTCAAACCGCGCTCGTGGATATTTCCATCAGCGTCGAGCTGCTCCACCAGCTTCAGCGAAGTCTTCCAATCGCTCATGGGCGTTGGCCGACCGCCGTCCCGAACATCTACTGCTACTAGGTGGACAGTGTTGCTGCCCACATCAATTACACCTAATCGCACACTCCTAGCCTAAACGGTCTACGGTGTCTAGGTGTGAATCACGCACAGTCTTCTTCCGTTTTCCTTGGTTTTCCTGCAAACTCGCCGGCCGGCAAATCTATTCGTGCTGGCCGGGAGGTGGCCCCGGATTTTGCTCGGGAGTGGTTCGAATTCACCAACCCGGACGATCCCGAACATGTCTTTTCCGTCGACCTGACTTGGGTTGAATCTCATTACAGTTGCAAGTTTGGCACCTCGGATTGTTTCGGCATCCGCGAAGGAATTACCGACGTGGCTTGTTGCACGCATGGGGCGTTTCTTGCCGACGAAACCGACCAGGATCAGCTTTTCGACGCCGTCCGCAATATGCCCGCGAAATACTGGCAATTACGCCCGAGCAATACTGATGAGCACTTGTCGGGAATAGCGCCAGCTGGCGAGTTAGAGCCGTGGCTAGTGTGGGACGAAGAGGAAAACGAGGATGGGGAAATGGAGCCGTCACTGAAAACCCGCACTGTTGATGGTGGTTGTATATTCGCCAACCGTCATGGCTGGGCAACTGGCGCAGGGTGTGCGCTACACCAGTGGGCAGTCGCGGAGGATGAAGAGCTAACCGTCGTCAAGCCCGAAGTATGCTGGCAGGTGCCTATTCGTCGACACGAGGATTATGAAACTCGCAGCGACGACGTGGAAATTTTACGCACGGTAATCAGTGAGTACGACCGCCGCGCGTGGGGTAACGGTGGCGAGGAATTCGACTGGTGGTGTTCTTCGGCTCCGCAGTGTCACACGACGACTGATCCGTTGTGGAAGACACACCGGGAAGAATTGGTGGCGGTAATGGGCCAACGCAATTACGAAATTTTGGCGAGCCACTGCCAGATGCGCGATGCTGCCCGCGCGGCAGGCGTGAATCTTCCCCAGCATCCGGCGACACGGGCGGCAACTGGAAATTAAACCTTAAAGAAACAATTAAACCTTAGAGAAACTAGGCGTCGAACTTATAACCTAGCCCGCGCACAGTCACCAGGTGTGTCGGGCGGGATGGCTCCGGTTCAATTTTGGAGCGTAGCCGTTTGACATGCACGTCGATGGTTTTGGTGTCGCCGATGTAATCAGAGCCCCAGATGCGGTCGATCAGTTGCCCGCGAGTAAGAACGCGTCCGGCGTTTTCCAGCAAGTATTCCAACAGGTGGAATTCTTTCAGCGGCATTGGAACTGCTTCGCCATCGACGTAAACGATATGACTGTCGACGTCCATGCGCACGCGGCCGCCTTCCAAAACGTTATCGGCGGCCTCGATAGTCTCTGCTTCTGTGTTTTTCTCGGCTCCTCGACGCAGCACCGCCCGGATGCGGGCCGTGAGTTCACGAGCAGAATATGGCTTGGTCACGTAGTCGTCGGCGCCAAGCTCGAGCCCGAGCACCTTGTCAATCTCAGAGTCACGTGCGGTGACCATAATGATCGGAACCTGTGAGGTGAGCCGGATTTTCTTGCACACCTCAGTGCCCGACATCCCGGGAAGCATCAAGTCCAGCAAAACGATATCGACGTGTTGTGCCTGAAACGTCGACAGCGCCGTGGGGCCATCAGCGGCAATGACCGTCTCGAATCCCTCTTTGCGCAGAAGAAAAGCCAGCGGATCAGATAACGACTCTTCATCTTCCACGATCAAAACAGTAGCCATGGGGCTTGTGTCCTTTCGACGTTCAACGGCGTGTAACGTTTCGCCGGTTCGACGGCCGCAGCCTGTTTCCTGCCACAGGGGCGATTCTATAACAGCTCGCCGCTAAAAGATCACGGTTCTTCTGGTTTTTCCCGGACGGGTAGGCCTTCCGGATTTTCTGGGGTTCCCCAGTTATCTAGGCCTTCCAAATCTTCTAAATTTTCCAGGTCATGGTTTTCCAGGTCATGCCCGCCCATGCCGTCACCTTGATAACGCGGCAACGCCAGGGTAAACGTGGTGCCCTCGCCCAATTCGGAAAATAATCTGATGTTGCCACCGTGGTTGGCGACCACATGCTTCACGATCGCCAGCCCCAGGCCCGTGCCACCGGTTTGTCGGGAGCGGGCCTTATCGACTCGGAAAAACCGCTCGAATACGCGCTCCTGGTCTTCGGAAGCAATACCAATGCCTTGATCAACGACGTGGATGCAGATTTCCTCAGCGGATACGGCCTCGTAACTCACAGTCACCGGGGTGGAATCTGGGGAATAGTTAATGGCGTTGGAGACTAGGTTCGACACTGCCGTAACCAAGAGATTTCTATTGCCGACGACGAATAGCCCAGAGTTTGATTCGGCACCACCGGTTGCATCACCACCAGTTGCGCCATCGCTAGTTGCGTCGCCTCCAGTTGCACCGCTGGTTGCATCGTCGCCGGTTGCGCCGCTGGTTCCCTTCGCAGCCCCCAGGTTTCGCAGAATAATGCCGTGGTTTTCTGCTGCCACCTGGTTGCGCGCAATCGCAGCACTAATGACCTCGGCCACGGAGACCGGCGCAATCTCTGGAAGCGCTTCCGCCCCCTGCAACTTGGACAAAGAAATCAGCTCATTGACCATATCCGCCATGCGGTTAGCTTCGCGCTGCAGCTGACGCCCAAAATGCGTCACGTGCTCCGGATCATCCGGCGAACCCAACAGCGCTTCGGCCAACAGCGCCATCCCCCCAACCGGGGTTTTTAGCTCGTGGGATACGTTCGCGACGAAATCCCGCCGTGCCGATTGCATACGCACGTTTTCGGATTCGTCGGTGCCATAGACGATCATGAAACGATCGTCGACAAGGGTTAAGGGCTTGACTAACGCGCGCACGTTGGAAATTCGATTACCTGTGCGATGCTTAGGCACGGAAAGCTCGAGGTAGCGATTTTCTTTTTCCTCGTCGTCAAAGACGTTCGCAGCCACCCGCCACACCTGTGGGTTAATGGTGCGCGCGTGCACCAGAGCCATGTCGTGAGCGCGGGCATTCGACAGCATGACATCGCCATTGCGGTCCACCACGACGATGCCCGTCGGCGATGATTGAATAACCAAATGCAACATCTGGCCGACGGTGGCAACCTGGTTAGATTCCAAAATACGGTCCGAGTCCTGGGTTTGTTCTTCAGCACCGAACCGGCCCAGCTGCCCGCCGCGGCGCAACCACACCGCCCCAGCGACAAGTAGCACTGCGGTGACCAGTACCGTCACCACGACGGCAAGAACAACAATCTGGGTTGTCGTCACGTGATTTACTTGGCCTGGCCCTGGTTCGCTACGGCAGCAGCACCCGCCTGCGCGGCTTCTGGGTCCAAGTAGTCGCCTCCTGGGTTCACGATGCTGCCGTCGGCGGCAAATTCGTACACCAGTGGCATACCGGTCGGGATGTTGAGCCCAGCGATGTCTTCATCAGAAATCGCATCCAGGTGCTTAACAAGTGCGCGCAGCGAATTGCCGTGCGCAGCCAACAACACAGTCTGACCATCCCGCAGGCGTGGCAGGATCTCCGCCTCGAAATATGGGATGGCCCGGGCCACGACGTCTTTCAGGCATTCCGTGCGGGGCGGGTTGTCCACATCCGCATAACGCGGATCGCCAGCTTGGGAGTACTGGGAGTCGTCGGCCAGCTCCGGTGGCGGGGTGTCGTAGGAACGACGCCACGACATGAACTGATCCTCACCGTATTTGTCGCGGGTTTCCGCCTTGTTCAAACCTTGCAGGGCACCGTAGTGGCGCTCATTAATACGCCAGTTACGGACTACAGGAATCCAGTGGCGGTCGGCCGCAGACAGCGCAATATTTGCCGAACGGATCGCACGACGCAGCAGCGAAGTGTAGACCACCTCTGGCTGCAGCCCAGCAGCGGCAATCAATTCTCCGGCCCGGCGCGCCTCGCTTTCTCCACGGGCGGTCAGGTCTACATCAACCCAGCCGGTGAACTGGTTGGATTCATTCCAGGTGGATTGGCCATGGCGCAGCAAGATGAGCTTGCCGTTGGCAGAATTCGGTTCAGAATTAGGTCCAGTCATAGCTTCTAGCATGCCACGGTCGGCGGGATCAGTGCCGGAGCCACGGCGAGCTCGCCAGACTCCCCACCCCTTCAGTTCCCCGTTAGTTCGCATTTAATTCCCGCTGGCTTGCCGGTTGTGCAACCTTGCTGCCCCGTCAGCGCTCGCAATCGCATCCTGGAATACCCCCACTAGCCGGTCCGCAGCCGCCGCCCACGAGAACTGCGCGGCGTGTCCCACCGCGGCCTGCCCCATTTCTATGCGCCGGTCGTCGTCATCCAGCAAATCTGCCAACGCATCAGCCCAATCGGCAGGGTCGTGGCCGTCGACAAGCACACCCGTCTGTCCATCTGCAACGGCAATCGGCAGGCCACCGACCCGCGCGGCCACCACCGGGGTGCCACAAGCCTGCGCCTCCATGGGAACGAGCCCAAAGGATTCGTTGTAACTCGGCACCGCAATCAGGTCGGCAGCTTGATACACCGCGACCAGCTCCTCCGGCGGGCGGGTATCGATAAACCGGATACACTTGCCGACGCCTAACTCACGGGCAAGATTGTGATAATAATCCGGGCTGGCTGCGCTTCCCGAAGGGCCACCGCAGATCACCACTCGTAAGCACCGGTCCGGCTCGCGGCGGAAAAGCTCGGCGGTGGCGCGGATCAGCACCTCGGGGCCTTTGAATTTCTGTAGCCGGCCGACGAAAGCGACCACTTTCGTGTGTAATGGGATGCCGAGTTCGCGTCGGGAGCGCTCGGTGTTGCGGTCTGTGCCCGGGGTAAACAGTTCTAGGTCGGCACCTGGCGGGACCACCACGATCTTGGATGGTTCGGCATCATAATGGCCGATGAGGTCGCGGGCTTCCTCGTCGGTGTTGACGACGAGAGTGTCGGCGTTGTCGACGAGTTGCTGTTCGCAGATGCGCCGGGCCTCAGATTCGGCGGTATCGTCAGCCGAGCGGTAGGCGTTTTTCACCGCCGCAAGCGTGTGGGCGGTGTGGACGAGGCTGATGCCCCATAGGTCGCGCAGCAACCAACCGACCTGGCCGGAGAGCCAATAGTGGGAATGGATCGCATCGTACGGTGCGTGGCAGGGAGCGTAGCCAGTACGGGATTCCGGCTTGGCCGCCGACTGGGATTCTTTGTTGACGAACTGCACGATGCCCCCGGTGAAAGCAACAAGCTGCGTCGGTAAGGATTCTTTTTCCAGCCCGACATAAGGGCCCGCAATGATGTTGATAACGCGGAGGTTATCGGCAAGTTGCATGACCTCCGGCTGGGAAGATCGGGTGGCGCGGGTGAAGATATCGACGCCAATGCCCTGTTTTGCGAGTTGACGGGCAATGTTTAAGACATAGACGTTCATGCCCCCGGCATCGCCGATTCCCGGCTGCTCGATGGGTGAGGTGTGCATAGAGATCATGGCGATGCGCATACTTGCATCCTAAAGATACTGGCGTGCTGCAGCAGAACCGGAGCTTATATAGGTCGCGACCTAGAACGATAAGCCCAGCGTGACCGCTAGATCTCACGCACAAACAACTTGCCACGCGCGCAAGAAACGCCCCACGTTGCCGGGAGTACACTGGAAAGAGTTCTCCAGTCCGGACAAAACAGTCCGCACGCCAAAACAGACCGCGTTACAAAACCAGTCCCAGTACACCCCAGCACGAAGGAAGCACAGTAGTTTCTATGTCAGCTTTTGAATCGAAGGCATGGTTGCAGCACTACGCACCATCGACTCCGCACACGCTTGATTACGGCAACGTCACCTTGCTGGATGTTTATGACAACAACCTGGCGATCAACCGAAACAAGCCCGCGACGTGGTTTTTCGGCCACCGCATGTCTTACGGGGAGCTCGACGAACAAGTCCGTAGCATCGCCGCCGGATTACGTTCACTTGGGGTGGGTCCGGGCGATCGCGTCGCGTTGATTCTGCCGAACTGCCCGCAGCACGTCGCCGCGTTTTACGCCATTCTCAAGCTGGGCGCGGTCGTCGTCGAGCACAATCCGCTCTACACGGCACATGAGTTGCACGATCCTTTCATCAACCATGGAGCCCGCGTGGCGATTGTCTGGGATAAGGCCGCGGAAACGGTAGAAAAGCTACGCCAGGATCGCGACCTGGCGCTGGAAACGATCATTTCGGTGAACATGGTAGAAGCGATGCCGAAGTTGAAGCAGCTGGCTCTGCGCATTCCGCTGCCGAAAATCCGCGAAACTCGTAAGCAGTTGACCGCACCTGCGCCGAATACCGTGCCGTTTTCCGTGCTTGCCGACGGCTCTATGGGTGGTGCGGCGCGCGATTTTGTGCCTGCCGACGGCGTCGACAAGAACACACCCGCGCTGCTTTTGTATACCTCCGGCACTACTGGCACACCGAAGGGCGCGCAGCTGACCCACGGCAATCTGTATGCCAACATTTTGCAGGGCAAGCATTGGGTTCCCGGGCTAGGAGATGAACAAGAACGCCTGTTGGGGGCGCTGCCCATGTTCCACGCGTATGGTCTGACATTCTTCGGCACGTTGGGGCCATTTTTGGGTGCAGAGATGGTGCTGCTGCCATCGCCGCAGATTCCGTTGCTGATGGACGTTATGAAAAAACACCCGCCGACATGGATCCCGGGTGTGCCACCGCTGTACGAGAAAATCATCGAGGCGGCCAAGGACAAAGATATCGACCTTTCCCAGGTGCGCAACGCATTTTCTGGTGCTTCTACTCTGCCGGTGCACACCGTGGAAAACTGGGAGCAAGCCACCTCTGGCCTTTTGGTGGAAGGTTATGGTCTGACTGAATGTTCGCCGATTTTGGTGGGTAACCCCATGAGTCAGAACCGTCGGCCGGGTTATATTGGTGTCCCATTTCCTGATACCGAAATTCGGATCGCAAACCCGGACAACCTGGATGAGACGCTTCCCGACGGCCAGGAAGGCGAGCTTCTCGCCCGTGGCCCGCAGGTTTTCCGTGGCTATTACGACAACCCGGAGGCTACAGAGGCTGCGTTCCACGACGGCTGGTTCCGCACCGGCGATGTCGGTGTAATGGAAGAGGATGGTTTCATCCGTCTGGTTTCGCGCATCAAAGAAATCATCATTACCGGTGGTTTCAACGTGTATCCGGGTGAGGTGGAAGAGACGATGTTGAGCCATGCCGACGTCGTCGAGTGCGCCGTGGTGGGCCGTCCGCGTTCCGACGGTGCCGAGGATGTCGTGGCTTGCGTGGTTTTGCGCGATGGCGCCGAGCTGAACCCAGAAGGGCTGCGTGCTTTTGCCAAGGAGCGACTGACTCCATATAAGGTTCCCCGCACGTTCTATCACTTTGAGGAGTTGTCGAAGGACCAATTGGGGAAGATCCGCCGACGCGAGGTACAGTCTGACCTGCTGAAACGCTTAGAGGATGCGAGCTAGCGGAAGGCTAGAGGTTCTGTAGTTCCTTCTTATCGCTTCTGGATGCAGTTTTCACCGCCCGGTTTTCCGGGCGGTTTTCTTTTTCTCGGTTTCTGTCTGTCAGTGTTCTCCCTGTCAGTGTTCTCTCTGTCAGTTTTCTCTCTGCCGGTTTCTATCCGTCCCTTTCTCCCTGCCGGTCTTCTCTCAGGCCGGCACAGCCCCACCCCGCTTTTCCGGTTGATCTTCACTAACCACCCCCTTCCGCACACCAACTATTTTGTTTGCCTGCAAATCAGCTAATGTGCTTTTCAACGTGCCGCAATCTTGCCTCAAAGTACCGCTTTAACGAACACACCCTAGCCAAGCGAGCCTCAATCGCCTACTGTGGTTATGGAAGCAAAACTGCAATACAGATCACAATATTTTGGTGCAGTTCGCTAGTGACGGTTCGTACACCCCACAAGGTTTGCCCACCCACGGCCCAGCAAGCGAAACCAGCAAACGCCAATACAGGAGGATTGTTCCCATGTCAGAGCCCAAACATGCCCTCAACACCGACACAAACGACAACAGAAACGAGAACAGAAACACCGGTGCGGCAACCGCATTCAAAAACCGCGCCTGGTTACAGCACTACAACGACGCCTGCCCTCCAGAAATCGATTTCGCGGATCTCACCCTTGTCGACAATTACGTCGAAAACCTCAAAAATCACCGGGACCGCAACGCCACCTGGTTTTTCGGGCAATCAACGACGTATGCGCAACTTGATAAGCAGGTCCGCGCGGTAGCCGCAAGCCTAAAATCACTAGGAGTCAGCAAAGGCGACCGGGTGGCTGTGGTGCTCCCTAACTGCCCGCAGCACATCGTCGCGGTGCACGCCATCCTGCGGTTAGGTGCAACCGTCGTCGAGCACAACCCGCTGTACACCCCATATGAACTGGAAGGCCTATTCAAAGACCATGGGGCGCGCACCGCCATCGTCTGGGACAAAATCGCTAGTTCGCTGGAGCCGCTTCGCCATGCCACAGCGCTGCAAAACCTCATCGCGGTAAACATGGTTGAGGCCATGCCCGTAACCAAGCAGCTGGCGTTGCGCTACCTGCCGCTACCAGCGGTGCGTGAAAAGCGCGAGATGCTCACTGCAAAAGCCGATAACGCTATCCCCTACCGCATGCTTCTCGACGGCGCGATCGGCGGCACCGGTGAAAACCTGGAACCAGAGCCGACGCTGACCCCGGACGACATCGCATTCATCCTTTATACTTCCGGAACCACCGGCGCCCCGAAGGGTGCGATGCTTAGCCACCGCAATATCTGCTCCAACGTGCAGATGGCAAAGTACTGGCTACCCGGAATTGGCGAAAAGCCCGAAACTCTCATGGGTGCACTGCCTATGTTCCACGTGTACGGCCTGACCCTCATTGGCGCGCTGGCTTCCTACGTCGGCGGTGAAATCATCCTGCTGCCTAAACCGGAAATCCCTTTGATTCTCGATGCCATCAAGAAGCGCAAGCCCACCTGGTTGCCCGGTGTGCCGACACTTTACGACAAAATTTCCGAGGAAGCCCAAAAGAAGGACCTCGACTTGCAGGGCATCCGCTATTCTTTTGCCGGTGCTGCCCCACTGCCGGCATCCACCGTCGACGAATGGGAAAAACTTTCAGGCGGCTTGTTGGTCGAAGGCTATGGTTTGACCGAAACCTCGCCGGTGATCGTGGCCAACCCCGTCAATGAAAACCGACGCCCAGGTTTCATTGGCGTTCCGATGCCAAATACGCTGATCCGTATTGCAAACCCCAAAAACCTCGACGAGACCATGCCGGATGGTGAGGAAGGCGAGGTACTGGTCAAGGGACCACAGGTTTTCCAGGGCTACTTAAATAAGCCGGAAGCTACCGAGGAAGCGTTCCATGATGGCTGGTTCCGCACTGGCGATATGGGCGTGATGGAAGAAGACGGTTTCTTGCGCCTGGTTTCGCGTTTGAAAGAAATCATCATCACTGGTGGGTTTAACGTCCACCCTGCCGAGGTAGAAGAAACCATCAGCGCCCACCGGGATATCGCTGACGTTGCTGTGGTGGGCCGCCCACGCAAGGACGGCTCGGAGGACGTCGTCGCCTGTGTGATTCTTAACGACGGTGCCGAGCTAGATCCGGAAGGTTTGCGCGAGTTCTGCCGTGAACGTTTGACCCGGTATAAGGTTCCGCGCACCTTCTACCACTTCGAAGAACTAGCCCGGGACCAGCTGGGGAAGATTCGTCGCCGCGAGGTCCAGGCTGACTTGATTGCGCGCTTGGAGCAGGCGTAGGCGAAGTTTTGTTCGCTATCCCACGAGCACAGGGGACGAATATAGATTCGTAAAATCACGCTATTTTTGGGCGGGCCGACGTCGAAACCGCTACGTCGGCCCGCCCCACTTCCATTTTCCACCCCTTTTATGCTGGAGTTTTAACAAACAGCACTGAAAACTTGCGTAGTTTATGTGAAACGACTCACCGATTGGTAGTGTGGGGACTATCTCAAAAACGTGTGATGCAAAACACCCTTACGCAAGGAGGTAGCAATGACCGCTTCGGATACCAAAGCGTGGCTACAGCACTACGGCGATATTCCAGAAAAGCCGGAATACGAGCACACGACGCTGCTGAGTCTGTACGACTCGAACCTGACCAATAACCACCACCGGCAGGCCACCTACTTTTTTGGCGAATCGATGACCTACAGCGAACTCGACAAGAACGTGCGCGCTGTGGCGGCTGGCCTGAAGGCCTTCGGCGTAGGCCCTGGTGATCGCGTGGCGGTCCTGCTACCGAATTGCCCGCAGCACGTTATTGCGTTTTATGCCATCCAAAAAATTGGCGCAACCGTCGTCGAGCACAACCCGCTGTACACGGCGCACGAGCTAGAAAGTCTGTTTAGCGACCACGGCGCCCGCATCGCGATTTGTTGGGACAAAGCCGCCCAAATGTTGGAGCAGGTCCGCAGCAAGACCCCGCTCGAGACCATCATCTCTGTCAACATGATTAATGCGATGCCCCGCACCAAACAGCTGGCCTTGCGCTACCTGCCTCTGCCGTCGATCCGCGAAAAACGCAAGCAGCTTTCCCAGTTCGCCCCAAACACCATCTCATTTGAATCTTTGGCCAGCGAAGCCTTCGGTGGCGACGGGCGGGAAATTCGCACCCCAGATTGTGTCACCAGTGATTCCACCGCGTTAATCCTGTATACCTCCGGCACCACGGGCACCCCGAAGGGCGCTGAGCTTACCCAAGGCAATATCTCGGCAAATATTGCACAGATCCTGACCTTCTTCCCCACCCTGGGCCGCAACCCGGACGAGCGCGTGCTGGGTGCGCTGCCAATGTTCCACGTGTACGGCCTCACGCTGATCGCCGGGCTTGCCGTATCACTGGGTGGCGAGATGGTGCTGGTGCCGAAGCCGGAAATCCCGCTACTGATGGACGTGATCAAAAACCGCAAGCCATCCTGGATGCCGGGCGTGCCGACGCTCTATTCCAAGGTCATGGAGGCAGCCGAGAAGCAAGACATCGACCTGAAAGGCATCGCCAACTCCATTTCGGGTGCCGCCCCGTTGCCAGAGGCCACCGTCGAGAAGTGGGAACAGCGCACCGGCGGCCTGCTGGTGGAAGGCTACGGTCTGACCGAGACCTCGCCGGTGTTGTGTTGCAACCCGCACTCAGAAAACCGTCGCCCGGGTTATATTGGCATCCCATTCCCCGATACCCAGGTGCGCATCGCCAACCCAGACAATTTGGACGAAACCATGCCGGATGGCGAAGAAGGCGAGCTGCTTGGCCGCGGCCCGCAGGTGTTCAAGGGCTACCTGCACAATGAGGAAGCCACGGAAAACGCTTTCCACGACGGCTGGTTCCGCACCGGTGACATGGCTGTGATGGAAGAAGACGGCTTCGTGCGCATCGTGTCCCGCATTAAGGAAATGATCATCACCGGTGGCTTCAACGTCTACCCTGGCGAGGTCGAGGATTGCCTGGGGCAGCACCCTGATGTGGAAGAGTGCGCTGTCGTCGGCCGCCCACGCAAGGATGGCTCGGAGGATGTCGTGGCCTGTGTCGTGCTGCGCGCCGGTGCTGCACTGGACCCGGATGGCCTGAAGGACTATTGTCGCGAGCGCCTGACTGCCTACAAGGTTCCGCGCACCTTCTATCACTTCGAGGAGTTGGCTACTGACCAGATCGGTAAGCTGCGCCGCCGCGAAGTTCAGGCCGATTTGCTGGATATGTTGGGGCTAGTGCCAATGGAAAAGGACGACGCTACCGACGCT
>ERZ1023210.85-NODE-85-length-25926-cov-5.735882_pt1 | contig 25926 bp, 17 predicted proteins | sample MGYA00380446_ERZ1023210 | MGnify/ENA primary metagenome ERZ1023210 (study PRJEB33173, sample SAMEA4830300) | metagenome | study: EMG produced TPA metagenomics assembly of the PRJEB25223 data set...
GTGCATGCGGATGCAATGACGTGGAATCTAGCAGACACTGTACAGCTTTGTCTATATTTTCGTTCAACCATCGCCGTAACGAGCCGTGCGAAAAATGCTTTGTTCGAAAATCTATACGCATGTGTGAAGATTTGTGTGTAGGGTTGCACGCATGAATTTCAATGGTGGTGCGGGCCTGCCGTGGTCCCGTTTGGAAAGGATCTTATCTGGGCATCCAGTGCCTGCCCCCGTATCGCTGCCCGCACATGCTGATATTGTTTCTACTTCGCAAGATTCTGCAGGATATAAGCTTGCCGACGGCCCAGCCTTTGCGGAATTGACTGCGGTGAGCTCCTACAGCTTTCTTGCGGGGGCTTCGGACCCAGAAGCCCTGGTGGAACGTGCCTGTCAATTGGGGCTGACCGCGTTGGGTATCTGTGATCGTGACGGCTTTTATGGTTCCATCGTCTTTGCGGAAGCTGCAGCTAAAGCTGGTTTGCCGACTGTTTTTGGTGCTCGGCTGAGTCTGGATCATGGCAGTCTTACCGTCCTGGTGCGCACCCCGGAAGGCTACCGTCTGTTGTCTCGGGTGATGGCGGCTGCGCATATGGCTAGTGATGATCGACGCCCGCGGTATCCAAGTTTGGAATCTTTGGCAAAACAATTGGCCGGGCAATGCTATATTCTCGTGGATTATTCTTGGCTTAGTATGCTCGATACCTTGATCGAATGCTTTGGAATAGACAGCTTGGTTCTGCACTATGAATCTAAGTTACTGCCGGAAGACGCTGATCATTTTGCTGCTCTGGATTCCGCGGCTGCGGCGGTGAAAACTGCAGAATCGGAGAATTCGATGCAAGTAGCTGCCGCACAAGGTCTTAAAACACGTGGAACTAACGGGGAAACTACGCGGAGAAGGCCGTGCCTTCGCGCCATCATTAGTGCCAGCCCACATGCTGCTACCCGTAACGAAACTCGCCTAGCTAGTGCGAAAGCCGCGTTGGCACAGCGCGAATCACTGGACACCGCCAGTTGGCACACTCACCCGATGGGGGCACAGTGGTTGCGTGATGGCCGTGGCATGCTGCGTTTAGCTCCGGGGCGGGAACAGCTGCTGCAAGAAACCGTCGATATTGCTGCAGAATGTGCTTTTAGTTGGAATATTGTGGCTCCGCGCTTACCGCATTTTGCTGTGCCCGACGGAGAAACTGAAATGAGTTGGCTAAGGCAGCTGACCTTTGCGCGGGCCCGGCAACGCTACCAGGCGTACCCGGAACAGATCTATCAGAAAGCTAAAAACCAGATTGCGCACGAGCTCAGGGTTATCGAGAAACTGGGGTTTCCTGGCTATTTTTTGATCGTGATGGATATTGTTGATTTCTGCGTGAAACAGAATATCTTGGCCCAGGGCAGGGGGTCGGCAGCTAATTCCGTGGTGTGTTTTAGCCTGGGGATCACCAACGCGGAACCAATCAGTGCGCAGCTGCTATTCGAACGCTTCTTGTCGGCAGATCGCGATGGTCCACCAGATATTGACCTTGATATTGAATCCACTCGCAGGGAAGAAGTCATCCAATACGTCTATGCCAAGTACGGACGTGACCGTGCCGCGCAGGTGGCTAATGTGATTACCTACCGCCGGAAAGGCGCGGTCCGTGATGCTGCGCGGGCGCTGGGGTTCCCACAAGGCACCGCAGATAGCTGGGCGCAAGGCAAAACGGAGCCTCCGAATAATGTGGTGGCTCTTTCCGAGCAATTCCTGGGACAACCACGCCATTTGGGGATTCATTCCGGGGGCATGGTTTTGTGCGACCGGCCAGTCACCGACGTGGTGCCCACGCAGTGGGCGGCGATGGAAGGCCGCAGCGTCGTGCAATGGGACAAAGATAGCTGCGCGGGCGCAGGTTTGGTGAAATTCGACTTGCTGGGGCTGGGCATGCTGGAAGCTTTGCACCACATGATTGACCTGGTGCAGGAACAACACGGGCATACCGTGAATCTTTGGGAAATTGACCTAGCAGACCACAATGTTTATGACATGCTGTGCCGGGCTGATGCCGTGGGCGTATTTCAGGTGGAATCACGTGCGCAGTTGAACACCCTGCCACGGTTAAAACCTCGCTGTTTTTTCGATTTGGTGGTGGAAGTCGCACTGATTCGCCCCGGGCCGATCCAAGGTGGTTCCGTGCACCCGTACTTACGACGGCGGGATGGCCTGGAAAAGATCACCTATGACCACCCGGTGCTGGAAAAAGCTTTGGCAAAAACCCTGGGAATTCCGTTATTTCAGGAACAATTGATGCATATCGCGGTTGATGCCGCAGGTTTTAGTGGCACAGAAGCTGATGATCTCCGACGGGCGATGGGATCGAAGCGCTCACCAGAGCGCATGGCTGCGCTGCAAGAACGCTTTTTGCGCGGATGTTGGGAAACCAACCAGATCGAGGCAGAAATAGCCTATAAGCTGTGGTCAAAGATCGTAGCCTTTGCAGCTTATGGGTTTCCGGAATCGCATTCGCAGTCTTTTGCCTCACTGGTGTTTTTCTCCGCCTGGTTCAAGTGCTACTATCCGGCAGAATTTTGTGTGGGGCTTCTGCGCGCCCAGCCGATGGGTTTTTATTCCCCGCAGTCGTTGATCCAGGACGCTCGGCGCCACGGGATAAAAATCTTTCCGGTTTCGGTGTTGGATTCGCAGGTAGAAGCCAGCGTGACCAGCGGCGCCATCCGTTTGGGGCTCGGTTCTGTGAAAGGCTTGTCGACGTCCACCGCCGAAGCTATCGTCACCGCGCAACCCGCGTTGTCCCGACAGTCTTCGGTAGCCGATCTGGTGCGCCGAACCGGGGCATCAGTACGCGAGGTCGAAGCACTTGCCCGCGCTGGGGCATTGGAAATACTCGGGCTGGATCGGCGACAAGCACAATGGGTGGCTGGGGTGGCTGCCACCGAACAGCCGGGGATGCTGCCGGGGCTTTCGGCGATTGCTGCACCGGCGCTTCCCGGCATGAGTGGTTTTGAAATGCTGGTGGCAGATCTTGCCAGCACCGGAATAACCCCGGATACCCAGCCGATGGAGTTGCTGCGGCATGCCTTGGCAGGCCAGCAGGTGCTGCGTGCTGCGGATTTGTTGCGGGTTACAGATGGTAAACGCATCCGCGTGGCAGGCATGATTACCCACCGGCAACGCCCGAATACCGCTAGCGGGTCGACGTTTCTGGGAATGGAAGATGAAACCGGGCTGATTAACGTTATTGTTTCGCCGGGGTTGTGGAAGAGGCAGAAAAGACTAGCGCGCACCGCCAAAGCTTTGGTGGTGCGCGGGATAGTACAAAATGCCAGCGGGGCAGCCACCGTGGTGGCCGACCGGCTGGAACCGTTAGAAATCAGTGAGTTGCTTGCGGTGCGCTCGCGGGATTTTCAGTAGCTGAGCTTATGCAGCCGAGCTGTACCTATGCAGTGAAAGCCCAGCTCATGCAGCCGGGCCGAGCGCATCATTTGGGCTTACTTGTTGTCTGCATCCAGCATTTCTAGCAGCTCTTCAATGACATCAAGGGCGTGCATTGCGGAGTAATAAGCGCCTTCATGGGTCTGCTCATCAGAGCGGACCACGGCCTCGTTCTTCACCGCTGGAATCTTGCCAAACTGTGCATTCGACTGCAGCGACTGCCAGACGGACTTCTCATTGACCAGGGCCACCAAGGCGTCGACGTCGGCAAGCTCATCGCCAATCTCATCGACAGAATACTTGCCAGTGACACCCTCCAGGGCCTCGTTGAATGCCTTCGAAGGTTCCGCGCCGAGATCCTGCAACATCTGCGAGAGCAAACGGGTGCCATTGATGACGAATTCTTCGCCGTCGTAGCTGACCGGTGCGAACTTGTTGTCCGCCAGGACCTTGGCATACTTGTCCGACAGCTTGCCAACGCGTTTCTCATAATCGGCAATCAGGCTGCCACCCTTTTCTTCAGTGCCGGTGGCAGATGCAACCAGCATCAAATCATCTTGCCAGGTGGCGGTGGAAAAATCACCGATTGGCAGTACTGGGGCGATCTCTTTGAGTTCGTCGTGGATCGGGGTGACATCCTGGACCGCACCGATGATTAGGTCCGGGTTGGCTTTTTTAATAGCGTCGATGTCTACTTCTTCATCACCAGCGGTGTACAGCGTTTCTGCGCCATCTTCGTCGGCTTGCTTGATTTCTGCAGCCAATGGCGAATCCAAATCAAACGCCTCTGGTGCCTTCGGATAACCGGTGACCGGCAGCTCCAAAGATAGAGCAATATCGAGGTCACGGCTGCCAGTCAGCACCACGACGGATTTGACGTCGGCAGGTACTTCTACCTCGCCGAGCTCGGTATCCACAGTGCGGGATTCGCTATCCTTATTGGCGGACTTCTCGTCGCCCGAAGCAACCGAGGATGCGGTGCTTGCTGCTTCCGAAGCCGCGTCTTTGACAGAATCAGCGGCTTCGTCAGCAGAAGAGCACGCGCTCAGAGTCAAGGCAGCAGCTACACATAGCGGAATAATCTTTTTCATAATTATTACGTTAGCAAAAAATCTGCTGCCAAAACCCTAGGAATTACATCTTGGATTCGATGTAGGTTACGTGGGTTTCGACGAATTCCATGATGCCGTGCTTGCCATCGGCACCGCCGATACCAGAGTTGCGACGGCCAGCGTGGAAGCCCTGCATTGCTTCGAAGTTTTCGCGGTTGATGTAGGTCTCGCCGTAGAGCAGCTCGCGAGCAGCCTTGTGGGCTTTGTGCACGTTCTCGGTATATACCGACGAGGTCAAGCCGTATTCCGAGCTGTTCGCGAACTCAATGGCCTCATCCAAATCCTTGACGGTAACCACCGGTAGAACAGGACCGAAGACTTCTTCGCGGGTAATCGCAGAGCCTTTTTCTACGCCGTCCAACAGCGTCGGCTGGTAGAAGAAGCCTTTGCCTTTATCCTCAGCAGCGGCACCGCCACACACCACCTGGGCGCCGGCGTCGACGGCGGCTTGCACCATTTCGCTGACATTCGTCAATCCGGCCTGGTTGATCAGTGGGCCCATGTCCAGCTCGTCCTCGGTGGAAGTATCACCGTAGCGGGTGGACTCGAATTTTTCCTTCAGCTTGGCGACGAGCTCATCATGCACGGCTTCTTCCACGAGCACGACTTCCGCGCAGTTGCATACCTGGCCGGTGTTGATCACGCGTGAGTTCCAGATGGCGGTGGCTGCCAGGTCCAGATCGGCGTCGGCAAGCACGATTGCCGGTGCCTTACCGCCGAGTTCTAGGTTGACGCGGGTGAGGTTTTCCGCAGCAGCTGCCATGATCTTCTTGCCAGTCGCTACCGAGCCGGTCATCGAGATCATGTCGACGTCCTTGTGGCGGGTCAATGCATCGCCCACGACAGATCCGCGGCCACCGACCATGTTGAATACGCCCTTAGGCAGCCCGATGCCGTCGACCAGTTTGGCGAACTCGAAGGCGTTGATAGGGGTTTCGTCCGAAGGTTTGATGACGATCGTATTACCAGTGACCAGGGCCGGAGCCATTTTGCGCACAATGAGGAAGAACGGGAAGTTCCACGGCAAGATGCCACTGACGACGCCGATAGGTTGGTAGGTCAGGAAAATGGACTCGTTGGGACGATCCGATGGAATGACTTCGCCTTCAATGCGACGGGCAAAACCCGCCATGTAGTCGAGGTAGTCGGCAGTGAAGCTGACCTCGACTTTGGCCAAGCCGCGGGCTTTACCTTGCTCACGCACCAAGTAATCAGCGAAACGGTCGACGTGGTTGCGCAGTTCTGCTGCGATCTTGGTCAGGTAGCCGGCACGCTCAATGGCGGGTAGCTTTGCCCATTCCACCTGGGCGGCTTTGGCTGCCTGGACCGCTTGATCTACTGCTGCGGCATCCGAAGCAGGTGCCTGGGCGATGACCTCGCCCGTCGACGGGTTGAGTACGTCGTGGAATTCGGCTGGGTCGACGAATTCGTTGTTGATGTAGTTCTGGTAGCTGGACATGAGAACTCCTTGGTTGATGTAACTACTGGGTTAGTTGCACTACTGCGTTAGCTGCGAGCAGTGTCAATGAGTCGAGCAATTTCTTCCTGCTGTGCTGTTGTTAGCTCGATATATGGCTCATGCGTGGCGGTGTTGAAATCTGCGCCGCTGGCATAACGCACAGCGTGTTTTATGGTGTGAATGAAGTGATCACCTACCTCGTAGACAGACATCAGAGCAGCAATCTTTTCCGCATTCTGTGCTGCAGCGGCTAAATCGCCGGACTCATATGCGCGGTGCATGTCGCCGAAAATCTCCGGAACGACATTGGTGAGTCCACACAATACGCCCTGGCCCCCTGCGATGCGGTTAGGGAAATAGTACTCGTCGAAACCGGAAAGCACGGAAAAACTATCTGGGGTATCTCGGATTACCCGTCTAGTGTGGGCTGCGGAATCCACGGTGTCTTTTACCCCGACGATATTTGGGTGTGCCTGTGCAATCCGGCTGATAAGTTCCGCCGAAAGATCATTGCCTGTGCGGTCGGGGAAGTTGTACAGCACGATGGGCAACTCAGAAGCGTCGGCAAGCTCGGTGAAATATTGCACTGCAAGTTCATCGCTGGGGCCAAAATAATATGGACTGACGACAACTGCAGCATCGGCCCCATGTTTCAGACCATGGGCGTTGAGTTCTTTGACTTCTTCTATTCGGGCGCTGCCCGAGCCAATAAAGAAATGCATGCGGCCTTGGACAACCTGGCTAACAAATTCGATAGCCTGCTTCTTTTGCTCCATGCTCAACGCATAGAACTCACCGATGCTGCCGAAGATTAAAACACCGGAAATGCCTCCGGAAATCAGCCGCTCGAGATGGGTTTCCCAAGCCTGAAAATCAATGCTGCCGTCGCTGTGAAATGGAGTTATTGACGGGCAGTACACTCCTGTAAACATGTAGTTTCCTTCCAAATTATAGAGGTAAGTTATAAACGGAACGGGCAGTACCGGAAAACACATCAGGATCATCGCCAAACACTTTCCGTATTGCGGTGATATGCGTATGTAACTCGGTATAAATACCGATGACCGGCCAGTTTGATGCAAACATCAGCCTTTGCGGGCCAAAGATCTCGCCGAGAAACTCCAGTAGCTGGTAGGCATCCGCTGTGGATTCGTAATTAAGCCCCGAGAGTTTGCAGTACACGTTGGGGGATTCGGCTAAAGCTCTCATATTGCTGACAAACTCGTCATCGAGTTTTTGGGCATTGCCGCAATGGTTAATAACAACGCGGACATTCGCACAGTTTTCATACGCTGCATGAAAATCCGCTAATTCCGGGGTGCGTATGCAGAGGTCAAAGACCTTTGCTTGGCTAGATAAGTTCCTGCAACCCGCGGTGAAACCGCTTTCTAAGCAGCGGCCCCGAGGGACGTTATCGTTATGCAATACCTCCCGTACTCCGACAGCATCTGGGGTAACATGCATGTCTTTTCGCAAATTGGCGTGGGTCACGAACCCGGTTAATAAAGGTTCCTGCTGCATTAAAGATGTAATGCGAGCGTCTTCGGCAACAGGATCAGCGACGTCGGCTTCCACATGCAGTGCACCGACTAGTTCGACGTCCTCCAGACCTTTGTCGTGCAGGTTGTTGTAAGCCTGCTTAAGGTCAGAAAAACTGAAAGACCTATGCAACATGGAATCTACGCCCTGCAGCCAGTCGAGCTGTTGGGCTGCAAGATCCCACACATGAATGTGAGAATCGAAAATCTTCAGATTAGTCATTTCCCGTACCGTTTTCGCGATTACAGTTGTCGTTGCAACCTGCTTTACAGAGCCCGGTCTAAGTGCACGTAGCCACCATCTGGATGGATCCACTGGCCGGTAGTGTGCGAAGACCGGTCCGACAGTAAGAACACTGCCGTATCAGCGAGCTCTTCGACCGTGGTCATGCGGTTGTGCAGGGGGATTTCGTCGGTGATGAGCTGTAGACGCTTCTGTTGAGCCTCTTCATCGCCAAAAGATTTAATCCATTTCTCGTACAAAGGGGTCCATGCTTCTGCGACGACGAGCGCGTTCACGCGCACCCCATGGGGAGCCAATGCAGCAGCCCATTCACGGGTCAGGCCTAGGATCGCTCCCTTGGCGGCTGCGTAGGCTGAGGTTTTTCCTTGGCCGGTCAGCGCGGTTTTCGAGCCGATATTGAGAATGGCTCCGGCAGATTCTTGCAGGTATTTTTGAGCTGCGTGCACGGTCTCGTAGTAGTGCGTGAGATTGCTATGCAAAGATTGTTCGAACTCACGCCAGGAAGTTTCTTCGAGCGCTTTATTATCGTTGGCACCCGCATTGTTTACGATGCCGTCGATATGTCCATAACGCTGGTAGGCATCATCGATAATGCCTGCTATGTCGTCGGTGTTATTCAGATCAATCTCGTAGGCAGCGTAATCTGCCGTGAGATCTTCAATTTCGGTTCTGTATTCGTCGTTGAGGGGAGTGCGATCAAGGATGACCGGAATCGCACCTTCGCGCGCGAGCGCAAATACGATTGCCTTGCCGATTCCGCCCATGCCACCGGTGACGACGAAAACTTTTTTGTCGAGGTGAAGGTCCATGCTGCACCATCCTTTGGTTCTATGGTGTGAAACCCTGTTTCATGTTTTGTCTCATAGTACCCCAAGAAAATGTGAGATGGAACCCGCACTATCAATTAGTGTGATCTAGCTGGAATATTTCGTCGTGCGTGCACCTAAATTATGTGATATTTCGGCTGCGGCTTCGGTGATCAACGGCGCAAACCGTTCCACCTGCTTCAATGTGTTTTCCATTGCCAGAGAGGTGAGGGAAATCCCGTATGTAGCTTTCCCGGAGTGGTCGAAGACTGGTGCACCGATGCAGCGAATTCCGGGGACATTTTCTTCATCATCGAAGCTGTAGCCACGGGTGCGCACGACCGCGATTTCCTGGTCGAGGTCTTCTGGGGTGGTAATGGTGTTTGGGGTTAGTGCAGCGAGTCCTGCTTGCCTGATGGCGCTTTCTAGTTCTGACTTATCCATGTCAGCGAGTAGGCACTTTCCAATTGCAGTCGAGTGGAGTGGAAGGCGTTTGCCGATTGTGGATGGGATCTCGTAAGGGGTTGGGCCTTGGCGTTTGGCGACGTAAATTGCCTCATTGACGTTGAGTGCACCAACGTGCACGGTGTATCCAGTTTCTTCGGCAAGCTGTGTCAGTACTGGGTTGGCAACTTCGGAAATGTCAATCGAATTAAATGCTCGGCTGGCGAGACGAAGTGAGGTGACACCAGGCGCATAAGTCCCATCACTTGCCAGGTAGACAAATTCATAATCAAGTAGCGTTTGCAGGATTCGGTGCACCGTAGCCTTGGCGAATCCGGTAGCTGTGACGATGTCTGAAAAGCGTTCGTGCTCAATGGCGGCTTGTAAAACAATCAATGTTTTGTCGGCAGCAGTAAGACGAGCGTTCGGCGCGGTCATTATTGGGGGTGCTCCTTGCGGATGTTGGCAGGCATGGGGTGAAAATTACTTCATCAGTAGCTGGGCTAATGCCTATTGTCGCACGATTGTTATGGGTGGGTTTGTATGTGAGATTGAACGTAATTTGTATAACCCCTTGCGTATGTTCGTGACTTGAACTACATTCCTAACTACACAATTAAGGAACTAGGTTCTGCCATGTGAAACTTCACGCTTCATGGTGCGCGCAGAGCCATCCGGTAAGGAGGGCACAATTGTCCAGAATCACGCAAATAAAAACCTACGACTTTAGATTTCCAACCTCGCAGTCACTCTCCGGCTCTGATGCGATGAACCCGGATCCGGATTATTCTTCTGCGTACGTAGAAATTTCGACGGACGCAGACGACGGGCACATTGGTATCGGCTTCGTTTTCACCATCGGACGTGGTAACGACGTCGTGTGTAAAGCTATTGAATCGCTTAGCCAACGATTTATTGGGCAAGAGATAGAACCATACCTCGACAATATGAAGCGTGCCTGGGATGACCTGGTGCATGATTCCCAACTGCGCTGGCTGGGCCCAGAAAAAGGCGTCGAGCATATGGCTATCGGTGCAGTGCTGAATGCGTTTTGGGACCTGAAAGCTAAACGTGCAGAGGTGCCACTCTGGCGGTTATTAGCGGAGATGGATCCAGCCGACTTGGTGGCGACTCTCGATTTCCGGTATCTCACGGATGCTTTAACTCCAGAAGAAGCTATTGATTTCCTAAAAGATGGTAAACGAGGCCAGCAAGAGCGCATCGATAATCTTTTGGCCCACGGCTACCCGGGATATTCCACGGCGGCCGGATGGCTGGGGTATTCCGATGACAAGATGGTTAGATTGGCGAAAACGGAAAGCCAGGACAAAGGCTTCCAGCTGATCAAACTCAAGGTCGGACAGAACCTTGATGACGATTTGCGTCGGTTGGCCCTAGCCAGGGAAGCAATCGGCCCTAATGTTCGCTTGGCAGTGGACGCCAATCAGGTATGGGATGTTCCGCAAGCAATTGATTGGATTAAACAATTCCACGAATTTGATCTCGCGTTTGTGGAAGAACCCACCAGCCCTGATGATGTGCTCGGGCACGCTGCGATTGCCCGTGCCGTGGACCCAATCCCCGTAGCAACCGGCGAGCAGATGCAGTCCCGAATCCTGTATAAGCAATTTTTGCAGGCTAATGCCTTTGGAATTATGCAGGTAGATGCTACCCGGGTGGCGGGGCCACAAGAACTCATCGTCGAATATTTGCTGGCACATAAATTTAACAAGCCTGTGGTGCCGCATGCTGGCGGCGTCGGGTTGTGCGAGGCTGTGCAACATTTTGCGATGTTCGATTATCTGTCAGTGTCGTGCACATTGGAAAACCGGCTGATCGAATATGTCGATAACCAGCACGAGCATTTCGTGGACCCGGTCGTGATCAAAAACGGTAACTACATGCCGCCACTGTTACCGGGAAACAGTTGTGAAATGACTCTGGCCAGCACAGAGAAATATCTCTACACACCTGGTGCCTAACAGGCTAACAAGCTTCTACCTAGAGCTACTACCCAGAGCCATTAGCCAAGGCCTAAGCCTTCATTTTCTAAGGATGCGATATGAATGGAAAATCAAATCTGAACCCAGCGAATAGCGCGGAAACAGAAGCTACAGGAACGCAAAAGTCTACTGGAACGAAGAAAAACGAATCCGGTGGATTCCTTTACCCAGGGTTGCTGCTTCCCTTCGTCCTGATCGTTTCGTGTTTCGCGGCGTGGGGAATTTCGACTGACCTCACCGCTCCAATGGTTAACGTGTTCAGCTCGGTTTTCGATATGAACGCGTTTCAATCAGCTCTTGTACAGTTTGCATACTTCGGGGCATATTTCTTACTTGCCATCCCGGCAGCCATAATCAATACCAAGCTGGGATTCAAAGGCGGAGTTGTCCTGGGCATGAGCATGGCAGCACTGGGCGCCTTCATGTTCTTCCCTGCGTCACAAATTATGACCTACGGGGTATTCCTCGCGGCACTGTTTATTCTTGCCGGTGGATTGTCGATTGTCGAAACTTCAGCGAATCCGTACGTAATGTCACTGGGGCCGGAGAAGAATGCGACTCGACGCCTGAACTTTGCGCAGGCCTTCAACCCGATCGGTGCCAACATTGGCGTTTTGATGGCCACCCTGTTGGTAGCACCTCATATTCGTGAATCCGTTGACAAGTCCGGACTTAGTGAAGATCAGTTGCTTGAGCAAACCTCCCAGGAACTGGAAAAGGTGATGATTCCATACATCATCCTGGGCGTGTTGTACGTAGCGCTTGCGCTATCGATCTTCTTCGTTAAAGTTCCAAAGAACAAAGCGATGGAAGAAACTGACTTCTCTAATGTCCCGAAGGGCGTTGTTGGACGCCTGTGGAATAACGGAACCTATCGTTTCGGCGTCGTCGCGCAGTTCTTTAATGTAGCGGCACAGACTTGTATCTGGACTTTCATTCCGTTTTATATCCAGTACACGCTTGACGCAGACCTAAAAACCGCTGGTTGGTGGCTGCAGATCTCACTGGTGTTCTTCTTAGTTGCCAGGTTCATTATGGTCTGGTTGATGGGGAAAATCGAAGGTCGCTACCTGTTGACCATAATGTGTGGTCTAGGCGTGGTATTTACGATCATCGGCATCCTTTCCGGAAACGTCTTGGGTGCATTGTGCATCGTCGCTTTGTCCGCGTGCATTTCGCTGCTGTTCCCAACCATTTACGGAATTTCTTTGACTGGAGTGGGGCGCGATACCAAATTTGCTTCCTCAGGTCTGGTCATGGCGATCATTGGTGGTGCAATCGCGCCAATGATCCAAGGTGCAATCCAAGACGCGACTAACCCGCAAGTTGGTTTCACTTTCGTTCTGCTGTGCTTCATCGTTATCGGTGCCTTTGGGCTGTACGCTATCAAGCACCAAAAATCTGATGATATCGAGGAAGCCCCAGCGATGGGAAAGAAATAAAATGCTGCGTGGAATCTCACCGATACTGACTCCCGAATTATTGTCAGCACTATCAGCAATGGGGCATGGTGATGAGATAACGCTTGCCGACGCCCATTATCCGCGGTTTGGTGATGGGCAGCGCACCATCCGCATGGATGGACTAGGAATCCCTATTTTGCTCGAGGCAATCATGCCGTTGTTTAAACTCGATCAATACGAGGATAAACAATATTTGCTGATGGCACCGGTAGCAGGTGATTCTGACGCTCCGGTCTGGGACAGCTATCGCAAGATAATTTCGGCGCATGACCCAGGTGCAGAACCAGAATTTTTAGAGAGGTTTCGCTTCTATGAGCGCGCGCAGAGTTCATATTTAACAGTCGTGACTGGTGAAACCGCCCAATACGGCAACATCATTTTGCGGAAAGGCGTAATTCTCGATTAAGTCGACCAGGTAGGTTGGCTGCCATGTGCGCAACGTTTGGGCTCGAGCCAACCATGGACTGCCGAATTACGAGCCGTTGTTTTAACTAGTGCAGCGGTGCCACTGTTCCGCGTAGCCACTAATGCAGCGCGCCGGGTTGTTTAGCAATGGGAATCCCGTTTGCTCAACCCTGCGCGTTCCCACGCATTCAAGAAGGCATCGGCTTCTTGTTCACTAGTCACGGAAATACGTACGCCTTCGTCGCCGTAACGGCGGATGATCACGCCTTCATCAAAGATACGTTGTTCCACGTCCGCCGCATCCGCGCGTGGTAGCCACACGAAGTTGCCTTGCGACGGTGCCGCGCCGATAGCTTGTGCAATGCGATCACGTTGGCGCTTGGATTCTTCCACCCGCGGGCTAAAAGCTTCGCGGTGTGCCAGGGCAGCAATTGCTGCCTGTTCCGCCATTCCGGTCACGGCCAGTGGCAGTGCCACCAAGTTCAGCGCTTTTGCCAATTCTGGCTGGGCAAAGCCGTAGCCAACCCGCATGCCGGCCAAACCGAAGGCTTTGGAAAAGGTCCGTGCGCCAATCAGGTTCGGGTAATCCTGAATTTCCTGCACTGCATCAGGACGGTCTGGGTCATCGTTAAATTCCCAGTAAGCTTCGTCGATCAGCACCACGAGATTATCCGGGATCATATCCATGAACTCGCGGAATTCTGCGCGGCTAAAAGTCGTGCCGGTAGGGTTGTTCGGGTTGCACAAGATCACCAGTTTGGTCTTGTCAGTGATGGCCTCGGCACAGGCACGCAGATCGATGCTGTAGTCGTCGGCAAGCGGGACCGTGACCGGAATGGCGCCAGCCATGCGAACATACAGCGGGTAGGCCTCGAAGCTACGCCAAGGGAAGACCACCTCATCGCCAGTATTACAGGTTATGCGGACGGCGCGTTGCACGATGGATGAAGCGCCAGGACCAACGCAAAGATTGTCCTCGCTTAACCCGAGGTATTCCGCAAGCGCGGCTGTGAGCTCCGGGGATCTGAATTCGCCATAGCGGTTGCCGTACTGCACAGCAGCGTGGATGGCATCTTGCACGAATGATGGCGGGGCGTAGTCGGCTTCGTTGGATGAGAGCTTTACTTTCCCCTCGGCGCTTTTGCCCGGGCGATAATACGGGAACTCGTCAAGATCTTTGCGCAGCATGTGGCTGACCTCCTAAAATGCGGGGATGAAGAATTAGAACAGATCCCAGATGGTGATGAGCATAATGACCACACCGAGTCCAAGAACGAAATAGTTTGCTTTGTCCTTGCGGAAGTGCTTGTACACATCCAGGTTGCGGAACATATAGACCGGCAACAAGTAGACCATAAAGACCACGAAAACGCCGGCGACCAGAGACGCCAGGGTAACGATCGACGGGTTGAACACAGCGACCAGCGTCGTGGTCACGAAAGCGAAGACGTAGATGCCGATGAGCAGGTTGCGGCGTGGAATGCGCTCGGCAGTTTTTGGTGCCACGGTTTTGAAGAGGTATTCGGTACCTTCCTCGCTGCCCAACAGGTGGCCGAAGTACGACGAGACGATCGCGCAGACCACAACCATTGGCGCAATCGCGGCCATGATGGGGGTTCCAGTGACGTTGGCGAAATAGGACAGCACCGGAATATTTTGTTCATGCGCCTCGCGCATACCGTCCGCGCCAAGAGCTAACACGCACGACCACACGAAGACCATGGTGAATACGACCAGCAGAATCGCGGTGTAGAACTCAATTTTGGACACACGCTTTTCCGTATTTTTGCCATGTGCCGGCTGCATGTCGACGGACAGCTGTGAAAGCGCCGCCATATGCGAGAAAGCAAAGACCATTACCGGCAGGATCAGCAAAACACCCTTGACGACGGACAAGAAACCGCCGTCGCCGTATTCGAATTCCAAGAAGCTGGAAATATCCCAGCGTGGAATGAGGTAAATCGAGGTGATCGCTAGGAAACCGATCAGCGGGTAGACCAACATTTGCGCGAGCCACAGCATAGGTTTGCGGCCGAAGGCAAAACCGGCGGTCATTAAACCAACACACAGCGTCGCCAAGACCCAACGGTTAATGGAGGGCCCGCCCATTTGGTGCACGATGAAGCTATCGACGGCGTTGGTGATGGAAACCCCGTAGATGAGCACAGTGGAAAATACTGAGATCCAGTACAGGATGGCGATGGCTACACCACCACGCCGTCCCAGGTATTGCGTGCACAGTTCTAAAACATCTTTGCCGTGGTCTTTTTCCGGCGCTCCGGAGACGATGCGCGCATAGGTGCGGTGCGAATAATAGACCAGTGGAAATGCGATGATGGTGGCGAACAGCAGCGGGATGAAACCGAAAGAACCAGCGTTGATAGGCAAAAACAGAATGCCCGCGCCCACGGCGGTGCCGAACAACGTGATTACCCAGGTGGAAGTAGAACCGGCTGGCTCTGCCTTCTTCTTTTTCCGTTGCTTCGTACTGGTGGGGCTAGCTTGGCTAACCCCGTCGGAGTGCACGCCGGTGTTGCTGGCGTTCTGGTTGTTTGTGCTCATAGCGGTTGCTTTCTTGTTTGAGCTGGGTGCTGGGCGCTGTTTGTTGGGTGCTGGTTGTTTGGGTGACGAATTATACTCGTCGTAATGCTACTCCTCAGTGTTTTGTCGAATAGTGGGGATGGAGAGTGCTTGGTCGGTAATCACGTTAATTAATGCCGGTTTTCCTTCACGCACCGCGGCTAAGGCGCGCTTGACTGCGCTGGTGGCGTCCTGGTCAGAGGCGACGGTTTCGCCATGGGCGCCGAAGGCCACGGCGGCGGCAGCGAAATCTGGGTTCGCCAGTTGCGTGCCGGACACGCGCTTGGGGTAGTGGTTGAGTTGGTGCGTGCGGATGGTGCCGAACTCCGCGTTGCTCATGACCACCACCAGAAAGGCCCCGCCGGCTTGCACCGCGGTGGCAAGTTCTTGCCCGTTCATCAGATATTCGCCGTCGCCAGCGATGGTGATGACGGTGCGTTCCGGGAACTGCAACGAGGCCGCGACGGCTGACGGGATGGAATAGCCCATTGAACCGTTACGTACGCTGAGCTGCGAAGGATATGTTTCCGTGCGTAGGTAGCGCTGCGCCCACAAGCAATGGTTTCCCGCGCCAAAGGTGTACAACGCATCGTGTGGGGCCTGTTCCTGGATCGCGGCCATGATGGCTGCCATGTGCGCGGTGCCTTGTGCGGTGGCGGGCCAATCTTCTGGCTTGCCGACGTGCGAGAAAGCTAGGTGTTCGCGGTGGGCAGCGGTGAACCACTCGTGCTGCGTGGCGGAGATAGCAGCATCTGTGCTGGCGCTGGTGCCCGTGCTGGCTTCACTGCCAGCGGAAACCCGCTCTTCGGAGCCGATGCGCTTGGTTAGTTCCTCGGTAACCTGCGCGAACGCTTGCGGGCTGGCCAGAATGTGGTGGCTGACGGCCGCGGAATTCCCCAACAAAGTGGTATCGGTGTTGATTACGATGTTTTTCGCGTCCAAATTCTGGCGCAATGTGTAGCCATCAGTGGGGACATCTGTGAGGACGGCACCGAGTTCCACGACCAAGTCTGCTTCGGATAGCAACTCAGCGGCGGCATCGTTGCGGCCATAGCCCAACCAGCCGGCATTTGCTGGCGAGGAAAACGCGGTGCGGTCGCTGGCGCGCCAGTCGTGCACTACGGGGATGTGGTGGTCTTCGGCGAATTTTTGTATGGCCGCGCTGGTTTCCGGGGTCCAGTGCGCGCCACCGGCAAAGATCAGCGGTTTTTCTGCTGTTCGGAGCTCGGAAGCGAGGTAATCGAGGTCGGCATCGCTGAACGCGCCATGGCTGGCAGGCAGAGGATTGCAGAGATCGCCGGTGAATTCTTGGTGTAGGACATCTTCCGGTAGGCCGATGACCACCGGGCCGGGGCGGCCTTGGGTGGCTAGGTGGAAGGCTTCGGCGACGACGCGGCTGGCGCGGGAGGCGTCGTCAAGCACATAAACGCGCTTTGCTTGGGTGCCGAACCACGCTTTGATGTCGAATTCCTGGAAGGATTCGCGGTCGCGGTCGCTGGTGGGTACCAGCCCTACGAACAGTACCAGGGGAGTAGCGTCCTGCCAGGCGGTGTGGATGCCGACGAACGCATTCGCGGCACCCGGGCCGCGGGTGACCATGGCGACGCCGGGCTGTCCCGTGGCTTTGCCGTGGGCTTCTGCCATATAACAGGCACCGCCTTCTTGGCGGCACACGACGGTGTCGATGGATGATTCGTAAAGACCATCCAGTACCGGAAGGAAACTTTCGCCTGGTACCTGGAAGATCCGTGGGACGTCGTGGAGTTCAAGACTACGGGCGATTGCTGTGCCCACGTGGCCTACGCTCATGCTGTTACCTCGTGATGTAGCAGGGATATTAGTTAGCGACCATTCTAGTGATCTGAAGCAAATTGCCCTTGCGTGTAAAAAATTATGCATGTGTTAACTATTTAGAGGTGGAATTCATGACAGATAATGCACGTATTTTGGGTCCGCGTAGCCCGCGCAATTCGCGGACGAGCCGGCGTCGTGGTGTACAGGTCATCGCAGCACTCGGGGTAAGTGCTATTGCCCTGGTGGGATGTTCGCAGGCTGATGACGCCGCTGATGCAGCACACAACGCGGCCGACAGTGCTAGTGAAGTCGTAGAAAGCGCAACTGAAGCCGCCACTACTGGGAAGGAAGAAAAGTTGACCTTCGAAAAACAGCAGGTAGCAGACCTGGACGTGCAGGCGAACCCCGTACCAGCAGCGGCGGCGAAATTGCCGCAAGGGTTTGATTTGCAGTCACACCGTTTTGGGCGTGGTGAATGGATCGAGTCTTCGCGTGAGGGCTTGGTTAATTCCCTGAAAATGGGCGTGACCACCCTGGAATTCGACATCGAGTTGTCTGCCGATGGGGTCCCTGTCGTCTGGCACGATACGGAGATCGATGCCGAGAAATGCCAGGACACCAAGCCTGTTACTGAGGATGATCCGCAGTTCCCGTACGTCGGCAAGCTGCTCCACGATCTGACTTTTGAGCAGCTGTCCACGCTGAACTGCAATAAGAACCTGGACGATTTCCCAGATGCAGCCCCGCAGGACGACAACCGCTTGCTGCAGCTTTCCGAGGTTTTCGAGATCGCCGCGGATTACCCGGATGTGTACTTCAATATCGAGACCAAGCTGGAGCCGGAGCACCGCGAACAAACCGCATCCCCACAGGAATTCGTCGATGCGATCATGGATGAGGTGGAGGGTGCTGGCGTTGCTGATCGCACCATGATTCAGTCCTTCGATTGGGCATCGTTGCCGCTGGTGCGTGAACGCGATGCTGAGATTCCGCTGGTCTTGTTGTGGGATGAAACCACATGGAAATCGGGCTCGGCCTGGATTGGCGATGTTGATTATGATGCCGTCGACGGTGACATCGTAGAAGCCGCAAAACAGTTAGGCGTGCAGGTGCTTTCGCCTGGACATGCGGTTCCTTATGGGCAAACGCCGCGTGACGACGACTACCACCCGGTCGCTACGCCGGAGCTGATTACTCAGGCGCACAAGGCGGGCATGGCGGTGGTGCCGTGGACTGTCAATGATGAAGACACTATGCGTGAGCAGATCGCTGCTGGCGTGGATGGTCTTATCACCGATTATCCAAGCAAGGGCCAAACGGTACTACAGGAGAAATAGCACGCTAGCGAGAGCAGCAGCGCGCGGGAGAAGAACGCGATGAGCTAAGAAATCTTCGCCGCATTTGGGTGGACTAATTTCGCGCTCTGCGTAGCGGTGGAGTTCAATATTGCTTATGTCCGAAGTTGATCCGCTCATTGAATCCTTGTACCGCTGGTCTGATGTCAGCGGCGTGCTGCTGATGGGAATTATCGGCGGCACCATCGCCCGGAAAAGCGGGTATGACATCATCGGGTTCTTTTTTATCGCGATGTTCTCCTCGCTGGGCGGCGGTATGGTGCGTGACGTGCTCATCAACCAGGGCACCGTCGCGGCAATGAGTGAGCCGGAGTATCTGTATCTGGCTTTTGCCGGTGCGCTGATTGCGCGCTTTGTCTATTTCAAGGGCAAAACCTGGGATTATATCCAGGCGCATGGCGACGCCGTCGTCTCTGGCCTGTGGGCAGGAACTGGCGCGGTGAAGGCTATTACCTACGGTTTGCCGTTGATTCCGTGCATCATGATGGGCGTGTTTACCGCTACGGGTGGTTCCATGATCCGTGATATTTCCATGGGGCGGGAGCCAGCTGTTTTTGGCAATAATCAGCCCACGGTCATTCCGGCGATTGCTTGTGCCAGCATTGTGCTCATCGGTAATCACTTCGGCATGCTGGCCGTCGGCATGGTCGTCGGCCCGTTAGTTTCTATTTTCCTTGCGCTGCTGGGGATTTGGGCTGGTTGGCGCGTGCCTGCCCACCAGGATTGGGCACCAATTAATGACACCGCGGCGCAGGTGAAAGTGCTGGCTAAGAAGGCTGAGCATAAAAGCCGTGCGGTGGGGCGCAAGCTGGAACCACATCGCGTGCGTTCTTGGCGGCACCGGCAGATGGAAGCAGCGCTGCAGCGTCGTATGGAAAAAGAGGCGCGCTCGGGCAAGCGCAAGAAGATGACGGAAGAAGAAGTCAGCGACTTTATGGATTCTTTTGATTCTGATGTGGATCAACTCAGCGCTAGTACCGATTCTGGCGCTGCTGACGAGACTGACTTTGGCATGGACTTGAGCGGTGATTCTTATGACACCGAAGAGCCGGTATCCACGGAAGAATCGCAGCGGCTGCTTGATGCTATTTTGGCGGATGACAAGCTCACAGATGAACTCATTGAACGTCTGATGAGCCGCTATAATTCCCGCGATTAAAAGTAGCTTAGGGTTAAGAAAGCTTAAAACTTAGAAGACATGCCAATTTACAGTGCACAACCAGATCTGGAAATCCCGAATAGCACTGTCTACGACGTGTTGTTTGGCAACCTCGCCGATGAAGATCGTGACCACATCGCTATCACCGATGATGCGACTGGTTCCACAACCACCTACGCGGAACTCAAAGCGCTTGTCGACGCATTTGCTGGTGCGCTCACGCACCGGGGAATAAAACCGGGAGATGTTATTGGGCTGCACTGCCCGAATAGTCTTGCTTTTGCCGTGGCATTCCACGGAAGTTTGCGCGCCGGGGCGAGCGTAACCACGTTGGGCGCACTGTTGAACACCTCGGATATTGCGCAGCAGCTCAAAGATTCTGCTGCGAGCTACTTGTTCACCACCAGCATGCTGGGGGAAGCTGGCTTTGCCGGAGCCAAAGAGGCTGGAATCGTTGCTCAGAACATCGTGGATCTTACTGATGAAAACACCGGTGTGCAGGCTCTCGTGGCTGCAGGGTATGCCCCGCCGGATCTTGATATTGATCCTGCCACGCATGTGGCTGCGCTGCCTTATTCTTCAGGAACCACGGGGCTTCCGAAGGGCGTGCGTCTTAGCCACCGGAACTTGGTGGCGAATATTGTGCAGATGACTGCTCGGCTACAGGCTAACGGGGTGCACCGCGATTCTGTGCTTATGTGCGTGCTGCCGTTTTCGCATATATATGGCATGAATGTGTTGTTGAACGTTGGTTTGTGTTTACGTTCGCACATTGTGGCCATGCCGAAGTTTGAATTGGGAAGTTTCTTGACCGCGCACCAAAAATATGGGGTGACTTTTACTTTTATCGCTCCGCCGATTGCTGTGGCGTTAGCTAAGCATCCATTGGTTGCTGATTTTGACATCAGCGCTTTAGAAACTGTGCTCTCCGGGGCGGCCTCCCTGGATGGTGAGTTAGCGCGCGCCGTTGCTGATCGCTTGGGGGTCAACGTTATTCAGGGGTTTGGTATGACCGAAACCAGCCCGGTTACGAACGTCGGTGATATCGGCGTGACCCCACTGGATTCCATCGGGGTGCCGGTAGCTAATACGGAGATCAAGGTGGTAGACGTTAGCTCTGCCGCTTTCGAGGAAATTCCACTGCCAGCGCGTGCTGGGCAGCGTTCGGCCGACGGCGAGTTGTGGGTGCGTGGCCCACAAGTGATGCTGGGGTATCTCAACAATGATGCAGCGACCCACAGGATCATGCTTGACGACGGTTGGCTGCGCACCGGTGATATCGCAAACTTGGATCACCGTGGCAACGTTTACGTGGTTGATCGCTTGAAAGAATTGATCAAGTACAAGGGCTATCAGGTTGCGCCTGCGGAATTGGAGGCGCTGTTGATGACGCATGAGGCCATTGCCGATGCCGCAGTAGTCGGGCACCGGCGTGAATCTGCTGGGGAAGAGCTGCCGCGCGCGTTCGTGGTGCTGCAGCAGGGGATTGATGCTGCTGATCCAGCTGTTAGTGCCGAGGCTTTATTGGAATGGGTGGCCCAGCGCGTGACACCATACAAAAAAATCCGCATGATGGAGTTCATTGATGTGATTCCGAAATCAAGCACCGGAAAGATCCTGCGCAAGGAGCTGCGGGGCCTCCCTGTGGCTGAGGCTGAACGCTGAGAAGAACTGAAAGGAAGCAACATTCATCATGGCCCTGCTCGATACCCTCATTACTAATGCCCGTATCTGGACTGGCGACCGCGAGAATCCGTCGGCAAGTGCAGTTGGCATTGTCGGCGACCGGTTTTTCATCCTCGATGAGGCCCAAGCGCATCAGTTGGGTGCGCGCCGTCGCTTCGATGCCAACAATGCGTTTATCGCGCCGGGTTTTAACGATGCGCACTGCCACTCGGTGTGGTTTGGCCTGACGCTGGCAGAGATTGATCTCAGTGATTGCCACAGTGCGCAGGATGTGTATGACACCTTGGCCCAGGCAGAAAAGGATCGGCCAGACCAGGAGTGGCTGGTTGCTTCGAATTTCCGCCCGTCGAAAATGGGTGGGGAAGAGCTGGACATCGCTGAGCTGGACCGCGCCACCAACAACCGCAAACTAGCCATCAAGCACAATTCTGGCCACAGCATGACGGTCAACACCGCGGGCCTGCAAGCAGGCGGCATCAACATTGATGACCCGGAGCAGCCAGAAGGCGGCCAGGTGGTGCTTGACGACGACGGCAACCCGACCGGCCTGCTGGAAGAAAACGCCATGCGTGCTATTAACGATCAGCTCAGCCCGGAATCTGTCGACGAGCTCGCCTACGCGCTGCAGCTGGCACACCGTCGTTATGTAGAAGAAGGCCTGACTTCGGTGACTGATGCCGGAATCGCTGGTGGCTGGATCGGGCACAGCCCTCGCGAGATGGCCGCGTACCAGCAAGCCGCGGCAGCCGGGGACCTGCTGGCCCGCACGCAAGCGATGATTACCAGCGACGTTTTGCACCCGCTCGACGGGCACGCTGATGATCCGGAGGGGCACGGCCTGGATACGGGCATCCGCACTGGTTTGGGTAATGAGCGCCTGCAGATCGGCCCGGTGAAGCTGTTTACCGACGGCTCAATGTTGGGCACCACCGCGGCGATGACTGAAGCCTACTGTGGCTGTTCACACCGCAAGGGCTATTTGCAGGGCGATCCGGAAGATATGACTGCGCAAGCCATCAAGGCTGCTGGAAATGGGTGGTCGCTAGCGTTGCATGCCATTGGTGATGCCGCAATTGATTTGGCACTCGACATCATCGAAGAAGCCACCGAAAAATACGGGGCACCGGAAATGCCGCACCGCATCGAACACGGTGGGGTAGTGCGCACTGATCAAATTGAGCGGCTGGCGAAAAACAACATCGTCGTCGCCCCGCAGCCGCGGTTCATCCCGGAATTCGGCGGGATCATGGCAGAAATGCTCGGTGAAGAGCGCACGAAACTGGCTTACCCGGCCAAGCGTCTGCTGGAAGCGGGCATGATCTTGCCGGGAAGCTCGGACCGCCCGGTTGCCGATGGCGAACCACTCAAAGTGATCCAGGCATTCGTGCAACGTAAGACAGAAAACGGGGAAGAGTTCGGCCCAGCAGAAATCATCACGGTCGACGACGCGCTCTATGCCTATACCGCGGGTTCGGCGGCAGCCACCGGCTGGGCGGGCCGCAAGGGGCAGATCGCGCCGGGGCAGTTGGCTGACTTGGTGGTGCTTGCCGACGACCCCCGCGAGGTGGATCCGGACGTAATCAGTGACATCGAGGTTGTGGCGACGATGGTGGGCGGCGAGTTCGTCCACGGTGGGCTGGAGGAAGTGTAGTTTTACTGCAATCTGCAGCGGGCCTCGCCTGTTAAACCAGCTGTTTTCTGGCGCCCATGGAGGTCACGGCGAGGCCGGAGGCCTGAATCAGGAATTGGATGCCGTCGGTGTCGCCGAGAACTATTTACCAGTGTGTATTCGCAAGGGCTGGGTAATGAGTAGCCGGAACCGTTGATTAGATATGTTATTAAACACAATTGTCAATAGTTTTTATCTGTTCTTTGCGGAGGCGCCGTGCCCATCACTATTACCGCCGAATTTAAAGATGCCCTGGATATTATTGAGCAGGGGCGGAATGTTTTGATTACTGGCAAGGCGGGTACTGGTAAATCCACCCTGTTGCGGCATTTTTTGGACAGCCATAGCGATAAAGAAATTCTCGTAACTGCGCCTACTGGAGTGGCTGCACTGAACATAGACGGGTTTACCATACATAAGTCTTTTGGGTTCCGTCCGGGAATGTATCCGGATGCGCTCGCACCTGGTGGTGAGTGGAGTGCGTCGAGCAGAGTTTCTAAGGTGCTGAAAGCTATCGACGTGCTCGTGGTTGATGAAATTTCCATGGTGCGCGCGGACATTTTCGACATGATGGATATCGCACTGCGGAAAATTCGCGGTCGTGATGTTTCGTTCGGCGGAGTACAACTGGTGTTAGTAGGCGATCTACTCCAGCTTCCACCTGTTGTGACGAGCAAGGAAGCAGATCTGTTCAACAGCGTGTGGGATACGCCGTACTTCTTTTCCGCGAAATCTTATGCTGAACTGCAGTTAAAGGAGATTAACCTGACGACGATTTGGCGCCAGGCAGATTCCACGTTCGTCGATATCCTCAATGAGGTGCGCGAAGGCGTGGTTGGCAGTGAAGCTTTAGAAATCCTGAACCAGCGAGTAGACCCAGATTTTGTCGCTCCGGATGGTTGGGTTACGTTGACGTCACGTAAAGCTACGGTTGCAGCGATCAACCAAACGCGGCTGAGCCAGCTGCCTGGCCGTCGTTACGTTTCTTACGCCGAAAAGAACGGATACGCGGATGTCCACTCCTTTAGCGGCAGCGAAGAACTGCATTATGCTGTGGGGGCTCGGGTAATGACGGTGGTTAATGATGCCCACGGGCGTTATGTGAACGGCAGTTTTGGTGAGATAGTCGGCGCAACGGATAAAGAGATTATCGTGCGTATCGACGACACCGGCCAACTAGTGAAGATTGTCCGTTATACCTGGGAGATTAAACAGCCTGCTGTTGAGGGCGGGCGTTTGGTGAGTGTTCGAGTTGGTGCGGTGACGCAATTTCCGATTATTTTAGCTTGGGCGATCACGATCCATAAGAGCCAAGGCAAGACGATTCCGCGACTTTTCATTAATTTGAAAGGCGGAACTGCTACCGATGGGCAATTTTATGTCGCGTTGTCGCGGGCGGTTGATTTGGAGAATCTGCGGTTCTCGGCACCGGTGGAGCCCCGGCATATTCGGGCGAATAATGCGTTGGTGCGCAAGGTGCGACGGGAAGTGAGCGCCGGGATCAATGCTAGCCGCGTGGTGTTTTTGTCATTTAATGGAGTGAATTTTGGGCTTAGCCAGCACGTGGCACGTATTCACGCGATTATTTACCAAGATGGACGGCGGGTAGCTGATTTTGGTTCGTGGATTAATCCGATGGCAGACTTGGGTGATTTTGGCCGACAGCACAACATTCCAGCCAGGGGCTTAGCGATGGTGCCAACACTCGGCGATTTTTGGCCGTTGTTGCTGCGCCAGGCACAGGGAGGAATTGTTATTGGTGATCGCCTTGCGATGTTAGAAGGCGCAGTACGTCATCAAGAACCAGGCATGGATGTAGCGTTGGGTATCGGTTATGAAACTGGCGATTTTCAGTTTGAGGCGCAAGGCGAAACAGTGGTAGAGCGTTGCGAATCGATGGCCCGGGCTTACGAGCAAGGCAAACTTGTGCCTGAACGTGGGCAGCTCGTCCCAAACGCAAACAAGGATGCGGAAGGTGCTGTGTATCGACCGCAGTGGGCGCCGAACTTCCCGATGATTTTGGATAATTCGCAGGCTACAGATTCCGATATCGCGTGGGCAGCAATGTCGGGTGGTGGTGCACAGCCGCAGGATTTTGCTGAAGTAGCAGAATGTGCCGAGCTTTTGTCCGCGTGGGCACTGTCGCGTGGTGCTTGGACCACGACGTTGGAGCATGAGATCAAACAGCGAGTTGCTCGTATTGACTCGCGTCCGGTTTCGCTCCCACCAGTCGAAGACGAAGTCGTGGACCTTTCTCAGCTGCTGCGCCCGGGCACCCGGGTGGCGTTTACGGGAGTCACCAGCTTGTTGGGCGGGTCTGCGAACGATGAAAGATCAGCAGAAATCTGTGCCGAAAAGGGGCTGGAGTACAAGAAGAATATGTCGAAGACGCGGTGCGACGTGGTTGTTGCCGCTGATATCGCTTCAATGTCGCGGAAGGCACAGGCTGCCCGCGAGTTTGGTAAACCGATTATTGCCCAAGAAGATTTTGAAGACTGGTACTACAACAACGATCATGCGCAGGAGACACAAACTCCGAACTACGTTGCGGTTTCTGCGCCTGCCCCTGAGCCAAAGGCTCCGATAGTCGAAAAATTTGTTGCAGATTCACAACACTACCCGTATGGCCAGCAGCCGGAGACGGAAAAATCTACTCTTCAGGTAGTTCGAGCAGACGAAGCTCTTGTCGAAGGCACCCGGGTTGCTTTCCGCGGTTCCACTGTCGTCAATGGTGAGTTGTACCCGCACGGGGATTCTCTGCAAAGGCTGTGCGCGATGCTTGGCCTGG
>ERZ1023210.88-NODE-88-length-24584-cov-6.428269_pt1 | contig 24584 bp, 22 predicted proteins | sample MGYA00380446_ERZ1023210 | MGnify/ENA primary metagenome ERZ1023210 (study PRJEB33173, sample SAMEA4830300) | metagenome | study: EMG produced TPA metagenomics assembly of the PRJEB25223 data set...
TGGGATACCGCACCCCGGTCGAGGTTGAAGACGCGTTGTGGGAACAAGATGAGTCTCGGGAAACAATAGAAAATAGGGTAAAAGCCTAGGAACAAAACCTAGGACACTTCACAGGCTCAGAAACACGACACCGTCGGGCCGACGTTCGCCCCTCGTGGCAACAGCTCAGCAACAACTGTATAGTTCAGTGCATGCTGACTATTTCTTCGCGCTTGGACGTGATGAACCGATTGGGTCGGGCGATGGCCGATCCCACCCGATCCCGTATTCTCCTGACCCTGCTGGGCGGCCCGGCCTACCCGGCCGCTCTCGCCCGGGAACTGGAACTGACGCGGTCAAATGTGTCGAACCACCTCACTTGCCTACGGGACTGCGGAATTGTGGTCGCCGAACCGCAGGGGAGGAAGACCCGCTACGAGATCGTCGACGCCCATCTTGTCCAAGCGTTGAACTCACTGCTAGATACCACTCTGGCTGCCGACGAAAATGCCCCGTGTATTGACTCGGCATGTGACGTGCCCGGGTGTGCCACCGGAGAGGGGAACAGGTAAGTGGTAACTGGTCTCCTGGGGGCGGTTGGTCTGTTTATCGCCACCAATATCGACGACATCATCGTGCTCTCGCTGTTCTTCGCCCGTGGGGCCGGCCAAGCAGGGACCACACTTCGGATCCTGGCCGGGCAGTACCTAGGTTTCGCGGGCATCCTCGCAGCCTCGATTCTGGTCACCCTAGGGGCGGATGCCTTCCTGCCCACCGAGGTGATCCCCTACTTCGGGCTGATCCCCCTGGCCCTAGGGCTGTGGGCGGCCTGGCAAGCCTGGCAGGGAAACGATGACGACGACGATGACGCGAAAGTCAGCGGAAAGAACGTAAGCGCCTTGATCGTCGCCGGGGTGACCTTTGCCAACGGTGGCGACAATATCGGCGTCTATGTCCCGGTTTTTCTCAACGTGGATACCGCCACCGTTATCATCTACTGCGTCGTCTTTCTGATCCTGGTGGCGGGCCTAGTCCTGTTGGCGAAGTTCGTGGCCACCCGTCCACCGATCGCGGAGGTTCTCGAACGCTGGGAGCATGTGCTGTTCCCGATCGTTTTGATTGGCCTGGGTATCTTCATCCTCGTCAGCGGCGGTGCCTTCGGCCTTTAATAAGCTCATCCCCCATGCCCCCCAGGGCCTCTCTAGGTTTCCTCACCTGCGTCAACTGAACCGCCCATGAGGTTGTAAAAAAACCGTTGCCGCAGGGGCTCGACCACGCTAGGGCGACAGAAATTCCAGTGGGATGCTGAGATGGGCGAACGGATTGCGGACATCCTGGGGGATACGTCATTAAGTCGAGCACGCGTTGAGGCGGTCGCCGGGTCGTATCGTGCCTTGTCGATCATGGCGTCGAGGCTGTCATATGCTTTTGCATTAATTCGGTGGCCGAAGGCTTCTGCTTCACCGGGGGCCATCTGTGCCAACGCCTTCTGACTCTGACAGTAATTTTAAACCTGCCCTATTGGGGTGTACCTCGTCGAGGATCGCGCGGGTTGTCGGAACGGAAGGCCTGCACGCGGTTCCTGACGCCACGGCCAGGTGTAGCGAAGTCTCGTACTACTGGCCCCGAATCGAGAACACAGCGTCGATAAAGGCTGTACTGATCTCTTGAGGACAGCCGCCGCGGTAGGCGGTGAAGTTTGCTTCGGGGATGTGGCGGGTTGCGGCAATGACAGCGTCAAACTGAGCCGAGGTCGTGGTCATGCCGGCGTGATCCCCGTATCAGTGGTATTTGGTAACCACAGGGTTTGGCCAGCGCGAGGTCTGCCAGGTGTTTCTGCAAGCGCTTGGCCATGGGCGGGAAGGTCGCGAACGTCAGTCCTCCCGAGATGACTGCACTGACTACAGGAATGGTTTTTGCTGCTCCCTTAGCGAAGCTCTGTTTCGTCATGCGGAAGTCGAGGTTGGCGTTTAACCCCTCGTTTACCCCCACCCAGTAGGCCTTGCACGCAAAACATCCCCCGATCCGATGGACCGGGGGATGCAGGCTATGCTGTGGAGCATAGGAGAATCGAACTCCTGACCTTCTGCTTGCAAAGCAGATGCTCTACCAATTGAGCTAATGCCCCATGTTTCCGCCTGTGGGTCTAGCAGGAATCGAACCTGCGACCTCATCGTTATCAGCGATGCGCTCTAACCGACTGAGCTATAGACCCTGTGTGCGGAACGATTATGTACTTTAATACGTATCTTAGATACACACAAATCACCAGGTCAGGTGATATTTTTTGTAGCTTATTCGTCGACTTCCACGATCTGTTGTAGATCCACTTGGATACCACCAAACAACGCCGCTACAGCGTTGTAGATGAGCGCAAACAGCGGAGCCAGGATCGTCGCCAAGATAGCCGCCACAGCACCCACCAGAGCCGACAGAGACAGCACCAGGCCGTAGTCGATGAGCATGCCAGCCCCCAGACCGTCCATGAAGCCGTTGATGTACTCCCAGACGCCAAACGTGGCCATCACGAAGTACACCACCGTCACAGCGATCAGCCAGGCCACCAGGCCCACCAGAGACACCGCCAGGCCCACCCGAAAGGCAGATAGCGGCGAGATTCGAGTAATCGCGATGTTTCTTCCCATAGTGCTACTCCTCTTCGGCCTTTGCGTCGCCGTCAGCCTCAGCTTCAGTCTTAGCCTCAGCCTTCGACTGGCCTTCCTGAACTTGCGCTTCCTGCACTTCGTCGATGGTCTTTTCGCCCTTAGCCACAGCTTGGGCTTCTTCCACGCCTTCGCTTTCGACGTTCTTGTCGATAGCCAACAGCTCGACGTCGTCGGCAAGATTCACCAGCCGCACACCCATCGTGGCACGCGAAGACGGACGGATCTGCCCGGCCTCAGTACGCACGACGCCGCCGGCAGAGGTGATAGCGAAGATCTCGTCATCCTCATTCACCGCAATCGCGCCAATCAGCTTGCCGCGCTTCGGGGTGTACTTGAACGTCATTACGCCCATGCCACCACGGCCCTGGGTGCTGTATTCCTCAATCGCGGTGCGCTTGCCGTAACCGCCGCTGGTAGCCACCAACAGGTACTCGCCATCGTGCACCACGGACATCGCCAGCAGCTGGTCATCACCCTTAAAGCGCATGCCCTTCACGCCGGCGGTCGCGCGACCCATCGGCCGCAACTGATCATCGTCGGCAGTAAAGCGGATGGACTGGCCTTGCTCGGAGGTCAGCAACAGATCATCCTCGTCGCCCGCCAGGCAAGCACCAATCAGCGCATCCCCCTCATTGAGATTGATCGCGATCAGGCCAGCTGAACGCGCCGACTCATAATCCGTCAGATGCGACTTCTTCACTCGGCCCTGCTTGGTAGCCAGCACCAGGTACGGCGCATCAGTGTAGGACTGCAGCTGAATCACCTGAGCAATGCGCTCTTCTGGCTGGAATTCCAGCAGGTTTGCCACGTGCTGACCCCGCGCGGTTCGACCCGCCTCCGGCAGCTCATAGGCCTTCAGGCGGTAGACACGACCAAAGTTGGTGAAGAACAAAATCCAGTCATGCGTCGAACACACAAAGAAGTTCTTGACGACGTCGTCCTGCTTCAACTCCGCACCACGCACACCCTTGCCGCCGCGCTTTTGCGACTTGTAGGTGTCGACCTTTGTGCGCTTGGCATAACCAGTGGCGGTGATGGTCACAACCACGTTTTCGCGGACGATCAGATCCTCATCAGAAACCTCACCGTGCGCGGCCACGATTTCGGTGCGACGCTCGTCGCCATGCTTGTCGACGATTTCCTTCAGCTCGGTCGCCACGATCTCGCGCTGGCGCTCCTCGCGATCCAGGATGTCTTTCAGGTCATCGATCACGGTCTGGATTTCTTCCAACTCGTCGATGATCTTCTGGCGTTCCAAGGCAGCCAGGCGGCGCAGCTGCATCGCCAGAATGGCCTCTGCCTGCTCGTCGTCGACGCCCAGCAGATCCTTCAAGCCCTCACGAGAGGCTTCGACCGAACGGCTCCGGCGGATCAACGCAATGACCTCGTCGAGCATGTTCAGGGCCTTGACCAGGCCGCGCAGAATATGCGCACGTTTTTCGGCTTCCGCCAGGCGGTATTGCGTACGCCGAACAATAACCTCAATCTGGTGGGTGACGTAGTAACGCAGCATCTGATCCAGACGCAGCGTACGCGGCACACCGTCGACGATGGACAGCATGTTGGCACCGAAGGAAGTCTGCAACTGCGAGTGCTTGTACAAGTTGTTCAGCACCACGCGGGCGACGGCATCACGCTTTAGAGTGACCACGATGCGCATGCCGACGCGGTCAGAAGACTCATCGTCAATATTCGAAATGCCAGCCAGCTTGCCGTTTGCAACCTGCTCGGCGATATTAGCCACCATGGTGTCCGGGTTGACCTGATACGGCAACTCGGTAATCACGATGGTTTGACGGCTGCCGTTTTCCTCGATGCTGGACACGCCACGCATACGGATGGAACCACGGCCGGTGGTATAGGCATCCTTGATGCCATTAGTGCCGACAATCATGCCGCCGGTAGGGAAATCCGGCCCAGACACCCGCTCCATGCAGGCTTCCAGGGTTTCTTCCTCGCCCGCATCCGGGTTCTCCAGCAACCAGTAAATGGCTTCCGCCAGCTCATTCAGGTTGTGCGGCGGAATATTGGTGGCCATACCGACGGCAATACCACCGGAACCATTCATCAACAGGTTCGGCACTCGCGACGGCAACACCGTCGGCTCCGTGGTCTTGCCGTCGTAGTTCGGCTGATAATCGACGGTGTTTTCCCGGATATCCCGGGTCATCTCCATCGCCAAAGGCATCAGCTTCGATTCGGTATAACGCATCGCCGCCGGGCCATCATTACCCGGCGAGCCGAAGTTACCCTGGCCGTCGACAAGCGGATAACGCATCGACCACGGCTGGGCCATACGAACCAACGTGTCATAAATAGCGCTGTCGCCGTGCGGGTGATAATCACCCATCGTGTCCGAGACCGGCTTTGAGGATTTCACATAACTGCGCTCCGGCCGGTAGCCGTTGTCATACATCGCGTACAACACACGCCGGTGCACAGGCTTCAGCCCGTCACGCACATCTGGCAACGCACGGCCCACGATCACGGACATGGCATAGTCGATATAACTCGACTCCATCTCCGCGGAGATATCTATCGGCTCAATGCGATCTAACAAACCGCCTTGGTTATCGTCACTCATAACCTCCCAGTCTAGCGCCTAATGCGCCCAGAACGACGGTGCGCAACCCCTAGCCGGGTATTTACCAGCCGCGCTCTGCCAAACGGTGAGATACTGGCAACTCATCAACGTTGATGCCAACCATGGCTTCGCCCAAACCACGCGAAACCTCAGCGATAACCTTGGCGTCGTCGTAGTTCTTGACCGCACGCACAATAGCCTTCGCACGCGCCTCCGGGTTACCGGACTTGAAAATGCCCGATCCGACGAACACGCCATCGGCACCGAGCTGCATCATCATCGCAGCATCAGCTGGGGTGGACACACCACCGGCAACCAACAGGCCAACCGGCAAGCTGCCGGTCTCAGCAACCTCAAGCACCAGCTCATACGGTGCCTGCAGCTCCTTGGCAGCAACGAACAACTCGTCCCTCGACATGGAAGACAAACGGTTGATCTCCGCGCGGATGCTCCGGATGTGGGTCACGGCGTTGGACACATCACCAGTGCCGGCTTCACCCTTAGAACGCACCATGGCAGCGCCCTCGTTGATACGACGCAGCGCCTCACCCAAGTTGGTGGCACCGCAGACGAATGGCACGTCGAAAGCGAATTTGTCGATGTGGTGAGCGTAGTCAGCTGGGGTCAGCACCTCAGACTCGTCGACGTAATCAATACCCAGCGACTGCAGCACCTGCGCTTCAACGAAGTGGCCGATGCGGGCCTTGGCCATAACTGGGATGTCGACGGCTTCGATGATCTCGGTGATCATATCCGGATCCGACATGCGGGCCACGCCGCCCTGGGCGCGAATATCGGCAGGCACCCGCTCCAGAGCCATTACGGCCGAAGCGCCAGCAGCTTCTGCAATGCGTGCTTGTTCCGGGGTAACGACGTCCATGATGACGCCGCCAAAAAACTGCTCAGACAAACCGCGCTTCACGCGGGCTGCGGAACCATTGGCATTACTCAAAACGAGTTTTCCTTTCAGTCAGGCCAAGAATATGACTTATAACGCACAAAACATTGGGCGCGTCCAATCCTAGTCCCCAACGCCGGGCGATTAGACGTCGAGGAAGCGAACATCCTTGGCACGACGCGTAATGAAGCTACGACGTGCAGAAACGTCATCACCCATAAGAATAGAAAACAGCTCGTCAGCCTTTTGCGCATCTTCCAGGTCCACGCGACGCAAAATACGAGTGGTTGGGTCCAGCGTGGTTTCCCACAGCTCTTTCGCGTTCATCTCGCCCAGACCCTTGTACCGCTGGATACCGTCGTCCATGTTGATCTTGCGGTTCTGTGCAAAGCCTTCTTTCAGCTGGGCATCGCGCTCACGGTCACTGAAGGCGTAGCCAGGCTCACCCTTCGACCATTTCAGCTTGTACAACGGCGGGTTCGCCAAGTAAACGTGCCCATTTTCGACGAGCTCCGGCATGAAGCGGAACAGCAGCGTCAGCAGCAGCGTGGCAATGTGCTGGCCATCGACATCAGCGTCGGCCATCAACACGATCTTGTCGTAGCGCAGCTTCTTGATATCGAATTCCTCATGGATACCGGTGCCCAACGCGGTGATAATCGCCTGCACCTCGTTGTTCTTCAGCACCTTATCCATGCGGGACTTTTCGACGTTCAAAATCTTGCCGCGCAACGGCAAAATCGCCTGGTACAGCGACTCGCGCCCAGCCTTCGCGGAACCACCCGCGGAGTCACCCTCCACGATGAACAGCTCGGAAACCTTCGGATCCTTGGAACGGCAATCCGCCAACTTGCCTGGCAAACCGCCTAAGTCAGTGGCTGATTTCCGGCGCACCAACTCACGCGCACGACGAGCCGCCACGCGCGCCTGCGCAGAAGCCACGGCCTTGTTCATAATCGCCTTGGCCTCTGCCGGGTTGGCATCAAACCAATCCGCCAGGTGCTCATTGACAGAACGCTGCACGAAGGAACGAATCTCCGTGTTACCCAGCTTGGTCTTCGTCTGGCCTTCGAACTGGGGGTCGCCGACCTTCGCGGAAATAATGGCCGACAAGCCCTCGCGGCAGTCATCGCCAGTAAGCTTGCCGTCTTTTTCCTTCATCAACTTATGCGTTTTTGCATAGTTGTTCATCTGAGTGGTTAGCGCAGCGCGGAAACCTTCTTCGTGCGTACCGCCCTCGTGCGTATTAATCGTGTTGGCAAAAGTATGCACTGACTGGTTATAACCACTGTTCCACTGCAGCGCGATTTCTACCTCGTGGTCCTCGCCCTTAGCTTCAAAACTAATGATCGTCGGGTGGATCGAGGTTTTCGTACGGTTCAGGTAGTCAACGTAATCCACCAGGCCATTCGGGTAGCAGAATTCAATCTTCTTGACGGCGTCTTTATCGCTGATCGCAGCTTTGTCTTCCGGATCCGGATCATCGAAAGAGCTAGCCGTCTCGCCCTCTTCCGCCAGAGCCTCCAACTTGAGCTCCTCGGCAGTCACGCGCTCGTCGACAAGCGTGATGGACAAGCCCTTGTTCAAGAAAGCCATTTCCTGCAGGCGGCGCTTGATGGTGTCGAAATCGAATTTAACGGTCTCGAAAATCTCCGGATCCGGCCAAAAACGCACCGTCGTACCAGTGCCGCGGGCATTTCCGCCCTCGACGAGTTCTTCCGGCACCGCGCGCTCAAAATTCTGGTACCAGTGCTTGCCATCGCGCTTAATCGCGGCTTCCACGCGCGTCGACAAAGCATTGACGACGGAAATACCCACGCCGTGCAGACCACCCGAAACCGCATAAGAATCCGAATCGAACTTACCGCCGGCATGCAGCTGCGTCATCACAACCTGCACCGTTGGTGCCCCCGAGGCGTGCATCGAGACCGGGATACCACGGCCGTCGTCAGTAACCTGCACGCCGCCGTCGGCAAGCAAACGCACCTCCACCTTGGAGGCATAGCCCGCCATGGCCTCATCGACCGAGTTATCAACAACCTCCCAAATCAGGTGGTGCAAGCCACGCACGCCGGTAGAACCGATGTACATACCGGGGCGCTTACGGACGGCTTCCAAGCCCTCCAGGATGGTAATTGATGAAGCGTCATAATTCGGTTGCGCGTTAGCCACGTGAAACTAGCACTCCTTAAAGAGGAAATCTTCGACATTCCAATCTTACACCCCAGACACCCCGCCCGGGTGGAGCTAAGCCGCAGGCACACCGCACGGTCGCATGTCAGAGCCGCAGCTGCTTATCCGTGGTTTATCCGTACGTATCGCGCGGACCGCGACCTTTCACGTGTAGCTTGCCCTTACGCCAATTCGGTGCCTGCGGGCCAAAGATCTTCAACTCAGTGATCACGTCCGGGCCGGCTTTCTCCCGGATCGAGCGCAGAATCTCCCGCTGCATATACCGCAAATTCGTCGCCCACGCGGTGGAGTCACAACTGATAAATAACGCGGTGTCTTTCACCATCTCTACCTTGGTGTGCTGCGCGATCTTCTCACCCACCAGCTGCTCCCAGTGCCCAGTCACCCACCCAGAGGCCAGGTTTTTCTCCCAACCGCGGGAGGTAATTTCTTTGTTCAGCACCGCACCCGCCGACGGCAAATTCAATTGCCTGCGCGGACGCCTGCCATCAGGCCCGGATTGCCGGTATTTCTGCCAGTTCAGCGCACTGAGGGAGCCAGGAGTGTTCTGGGCATTACGTTCCTGGTGCGCCCGTGCTTGCCGACGGCGGCGCAGATAACTTTGGGCACCCGTCTGCGAAGTGCCCAGTGGTGGTGCGAATCCACGTTGTGCAGCAGCTTCCCGGACGGCGGCAAAGGTGGCGTCGACAAGATCACGGGGCTGGCTTGGTATCTGTGGCTGTGGCTGTGGGTGTGGCTTTGACTGGTGAGATGGCAGTTTTTGTGACTGATTCTGTGATTGGCTGCCTGCTGAATTATCGGCAGAAGCACTCATCGTGATCCACCGTCGCCAGGCTGGGGTGTGCCTTCGGCACCAGGACGTCGCTCGTTCTGGCTGGTGTCGATAAAGGACACACGTGAATACTCGCCACTGGTGCTCATAGAATCGTGGACGCCGATGCGAACTACAGAATTCGGTTCTAGTTCCTCGGGAATATCTTCTTCCACCGCAGCGGTAATCAGCACCTGTTCCACAGAGCTCGCGAGCTTGACCAAGTGCCGACGACGCTTCACATCCAGTTCCGCAAACACATCATCCAGAATCAGGATCGGATCCGTGCCTGATTGCCGCAAAATCTCAAATTCTGCCCAGCGCAACGCAATGGCATAAGACCAGGTCTCACCATGGGAAGCAAAACCTTTCGCCGGATTAGCACCAAGTAGTGCTTCCATGTCATCACGGTGCGGGCCGACGAGGCTAACGCCGCGCTCAATCTCTTTGTTCCGTGCATTGCCTAATGCTCCTAGCATGGCAGCCTCGATGAGTTCGACTTGCACGTGACCGTGCTCATCCCGGTAATACTCGTCGGTGATGCGACGAGGCGGCATCGCTGTCGAATTCCCAGAACCAGCAGCCACCCCGGAATTACCGTTTTCTACGACGGTATCCAGGGTGGAATTATAAGAGACATCTGCTGGGCGAGATTCTGGAGCGATAGCCGCATAGGCCTTACGAACCTGAATTTTTAGTTCATCAACCAACTCGATACGCGCAGCAATTAGCTGTGCACCTAGTCCAGCCAAGCGATTGTCCCAGGCATCCAAGGTTGCTAAGGCAGATGCGGAATCATCGTCTCGATACCCACGCTTCAATGCCGCACTAGCTGACTTCAGCAGTGCATTTCGCTGACGCAAGACTTTGTCGTAATCAGCCTTCACGCCGGCAATTCGTGGGGTTCTACTAGCCAGCATCCTATCGAGATAGCGGCGGCGCTCCCCTGGTTCGCCACGTAATAGAGCCAAATCTTCCGGAGAAAACAGTACGGTCTTTGCTACCCCAAGCAGTTCCCGGGGTGTTTTCAACCGAGTTCGGTTTATCTGTGCACTATTGCTACCACTAGATTTGACCAATAAGTGCGCAGTGAGCTCGCGACCTTGATTGATAATGCTGGCGGATATCCGTGCATTATCTTGGCCAATGCGGATCAGCGGCGCATCGGTTGCTACCCGGTGTGAGCCGAGGTGCGCAAGATAGCCAATGGCTTCGACAATATTGGTTTTACCGTAGCCATTGCGGCCGACGAACACGCTGATTCCCGGCGCAAACCGCAGGGAGAATTCCGGCCAAGAGCGGAAATCACGGAGCTGCAGGTTTTGGAGATACATTACCCAGGCAAACGAACCGGCATCAGAAGGTAAGTGAAATCAGACTGTGGGCTCGGGAATTGGCCGTCTTCGTTGGATTCCGGCATGTGCTCCGGCTGCGGCAACAAGATGGCAGGACGAGATGATTCAGTAAATCCGAAGAAGACCTTCTCGGTGCGTACAACGGACAAACCATCTTTCAGGTATCCCGGATTGAACGCGATGATTAACTCATCACGACCGGAGAATTCGCACGGTACTGCTTCTTCTGCATGGCCAGATTCCGCACCACCCGCAGACAAAATAACCTGGTCCTCAGAAAATTCCATGCGTACCTGAGCGTTTCGTTCGGTCAACAACGAGACGCGGCGAATCGCTTCTTGTAGTGGAGCAATGTCGACGCTAGCAACGCAGCTATGGGTTTTCGGCAATAGTGGCTCGATATTTGGAAATTCCGCATCTAGCATGCGAGTGGTGGTTTCGCGGTTGTGCGAGTGCAAGCCAAATAGACCTTCAGCACCGACATTATCGCCAGCTCCCACAGCGATTTTTACGGGTTGATCCAAACTAGTGTCTAGGCTTCGCGCATTTTCTTGCAAAGTTTTTGCTGGTACCAGCAATTTAGCCGAGACGTCTTCGCTAACCGGGTCCCAATTCAGTTGGCGAATAGCCAAACGGAAACGGTCTGTAGCAGCAAGTTTAATATCTGAGCCGTTAATGGCGAAGTGCACGCCAGTGAGCATCGGCAGGGTGTCATCACGGCCGGCTGCAGAAGCAACTTGCGTAACGGCATCGGTAAAAAGCGATGGGTTCAGGCTGCCGGTAACTTGTGGTAGCTCCGGTAGTTGTGGGTAATCATCCAGCGGAATCAGAGGTAGCTCGAAACGGGAAGAACCACAACGCACCAATGCGGTGGAGTCACTGACTTTCAGTTCAACTGGCTTGTTGGCCAAGCTAGCGACGATATCTGCTAGCAATTTACCCGCAACTGCAATAGTGCCTTCGGTCTCTACTTCTGCGGGGAGTTTGATCTTAGTGGAAACTTCGTAGTCAAAGCCAGAGAGCTCCAAGCCGGATTCATCAGCGGTAATCAGCATCGCGCGCAAGACAGGCTGAGTCGCTTTGGAAGGCAGATTCTTAGCTACCCAAGCGACGGCGTCTGCCAAGTCTTCCTTGGCAACACGGAACGATACTGCGGAGGAATCCATGTTGGTATCAAGCTCTCTTTAGAAGTTGTAATTTGCGAATTCTGGTTACGGGAATTCTGGGTACAGAAATATCTAAAGTTACCTGAAATCCTAACACTTTTCCAGTAGTAAGGAACGGCTTTTTGGGGGAATTCTTGTCATTTAGGGTTAGCTAATTTAGCTATCTGAATTACATGGTTCGTATTCGAAAGCGAACCCGGGATGCTGGGGTTACATCGTTGTAATTTTCTCTCATGTGCGGGCTGATCTTTGCTTATTTTTCGATGGGAAACAAAAATTCTTCCGTTCTTCCACACCCTCTTTCTCTTAATAGATTTCCAAGTTAAAAAGATAGTAGTAGCAATAAGCCTTGTTATATCTGTGATTAATGGGTCATTAGCAAAGCTCAAAGCCGTTTTTCGGGTTGTGTCTATGCGTGTGTAGTTCTTGTGGATAAAACAGTGCAATTGTGGATAACTCCCGTGTAATTCTGTTTCTCCACAACATGGGTCGATTTCTCCACAATTCTTCCACCGGTAGATTCACACAGCTCAGAATTCTTTCACAGGCAGTATTTATGGCCTGGGTTACAAAAAATATAAATTACAAACGTGTAATTACACAGGTGTGGAGAACCTTGTGGATAAAGAAAACCAGGCCCTGGACTATCCAAGGACCTGGTGGGGTATCGAGCTGGGAACGGTTGCAGTGCCACCCGAACACGAAGCTTAAGAAACGCGACCTCGTGTCTTAATAATTTGCGTCAGCTGTTGAATTTCATCGTAGGTATTCCGATTCTCGGTCATTTCTTTCCGGATCTTCCGATCCGCATACATCACAGTGGTGTGATCCTTACCGCCGAAGGCTTCACCAATCTTGGGCAAAGAGTTATCGGTTAATTCGCGGCACAAATACATCGCGAGCTGACGGGCATGTGCAATCGCCCGGGTCTTGCCGGCACCGGTCAGTGCCTTGAACTCGATATTGAAATACTCTGCAGTCACTTCCATGATCGTGGACATAGTGATTTCCAGGTTCGCTGTATCTGGAAGGATATCGTGCAGCGCGATTTCTGCCAGCTTCATATCGATTGGCTCGTTGATTAGCGAAGAATATGCAGAAACGCGAATCAGCGCGCCTTCTAATTCGCGAATCGAAGACTCGAATTGAGAAGCAATAAATTCCAGTACCTCCCTGTCGACGTCGGTGCCGTCGGCGGAAGCTTTCTTCATCAAAATCGCGATGCGTGTTTCCAGATCAGGTGGCTGCACATCAGTAATTAATCCGCCTTCGAAGCGGGTACGCAAGCGATCTTCCAGGGTGGTTAGCTGCTTCGGCGGGCGGTCGGAGGACAAAATGATTTGCTTATCAGCTTGGTGCAGCGCATTGAAAGTATGGAAAAACTCTTCTTGCGTAGACTCTTTACCTTCTAAGAATTGGATATCGTCAACCATCAAGATATCTAAGTTGCGATAGCGGCGTTTGAAAGATTCTTGCCGGTCATCGCGCAAAGAATTGATGTAGTCGTTGGTGAATTCCTCCGAAGACACATACTTTACTCTCAGTTTTGGCTGCAGCACTTGGGCGTAATTACCTGCTGCATGCAAGAGGTGTGTTTTTCCCAAACCGGATCCGCCCCAAATGAACAGCGGGTTATAGGCACGTGCCGGATTTTCCGCCACCGCGACGGCGGCACCGTTGGCGAAGCGGTTCGACGAACCGATAACGAAGTTTTCGAATGTGTATTTGGGGTTGAGCGATTGTTCCTGGTTGGGATCATGTGCAGGAGCTTCGCGGTGTAGACGGCGGGCAGAATCGGGCTGGCCGGTGTCTGTGGCGCCAGCTTTCTGTGCCTGTTGTTGCTGGTACGCCTGGGCTAGTTCATCGAGACTGGCTGCTGCCCGGGGCGGATTGGCTTCTCGGGGGGCAGCGCTAGGCTGGTGGTCGCTAAAGCCGATTTCGATTTGCGAATCGTGATGATTACGCGGTGTTCGTCGCGGAGCACTAGGACGTGAAGTGGAAGAAGATTGCGTTCCCTGTTGGCTGGCTGCGGGGTGGGATGCTCCAGGTTCATTGCGTTCTGCGGATACTGGTGGCTCTTCTCGCGGGCTGTAGCGAGACGTGTATCGCGGTTCGTAATCCCGGCTGGCTTGCGCTGGAGAATGCGAAGACTGCCATTCGTCGTCTTGTGGCGCGGCGATGGACACCGCCAATGAACAAGATTTGCCTAGGTAATGATTCAGGATACGCACGATGTGCGGGCCTAAATCATTTTCAATCGTCGCCTTGACATTTTCGTTCGGAACGGTCAGTAGCGCGTAGCTATTGACCATGGTGATTGGTCGGGCGCGCTGCAGATGGGCACGCTGTTGGTGAGTGAAAGACGGTACATCAGAATCCGGTTGGTCAGAGATATAGAGGAGGTCATCGACCATCTTCTGCCAATTTTCTGCGAGCGTGGACGCATCGTCTGCCACAGTGCCTCGATTCTGTCTAGTTCGGTCGTCGTTTTGTGTTTGCTGGTGTTTTAGCCTTGGGTTCTCGGAGAGTCTTTCGGCGATTTTTGTTATCTAGCTAGTTATTTCTGGTCAGCAAACTCCAGAGCAAACCCCAGTGCAAAGTCTGGGGCAAATTCCAGAGCAAGCGCCAAATGAAATTCCCCAGGAGGATTCCACAGGGTAGCTGTTGCCAGAAATATAGCTTGACCAGTATTTCACAGAGTTATCCACAACTGTGAATAGACTCGCGGAAGATGTTATTCACAGTTATCCACATTATTGTGGATAACTTATTGTTGGTGATTATAGCTTTCTACCTGCATTTTTATCCTAACTGTAAACTTCCTGTTGAGAGTTATCCACAGTTGCGGTTGTGGATTCTTGTGAGTAGAAGCTCCTATTTATTACTACCTGCTGGTGTGGAAAACTGTCTAGCAAGCGGATTTTCTTCGATAACCTGCTTGAATCACATAGTTGTTATTTACGGGTCCCGTATTGGTTCCTTTGTGGAGAACGTGCAGCACTACGCCGGGTTGTATTTCACAGGGGTTGATTCATTCCTGGGGATAACATTCTTGTGATTCCGGGGGCACCCGCATGGCTGGCAGTTGGCGAGAGCAAAATCGCCAGGCTGTTACGGCGTGTTGATTTGTTTTTCCTGCTCGCTGTGACGTAGTCTGACTAAGTCTTTTCACAGTCTCGGACTGTGTACTGAAGAACCGAATGGCACTCGTGCGTTGCAGCGCTTTCCCAAGCTCGCTGGCGCGGAGTGTTGGTTCTCGAACTGCATCTGACGCGCCACTATGGCAGCGTCGTACCGCTTAGTGAAGGAGATCTACCGTGGCAAAGGGTAAACGCACATTCCAACCAAACAACCGTCGTCGCGCACGCGTTCACGGATTCCGTACCCGTATGCGTACGCGCGCTGGCCGTGCCATCGTGGCGGCTCGTCGCAAAAAGGGTCGTTCGAAGCTGACTGCTTAAGTCATGCTTCCCCGCCAACATAAACTGACTTCGCCGCAACAATTTCGGCGGGTCACGAAAAAGGGACGGCGGGCAGGATCACGCAGCGTGATAGCGCACTGCTATCAGCAACAGGGACCAGAAACACTTGCTGTTTCTGGTCCCCGTTTTGGTCTTATCGTCTCTAAAAGCATTGGCAATGCCGTCGTCCGGCACCGTACCGCCCGCCAGTTGCGTCATATTTGCCGTGAGCTATGTGCAGAACTTGACCCTGCGGTCGACGTCGTCGTGCGTGCTCTACCTGCGCTTGTCGACGCTGAGCCGCAACAGCTGCGCAAAGACGTGCGTAGTGCAGTGTTTCGTGCGCTGAAAAAGCTTGAGAAAACTTCTGCGCATGTTGCCCCAAATGCTTCTACTGCAAAGAATGTGGAAACGGCCCCACGGCGGTGACTTAACAGTGACGTATTACAACACGGATGGGGAAGCTATCTCCGCAGCGCGTGGTCCCTCCCGGTTGCTGGTGGCAATGGTGAGGTTTTACCAGAAAAACCTGTCCTCCCAGAAACCGATGTCGACTTGTCGTTTCGAGCCTACATGTAGCGCCTATAGCCTGGAGGTTTTCGCGCGTCACGGGGCTTTTAAAGGCCTGGTCTGTGCTATCGTGAGAATTTCTAAATGTGGCCCTTGGCACCCGGGTGGCTACGATCCTGCAAGTCCGTCTGCACACTTGCCGGAAGCTCCTCTTCAGAACGAATCAGAATAAGTCAGAATAAGGATTATTTGTGCTTAATTTCATCTATTATCCGATTTCGTGGATCTTAGGTTTTTGGCGTGATGTCTTAAGCCTGGTGATGGATCCGCACTCCGGATATACCTGGGTTTTGTCCATCATTTTGCTGACCATGACCATTAAAGCTTTGTTGGTCAAGCCCATGATCACGCAGTTGCGCTCCTCCCGGAAAATGCAAGAGCTGCAACCAAAGATGAAAGAAATCCGGGATAAGTACAAAAATGATAAAACGAAGCAGAGTCAAGAGCTGCAGAAGTTTTATAAAGAATCCGGGATGAACCCACTGGCGGGATGTCTGCCGATGCTCGCGCAGATCCCAGTCTTCATTGGTCTGTTCCACGTGCTGCGCATGTTCAACCGGACGGAGGAGCGTTTTGGTTCCCCAGGTTTGACGGTAGAAGAAAACCGTAATATCCCGAACTACTCATTCTCCGTCGAAGATGTCCAGTCCTTCTTGGACGCTGACGTATTTGGCGTGCCTCTTTCTGCGTTTATCTCCATGTCGGAAGACGCTATGCAGACCTTTGGCGCAGACTTCACCCGTCTTAACATCATTGCTGTTGCGGTGCCGTTGGTGCTGACCATTGCCACGCTGACCCACTTGAATGCTCGTTTTACCGTCGGCCGCCAGGAAGCTCGCCGCGCAGCAGGTAAAACCCCGCAACCCACCGGTGATAACGCCGAAATGATGCAGATGCAGATGGGCATGATGAACAAGATGATGCTGTGGGTCATGCCAGCAATCACCTTGGCCACCGGCTTCATCTGGACTATCGGCCTGCTGTTCTACATGCTGACCAACACCGTGTGGACCTTCATCCAAACCCGCATCATCTACGGCAAAATGGACCGCGAAGAAGAAGCAGAAGAAGAGGCAAAGCGCGAAGCTAAGCGCTCTTCCGCACCAGCTCCGGCCGCTCGCAAGCTAAATAAGCAGACGAAGAAGCAGCGCAAGAACCAAGCCCGCAACCAGCAACAAAACCAGGGCAAGAAGAAATAATGCTGGCCCGTATTTTCGGCGAACGGCAGGATCTAGCGCTGGCCTATCACGAATCCTTGGCGACGGATGCCACTACCCGTGGGTTCATTGGTCCGCGGGAGGCCCCGCGACTGTGGGATAGGCACATTTACAACTGTGCGGTTATCGGCGAGGCAATTCCAGAAGGCTCACGCACTATTGACATTGGTTCCGGAGCTGGCCTGCCTGGTATCCCCTTGGCTATCGCCCGCCCAGACCTACACGTGACGTTGTTGGAACCTTTGCTGAAGCGTTCCAATTATCTGAGCGAAGTCAGTGAGAAACTCGGACTCGACAACGTCACCGTCATCCGCGAGCGCGCCGAAAACCTTGGCAAAGACGCGAAATTTGACGTGGTGACCTCCCGTGCGGTGGCTCCGCTGGCTAAGCTGGCACGGTGGTCGCTGCCCCTGTGTCGCCCCGGCGGAATAATGCTGGCGATGAAAGGTTCGTCGGCAAGCGAAGAAATTGAGCGTGATCAAGCCGCGATTAAACGCGCTAAAGGCGAACGCGCCGAAATTATTACTGTGGGGTCTGAGCTGGACGAACCCACCACCCTGATACGTGTTCACCGCGTAAAGTAAGCTCATTGGCATGACACAGCAGCCCCGCTTGATCACGATCGCCAATCAAAAAGGCGGCGTTGGGAAAACCACCAGCGCCGTGAACCTAGCCGCTGCCCTCGCCCACCAAGGCCATACGGTGTTGGTCATAGACCTCGACCCGCAGGGCAACGCTTCTACGGCGCTGGGCGTCGAGCACCGCACAGGCACAAAATCTAGCTACGAGGTCTTACTCGGCAACGCCACGGCGAAACAAGCCGTGCAGCAGTCTCCAAACCGTGACAATCTCTGGTGCATCCCTGCCACGATTGATCTGGCTGGTGCAGAGATTGAGTTGGTGAGTTTGGTGCGCCGCGAATACCGGCTTTCCGACGCTTTGAAGAACGGTTTTTTGGACGAATACGGGTTCGATTACGTCTTCATTGATTGTCCGCCATCATTGGGCCTGTTGACGATCAACGCGATGACGGCGGTGCAAGAAGTGATCATTCCGATCCAGTGCGAGTATTACGCTCTGGAGGGCGTGGGGCAGCTGCTGAACAACATCACTATGATCCGCGAGCATCTGAATGCAGATCTACACATTTCCGGTGTGTTGCTGACGATGTACGACGGGCGCACCAAGTTGGCCGAGCAAGTCGTCGATGAAGTGCGCGGGCAGTTTGGTGCCGTCGTTCTGGGTAACGTCATTCCGCGCTCTGTACGCGTCTCAGAAGCCCCCGGATACGGGCAGACGGTGATTGACTACTCCCCGAGCTCCCACGGCGCCTATGCCTACGGAGCGGCGGCGAAAGAGTTGGATGAGCGCGGTGACTACGTGCCCCACAGCTCGACGGGGCCGATTGGTGTGAGCCCGGAGATTTTTGCGCAGCTCTCCCAACAGAACGCCGACGAAGCCACTGAAACAGCCGAAGAGACTGCAGATCAGGCTGCCGACGATACGGTGCACGACACAGCGGACGAAGCATAAGGAGTAACGAGTTTTCATGGCGGAGAAAAAACCACACCAAAAACAAGGCGGCTTGGGCCGTGGCTTGGCTGCCCTGATTCCTTCTGCGAACGACGAGGATCAGTCCGCGCGTCCTAGGCTAGGAAATTCCGCGGCTGATGTGATTCTGGGATCGGCGCTCGGCAACCGTGGGGCCCGCGATGCTGGTGATGCTGGCCTGGCCGGCCAGAAGAATACGGGCAAGGGAAAAACTTCTAATTCTGGTACTGGTTCTGGTACAGGATTGGCCGGGGCCCCGAAGCTCGGCACCACCGGCGGTGGTCGCGACACAGGCAAAGACGATGCCGCAGAGGCCGGAAAATCCACCAATAAACCCAGTGTTCCAGGCGCACCAACGATCTCATCTTCGTCGTCCAACGCGGCCCGCTCACGCGCAGGAAGTCTTGGCCCGCAATTCGGTGCTACCTACCGTGAGGTGCCCGTCGGCCAGATCTCGCCAAACCCGAAGCAGCCGCGTACCGTCTTTGATGCTGAAGACTTAGCAGAGCTAGTGCACTCCATTAAAGAATTCGGGCTTCTGCAGCCCATTGTCGTGCGCCCGGCGGAAGACGGCTTCGAACTCATCATGGGTGAGCGACGTTGGCGGGCAGCTTCTCGGGCTGGCTTATCGACGATCCCAGCTATCGTGCGGCAAACCACAGATGATGCCTTGCTGCGCGACGCATTGCTGGAAAATATCCACCGGGTGCAGCTGAATCCACTGGAAGAAGCCCATGCTTATCAGCAGTTGCTGGAAGAATTCGGTGTGACACAGGAACAGCTAGCTGACCGGCTGGGGCGTTCTCGCCCGGTAATCACCAATACTCTGCGTTTGCTACGCCTGCCGGTAGATGTGCAGCGGCGAGTAGATGCTGGTGTGCTTTCTTCTGGGCATGCTCGTGCGTTATTGGGGTTGCAGGAAAAAGAACAAATGTCGCAATTGGCCGAGCGCGTGGTGGCCGAAGGCCTATCCGTGCGAGGTACAGAAGAAGCCGTTGTACTGCTGAATAAAGGGCAAAAACCAGCAGCGAAGAAGAAAAATTCGCCAGCACCACAACCAGAATATTTGACGAATACAGCCGAACGTCTGGCCGATAAATGGGACACGAAAGTCACTGTGTCCATGGGTAAACGTAAGGGAAAAATGGTTATCGAATTCGGTGACCAAGATGATTTCCAACGCATCATGGAGCTCATTGAAGGTTCTGCCGGAACCACGGACTAAATGTCGGCAGAAACCTCTGCGAAACCCAAGGAAAACCCGGGCGCTGCGCACTAGTCGAAGTAACTAGGCACAGCGCCCGGGTTATTTGTTTCTCGTCGACCGTCTCCGCTGATTACGTCGGTGCTGATTGCCGACTGTTTGCGTTACCGTTTGTGTTCATAGACGGAAAGTCCAGTGTGATTAGCGTGATGCTGCACGCACGAGACCGGAGAAACACTGGCTAAGACTGTTCGGCTTCCAACAGCTCTGCGAAGTTATAGGTGCCGGTTTTCATATCGTCCTGATCCAGCAAATACAACCGCTTCACACCAACGACGATGGCTTCCGCGATGGCATCGCGGTGTTTTGGCTGCGTCAAAATTTGGACATCCTGTGGGTTCGTCAAATACCCCAGAACGACATCGATGGTTGGCATCTGTGGCAGGCGCAGTACTTCCCAGGTACGTGCGTGATTGCGGCAATCCTGTAGTTCTGTGCGGGCAACGATTTCGCGTTGTACAAAGCCAGAAAGTTTTTCCCCGATCATTGAGGAAGAACCGTAATTCGAGCCAAAATAGAATGTTGCTGCGCCATTCGCCTTATCATTCCGATAATGATCGCAGTGCAAGCTAATCACGAGGTCCGCACCAAAAGCATTGGCGATATCGGCACGCTCCCGCTCGCTGGGGTCATCCATGCGAGGGCGGGAAATAATAGTTTCCACACCAGCGGCAATCATGCGTCCTTCGATACGAGAAGACAGATCCCAGAGGATTTCTTCTTCCGTGATCTCACCAAAACGTCCGCGGACAGTCGCTCCCTTGTTAGCGCCGCCTAGCGCGGGATTAATGACGACACGTTTATCTGCCAGCTTTGGCCCGGCACGGCGAACCCACTCGCGTTCCCGGATGGCTTGTGCCGATCCGCCTGTGGAGATGCGGCGACCGAGTAAAGAAAGAGAATGGATGGTGTTCGGTCCACAGATTCCGTCATCTTGTAAACCGGAGTTGAGCTGGTAATTGCTCAATGCTTCGTGCGTGTTTTGTCCAAAATGACCGTCGAGGTTGTGGCTGTAAAAGCCTAATTCCTGTAGTTGGCGCTGCAGTTGGGCGACGTCGTCACCAAATAGTTCTTGGTTGGGTTGGAAAGACAGCACCCGGGCACCCAGCGTGTACGAGGCATGACGAAGTTCCCGCAGGGTGATCTCATCGATCGTGCCCGACGGGATGATGCCGCGGGATTGCTGGAAAGCCTTCAACGCGTCCGCCAATTCAGCGCTGAAGTATTTGTCTTCTTCGCTGAATTTTTGAGTCTTCCAGTCCGCCACGTCACCGTCGAAGTGGGATAGCATGCCCAGGCGGGCCAAAGTGGCACGAGCTTCTGCTACGCGAGCTGAAGAATCGCCCACCTTCAATACTTTCGTCACAACGCTCCCTCATGCAGCGTGATAGCCATGGTCATGGTGTTCATATTTGGAATGTGTTCGGTCCTGCAGCCACTCCCGCCAGAAAACATTGCCCGCGTGAATGCGGGACGGTGAGAATGACCGCTTTCGGGTATCCCTCTAGGTTGAACTTAGAGAACGGCCTCGACCTTGCTGATGATTTGCTTTTTCGGCAAATTGCCGGTGAACTCGTCCACCTTGGAACCACCCGAGTAGATCATCACCGAAGGGATAGACATGACCTGGAACATGGCAGCCAGGGTGCGTTCAGTATCAACGTCTACTTTGGCGACCTTGATCTTGCCGTCGTATTCCGCGGCGATCTCATCCAGCACTGGGCTCAATTTCTTGCAAGGACCGCACCACTGTGCCCAGAAATCGACGATGACTGGGACATCTGATTCGACGACCTCAGACTTGAACGTCTGGGACGTGATGTCAATTGTGTTGCTCATGTGACTTGTCACCTCGTGGTTTTCTAGAAAGAATTACTAAGAATTCTAGTGTAGTCACAACGAATTAGCGCCATGGCGCGCGAAAACGTGTCTGCCATGACCACAAGTAAACGTTGCGCAAAATTCTATTTTGCAGCGGGGAAATTCCCAGCTGACTCCCAGTGAACTGCCGCTGCCAGTAGCCCTCAACGGGCGCCTGCAGCTGATAACAGCCGCCCGCAGCTTTCAGAGCATCCCTCAGCAGCAGTAGTGGATTGTTAGCTATTTTAGTGAGCAGCCAAGTACTCGCCGGCGTCGATGGCTGCACGACAGCCGGAACCAGCAGCAGTGATGGCTTGCTGGTAGTGGTCATCCACCAAGTCACCGCACGCGAATACACCATCCAGGTTCGTGTGGGTGTGTGGGTGGTTGACCTTGACATAACCAGTTTCTTCCAAATCGACCTGGCCTTGCACTAAGTCCGTACGCGGGTCCGAACCGATTGCGACGAATAGTGCAGTCACGTCCAGCTCGCTGGTTTCGCCGGTCTGGGTGTCTTGCAGAGTTAGGCCGGATACCTTACCTGCAGATTCTTGAATGGCAGCAACGGTCTTATTCAGCTCCCAGGAGATCTTTTCGTTGTTTTTTGCCCGGTCCAGCATAATTGGCGAGGCAGAAAAACCTTCGCGACGGTGCACGATGGTGACCGAGCGGGCGAATTTGGTGAGGAAGGTAGCTTCTTCCATTGCGGAATCACCGCCACCGACCACAGCGATATCGTGGTCTTTAAAGAAAAAGCCATCGCAAGTAGCGCAGGTGGACACGCCACGCCCAGTCAGTGCCTTTTCTCCTTCTACTCCCAGGTGACGTGGTGCCGAACCCGTCGCCAAGATTACGGTGCGGGCGGCAAATTCCTCATCGCCGACGTAGATCTTTTTGATTTCACCGTCGAGCTCAACGCGATCGACTAATTCCATACGCAAGTCAGCACCGAAACGTTGGGCCTGTGCGCGCATTTCTTCCATTAGCTCGGGGCCCATGATGCCCTTTTGGAAGCCGGGGTAGTTCTCTACCTCGGTGGTGTTCATCAATTCGCCGCCGTACTCATAGCCTTCAAAAACGATTGGGTTGAGTTCAGCGCGGGCAGCATAAAGCGCGGCACTGTAGCCGGCTGGGCCAGAACCAATTATGGCGACATCGTGAACGATCATTATTTTCCTCCGTTGCTGGATCTGTCTGCCAGATATTCTACGCGCTAATGAAGCAGAATCTTGGCGACGCTAGCATGGTCGCAATGGCCCTGAGGTGTGGTGCTGCCCACGATGATTGCCCTAACAACTAGCCGGTTTGTGCTCGTTCGACGGCGTCGCGAATGGCCTGGCGTGCCCGCCAACGTCGTGATTTTACGGTTCCCGGTGCCACGCCTTGCTGTTTTGCGACTTCAAAAATGCTGTAACCTGCGATATCTGTCAGAGTTAGAGCTTCGCGTTGTTCTTCGGCGAGTTCTGCAAGAGCATCCTGCAGGTAAATTCGCGCATCCACACTTCCAGCGGGATCATAACCCAAAGCTGGGTTGTGGTCGTGTGGCACCACTTCTGCGTCAATCGTGGGGGTTTCCCGGCGATGCTTGTGGTTGAGGTAGTCATAACCAGCATTCATGACTAACCGGTGCAGCCAGGTGCTCAACGCAGATTCTGCCCGGTAGGTGTCTAGCTTCGTGCTGGCTTTAAGCATCGCATCTTGCATGATGTCGTCAATATCGTGATCGTTGCCTGCATAGCGGCGCGCTACGCCACGCAATCGACGCCGGTGCTTGGTGAAAATCGCGTTAAAAGCACTGGCATCGCCACTGCAGAAATCGTCGACTAGCTGTTGATCAGGAATTTCAGTGTGTTCTGTCATGGTCCCCCCGATTGTGTTTCCCCAGAAATTTCCCCCTGTGGCCCCCATTACACCGTAGGTACGACGAAAGCGCCGTCCGGAATTGCACATTTCAATGTGCAACGAAAACCGGACGGCGCTTGGAATACGTGTTATGAACGCTACTGCAACTGCAGATTATCGACAGTGTTCAAACCAGTGAGCATCACATCACGTAAGCGCAACTCATCTTCCACGCCACTGAATTGGATCAATACGCCACCAGAAAATTCATTGCGGCCATTCAAAGTGACATTATTGCGGCCCTCCGACAGCGTGCCGGTAGCAATCCGCGGTAACGATTCCCGGTCAATGGTAGCGGGATCTATGGGCGTCATGGCAGTGACACCGTCGTCGCCAGTAATGTCATTGATCGCAAATACGGAGAATTTTCCACCGGCGGTCTCTGAGCGAATAACTAGGTCTTGCAAGATCACCGGGTCTCGGGTGGCCACCAACAACGCTGGGTCGGATTGATTCGTTTCCCAGACCGTTTCTGGAATTCCGTCGATGGCCTCGGGGGCTTCTGGACCATCTGGGAACAACCGCGCGTGGGCCAGAATTTGGATCACCGGCAAATCAATAACCGGTGCTGGTGGAGCGTTGGTGGTGTGAATGGCATCCGAGGACACTGGGCTGGAATCGTCGTTCTGGTTGAACAACGAGAAGACGTAGGCAGACAAAGCAGCTACAGCGATGATCAACAAGAACGTGAATGTGGCAATGACGATGACCCCACCGTTGGAATAACCACGGGCTCCGAAACCGGCGCGCTCTTCCACATCTGGCGTGGCTTCATCTTCGACCGGTAGCGCCTCGACCTCACCAGGTTCTTCTTCTTGCTCGCCGCGGATAAATCGCTGCAGGCGGTCGGAAATCTCGCGTGGGGTGGGCTCGACCGGTTCAGTTGCTTGGGCAGCAGCGCGCGCCGCTGCAGTCCCACTCGGTGCTGAAGTCCCGCTGAGCTCTGAAGTACCACTGAGCTCTGAATCATCGGCTGCGGATGCTTGCGAGCTTGCGGATTCTGCTACATGGGCTGATTTCTTCGTGCCGTGGACAGCTCTGTCGCCATCGTGCTTTCTGGCTGGTGTCGCCGATTGCGTAACTTCTTGTGCATTCTGGTTGCCAGCC
>ERZ1023210.90-NODE-90-length-24528-cov-408.380624_pt1 | contig 24528 bp, 20 predicted proteins | sample MGYA00380446_ERZ1023210 | MGnify/ENA primary metagenome ERZ1023210 (study PRJEB33173, sample SAMEA4830300) | metagenome | study: EMG produced TPA metagenomics assembly of the PRJEB25223 data set...
GTGTGCGGTGCATTATAGGGATTTTCAAAGCCCTTGCAAGTACTTTTTGCAAAAAATTATTTGAATGAACAAATTTTATTCATCATCTAATTTTCTATAGCCTTTTAAGCCATTTTTTCTCAAAACTTCGTTTAATTTCTTCAATAAACGCTCTTTTTCAGCTTGACTTAACATCTGACTATTTTTATTTTGCAAAGCACATACTAATTTCCAATAAAAATCAAGCGTAGCACCACTGCCACTTTTCTTTAATTCCACCAATGCATTTTCTGCGCCAATCTCTCTTAGCATCGCAACATTTGTAATACCAACTTTTATTAAAGCTCTTTCATGTTTAATCGTTAAATTGGGTAAATCCTTTAATCGATTCAATTTTCTTAACGTACATTCTAGCTTCCGCTCAAGAATCTGCTTAATAGAAAGAATAATCAATTTTCTACACAATCTATTACTACGTAAAATCTGATCAGAAAGTGCATAATATTGTGAAAGCACAAACCGTTTATTCAATTCATTCGTTGTAAAAGGTTCACAACCTAATTTAGTTAATTGAATTGCGAGAACACCCTCACCGCGTAAATAAAGTTTTTTATTTTGCCAAATAGCAAACATTGTCTCTTCCTTGTGAAACAAACCGTAACCAGTAAAAAATTTTTAAAGGAAACATTTCCTACTAACTGATCTAACAAGGAGCAAACGCTATCTATATGCTCATCCTTTATATTCATATTAAACCTCCAATGAATAATTATTTTAAAAGAGTCAGTAGAAGTACTTCTGATTTCATTTATATCATGAAATTTTTACTACACCTAAATATAAATGTCAGATTTGTGAGCCAGATCGTAAATTTAAAATTTATTTTTATCTAAACGATTGGTTTATATATAAATATACTATATTTAAAACTTTTTCTGAGATTATTTTTGTATATAATTTAATCTAATTCTCTGTTAAAAACTTTTATTTTAAGCCTTCCCCATCCTCTTTACTGAAATATATACCCCATATTTTTTTATTAATATAAATATTTTTCTTGACCTGTACATCAATACAGATATAATCACAAAAATTTGAACATTCAAACAGGATTTTAATTATGGCAACTCAAGAAGAAAAACAAAAAGCCCTAGCGGCTGCACTAGGGCAAATCGAAAAACAATTTGGTAAAGGCTCAATTATGAAATTAGGCGATACCAAAACGTTGGATGTAGAGTCTATTTCTACTGGATCACTTGGGTTAGATGTTGCGCTTGGGATTGGTGGTTTGCCTATGGGTCGAATTGTAGAAATTTTCGGGCCTGAATCATCGGGTAAAACAACATTAACTCTTTCCGTCATTGCTCAAGCGCAAAAAGCAGGAAAAACCTGTGCATTTATTGATGCAGAACACGCACTTGATCCTATTTATGCAGCAAAACTTGGTGTAGATGTAAAAGAACTTTTTGTTTCTCAACCAGATAATGGGGAACAGGCACTTGAAATCTGTGATGCATTAGTTCGCTCAGGTGCAATTGATGTAATTATTGTGGACTCCGTTGCCGCACTGACACCAAAAGCTGAAATTGAAGGCGATATGGGCGATTCTCATATGGGTCTGCAAGCACGTTTAATGTCTCAAGCTTTGCGTAAACTCACAGGTCAAATTAAAAATGCAAACTGTCTAGTTGTGTTTATTAACCAAATCCGTATGAAAATAGGCGTGATGTTTGGTAATCCTGAAACCACCACAGGCGGTAATGCATTAAAATTCTATTCTTCTGTTCGCTTAGATATTCGCCGTACAGGTTCTGTAAAAGATGGCGAAAATATTATTGGAAATGAAACTCGCGTAAAAGTAGTGAAAAACAAATTAGCGGCACCGTTCCGCCAAGTGGATTTCCAAATTCTCTATGGAGAAGGCATTTCAAAAGCAGGAGAATTATTAGAACTTGGTGTAAAACACAAACTTGTAGAAAAATCAGGCGCATGGTATTCCTATAATGGCGAAAAAATTGGTCAAGGAAAGGCTAATTCAATGAAATGGCTTAACGAAAATATAGAGAAATCAGATGAATTAGAAGCTCGTTTACGTGCTGAATTAGTGGCCAATCCAGAACAAGCCTTAATGGCGGATATTGAACAATCTGAAAATAATACTGAATCAGAAAGTGATTTTGAATAAAGAAAATTACAAATGCCAAAAGTGCGGTTAAAAATGACCGCACTTTATATCGATTCAATAAAATGAAGGAATAAATCCTTGTCATCTCTTGCTTTTAATTACATAGTTAATCTTCTTTCCCGCAGAGAATATAGTGAATTCGAGCTCCGCAATAAAATGCAGGAAAAGAACTTTTCGGAAGAAGAAATTGATGATGCATTATCTTTATGCCAAGCAAAAAATTGGCAAAGCGATCGTCGTTTTTCAGAAAATTATCTAAATTCACGCTCACAAAAAGGTTGTGGTGTAGGAAGAATTCGACAAGAATTACGCCAATTAAAAGGTGTGTCTTCTGATATTATTGATGAAGTTTTAATGGAATCAGAAATTGATTGGTATGAAATGGCTGAGAACTTGTTACGTAAAAAATTCCCAAATTATAACGAACAGCAAACGTCTAAAATGAAACAAAAAATTTGGCAATATATGCTATCACACGGATTTCGTAGCGATGAATTTGCTGATTTAATTGGGCAAAACCAAAGTGAATGGGATTAAGATAAAAGTTGAGAACAAATTTTATATATCCAAATGCCTAACACAGTCATAGCTAAACATCCGAATAAATGCATCATTAATACACAAAATCCATTTAACCACTTGTCATTAAAAAATAATTCCACAACTTCGGAAGAAAAAGACGAAAATGTGGTTAGCGATCCTAAAAAACCCGTAATTAAAAATAACCGCCATTCAGAACTAATTTGTGGAAATTGCCAAAAAAACCCAAGTAATACACCAATAATTAAACAACCAAGCAAATTAGCGATTAAAGTCCCAAAAGCAAATGAGGAAAATAAAGGATTAAATAACAATCCTATAGCCCAACGCAATGACGCGCCTAATATTGCACCATAACTTATGAATAATAATGCCTGCATTAATAATCTAATCCAAATAGGGTTCGCAAATAACGAGCGACTGATTCTTCTTTATTTGAGCCAATAACTTCTAACTCTGGACAAGCCATTTTTAAACGAATATCAGCATCTTTCATAATGCAACCTGTTCCAGCCCAAGAAAGCATTTCTACATCATTCATTCCATCACCAAAAGCAATACAGTCTTTTAACTGATACTCGCGTGATTCGAGTAAATGTTTTAATGCATCCCCTTTTGAAACATTCTTATTCATTACTTCCAAACAAGCTAATGCTGAATAAACAATTGTCGTTACGTCACCAAACTTATCTCGTAAATAAGTTTCTACTGCAACTAAATCCTCTGGAGTTTTACCAATAAAAAAGACTTTTTCTGTCCCACGTCCATGATGTTTAGAAAAATCGACAACGTTATAATCGAATCCAGATTCTTTATGGAACTGACGCATTGCAGGAATATCTTTATTAGTAAACCAACCTTCATCTTGATAGCTATTCATGCATACTTTGGAAGTATCAAATGGCGTTTTGTAAAGCTCAAGAACTAATTCTTCAGGCAAACTATTGCTATAAAGCAAATTACCCTGTAAATCCCGTACACGAGCACCGTTTGATGTAATCATAACCGCACGTTCCGCACCAATTTTTCCAAGAATGGATGACACATCGGTATGATTGCGTCCTGTTGCCAAAATAATATCTACGCCTTTTTGCTCTAATGCTCTCAGCGTATCAATGGTAAGATCACCCACTAAATGTTCAGGTGTTAAAAGCGTGCCATCTAAATCAGACACCATTGCTCGAAAAGGTAAATTCATAAAAACCTCAAAAAATAAACTATGTTTATCATATCACTAAATATACAAATGGTACTTGCTGAAGATCAATATATTAAAAACTGCAATAAAAATAACCGCACTTTTATTAAGTATAGATAGACACATTCCTCTTCATCAAAAATAAACTAAAACATATTTTCGTTTAAATTCATCTACTATTAGAAATCAAACAAATAACAATAAAGAGTTAGATTATTTTTATTAAATTCTAATAATACTAAAAATCTCGCAATAAAATTCTACATACTGGCATTACCAGTTGAAAAACGACAACAAATTTCATTTTACCTCTCTTATAATGCAACTGTTCGAACAACAAGCAGTATCTCGAATGATGTATGTTTATTCCCCAATGTATAGTCAAAACACAAGGAGATTATTATGGCTTTCAATATGAAAAATAGACATTTACTTAGTCTTGTTCATCACACAGAACGTGAAATTAAATATCTCTTAGATCTCTCCCGAGATTTGAAACGAGCCAAATATGCCGGCACAGAACAACAAAAATTAAAAGGCAAAAATATCGCGCTCATCTTTGAAAAAACCTCCACCCGCACACGCTGTGCATTTGAAGTCGCCGCTTATGATCAAGGCGCACAAGTCACCTACATCGACCCTAATTCCTCTCAAATTGGCCACAAAGAAAGTATGAAAGATACCGCCCGCGTATTAGGCAGAATGTATGATGGTATTGAATATCGTGGCTTTAAACAAAGTATCGTTCAAGAACTGGCTGATTATGCTGGAGTGCCAGTATTCAATGGTTTAACCGATGAATTCCACCCAACACAAATGCTTGCCGACGTACTTACCATGATTGAACATTGCGACAAACCATTAAGTGAAATTAGCTATGTATATATTGGGGATGCTCGCAATAACATGGGTAATTCACTTTTATTAATTGGTGCAAAATTAGGTATGGATGTTCGTATTTGTGGACCTAAAGCATTATTACCAGAAGCAAATCTTGTGGAAATGTGCGAAAAATTTGCGAAAGAAAGTGGAGCTCGTATTACTGTAACTGAAGATATCGACAAAGCGGTGAAAGGCGTAGATTTTATCCATACTGATGTGTGGGTTTCAATGGGTGAACCATTAGAAACCTGGGGCGAACGCATTAAATTATTACTTCCTTATCAAGTCACACCTGAATTAATGAAACGCACTGGTAATCCAAAAGTGAAATTTATGCACTGCCTACCTGCCTTCCATAACAGCGAAACCAAAGTTGGTCGTCAAATTGCTGAAAAATATCCTGAATTAGCTAATGGTATTGAAGTAACTGAAGAGGTATTTGAATCGCCAATGAACATTGCATTTGAACAAGCAGAAAACCGTATGCACACAATTAAAGCGGTAATGGTAGCAAGTTTGGCATAAGGAGAACGTATGAGAATAGTGATTGCATTAGGCGGTAATGCATTATTACGACGCGGAGAACCAATGACAGCCGAAAATCAACGACAAAATGTTCGCATTGCTTGTGAGCAAATTGCTAAGATTTGGCCAAATAATGAATTAGTGATAGCACACGGTAATGGCCCACAAGTGGGTTTGCTCGCCTTACAAGGTGCTGCCTATACTGATGTGCCAACCTATCCTTTAGATGTATTGGGAGCAGAAACAGCTGGAATGATTGGTTATATGATTCAACAAGAACTCGGTAATTTAGTTCCATTTGAAGTGCCATTTGCAACGTTATTATCTCAAGTAGAAGTTGATATCAACGACCCAGCTTTCAAAAATCCAACTAAGCCAATAGGTCCTGTTTATACAAAAGAAGAAGCTGAACGTTTGGCAAAAGAAAAAAATTGGTCTATCGCACAAGATGGTGATAAATATCGTCGCGTTGTGCCAAGCCCATTACCAAAACGTATTTTTGAAATTCGTCCGGTCAAATGGTTGCTTGAAAAAGGCAGTATCGTAATTTGTGCGGGGGGCGGTGGCATTCCAACCTATTATGATGAACACCATAATTTACAAGGTGTTGAAGCCGTTATCGACAAAGATTTATGTTCAGCTTTACTTGCAGAAAATCTTGACGCTGATTTATTCATCATCGCAACTGATGTTTCCGCAACTTTCGTAGATTGGGGTAAACCTAATCAAAAAGCAATTTCAGTTGCCTCACCTGAAGCCATTTCAGAACTTGGTTTCGCTTCAGGTTCCATGGGGCCGAAAGTACAAGCCGCGATCAACTTTGCGAAACAAACAGGAAAAGATGCAGTAATAGGATCTTTATCTGATATTGTGGACATTGTGAAAGGCAAAGCTGGTACTCGTATTACGAAAAAAGCTGAAGGCATATCCTATTATGCTTAAATAATAAAGGAACTTTGGGAAGCCATTCTCAAGGTAAAAAGTGCGGTTGGTTTAACCAATGTTTTACCAACCGCACTTTAAACGTTAAACATAAGGAGCTCGCTATGGATGCGTCCAAAAAGAAGAAAACGTTTAATTTCCCATCAGCGTTTACCATTTTATTTGCAATATTAATTCTCGCTGTTGGATTAACCTGGGTTATTCCATCTGGTTCATATTCAAAATTAACATATAACTCTACTGATAATGTTTTTGTCGTCAAAGCTTATGGCGTTGATGATAAAACTTATCCCACCACAACAGACACTCTTGATAATCTCAATATCAAAATTAAACTCTCCAACTTCACTGAAGGCGTGATCAAAAAACCAATCGCTATTCCTGGTACTTATCAACGTGTAGAACAACACCACAAAGGCATTGAAGACATTACCAAAAGTATGGTGGAAGGTACCATTGAAGCCGTTGATGTTATGGTCTTTATCTTTGTATTAGGTGGTATGATTGGTGTCATTAACCGTACTGGTTCTTTTAATGCTGGTTTGATGGCTCTCGTGAAGAAAACCAAAGGCAATGAATTTTTTATTGTATTCTGCGTATCCGTCTTAATGGTGTTAGGCGGCACAACCTGTGGTATCGAAGAAGAAGCAGTGGCATTCTACCCGATTCTGGTGCCAGTATTCTTGGCTCTGGGATATGATGCGATAGTCTGCGTAGGGGCTATATTCCTTGCTGCATCTATGGGAACTGCATTCTCTACAATTAACCCATTCTCCGTTGTTATCGCATCAAATGCGGCTGGTATTCAATTTACTGAAGGTATTGGTTTCCGTGCTCTAGGTTTAGTTTTAGGGGCAACTTGCGTAATCGCATATCTTTATTGGTACTGTAAAAAAATCAAAGCTGACCCAAGTTTTTCTTATACTTACGACGATCGCGAAGAATTCCGTCAACGTTATATGAAAAACTTTGATCCAAACACAACTATCCCATTCTCAGCTCGTCGCAAATTAATCTTAACGCTTTTCTGCATCTCATTCCCTATTATGATTTGGGGTGTAATGGTTGGCGGATGGTGGTTCCCTCAAATGGCTGCATCTTTCCTTGCCATTACCATCATCATTATGTTTATTAGTGGATTGTCTGAAAAAGATGTTGTGGAATCTTTCACTGAAGGTGCATCAGAATTAGTAGGCGTATCCTTAATCATCGGTCTTGCTCGTGGCGTGAACTTAGTGCTCGAACAAGGTATGATTTCTGACACTATCCTTGATTATATGTCTAATGTGGTTAGTGGTATGCCAGGTAGCGTATTCATCTTAGGTCAATTAGTCGTATTTATTTTCCTAGGTTTAATAGTGCCGTCTTCTTCTGGCTTAGCCGTACTTTCAATGCCAATTATGGCACCACTTGCTGACTCAGTGGGTATTCCACGCGATATCGTGGTTTCAGCTTACAACTGGGGACAATATGCAATGCTATTCTTGGCACCGACAGGATTAGTTTTAGTGACACTCCAAATGTTGCATATTCCATTTGATAGATGGGTTAAATTCGTCATGCCAATGATTGGATGCTTATTGCTAATTGGTTCCATTTTATTAGTAGTACAAGTATCTTTATATAGTGTTTAATTAGTCAAAAATACCTATCTTAATTCTAGGCTTGGCATTAAAACCTTAAAATCAGAAGTTACTCTAAAAACGGTCAAATCAACAACTGAATTGCCTTTATAAAATCATCATAATGATTGCTCCTAAAATAAAAAGAAGCACGCATAGAATGATGCGTACTTAATGTAGGGTGGGCTTCAGCCCACCAAAATATCTTACGATTGTTTGTTGGTGGGCTTCAGCCCACCCTACAATTACTAATATCAACAATCAACGGCTCGCATTATAGGAAACAAGCTCGTTTAAATACAGCAAATAATGAGAATAGTTTTTATTTCTTGATTTTGATCAAAAATACACTTTTAGTATTGTGAGAAAATACTTTCTCCTATAATATGTTTGAGAATTATTATTATTTTTTTTTATGGGATTAAATATGGCCAATTTTAGATTAAACGTGCTTGCCTATTCCGTTATGCTTGGGCTAACGGCAGGTGTTGCTTATGCAGCTCAACCAACCAACCAACCAACCAACCAACCAACCAACCAACCAACCAACCAACCAACCAAGATAGTAATCTTTCTGAACAACTAGAGCAAATTAATGTATCTGGTTCTACCGAAAATAGTGATACAAAAACACCACCAAAAATTGCTGAAACAGTAAAATCAGCGAAAAAATTAGAAAAAGAACAAGCACAAGATGTTAAAGATCTCGTACGTTATGAAACAGGGATTACTGTCGTAGAGGCGGGACGTTTTGGGAATAGTGGCTTTGCCGTACGAGGAGTAGATGAAAATCGTGTAGCCGTTCAAATAGATGGATTGCATCAAGCAGAAACAATTTCTTCACAAGGTTTTAAAGAGCTTTTTGAAGGCTATGGAAACTTCAATAACACGAGAAACACTGCAGAAATCGAAACCCTCAAACAAGTAACCATTCGTAAAGGAGCAGACTCGCTAAAATCAGGGAGTGGTGCATTAGGTGGTTCAGTAAGTTTTGATACAAAAGATGCAAGAGATTATTTACTTAACAAAAATTACTATGCTTCCTACAAAAGAGGCTATAACACCGCAGATAACCAAAATCTTCAAACACTTACCCTCGCTGGGCGTTATAAATATTTTGATGCCATTGCGGTAATTACATCACGTAAAGGTCATGAATTAGAAAACTATGGTTATAAAAATTATAACGATAGAATACAAGGTAGAGAAAGAGAAAAAGCCGATCCTTATCGAAGAACGCAAGAAAGTAAACTGTTAAAATTTGCTTTTCAACCCACTGAAAATCACCGCTTGTCTGTAGTGGTAGATTTATATAAACAAACGTCTAAAGGTCATGACTTTTCTTATACTCTAAAACAAAACACGGAGCATATGACCTATGACGAGGTAGAATTACGCCATACCAATGATAAAGTGGATCGTAAAAATCTTGCATTTACTTATGAAAACTTTACCGAAACACCTTTCTGGGATACCTTAAAAATCAGTTATTCTCATCAAAAAATCACGACTACGGCAAGAACAGATGATTATTGCGATGGGAATGACAAATGTGCCTTGGCGGGAAATCCGCTTGGAATGAAATATAATCAGGATAATCAACTTGTTGGAGAAGATGGTAATTTAGCTAAGTATAAAGATATAAATACAAAACAAACTATTCACGAAAAACTCCCTTTTACCAAACCAAATGAAAAGTGGAGATACAACAGAGTAGATTGGGATGCACTTAAGAAAAAATATCCAGGCGTTCCAATCTATGCCAGTTGTATAGAAGAAAATAATGATCCTAGTAAATATTGCTCCTATGATGTAGAGATCCCAAAAAAAGAAAATACCTTTGAAATCAATGGCAAACAATACGATCTATTATCTGAAGCCGATAAAAACGTTATCTCTGATGAACAAAGATTGCCGACTAATAGCAGCTATCTTTTTAGTTGTGATGGCTTAAATTGCGATAAGGACACAATTCAAGGCTTTGAGAAAAAAGGAACTACTGTAAATATTCCTTTTGTGGTAATTGAAAAAAACGGCAAAAAATATGCCAAAACAGAAGCAGTAGCCAATAATCAGCTATCTGGACCATACATTTTTATGCCTAGTAAAACAGGTTATCAAACGAATCTTTGGACACAACGTGATTTAACAAGTGAGACTAAACAAATTAACCTTGACTTAACAAAACATCTTGAATTAGGTAAAACACAGCACGATTTATCTTATGGTGGTTTGTGGTCTGAAATGGAAAAATCAATGACCAATATTTCTGGTGATTCCCCAATGAATGTAAAATGGTGGGCACAATATCCACATAGTTGTGATATCTTTTTACCATCATCTACACCAAATGGAGCACCAACATTAAACCCAGAGCGAACAAATACATTATGTAATAATAGCAATGTGTATTCTTTCCTGATTCCTGTGAAAACGAAAACAGGTGCGTTGTATTTTATTAACGATTTCCGTGTGAACAGCCATATCGCCTTTAATTTTGGTTATCGTTATGATCGCGTGAAATATGACCCCGAGTATATCCCAGGAAAAACACCAAAAATTCCTGACGATATGGTCGTTAATCTTTATGTAAAACAGCCGACATTTGATGATACAAAAGTAAATCTTCCTCCTGAAGAGTTAAGGAAAAAAGAAGCTAATGCTGCTGCAAACATTAAAGCAATTGTTCAACCTAAAAAATTCTCTGCAAGTTCTTATTCTGTGGGGACAACGCTTGATCCGTTAAATTGGTTACGCTTACAAGCAAAATATGGTAAAGCATTCCGTGCACCAACAAGTGATGAAATTTACTTTACTTTCTTGCATCCAGATTTTTCTATTCGACCAAATAGAGATCTTCAAGCAGAAACGGCAAAAACAAAAGAGCTAGCTTTAACCTTACATAACGAAATAGGTTACGTGACGACTTCTGTTTTTGACACACGCTATCGTAATTTTATTGATTTAGCCTATAAAGGTCTTTATAACGTTCAGAGACATTCAAAACTGACGCCATATCACACATATCAAAATGTAAATAGACCAAATGCTAAAGTAACAGGCTGGGAAATTGCGGCTCAAATCTCCTTAGGTAAGATTACTCAATTCCTTAACGGTTTGAACCTAAGCTATAAATACACCTATCAAAAAGGCAGAATAGACGGCAACATCCCAATGAATGCTATTCAACCAAAAACCTCTGTTTATGGCGTGAGTTATGCTCATCCTGCTGATAAATTTGGCTTAGACCTGTACTTTACTCACGTCTCTGCCAAAAATGCAGAAGATACTTATAATATGTTCTATAAAGAAGAAGGTAAAAAAGACAGCACAATTAAATGGAGAAGCAAATCTTATACCACCATTGATTTGTTAGGATATATCAAACCAATTAAAAATCTTACTTTAAGAGCAGGGGTATATAATTTAACCAATAGAAAATATATTACTTGGGATTCTGCGAGATCAATTAGACCATTTGGTACAAGTAATATGATTAATCAGAAAACAGGTGAAGGTATTAATCGTTTCTACGCACCAGGCAGAAACTATAGAATGTCAGTGCAGTTTGAATTCTAATCTGTTGTGAAAATAAAATACGAGCATTTCCTGTTTAGATTGACTTTGACACTCATATACTAAACAGGAAATGCTCATTTTTTATTGTGATTTGTCAGATTAGGTCTGCTCTTCTACATTTGTATTTAGATTGGCTTCTTATTTAAAAGATTGATAATTTTATTGGAATATAGATTGTTAATAACTAAGTATAAATCATAATCAATTTTACTAAATACCCACATAACTTGTTTCAGAATTTTCTTTAAATCTTTATTGAAGATGGGATCGTGATGGCAAATTCTGTTTCTTATATTCACTCTTAAATTCTTTGTGACTTTTATAATAAATAATACATCTTTATCTTTATTTGAGTTTTCAAAAGAAATTATTCTATAAGCATACAACAGAGGCATTCTGTGAAGCTCTCGAGAATTCCACAAGAAAAACTTCTTCAAAAAACCTTCCCAAAAGTGAAAATGTAAACTAGATATGATTTTTCCATCAGTCGCATTTCTACCTAATTCTTCAACTTTTTCTCTTAATTTAGGACTTTGTCTAAGTATTTGTCTCTGTCTGATACCATAATGATCATATGCATCTATTGATCTATAAATAGCATTTCTTAATGAAACCTCATATATATTACATAGTTCAAGAAAATAGCCAGCTATTTCAGAATTCCATTCATATAAAGCAACGATGTTATCATTAATACTTTCTGATGTTTTATTTTTTACATAGTTTTTGTATGTAGATAATCTTTCCTTACTAAGTGCTTTTTCTAAAACAAGAAATTGCGTTGCTGATAACATATAATCCTACTTATCACTTGACATTTGAGTTATTTTACCATAGACTCTCGCCCGACGTTAGGGAATGTTGGTCACTGATAGCATTATCAAACCCCCCCTACAATATTGAGACAAAAGCCACCTAAAAGGTGGCTTTTGTCATTTTTAATTCCTGAAAAGCATCGTTTTCAACTAAATCAATAATGCTACGCAATTCATAAAAATCCAGCTTTTATGCTGGATTTTGTTTTTAGCTTAGGCATAATAGCAATAACTTTTCATCCCTAATAAAGGATTATAAATATGAAAAACATGTTACTGCTCAGTAGCTCAAAATACAAGAACACAGGTTATCTTGAACACACCATACCTTGGTTACAAAATTTCTTGGCTGATTATCGTAGTAAAACAATTGCTTTTGTACCTTATGCTGGGGTGAGCCGCACTTTTGATGAATATGAAAAAACTGTGCAAAATGCACTTTCTGATTTAGGGATGAATATTGTTTCCGTTCATCATGGCAAACAGCATCGGGATATTATTGAACAAGCAGATATCATCGCTATAGGCGGTGGAAACACATTTTGTTTGTTAAAACAACTTTATGAACATAATTTGATTGATATCATTCGTGAAAAAGTAAATAACGGTACGCCTTATTTTGGTTGGAGTGCTGGGGCCAATGTAGCTGGCTCATCTATTATGACAACTAATGATATGCCGATTACTTATCCTCCTTCATTTCAAGCATTACAACTTTTTCCTCATCAAATTAATCCGCACTTTATTTCAGGTAAAATACAAGGCCACAATGGTGAAAGCCGAGAAGAACGTTTGGCAGAATTTTTACTCGTTAATCCAACCGCACTTGTATATGCATTACCTGAGGGTTCTGCGCTTCATATACAAAATGAAATGGCAACCGTATTGGGCGAAAATCCTATTTTGTGCTTCAGTGAAAATATGGAATGTGGCACATTTGATATCAATACAACTTTTTCTTATTAACTTAAAGGGAACATATAATGGAATTATTTAAATCCATCGTTGCAGTGATCGGCATTATTGCCACAATTTATTTTCTGATTAAAAAAGCCGAAACCCGAACTGTTTTGATTGGTGTCGGTTTAATAATGTCCATTCTAACGCTGAATCCAATGGGTGCATTAGATGCTTTTGCCAAAAGCATGACATCTGGCGGATTAATTATGGCTATTTGTTCCAGTATGGGTTTTGCTTATGTAATGAAATACACTCAATGTGATACTCATCTGGTACATTTACTTACCAAACCATTAAGCGGATTAAAATTCTTCTTAATTCCAATTGCAACAGTCATCACCTTTTTCATCAATATTGCTATTCCTTCTGCTGCTGGTTGTGCTGCTGCGGTTGGTGCAACATTAATTCCCGTTTTAAAAAGTGCGGGTGTTCGACCAGCTACTGCTGGTGCAGCTATTTTAGCAGGGACTTTTGGATCAATGATGAGCCCAGGTTCTTCTCACTCAGCAATGATTAGTGAAATGTCAGGCTTAACTATCACTCAAGTAAACCTTTCACATGCACCATATAACATGATTGCGGGAGCAATAGGTGCGGTTGTTTTAACAATTCTTGCGCTTGTTTTTAAAGATTATGGTGAACAACATCGCCAAGCTTATCTTGCAGAACAAAAAGAAAGTGAAATTAAAGTTGTTGAAGGCGTCAATGTACTTTATGCCCTTGCACCATTAATACCATTAGTTATTTTAGTGATTGGTGGAACATCATTACAACAAGTGCCAGGTCTTGAATGGACTAAAATGGGTGTGCCTCAAGCGATGCTAATTGGTGCAATTTATGGCATTATCGTCACTCGTATTTCCCCAGTAAAAATCACTGAAGAATTTTTCAATGGTATGGGAAATTCTTATGCAAACGTACTTGGTATTATCATTGCAGCCAGTGTATTTGTGGCAGGATTAAAATCTACGGGCGCAGTGGATGCTGCAATTTCTTTCTTAAAAGAATCCAACGAATTTGTACGTTGGGGTGCAACAATTGGACCATTCTTAATGGGCTTAATTACAGGTTCTGGCGATGCAGCAGCGATTGCCTTTAACACTGCCGTCACGCCACATGCTGTAGAACTCGGTTACACTCATGTAAATCTTGGTATGGCAGCAGCCATTGCTGGTGCAATTGGTCGTACAGCTTCACCAATTGCAGGTGTAACCATTGTTTGTGCAGGCCTTGCGATGGTAAGCCCAGTAGAAATGGTAAAACGTACCGCACCAGGCATGATACTTGCTGTTTTATTCTTAGCATTATTTATGTTGTAAAAATAGTAAAAAATTGACCGCACTTTATTTAAGTGCGGTCTGTTTTTATAGCCTTTTAAAGGAAGAAAAAAATGAACTTAGATTTAAATCAACTTGTTAAATGGCGTCGTGAATTTCATCGTTTTCCAGAAATTGGCTGGAGTGAATTTTGGACAACTTCTCGCATTGCGGATTACTTGGAAGACTTAGATTGTTTTGAAATTTTTCTTGGCAAACAAATTATAAATCCAGACTTTGTTCGTGGACGAAAACAAGCCGTAGTAGATAAAGGTTTAGCTAATGCAAAAGCCTATGGAGCCAATGAAAAATGGCTAGAAAAAATGGAAGGATACACTGGTTGTGTGGCATTATTTGATTCAGGTAAACCAGGAAAAACCATCGCGTTACGTTTTGATATCGACTGTGTGAATGTAACGGAAACTCGCTCACCAGAGCATATTCCAAATAAAGAAGGTTTTGCCTCAATTAACGATGGTTTTATGCATGCTTGTGGACATGATTCACATATTACAATAGGTTTAGGTGTTGCATTATGGATCGCTCAGAACAAAGATAAACTCACTGGAAAAGTAAAAATTGTATTCCAACCAGCAGAAGAAGGTGTTCGAGGTGCAGCAGCCATTGCACAAAGTGGCATAATTGATGATGCAGATTATTTTGCTTCTTCACACATTAGTTTTTGCGCGAATACAGGCACAGTTATTGCTAATCCAAGAAATTTTCTTTCCACTACAAAAATTGATATTCGCTATAAAGGTAAACCTGCACATGCAGGTGCTGCGCCCCATTTAGGTCGTAATGCTTTATTAGCTGCAGCGCATACAGTCACTCAACTTCATGGTATTGCACGCCATGGTGAAGGCATGACAAGAATTAATGTAGGTGTGCTAAAAGCGGGTGAAGGACGAAATGTCATTCCATCCTCTGCTGAATTACAATTAGAAGTGCGGGGAGAAAATAAAGCAATTAATGAATACATGACTGAACAAGTCATGCAAATAGCCAAAGGTATCTCCATAAGTTTTGATGTCGCATATGAAACTGAAATTGTAGGTGAAGCCGTGGATATGAATAACGATGTTGAACTTATAAAACTCATCGAAGAAATATCCCTTGAACAACCACAAATAAATAACGTAAATTCAGATTATGCTTTCAATGCAAGTGAAGATGCGACTATCTTAGGTAGACGTGTACAAGAACATGGAGGCAAAGCAATTTACTTCATTCTTGGCGCAGATCGCACAGCAGGTCATCACGAAGCTGAATTTGATTTTGATGAAAATCAATTACTTACTGGGGTTAATATTTATACTTCCTTAGTACAGAAATTATTATCTTAATTAAATAAAAATATTTTTACTCCTTTCTTTTAAGAATCCGCTATTTTTCTTAGAATAAAGGGAATATTTACTCACCCTAATAAGGAAAACTCTATGATGAACAGACGTCATTTTATTCAAATTGGTGCGACCAGTATTCTTGCATTAAGTGCAAACCGTTTTGCGATGGCAAAAGGAAAGAGCGATGTTGATTTACGCATTGTGGCAACAACAGATGTTCATAGTTTCTTGACCGATTTTGACTATTATAAAGATGCACCAACCGATAAATTCGGTTTTACTCGTGCGGCAAGCCTTATTCGTCAAGCACGTGCTGAAGTAAAAAATAGCGTATTGGTAGATAATGGGGATTTAATTCAAGGTAATCCAATTGCAGACTATCAAGCCGCACAAGGCTATAAAGAGGGTAAATCTAACCCTGCGGTCGATTGTTTAAATGCGATGAATTATGAAGTGGGTACATTAGGTAACCACGAATTTAACTATGGTCTCAATTATCTTGCAGATGCCATCAAACAAGCTAAATTCCCAATTGTGAATGCTAACGTAGTAAAAGCGGGGACAGAAGAACCTTATTTCACACCTTATGTCATTCAAGAAAAATCTGTGGTGGATAATAATGGCAAAACACATAAATTAAAAATTGGTTACATCGGTTTTGTGCCACCGCAAATTATGGTTTGGGATAAAGCAAACCTTCAAGGCAAAGTTGAAACCCGTGATATTGTAAAAACAGCGCAAAAATATGTACCTGAAATGAAGAAAAAAGGGGCTGATATTGTCGTTGCATTAGCTCACACTGGTCCATCTGATGAACCTTATCAAGAAGGTGCTGAAAACTCAGCATTCTATCTAGCGGATGTTCCACACATTGATGCGGTTATTTTTGGTCACTCACACCGTTTATTCCCAAATAAAGAATTCGCAAAATCACCAAATGCAGACATCGTAAATGGTACCGTAAAAGGCGTACCAGAAAGTATGGCTGGTTACTGGGCAAATAATATCAGCGTGGTGGATTTAGGCTTAACAGAACACAAGGGTAAATGGATCGTGACTTCTGGCAAAGCTGTGCTTCGTCCAATTTATGATGTAGAAACCAAAAAAGCACTTGCAAAAAATGACCCAGAAATTACCGCACTTTTAAAACCAGTTCACGAAGCAACACGTAAATATGTTTCTCAACCTATCGGCAAAGCCACAGACAATATGTATAGTTACCTTGCATTAATACAAGATGATCCAACCATTCAAATTGTAAACCAAGCACAAAAAGCGTATGTAGAGAAAGTTGCACCAAGTGTTGCAGCAATGGCTGGCTTACCTATTTTAAGTGCAGGTGCTCCATTTAAAGCGGGTGGTCGTAAAAATGACCCAACGGGCTATACCGAAGTAAATAAAGGTGAATTAACTTTCCGTAATGCAGCAGACTTATACCTTTATCCAAATACGCTAGTGGTTGTTAAAGCGACAGGCGAACAATTAAAAGAATGGTTAGAATGTAGTGCTGGTATGTTTAAACAAATTGACCCTACAAGTGATAAACCACAATCATTAATCGACTGGGAAGGTTTCCGCACTTATAACTTTGATGTGATTGATGGTGTCAATTATGAATACGATCTAACCAAACCAGCTCGTTACGATGGCGAATGTAAGTTAATCAACCCAGAATCGCATCGTGTAGTGAATCTCACTTATCAAGGTAAACCAGTTGATCCAAAAGCAGAATTTTTGATTGCAACGAATAACTATCGTGCTTACGGCAATAAATTCCCAGGTACTGGCGATCAACATATTGTTTACGCATCACCAGATGAAAGCCGTCAAATTTTGGCTGATTATATTAAAGCAACCAGTGAGAAAGAGGGTTCAGTCAATCCAAATGCGGATAAAAACTGGCGTTTTGTGCCTATCACAGGTAACGATAAATTAGATGTCCGTTTTGAAACATCGCCAAGCGAACAAGCGGCGAAATTTATCGCAGAAAAAGCACAATACCCAATGAAACAAGTGGGTACTGACGAAATCGGTTTTGCAGTGTATCAAATTGATTTATCTAAATAATAATTAGGAAAATAAAATGCCATCTAAATATTAAAATTTAGGTGGCATTTTTTATTCCTAAAGTGCGGTCAAATTTTTAGAGTTTTTTTACATATTGAAGGTATAATTTAATCACTTAATTTTTTAACATATAATTGATAGATAGGTAACATATTTATAACCGCCACCTTTCTTTGATAGATATTCACATAAGCATCAACTGCAGGTTTAACTAAATTAAAATGATCTTGCTGACCTAACGGATCGGGAGACCATAAATAATCATCAAAGGCTATTATCCCCCCCCCCCGCACTAAGCGATGAGCTAATAATGCATCAAATAAAACATCCGTTGCTTCATGTGATCCATCAACATAAATAAAATCAAAATAATTTTCATAACCTTGAGTCAGTAATTCGATCATTTTAGCATGAGAATATCCTTTTCTTTTTACAACTTTACATTCTTTTTTCTCATTAAAAGAATGTAAAAATGTACGAATATTTTCTTCAAACTGATGTTCCACACTATCCATATCCCATCCACTTTGGATATGTTCGCGTCCTCCTAACCAAGAATCAATACAATGAATTTCAACTTTATCATGTATATTTAACATATTTTCCAAGAAAAATACGGTTGAACGCCCTTCAAAAGATCCTATTTCTAAAATTTTACTAGGTTTTAAATCAGCCATAATAGCTTCTAAAGCAGGAACATTATGGGTAAACCAGTCGGAATTAAACGTTAGTTCATTTGTCATTTTATATCCTCAATCAAAGAATAAGGAATTATTATACCATAAAATAGCAGGACTATTTTATATAATTTTTTTTATAGCATGACCTAATAAAATCTGTGGATAACTCATAAATAATCTGTCATAAAACTGTTTTTACTCACTTGGTAACTTTGAGCAAAAATAAAATTGTTAATAACTTTCCATTTTACACACAAGATTTTTAAAGAAAATGATCGCATTTTCACAAGATTTTTGGATCCTATAACACCTGTTTCCGTAAGGATCGAATAAGGTTACTCACAACCAAAAAAGATCTTAATAACAATAATAAGATCTTTATATAAAAAGAGATCTTATTTACTAATACAAACCTGATCTTTCAAAGGATCAATAGATCCATTCTTTTTTTGTCAGGTGTTTTAAATTTCTGTAGAATAACGCCAATTTTTTGATCCGAATAAATAGAGATAGATATGTTTTACACTGAAACTTATGATGTGATTGTGATCGGTGGTGGCCATGCGGGTACAGAAGCCGCGCTTGCACCAGCTCGTATGGGATTTAAAACCCTTTTATTAACACATAATGTAGATACTTTAGGGCAAATGTCTTGTAACCCTGCAATTGGTGGGATCGGTAAAGGTCATTTAGTAAAAGAAGTAGATGCAATGGGCGGTTTAATGGCGCATGCTGCAGATAAAGCAGGGATCCAATTTCGTACTTTAAATAGCAGTAAAGGCCCAGCAGTGCGTGCTACTCGAGCTCAAGCTGACAGAGTTCTATATCGTCAAGCTGTTCGTACTGCATTAGAAAATCAACCTAATTTAGATATTTTCCAACAAGAAGCGACCGATATTCTAATTGAGCAAGATCGAGTTACAGGCGTTAGCACAAAAATGGGATTAATTTTTCGTGCTAAATCAGTGGTATTAACTGCGGGTACTTTCTTAGCCGGTAAAATTCATATTGGTTTGGAAAATTATGAAGGTGGCCGTGCAGGGGACCCTGCTTCTGTAAATCTTTCACATCGATTAAGAGATCTCGGATTACGTGTAGATCGCCTTAAAACGGGTACACCACCACGTATTGATGCGCGTACGATCAATTTTGATATTTTAGCTAAACAACATGGTGATGAGGTGTTGCCCATGTTCTCTTTTATGGGATCTGTTGATGATCACCCTCAACAAATTCCTTGTTATATTACCTACACCAATGAACAAACTCATGAAGTGATCCGTAATAATTTGGATCGCAGTCCAATGTATACTGGTGTGATTGAAGGGATTGGTCCACGTTATTGCCCATCCATTGAAGATAAAGTGATGCGTTTCTCGGATCGTAATTCACATCAAATTTATTTAGAACCAGAAGGCTTAACCAGTAATGAGGTGTATCCAAACGGGATCTCTACCAGTTTACCGTTTGACGTGCAAATGGGCATTGTGAATTCTATGAAAGGTTTAGAAAACGCACGTATTGTGAAACCAGGTTATGCCATTGAATACGATTATTTTGATCCACGCGATTTAAAACCAACATTAGAAACTAAATCAATTTCGGGTCTATTCTTCGCAGGTCAAATTAACGGTACAACCGGTTATGAAGAAGCAGCGGCACAAGGTTTATTGGCTGGGATTAACGCAGGTCTTTATGTTCAAGAGAAGGATGCATGGTATCCACGCCGTGATCAATCTTATACTGGCGTATTGGTGGATGACCTTTGCACACTTGGTACCAAAGAACCATATCGCGTATTTACTTCTCGTGCAGAATACCGTTTGTTATTACGTGAAGATAATGCGGATATTCGTTTAACGCCAATTGCCCATGAACTAGGTTTGATTGATGATGCTCGCTGGGCACGTTTCAATCAAAAAATGGAAAATATTGAACAGGAACGCCAACGCTTACGCAACATTTGGTTGCATCCGCGTTCTGAATATTTAGAAGAAGCGAATAAAGTGCTTGGTAGTCCACTTGTACGTGAGGCTAGCGGTGAAGATTTATTGCGTCGTCCTGAAATGACCTACGATATTTTGACTTCTTTAACGCCATATAAACCGGCAATGGAAGATAAGGAAGCTGTTGAGCAAGTAGAAATTGCTATTAAATATCAAGGCTATATCGAGCATCAACAAGAAGAAATCGAAAAACAAAAACGCCACGAAAATACGGCTATTCCTGCTAACTTTGATTACAGCAAAGTGTCTAGTTTATCTAATGAAGTACGTGCGAAATTGGAACAACATCGTCCGGTTTCCATTAGTCAAGCGAGCCGAATTTCAGGTATAACGCCTGCTGCTATTTCAATTATTCTAGTTAATTTGAAAAAACAAGGAATGCTAAAACGTGGAGAATAAAGTTTTTTATTAAAAAACAAAAGTGCGGTAAATTTTAATCTAGTTTTAATCCTAGAGCATATTGTTTAATTATTGACAATAAAGCGTAAAACTATTAGAATTCGCCGTCTATTTCTGTATAGAAGTAGATTTTTTGAACAACATTCTATTCTTGAATAACATTTAAACTGGAGCTTTTTTAATGGCAACTATCAACCAGCTAGTACGCAAACCGCGTGTGAAAAAGGTTGTAAAAAGCAACGTTCCTGCATTAGAGGCTTGCCCGCAGAAACGTGGTGTATGTACTCGTGTATATACTACAACTCCTAAAAAACCAAACTCAGCGTTACGTAAAGTATGTCGTATCCGCTTAACTAACGGTTTTGAAGTAACTTCTTATATCGGTGGTGAAGGTCACAACCTTCAAGAGCACAGTGTTGTATTAATCCGTGGTGGTCGTGTTAAAGACTTACCGGGTGTGCGTTACCACACAGTACGCGGTGCATTAGACTGCGCAGGCGTTAAAGATCGTAAACAAGGTCGTTCTAAATACGGCGTTAAACGTCCTAAAGCTTAATGGTTCTCCGTTAAGTAAGGCCAAACGTCTAAATTAGCAAAACAATTTAAACCATAAACTCCAGTCAAAAAGCGCTTTGCGCTGCAAATTTTCTCAATGAGAAATATTGCTGATGGGTTTTGGATATCCTGAAGATTAAAATACGGAGAAATTCGCAATGCCACGTCGTCGTAGTGTTGAAGCACGCAAGATTCTTCCAGATCCGAAGTTCGGTTCAGAATTACTTGCAAAATTTATTAATGTAATCATGGTAGACGGTAAAAAATCCGTTGCTGAATCAATCGTTTATGGTGCTTTAGAAACTTTAGCACAACGCACAGGTAAAGAGCCTTTAGAAGCGTTTGAAGTTGCACTTGAAAACGTACGTCCAACTGTTGAGGTAAAATCTCGTCGTGTTGGTGGTTCTACTTACCAAGTACCAGTTGAAGTGCGCCCTGTACGTCGTAACGCATTAGGTATGCGTTGGATCGTTGAAGCAGCACGTAAACGTGGTGATAAATCAATGGCTTTACGCCTTGCAAACGAATTATCTGATGCTTCAGATAATAAAGGTGCAGCAGTGAAAAAACGTGAAGATGTTCACCGTATGGCTGAAGCTAACAAAGCATTTGCTCACTACCGTTGGTAATAAGTTTTTGAATTTAAAGGGCTTCATCGTTGATGAAGCCTTACCCTTATATAAACTGATATTAAATAAACAAGGTTATAATAATGGCTCGTACAACCCCTATTGAAAGATATCGTAATATCGGTATCAGTGCGCATATTGATGCGGGTAAAACTACTACTACTGAGCGTATCTTATTCTATACTGGTGTTAGCCACAAAATCGGTGAAGTGCACGATGGTGCAGCAACGATGGACTGGATGGAACAAGAACAAGAGCGTGGTATCACCATTACCTCTGCGGCAACAACTGCATTCTGGTCTGGTATGTCACAACAATTCCCACAACATCGTATCAATGTTATCGATACTCCAGGACACGTGGACTTTACTGTTGAAGTAGAACGTTCTATGCGTGTTCTTGATGGCGCAGTAATGGTTTACTGTGCGGTTGGTGGTGTTCAACCACAATCTGAAACCGTATGGCGTCAAGCTAACAAGTATGAAGTTCCACGTATTGCGTTCGTAAATAAAATGGACCGTACTGGTGCGAACTTCTTACGTGTTGTTGAACAATTAAAAACCCGCTTAGGTGCTAATGCGGTTCCACTTCAACTTCCAATTGGAGCAGAAGAAAACTTCACTGGTGTAGTTGATTTGATCAAAATGAAAGCTATCAACTGGAATGAAGCAGACCAAGGTATGACTTTCACTTATGAAGAAGTGCCTGCAAATATGCAAGCAGACTGTGAAGAATGGCGTCAAAATCTTGTTGAAGCGGCAGCTGAAGCATCAGAAGAATTAATGGAAAAATACTTAGGTGGCGAAGACTTAACTGAAGAAGAAATTAAGTCAGCATTACGTCAGCGCGTATTAGCAAATGAAATTATTTTGGTAACCTGTGGTTCTGCATTCAAAAACAAAGGTGTTCAAGCAATGCTTGACGCAGTTGTTGAATACTTACCAGCACCAACTGATATCCCTGCAATTAAAGGTATCAACCCAGATGAAACTGAGGGTGAGCGTCATGCAAGTGATGAAGAACCATTCTCTTCATTAGCATTTAAAATTGCAACTGACCCATTTGTAGGTAACTTAACATTCTTCCGTGTATACTCTGGTGTTATTAATTCTGGAGATACAGTATTGAATTCTGTACGTCAAAAACGTGAACGTTTTGGTCGTATCGTACAGATGCACGCTAATAAACGTGAAGAAATTAAAGAAGTTCGTGCAGGTGATATCGCAGCAGCTATCGGATTAAAAGATGTAACTACTGGTGATACATTATGTGCAATTGATTCGCCAATTATCCTTGAGCGTATGGAATTCCCAGAGCCAGTAATTTCTGTTGCGGTAGAACCAAAAACTAAAGCTGACCAAGAAAAAATGGGCTTAGCATTAGGTCGTTTAGCACAAGAAGACCCTTCATTCCGTGTTCACACTGATGAAGAATCTGGCGAGACCATTATTTCTGGTATGGGTGAATTACACTTAGATATCATCGTTGACCGTATGAAACGTGAGTTTAAAGTGGAAGCTAACATCGGTAAACCACAAGTATCATACCGTGAAACTATCCGTACTCGTGTTAATGATGTCGAAGGTAAACACGCTAAACAATCTGGTGGTCGCGGTCAATATGGTCATGTTGTTATCGACTTATACCCATTAGATCCAGAAGGTCCTGGTTATGAATTTGTAAACGAAATCAAAGGTGGTGTAATTCCTGGTGAATATATTCCAGCCGTTGATAAAGGTATTCAAGAACAACTTAAATCTGGTCCATTAGCTGGTTACCCAGTAGTTGATCTTGGTGTACGTTTACACTTCGGTTCATACCATGATGTGGACTCATCTGAGTTAGCGTTTAAACTTGCTGCATCTTTAGCATTTAAAGCGGCATTCTCAAAAGCAAACCCAGTATTACTTGAGCCAATTATGAAAGTTGAAGTTGAAACTCCGCCTGAATATGTTGGTGATGTAATTGGTGACTTAAGCCGTCGTCGTGCTATGGTAAACGGTCAAGAAGCGAACGAGTTCGTTGTTAAGATCGACGCTGAAGTTCCACTTTCTGAGATGTTCGGTTATGCAACAGATTTACGTTCACAAACTCAAGGTCGTGCATCATACTCAATGGAACCGTTAAAATATGCTGAAGCTCCAACAAGTGTGGCAGCTGCAGTAATTGAAGCGCGTAAAAAATAATTTTTGTAAACCAGCGGTGTAAAATATGATTGTTTTATACCGCACTTCTTAGGAAACATTAGCAATGTCTAAAGAAAAATTTGAACGTACAAAACCGCACGTAAACGTGGGTACAAT
>ERZ1023210.93-NODE-93-length-24175-cov-6.116584_pt1 | contig 24175 bp, 19 predicted proteins | sample MGYA00380446_ERZ1023210 | MGnify/ENA primary metagenome ERZ1023210 (study PRJEB33173, sample SAMEA4830300) | metagenome | study: EMG produced TPA metagenomics assembly of the PRJEB25223 data set...
GGGAGATATTGCCCAAGGTGGTGGGAAGCCCGGCGACGTCGTAAAGATCCTTTGCCGGAATCGACCAACCCGCCAGCCGCTCGGGGTTGGGGAGGTGGCGAGGTGTCATGATTTAGTGACAGCTTGAATGGCATGTCTGATAAATTCTGATCGTGAAATCCCCAGCTCGTCTGCGTTGCTATCGACAATTTTTAGTTCTTCAGCGGTTAATCGAACGGCGATTACTTGAGAGGGTTGGGCACCTCGACCTGGGCGGCCGCGACCACGTTTTTTTAGTGCTTCCACGTCATACCCGGCCTCGGCTTCAGAAACCCAGGCATCAATTTGATGTTCTGTTGCTTTAACTGGCATGCCTATATCGTATAACGAAAATATCCTCAGGGGTACTTTTTACTTCCGTGTTTTTCAATCGCAGAATGATGTGAATTAGCAGGGTAATCTAGCGGGCATGAGCACCGTGGCATACCTGGGACCCACCGGAACTTTCACCGAGGCCGCACTGCACAAGCTACAGCGCGCCGGGGCGTTTGCTGGTGCGGGACACGATGCAGGGGCTGGTATCACCGCTGTTCCGGTGGCTTCGCCGGGTGAGGCTTTACGACGCGTCAGCACAGGCAAGGCCGACTATGCCGTCGTAGCCGCAGAAAGCTCCGTCGAAGGCGCAGTGACTGCCACGCACGACGCGTTGGTGGAAAACCCCGGGCTGCAGATTTTCGCTGAGGCCACACTGGATATCCAATTCAGCATCCTGACTGGTACTGCGGAAATCGCAGCAAAGCCGCAAGCAATTACCAGCATTGCGACGCACCCGGTGGCGTATCAACAGATCTGCACCTGGGTGGAAAACCACCTGCCGAATGCCGAGTTCATCCCGGTCTCATCCAATGGGGAGGCCGCGCGCATGGTCGCGCAAGGCCACGTTGACGCCGCTGCCGCCCCGGATAATGCCGCGGATCTGCATAAGCTGGCGCGCATGGCACAAGGGGTGGCTGATGTTTCCGGCGCCCAGACTCGTTTCATTGCACTTACTGCGGCGCAGCGAAGCACTGCACCCCGCACCGGCAACGATCGCACCGGAATTATTTTTCACGTGCACAACGAACCCGGCGCACTGGCTGGCGTACTGCAGGAAATCGCTGGCCACGGGGTGGACCTATCGCGCATTGAATCCCGGCCGACGCGTACCGGACTGGGCACCTACCGCTTTCACGTCGACATGCATGGGCACATCGACGACGCACCGGTGGCCGCGGCAGTCGCCGCACTGGAGCAGCGGTGCGAGAAAGTGCAATTCCTCGGATCCTGGTCCAAAGCACGGTAATTCATAGGCACGGCAACTCATAAGCAGGGGTTTAAGCATGGGAAAAGTCATTTTGCTCCGCCACGGGCAAACGCACTCTAATATCCACGGCTACCTGGATACCCGCCCGCCGGGAGCAGAACTCAGCGAGCTAGGGCGTCGGCAAGCCCACGCTGTCGGTGAGGAATTCGCCCGCGATCTGGGAGAGATCCCGCAGTGGTGGTCGTCGGTGGCAATCCGCACGCAACAAACCTCGGAGATCGCTGCCCGTGCCTTCGAGCAATTCCGTGGGCTCGAACCCTACACCATCCCGGTGCAGGTGACCCCGGGGCTGTATGAGGTCTTCGCTGGTGACTACGAAATGAGCCAAGACATGGGGAAAATCGCCGAATACCACCAGTGCTTGCTGCGCTGGCTGGAAGGCGATGAACAGGCAGCGACCCCGGGCGGCGAAACCTATCCAGAGATCCTGGCGCGCTATTTACCAGTGATGGAACAAGCCGCAGCCAGCGACAACACCACGGTCATTGCCAGTCACGGCACCGTTATCAGAGTAGTGACGCGCTACCTCACGGGCCTGGACCCGAGGCAAGCATTTGAATGGTATCTGCCGAACTGCCGCTACATCGTGCTGGACCCGGCAGGGCGGGAGTTTGGGCAGTGGAAGCTCGACCGCTGGGGCGATTATGATCTGGGGGTGCTGCATACCTGAGCCGTGCTGCTTACGGGAGCCGTGCTGCATACTTGCCCCGAAAGGACCAGGCGGTGCAGAAGTGTTTAGCCAAAACCAGCGGCATGCAGCTGCTCTTCGTCCATACCGAAATAGTGCCCGACCTCATGGAACACGGTGACCTCGACTTCGTCGGCAAGCTGCTGGATACTGCTGCAATAACGCTTCAGCGCCTCGCGGTACACAAAAATCGCGTCCGGTAAAAACCCCGTGTGGTGGTGGGTGCGCTCCACCAAGGACACGCCCTCATACAGGCCTAAAATCTCGGGGGTTTCCGGGTGAAAATCCTCAATCAAAATGGCAACATTGCGCAGGCGATACGCGAAATCATCCGGGATTTTATCCAGCGCATCTAGTACTAGCTCCTCGAAATCCTCGTCGCTAATTTCAACCATTGCCCATCACCTTTGCACCTTTGCACTGTTGCCGGAAGCGGGATGAATTCCGCTGTCACCGCAGTTGTTAGCGCCGTGGATTACGCTCTGGACGTTCCTCTGGTGGGCCGCCATCGATAGTCAACGCCCCACGGCCTTCGCGTGCTGTGCCTTCAATGGTGGAAAAACCGCCGCCATCGCGGGCGTGCACCAGCGTGCAATTCACGGAATAGGAACCATTACGCCAGGAATCCTCGCTAATCGCGCCCCAGTATGGTTGCAGCGTGGACTGGTACAGGTTTTCCTCGCCACCCAGGTAATCCTCGCCTGCACGGGTGCAGACGTCGGCAAGAAATTCATCTTGGGCTTCGTCGGCTGGGTAACCATCCGGGAAATTCTCCCGCAAATTGACCGTTGAGGTGACCTCCATTTGGTGCGGTTCGCCGCAGGCGACCTCGGTCAGGGTTTGTGATTCCTCGATGCGTAGGCAGGACTGTGCGCTATAAACCCGGGCTTGATCGCGCTCCGAAACCTTGCCGGTGGTCAGCTGCGGCACACCGCGCGCATCAGTGGTTTGCAGGCCGCACAGCATGGTGCGATCGCCATTCTCCCAGGCAGGAGCCGGCGGCAGGATAGGGGCGATGGAATATTTGCCGGTCGGATCAAAACGACCATCTAAGTAGCGCAGGGTGGGTGCGCGGCAGAGTTCTTCGCGTAGCTGGGCTTGGCGTGCGGTGCCGGGAACCCCCGCTTCCGGGCCGAACTCGGCAGTAGGATAAGCACTCAAATCCTCGCGCGCGGAGACTTCAAAACGGTGTTCTTCCGCGCAGTCGGCTTGTTCAAAATTGGTGATTTTACCCTCCGGGGTAATATCCCAGCTCAGGCAGGCGCCAGCATCAGCGGTGGTGAACGATGCCACCTTTGGCTTTGGTTTCTGCACCGATTCGGTTGCAGGGCTGGCGTTAACGGTGGTGTCGTTTGCCTGGCCAGTGCTGCTGGAACCGGAATCCGAAAACAGCCCATAGCCGGTTAATGCCGTTGCGCTGGCAAGGGCAGTCACCAGTGCCGTGCGCACTGCTGCTGCTGATCGCCATGGTGACTGAGTACTCATCGGCAGCTAGTTTACCTTGTCGTTTCACGCTAGACTCTGGAGGCGTGATTGATCTGAAGCTTTTGCGCGAAAACCCTGACCTTGTCCGACAGTCGCAGCGCACCCGCGGCGAGGACCCGCAGCTTGTCGACGAGTTGCTGGCTGCAGACGAAAAGCGCCGTCGCGCTATTGCCACCGCAGATGATCTGCGCGCGGAACAAAAGGCTTTTGGTAAAAAGATTGGTCAGGCTTCCGCAGAAGAACGTCCAGCGTTGCTGGAGGGATCTTCCGAGCTGAAACTAAAGGTCAAGCAGGCGCAGGAAGAGCAAAAGGCCGCCGAGGATGAGGTCACCGCCATCCAGTACCGGTTGTCGAACATCGTGGAGGGCGCACCGGCGGGCGGTGAAGAAAACTTCATCGAGATCGAGCGCGTTGGCGAAATCCCTAGCTTCGACTTCGAGCCGAAAGACCACCTGGAGCTTGGGGAAAAGCTCGGGCTTATCGACATGACTCGTGGTTCGAAGGTCGGCGGCGCACGTTTTTATTACCTCACCGGTGACGGTGCCTTCCTGCAACTGGGCATGATGATGCTCGCTGCGCAAAAAGCGCGCGAAGCCGGATTCCAGCTGATGGTGCCTCCGGTTTTGGTGCGCCCAGAGATCATGTCTGGCACGGGCTTTTTGGGTGAACATTCCGACGAAATTTATTACCTGGAACGCGACGACATGTATCTGGTCGGTACCTCGGAGGTGGCGCTGGCGGGCTATCACAAAGACGAGATCATCGATCTTGCCGACGGCCCAATCCGCTACGCTGGCTGGTCTTCGTGCTTCCGTCGGGAAGCCGGTTCGCACGGTAAAGACACCCGCGGTATTTTGCGTGTGCACCAGTTCGACAAGGTAGAGATGTTCAGCTATTGCAAGCCGGAAGACGCAGCAGCCGAACACCAGGCTCTGCTGAACCTGGAAAAAGACATGCTTGCCGCCATCGATGTCCCATACCGCACCATCGACGTTGCTGGGGGCGATTTGGGCAGCTCCGCAGCACGCAAATTCGATAATGAGGCCTGGGTGCCATCTCAGCAGACCTTCCGTGAGCTGACTTCCACCTCGAACTGCACTACCTTCCAAGCCCGACGCTTGTCGACGCGTTACCGCGATGAACAGGGCAAAACCCAGACTGCTGCGACGCTCAACGGTACGCTAGCCACCACTCGTTGGCTGGTTGCGATCCTGGAAAATCACCAGCAGGCCGACGGCACCGTGGTAGTCCCAGAAGCCCTACGCCCATTCGTCGGCAAGGAGATTTTGGAGTGACCGAATACCGCAGCCGTGCCGGGCTCCGCGTGCCGGAAAACCTGCCGAAGCTGAAAAAGCACCCATCTGAAGCCCGCGAAATTCCCTACGGCACCCCGGTGGTGCCGCTGGCTCGCTGGCTGATGTTTCTGCAGGGCATCGAAGTGACCGTGGACGGTGCCGAAAATATCCCTGCTGATGGTGGCGCGCTTCTGGCGATCAACCACACCGGCTATTACGACTTCATCTTGGGTGGCTACCCGGCCTATGTGCGCGGGCACCGCACCGTGCGCATGATGGCGAAAAAGGCGATTTTCGATACTCCGGTGGTTGGCGCTGTGTTGCGGATGATGGGCCACATCAGCGTGGACCGTTCTGCAGGAAAAGGTGCTGCATCCAAGGATGCAGCGGTGCAGAAATTGCGTGAGGGCAAACTGGTGGGGATTTTCCCAGAGGCTACGATCTCACGCGCATTTGAAATCAAAGATTTGAAAACCGGTGCTGTGCGCATCGCAGATGAAGCAGATGCGCCGTTGCTTCCGGTGATTATTTGGGGATCGCAGCGCATCTGGACCAAAGACCTGCCCAAAAACCTCTGGCGTGCCAATGTGCCGGTGCGGGTAGCCGTCGGCAAGCCCATCGAGCTCAGCGGTTCCGTAGAAGAAGATACTGCAGCGTTGAAAAAGGCGATGGAAAAGCTGCTAGAAACCACCCGGGAAAAATACGCCGAGCGTCATGGGCCATTTGAAGCTGGTTTACCGTGGATGCCGGCTTCTTTGGGCGGGAGCGCCCCAACCCTGGAACAAGCCGCTGAAATTGATGCTGCCGCGCGTGCCGAACGCGCACGTAAAAAAGCTGCAAAGGCGGCAAAAGCTGCAAAGGCAGCGAAGGCGGAAAAGAAAGACCGCAAGTGAGCCAGGCAGATGCTGCAATGGCCATCGGGCCCGCCCCGCGACTAATCGTCAGCGATATTGACGGTACCTTCATTAACTCGGCCGATCGTGTGCCGCCGCGGGTACGCGATGCCATACACAAAGCAACCGCGCAGGGGATGCATTTTGCTTTAGCGACTGGGCGCCCTTTCCGCTGGTTGCAGCCGGTATTAGAGCAAATAGCAGCCCGGCCAGTGTGCGTCACCTCCAACGGTGCGGTGATTTACGATTGTGCTGCCGATGAGGTGCTCACCGCCGCAGAGATCTCGCCGGAATTGATGGAAGAGGTTTATCACACTGCGCAAGAAATTTTTGCCCCCTACGGCGGGGTAAGTATCGCTGCAGAATATGCAGGCTATTCCGTACGGCAAGACCCAACCGAGCTGTTTGTGGCCGCGGATAATTACGCACACACTTGGGCAGATTCGCAATTTATTTCTAAACCGACAGAACAAGTCTGGCAAAAGCCCGCCGTGAAGTTTTTATTGCGCAATCCGGCGATGTCCGCGAACCAGATGTATGAACTGTTGGCTGAACATATTGATAGCCGACGCGCACACGTTACGTATTCGATCGACGCGGGATTGCTGGAAGTCGCGGCACCGGGGGTAAACAAGGCCGCTGGCCTGGAATTCCTTGCCAACCACTTGGGAGTGGCGGCTGTGGACGTCATCGCCTTCGGCGATATGCCAAATGACATTGAGATGTTGCGCTGGGCTGGGCGTGGGGTAGCAGTAGAAAATGCGCACCCGGCGGTGCGCCAGGCAGCTGATATGGTAACTGGGTCTAATGACGATGCCGGGATAGCCCAGATCATAGAACGGTGGCTGTAGAACAACCATGTTTATTGCTGCACTCGACCAAGGCACCACGTCCACGCGGTGCCTTATTTTTGACCGCGACGGAAACGTGGTCTCGCAGGCTCAGTTGGAACACCAGCAAATTATGCCGCGCAAAGGTTGGGTGGAGCATGACCCGAACGAGATTTGGGCCAACACGCGCCGGGTAATTTCTTCGGCAATGGTGGAACTGGATATCACCGCCCGTGATGTGCAAGCTTTGGGGGTGACCAACCAGCGCGAGACTGCCGTTGTCTGGGAAAAAGCTACCGGTGAACCAATCTATAACGCAATCGTCTGGCAAGACACCCGCACTGGTGGCGAATTCGACGATGCCACGGTGTGGCAAGCAAAAACCGGGTTATTGGCCAATTCTTACCCTGCTGGCCCGAAAATTGCCTGGATTTTGGATCATGTCGACGGTGCTCGCGAGCGCGCCGAACGCGGCGAATTACTAGCCGGCACCATTGATTCCTGGCTGGTGTGGAACTTAAGCGGCGGTGCGGAACAAGGAGAAAACGCCGGTGAGGCCGACGGCGCCGATGAGGAAAGCACTCCTGGAAACAGTAGCGATGCCACCTACCAAGCGCAGCATATTACGGACGTGACCAATGCATCGCGTACCCTCCTGTTGGATTTACACACGCTGGATTGGGACGATGAACTTTGTGAGGCGCTGCGGGTTCCGAAGAAAATCTTGCCGACGATCGTCCCCTCGATTGGTTCACTCGGTGAGGTGCGCCACCGCGGTTCACTCACGGGGGTGCAGATAACCGGCATTTTGGGAGACCAGCAGGCCGCCATGTTTGGGCAGCGGTGTTTCCGGCCTGGGGATGCGAAAAACACCTATGGCACCGGATTGTTTTTGCTGCTCAACACCGGAATGGAACCAAAGTTTTCCGAGCATGGTTTGCTGACCACCATCGCCTACCAGCAACAAGGCGAAAAGCCGGTGTATGCGCTAGAAGGATCAGTCGCGGTTGGTGGATCGTTGATCCAATGGCTGCGGGATCAATTGGGAATTATTCCGGATGCTGCTTCCAGTGAGTCGATTGCTGCCGACGATAACGGCGGGGTTTATATCGTCCCAGCATTCTCTGGGCTTTTTGCTCCACGTTGGCGCCCGGATGCAGCTGGTGTGATCGTGGGATTGACTCGTTATGCAGATCGCAGCCATATTACGCGAGCGGCGTTGGAAGCAACCTGCTTTCAAACCCGCGAGGTTGTCGAAGCAATGCAGAAAGATGCCGGCCGGGAATTATCGGGCCTCTGTGTCGACGGTGGCATGGTGGCCAACGATCTGTTGATGCAGATGCAAGCGGATATCCTCGGCTCTTCTGTGCAGCGCCCGGAGATGATCGAAACCACAGTCTGGGGCGCGGCATTGGCGGCGGGTATCGGAATTGGCTGGTGGGATTTCTCGGACGATGACTACGCCGCTGACCGCGTCTGGGAGCCAAAAATGCCCGAAGTCCAGCGTGAGCAGCTCTACCGCATGTGGAATCACGCGGTAGAACGCACGCTGGGCTGGGAAGATGCCTGCCGGGCTGAAGCTGATTAGCCCTCGGTGATTTCTATTTGTCCAGTGGATGGATCGAAGGTGATATTGCCACCCTGGAAATTCACACGGATTTTCTGACCATGCTGGTATTGCTCACTGGTTGGTAGCCCCAGCTTTTCGAAGCCGCCGTTGGCCCAGGCTCGAGCGATTTCTCCCCAGAGCGCCTGGGTGCCGGTTGCCGCGGAATCAACGATGACTCCGTTGTCGAACAAGGCAAAATCGACATCATCGGAGGCGCGCACGATACCAGTGGCTGGTGACCCCAGGACCGGGCCAATCAGCTTATTGATCCGCGCCCAGGTTTGTTCGATATCGCTGTTGCCTGTCAGTTTCACGACTTGCGTGATCATCGCGGGAACATCGCCCAATTCGATACCGGAAGACGTCGCCAAGCGTTTAATCGTTGCCTCAGGGGACTCATTCGGAGCTTTCTCGGCAGCGCTGCTGGTCTGCTGCAGAATTGCCATGACTAGCGGCGCGATAATGCCGATTGCCTTGATTGCAGTTTGCAGAGGCCCTTGTGAGTTGGCATTGGTAGGCGCATTTTGCGTGTTGCTCTGTGTGTTGCTTTGGGGAGTGCTCTGCGGGGCTGCTTGGGGGTTGGTGGTGCTGTTGGAATTTGTGGTTCCGGATTGGTTGCCCGACTGCGACTGGCTGGTTGTGTTGCCCGCGAGTAGGCCAGCAACCTGCTGGTATTTTTTGTTCGTGGCGTTGCGAATATCGCTCCACCGTGCCACGGCGTGGCTACCTGGGCATGTCGTGGCGCCAACGTCGCGGTGGCCGTGGAAACGCTGGAAGGTACGTGTATCACCGGCAGGATATTTTGCGTAGCTGCTGCCACCGGATGTCATCTGGATGGTGCCCGCTGGGTCAAAACCAGACTGCGCAGCGCGCCATCCCGCGATCTGGCCGACGGATTGGATGATGGCTTCGTTGATCGGTGCAATTTCGTAGTTACCGACCATGGAGATGCCGAAGGTTCCGTGGTTATAGCCGCCTGCGTGCGCGCCCATGACACCTTCACTGAGTCCGCCACGACGGCCCTCGTAGATGGTGCCGAACTTGTCGACGAGTGCGTGGTATCCGATATCGCACCAGCCCAGGGTCTGGGTGTGGTACTGGTAGGCGCCGCGAACCTGTGCAGCAGCGCTGGCAGCGTCGTAGTTATTAGAGCCTGCCGTGTGGTGCAGAGTCAGGGCGTTGTAGTCCATGCCGGTTGCGCCGCAATTGCCACGGTAGGACTCGTTCGCGCCCCAGCCTTGGCGAGTGACTAGGGTCGGCATACCGACGGATAGGTTTGCGGTGTGTTCAATGGTGTTTTCTGCTTGGGCTGCGCCAGCTGCGGCGTTGCCGTTGACGAAAACTGCGCTTAGATCATCAGCGCTGGTTGCGCCACCCGCTGCACCAGAATTAGCCGTAGCGGCAGTGGTGCTGCCGGCGTTGTCGGTGAGGTCGACGTCATCAGCGACGGGCTGGATAAGCCCAGCGGAGGTCTCCAAACCGGCTTTTGGTAGGGAGTTGGCTGTTCCGGGCGCTGCGTCGGTTGCGTTTTCGGTTGATTGCGCATCAGGTTCCGTATCGGATTGTGCGCCAGGTTGCGCGTTGGATTGTGTGCCAGGTTGCGCATTAGCCTGTGTACCGCTGGTTTCGGTGGTGCCCGCAGTGGCTTCGTCGCCAGTGAACAGATCTAATCCGGCAACTGACACCTGCACGGTGTGAGTTGGTTCGACGTAGATCAGTTCGGTGCCTTGCTGCGTGGCTTCTTCCGGGTTGGGTAGCGCGTCGGCTTCGAACCATTCCGTCCAGCTGCCGTCGGCACGCTTGGAACGGAAGTGCGCATTGATGTTGCGTTCACCGCTCCAAGTTAGGGCGAAGGAGTCGAATTCTTCGCCCTTAGTAAATTCTTGCACCGCGCGGGACGGGGCGGGGCCGTCGCCTTGGGTGGCCACGGCTGGATCATCCACAACGGTGGCGGTGCCGCTACTGAAGCTGGCGGTGCTGATGCTGGCTTCGGCCTGATCGGAACCAGCATTTTGGGTTTGCAATACCTGGTGGCCTCCGAATGCTGCGGTGACCACGAGGGCCGCCGTCGCGGTGACAGCGACGACTGGGCTAGCGCTAGCCCAGCTTCGCAGCGACCCGGAGGTGCTAATACGGCGACGTAAGTGCATGAATACTCCTGTTTCTTTGAATGATCCAGCGAATCAATCAGCAACGCACCCCTGAAACATGCACGTGTGTGTAAGCCGTGTGCCAGAGGTGAAGATACATATGCAAAGTTACATATGGGACAAATGTTAATTATGTTGCGACATGCGTATAGTGAAGGATTATCCGGAATGGGTTGCTCCCACTAGTGCGGGTGGTGCTCCACTAGTCTGTAATGCATGACTGCATATGACCTCATCATTGTCGGATCCGGATTTTTCGGCCTCACCATCGCAGAACGCGCGGCCAATGAGTTGGGCAAGAAAGTGCTCATCGTCGAAAAGCGCTCCCATCTTGGCGGAAACTGCTACACCGAAACTGATGAAGAAACCGGCATTGAGGTGCATAAATACGGTGCGCACCTGTTCCACACCTCCAATAAGCGGGTGTGGGATTACGTCAACAAATTTACCGATTTCACTGATTACCAGCACCGGGTATTCGCTATGCACGACGGCACCGCCTACCAATTCCCGATGGGGCTGGGCCTGATTAACCAATTCTTTGGCCGCTATTACAGCCCGGAAGAAGCCAAACAACTCATCGCTGAGCAAGCCTCGGAATTCGACTCGGACAAAGCCGAAAACCTAGAGGAAAAAGCCATTTCGCTGATCGGGCGCCCGCTTTACGAGGCATTTGTGAAAGGCTATACCGCTAAACAGTGGCAAACTGACCCGAAAAACCTCCCAGCTGGCAATATCACCCGACTGCCGGTGCGCTATACCTTCAACAACCGCTACTTCAACGACACCTACGAAGGACTGCCGGTCAACGGGTATACCGCCTGGCTAGAGAATATGGCGGCCTCGGACAACATCGATGTCCAGTTGGACACGGATTGGTTCGAAGTTCGGGATGACATCCGGGCGCAGTCACCGGATGCTCCTGTGGTCTACACCGGCCCATTGGACCGCTATTTCGACTACTGCGAGGGCCGTTTGGGCTGGCGTACCGTGGACTTCGACAAAGAGGTCCACGATGTGGAAGATTTCCAGGGCACCGCGGTCATGAATTACAACGACCAGGATGTGGACTACACTCGCATCCTGGAATTTCGCCACTTCCACCCAGAGCGCAATTACCAGCGCAACAAGACAGTGATTTTCAAAGAATATTCACGTTTTGCTGGTGCCGATGACGAACCGTATTACCCGATCAACACCCCGGAAGATCGCGAAAAACTCGCTGCTTACCGCAAGCATGCGGCAAAAGAAGTGACAGACAACAATGTGCTCTTTGGCGGCCGTCTAGGCACCTACCAGTACCTGGACATGCACATGGCCATTGGTGCGGCGCTGTCCATGTTCGACAATAAACTGGTGCCCTACTTTCAAGACGGGAAGGCATTGGAACAAGAACGTGGCCACTAAGAAATAACCGTTGGACTAGCCCGCTGGACCAGCGCCCTGAACTAAGCACTCTGCACCCATTACCGTGAATCAACTTCTGTGAACTGGAGAACCGTGAACCATCGCGAAGCCCTGCAACGCATCCTTTTGCCGAAACGTGGCGAACCTTTCGATGTCTGCATGCTGTATCTCATCGAATCCACGCAAAACAAAGAACGCTTGAGCTGGAATACCCGCACTGATGTCACCGTGCCGGCTGGCGCGGAAGCTAGCTTCGAAACCTACTTCAATGCCTTCCCAGCATCGTATTGGCGCCGCTGGTCACAGTTGGACTCCGTCGTATTGACCATGAAGGTCGCCGGTACCGCCAATATCGCGGTGTACCGTTCCAAAGTCGATGGCACCCGAGTTGGGGTGAGCAACCATTTGATTGCCGATGACACCCTGGACATCGAGCTGCCACTGAAAAACTTTGAAGACGGTGGCTGGTACTGGTTTGATGTCACTGCAGAAACAGACACGATTATTAGCGAAGCCGCCTGGTGTGCTCCACACGCGCCGAAGCCACAAACGCTTCCCGACGGGTCCACCATCGAGCCTGCTGCGAAAAAAGTCGCTGTCGGCATCCCGACGTTCAACCGCCCAGCCGACGCCGTTGCCGCGCTGCAGGCGCTGGGGGAGGATCCTGTCGTCGAACAAGCTATTTCTCACGTGCTCATGCCGGACCAGGGCAACCAGCACCCAGCTGACGAGCCCGGCTACGAAGACGCGGTAGCTGTATTCGGTGAACGTTTCCGTGAATTCCGGCAGGGCAACCTGGGTGGTTCCGGTGGTTATTCGCGCATCATGTACGAGTTTGTGGAAAACACAGATGCGCCGTTCGTGTTGTTCATGGACGACGATATTGCTATCGAACCAGATTCCATTCTGCGCGCAGTGCAAGCGGCACGATTCGCCGCTAGCCCGATTGTCGTTGGTGGACAAATGTTGAACCTGCAACAGCGCGCACAATTGCGCACCACAGGTGAGACGATTCAGGGGCACGACTTTATGTGGGGGCCAGCCCCATACGGCGTCTACGATCACGATTTTTCGGAATACCCGCTGGGCTACACGCTCACCGAAGAACAGCAGCGCAACCCAAACGCAAAAAGCAGTGCAGACTTACACCGTCGTGTGGATGTCAGCTACAACGGCTGGTGGATGTGCTTATTCCCGCGCGTGGTTGCCGAAACCGTCGGCCAGCCATTGCCGCTGTTTATCAAGTGGGACGATACGGAATATTCCTTGCGTGCTTCCGAGTTCGGCTTTCCGACGGTCACCTGGCCGGGTGCCGCAATCTGGCACATGGCCTGGGCAGATAAGGACGATGCGATCGACTGGCAGGCGTATTTCCACCTGCGTAATCGTTTGATCACCGCCGCGATGTACCACCGCGGCAGCTTCAAGGGCGTGGCACGCTCGATCATGAAATCAAGCTACAAGCACGCGCTGTGCATGGAGTATTCCACCATGGCCATCCAAATTGAAGCCATGCGGGATTTCCTGTCTGGCCCAGCGCAACTCTTTGACGTCTTAGAATCATCGCTGCCACGCATCCAAAAGATCCGGCAGAACTACGACGATGCTGTCATATACGAGTCGGCGGCAGATCTGCCAGCACCGACCGGTGCCAATGTGCCTTTACGCAACGTTGGTGGTCGTTTAGGCAAGGTGAAAAAGATTCCGTGGCTGTTGAAAACCCTGCGCCACATGTCGCGGGAAGCTGACCCGGCGCACTATGAAGCACCGCAGATCAACCTAAATCCGAAGGATGCGCGGTGGTATAACCTGTCGCGAGTTGATTCGGCGACTGTGACCACCGCTGGTGGTACCGGGGTGGCCTTCCGCAAACGCGATAAGCAGTTAACCAGTGAGTTGCTCTCACAAACCCGGCAGCTATTGAAAGATATTGACGCTCGTTTCGATGAGCTGCAGGAAACTTATCGAAGTGCGCGCCCGCAATTGACCGCACGTGAATCGTGGAAGAAGGTGTTTGATGCCCAATAAACCCAGCAAAAACGAACCCAATCAACTGAGCCGGGCAGAATCTCGGGTTCTGCAGCGTATTCAGGCGGTGGCATTCGATGCGCCGGGTGTGCTGTCGGCTGCTCGTGGGTTATCGCATTTCGGTGAACATGCTGCAGGGTGGGTTGCCAGCGCAGGAGTAGGTGCAGCCGTCGACAAGCAGCGTCGTGGCCAGTGGGTGCGAGTTGGCGCCTCGGCATTGACCGCGCATGCCGCATCGGTGGTGCTGAAACGCATCGTGCGTCGGCGTCGCCCGGATTATCCGTATGTGCGTGTGGGTGTGTCTACGCCATCGAAGTTGTCGTTTCCGTCGTCACATTCGACGTCCACGGCGGCGTTTTGTACTGGGATTTCAGAATTGACGGGTACAAAAATACCGTTGGCAGGTATCCCAGTAATGATGGCATCGCGTATGGTGTTGGGGGTTCATTACCCGACAGATACTCTGCTGGGTGCAATGATTGGTTATGCGACCGCTAAGCGAATGATGAGGCAAGGCTAGATGGAAAACGACGGTCACCAAAGCGTGTTTCATTCGGAACCGCACACCTCCGGCGTGGATACCGGCCGGAAGCGTCAACCTCCGAAAAACTTGCTTGATGGCATGATCAAGGCGCTGCGTCCGAAGCAGTGGGTAAAAAACAGCCTGGTTATCGCGGCACCGGCTGCTGCCGGTGCGGGTGTCTTGTTGGATGGGCGCACGCTTGCCGACGTCGCCTTGGCTTTTATCGTCTTCTGCATGGGTGCGTCCTCGATCTACTTGGTCAATGATGCCCGCGATGTCGCTTCTGACCGCGAGCACCCGACTAAGCGCTTCCGCCCGATTGCCGCGGGAGTGCTGCCGGTCGGCCTGGCCTATGCCATGGCTGTCGGGTTGATTATTGCGGCCGTTGGCCTGTCCTTCTTGGCCTCTGATGGGGTAGGTCTGGCCTCGGTGATTGCGGTGTATATCGCCTTGCAGCTGGGCTATTGCTTTGGCTGGAAGCACATGCCGGTGATTGATATCGGCTTGGTGTCTTCTGGGTTCATGCTGCGTGCGATGGCAGGCGGCGTAGCTGCTGGCATCGAACTTTCACAATGGTTCCTGCTGGTGGCCGCCTTTGGTTCCTTGTTTATGGCTTCCGGTAAGCGTTATGCGGAGCTGCTGCTCTCGGAACGCACGGGTGCTAAGATCCGCAAGGCATTGGAGGGCTACACGCCGACGTACCTGCGCTTCGTTTGGACTTTGGCTGCTACCGCCGTCGTTATGTCCTATGCGCTGTGGGGATTTGAACTCTCGCAGGCTACTGAAGGCTTGGCATCGATCATGTACCAAGTTTCCCTGGTGCCGTTTACCATTGCTATTTTGCGTTATGCCTCCAATGTGGACCGGGGTGAAGGTGGAGCTCCGGATGAGATTGCGTTGGAAGATCGCGCGCTGCAGGTTCTGGCATTGCTGTGGATCGCTTGCATCGTGTTGGCTGTGTACATCGTCCCTGCAATTTAAAATCATTTTCAAGTAGCGATTATTTTTTTCTCCCCCTAGACTGCTTTTTAGCTTTGTAACGAAATTGTCTCGGTTTTCGATACACCTACTAGAATCTGCTGCTGCTCTGGGTTTTAGCTGATCGCCGCATGCGGTTGTTTGCTAGGGTTCGATCGAAAAGCTTGGAGCATAAAGGCAGCTTGGAAAAATTTCCGTGAAGGGGAGCAATGACGTCGATCGTGAATATGCGTCGTGCGGTGGTCGCTGCGGTGACTGCTGTGGCGGTAGCGCTCGGAATGATGGCCAGCCCATCGGTGGCGACCGCACAAGACAATCGGGGCTGGTTGCGCCCGGATGCTACGGGGACCTGTGATTGGGACCCGCATGTTGCTTATTTTGTGCAACGCTGCGACGTATATTCGCCAGCAATGGGCCGTAATATTCCCGTGCAGATCCAACCTGCCTCTCGTGGTGGCAACGCAGGCCTATATCTTCTAGACGGTTTGCGGGCGAACAACCAACAAAATGGTTGGAACCGCGAGGGCAACGCCCACAAGAAATTTGTGGACAACAACATCACCCTAGTAATGCCAGTCGGTGGAGAGGCATCGTTCTACGCAGACTGGAAAGGCACCCCGAAGTACTTCCCGGGTGAAGAAGACGGCAGCTACAAGTGGGAGACTTTCCTGACTGCTGAGCTTCCTGGCTATCTGCAGCAGCACTTCGGTGTTTCTCCGAACAACAACTCGATTGCCGGACTGTCGATGGGGGCGACTGCCGCGATGAACCTGGCTGGCAAGCACCCAAACCAATTCCGTCAGGCCCTGTCTTATTCTGGTTACCTTTTCACCACTGCACCGGGAATGCAGACCATGATGCGGGTGGCATTGCTTGACGCAGGTGGCTACAACATCAACGCGATGTACGGCACGATCATTAACCCAGCTCGTTTCCAGAACGACCCATTCCACTTGGTGGGCAACTTGCGTAATACCGACGTTTACGTTTCTGCCGCTTCCGGTATTCCTGGGCCAGCGGATCATAACCTGGCGCCGCAGCACCAGACTCCGGGCATCGTTTTGGAATTCATGTCCATGATCGGCACCCGGGCCTTTGAAGCGAATGCTCGCTTGAATGGTGTCCCTATCACCACCGATTACCCAGGCGTTGGTCTGCACAACTGGTACCAGTTCAACTACCAGTTGGATCGCACTTATGACCGCATCTTGGATGTTATGGGAGCTCGTTAAAAACTAGCCTGAGCTCGCAACCGGACTGGTGTCGCAACACAGCGACACCAGTCCGGTTTTTCGTTTCTAGCGTGCTCTCTGCTGCTGAAATAATTCTGCAGCTGAATGATTTAATGATTTCTAGGGCTGAATCATTTCTGGGCTGAATTATTTCTGGGTTGAGGATCTTTGTGTATTTTTCTGAGAAGTACCGGAGTGTCTTCCCAACCATCGCCAAGTTAAACCTAAACTTTAGACTTGATAACTACGCGAGTAGGCCAGCCGCATCCCGGAAGCGGGGAACTTCCGGGGTGAGGGCGGGCCTGAATTTTGCCTACCCTGTACACACTTTCAAGGAATCATTATGCGACTAGACTCGTCTCGTTCCCCGCACGTTCAATCACAGACTGCCGGTCAGTCACGCGGTACTCGCGGTCGTGCCTGGTTTAAGGCCTTGGCTGTGCCTACCGCCGTCGCTACCGGCTTGGCTATCGTGCCTATTTCGACGCAGGTTCCGGTGGCGCAAGCCCAAAGCTCGCTACCAGGAAGCTCGAACCTACTGCCAAAAAACGATGGCCTGACTGACTCAGTTCTTCCGGGCGAAGCTCCACAGCGCAGCACGATCGAGACGGAATACCCGAGTTCCGATGGGCTGCCAGCAGGCGTGGAAATTGATCGTGTGGAATACAAATCGCCCCGCCACGCCTTCGTATACGTGAAGTCCGCTGCCATGCCAGACCAGGAAATGAAGTTCCAGATTCTGCTGGCCCGTGACTATTACGCTAAGCCGAACCAGCAGTTCCCGGAATTGTGGTTGATGGACGGTTTGCGTGCCCGTGAAACCGAATCTGGCTGGACCATCGCGACTGATGTCGAGCAGTATTTCGCCGACAAGAATGTCAACGTTGTCTTGCCAGTCGGTGGTGAGTCGTCGTTCTATTCTGACTGGCAGCAACCAGACAATGGTAAGCACTATAAGTGGGAATCTTTCCTGACCAAGGAAGTCATCCCAATCATGGATAACAAGTTCCGCTCCAACAAGCAGCGGGCAGTCGCTGGTCTGTCTATGGGTGCAACTTCTGCTATCAACATGGCAGAGCGGAACCCGCACCTGTTTAATTTCGCAGGTTCGTTCTCCGGATACTTGGATACGACAAGCAAGGGTATGCCGGAAGCGATTCAGATGGCGCTTTCCGACGGCGGCGGCTACAACGCTGAAGCAATGTGGGGGCCGCTGTACAGCCAGGGTTGGATCGACCACGATCCGAAGCTGGGTATCGAGCAATTGCGCGATATGACAGTCTATGTTTCTTCCGGTAGCGGACAGCCGGACTTCGGCGACCCGAACTCCGTCGCCAAGCATGGTCCAAGCTTGCCAGGCGTGGGCCTGGAAGTTATTTCGCGCATGTCGACGCAAACCTTCGTGGACCGTGCCAAGGCCCAAAACGTGGATGTCGTCGCGAAGTTCCGCCCAACCGGTATTCACACTTGGGAATACTGGGAATTTGAGCTGAAGCAGGCCTGGCCGTACATCGCGAACTCTCTGAGCATCCCACAAGAAGGCCGCGCGGCGGAGTGCGAAGTTAAGGGAGCCATTGGAGCTAGCGTTGCTGGCCAGGCGCACTTCGAAGAATGCTTGACTAACGAATATCAGGTGGGCGAGACCAGTGGTGTGGCGCAGGATTTCACCGGCGGTACTGCCTATTGGTCGCCGGAAACCGGTGCGCATGGGGTTTACGGCGCGATCAACGCGCGTTATGCGCAGTTGGGCGGAGCAACCTCGTGGTTGGGCTTCCCGAAGTCCACTGAATTGGGTACTCCAGACGGCAAGGGCCGGTTTGTCCAGTTCGAAAACGGCAACATTTATTGGCACCCAGATACTGGTGCTTGGGAAGTACCGAATGATTTGTTGGAAGGCTGGAAAGAATACGACTACGAGCGTGGCCGCTCCGGGTACCCTACCGGCAAGGATGAACACATCAATGGCGGCAAGCTACAGCCGATGCAGGGTGGCTTCCTAGCGCGTAACCGTGAGGGCAAGACCCACCTGGTCTTCGGCGCAATCGCTAAGAAGTATGCGACCGTGGACAAGGCTGACTTGGGTCTGCCGATCAGCAATGAGTACAAGATCGATGGCGGTTGGTTCCAGCAATTCGAAAACGGCAATATTTACTTCTCGCCAGAATCCGGCGCCCAGGTGATCAAGTACGGAAAGATCTTCGACGAATGGGGTAAGCACGGTTACGAGAAAGGCAAATTCGGCTGGCCTACCGCGGATTTCGAGTCGAAGCCGGGCGTGAATGAGCAGAAGTTCCAGAACGGAACCCTGCAAGAGATCAACGGTGGCGTACGGGAGAAGTAATGCGATTTACTCGAAGCACAGGTATTCGTAGCGTTGAAGCTTCCAGCAACACTGGGGTGCGGCGTCGGAAAGCGTCGTTGGCAGCGGCGTTGACCACCGGTGCCCTGGTGTTGGCCGCCTGTGGTTCAGCGACCGTAGAAGACGAAGCACCAGAAACCCTGAGCAAATCCTCGACGCAGGCTACGAAATCCACCGCAGCTAGTTCTACAACCTCGCAGGGTTCCGATAAGGACGGCAAAGACGGCAAGGACGGCAAAAAATCCAGCGAGGGTTCTACGACGGCTAAGTCTGGTTCCGGGCAGAATAGTGCCGGGAATAATAACGCTGAGCCGGCGCCGCAAACTGCCGGTGGCAGTGACCGTGGCGCGCAGGAAATCGATGAGATTCCTGAGACGAATCCTTTCGAGGGTGAGAATGCCGCCTTCCTCGATGATGTTCGTGCTCTCGGAGTTGATGTTGCAGGTGTCGAAGGTCAGGTGGTTTCGGCTGGCTATCTGGTCTGTGATGAGCAGACCGCGATCTTACAGGCAGTGGCTGGGCAGCTGATCGGGCAGGAGCGCACTGACAGAGATTTTGAAGATTTGGTTGATAAGTTGACGGAATCCGCGCGCGGGCGCTTTTGCTAGTGCTAGTGCGGTAGTTATGTGCTAGAAAATTCCGCAGTCGTGCTCAATCAAGAAATGTGAAGCTATGAGAAAAGTGCTCACGGTTGTCGCCGTGATCGTCCTGATCGTTCTGATCGGTGCCGGGGTAGTGCAATACCTGAGCGGTGATGATCCAACGGCCCCGGACGACCAGGCTCGTCCTGCCGAAGAAGCTGAAGGGCCAGTGCAACCGGAATGGTGCCCGCGCGTGGAGTTTATTGCTGCGCCGGGCACGTGGGAATCTGCCGCGGATGATGACCCGTTCAATCCACAGGCAAACCCCCATTCATTCTTGCTGAATGTCACCAGCCCGCTGCAGGAGCGTTATGCTCCAGACGATGTGCGTGTATGGACTTTGCCGTATTCTGCGCAGTTCGCCAACGTGCAGAATCAGGATCAACTGACTTATGACGAATCGCGTGAAGAAGGTACGCAGAAGGTGCGTGAGCGCTTGCTTTCCACTCACGGGGAATGCCCGTTAACTGACTTTGCCATGACTGGGTTTTCCCAAGGCGCGGTAATTTTGGGCGATATCGTCAATGAGATCGGTAATCACCGTGGCCCGATCCCTCCCGAGCGGGTTCGTGGTGTTGCTTTGCTTGCCGACGGCCGTCGTACTGCGGATCAGGGCATCAACCCTGGCAACCCCGTTGGTGGGGTTGGTGCCGAGGTGTCGCTGAAACCGGTCGAGGGGCTGGTGCAAAATGTCACTCCGGGTGCGTCAATGCGTGGTGCGCGTGATGGTTTTGGTGCGTTGCAGGATCGTACTTTCCAGATTTGTGCTTCGAGTGACCCGATCTGCGCTGCACCGGAAAGCGTGATTGATGGTTTAGGACGGGCTTTGGAGCTGGCGAATAATTCGCACGCGCAATACGGCACTAATACGGACGTTATTCCCGGAACCACTGCGGATCAGTGGATTAAGAATTGGGCTATCGAGACGATTGATCAGGGGTAGCCAGATAGGTTTGCTCGGAATGTGAACCTCACCAGCGCCGCCACGTTGAAAGCCTTTCGGCGTGGCGGTTTTTCGGCGTGGCGATTCGTGATTGTGAACTAGAACTCATATCATTTGGTGTATATGTTGTAGATGTTAACGTTTCTTATTTTGTTTTCGATAGCACCTGGTAGTTGCATGACTTCTGCGCCAACGTAGGCTGGAATCTTAGATAAACAAAAATTTCCGACCGGTACTACTTGCACCGGTGTTAGTTCAGAGAAGGAATCACCATGGATCTTAAAGCAGCAATGAGTCAGTTTTACGACGGCCAGGGAAACCTGAAACTCGCCCCGCAATTGTCGCTAGTCGGGCTGGCGGAATTGCTCTATCAGGGTGATCTACACACCGGTGGAGCAGACCGGCATTGTCTGCGCTTCTGGGATTACTCCCAGTCTCGCGAAGGCACTGCGGTTGTTTTCACTCGACAAGAGATCAACATTCGCATCAAATCTGTGGCTGCGCGTTTGCAGCAGGTTGCCAAGATGGGCGACCGGGTCGCGATTTTGATGGGAAATTCTCCGGAATACATTTTCGGCTTTGTGGGTGCGATGTATGCCGGTATGGTTCCGGTGCCTCTTTATGACCCGAACGAACCAGGCCATGAAGGGCACCTGACGGCGGTCTTCGCTGATTGCAGCCCGAAGTTGGTGCTTACCAACCGTCCTTCGGCAGCTGCGGTGCGTGATCACTTCAAAAAACTCCCGGCTCGTGAACGGCCCCGTATCTTGGCGGTAGATTCGCTGCCGGATTCCTTGGCTGATTCCTACATCAACCCACAGCAGACCATCGAAGGCCAGCAGCGCATGGCTTCGTCGACGGTGATGCCCATCGACGAACCAGCTTTCTTGCAGTACACCTCTGGTTCTACCCGCACCCCGGCTGGTGTGGAACTGACGAATCGTTCGATTCTGACCAACGTATTGCAGATCTTCGAAGCAGCTCGCCTGCGTCTACCGCTGCGTTTGGTGTCGTGGTTGCCGCTGCACCACGACATGGGAATTATTCTGAGTTTGTTTGCCACGATCATGGGGCTGCGCAACGAGATGATGTCGCCGAAAGATTTCATCCAGCAGCCAGCACGGTGGACGCGCATGATCTCAGCTCGCGAAGGCGACGACAGCAATGGTGTCTACACCGTGATTCCGAACTTCGCATTGGATCTCGCAGTTCGTTATGGCAATGAAGACGGCCTGGATTTCTCGAATATCAACGGAATCATCATTGGTTCAGAGCCAGTGACGGTGAAAGCCCTGAATTCCTTCCTGGACGCTTTTGAGCCAAAAGGTTTGACTCGTCGCATGCTGCGTCCGTCGTATGGTCTGGCAGAGGCCTCGCTGATGGTTACTACCCCGCAGACCGAGGATCGCCCAAAGGTGAAGTACTTTGAGCGCGACGAAATTGCGCAGGGCAAGGCCGTGGAGACTGCTAGCGAAGATGGCGTGGCGTTTATTTCCAACGGCGAAGTTGTGCGTCCACAATTTCTGACCATCGTGGACCCAGAAACTAAAGCCGAATTGCCAGATTCCACCGTCGGAGAGGTGTGGTGCCACGGTGACAACATGGCTGCGGGCTACCTGAACCGTCCGGAAGAAACTGCTGCTACTTTCCACAACACCATTGGCGAGCGGCTGGAGGACTCCCGCGTGGCTGATGCTCCGGCGGATAAGTGGATGGCTACCGGTGACCTGGGCGTGCTTATCGACGGCGAGCTGTTTATCACTGGTCGTCTGAAAGATATGATCATCATTGCTGGTCGTAACCATTACCCGCAGGATATTGAGCACACTGTGATGACCGCCAGCGAGCACGTGCGTAGCGATTCCGTGGCTGCCTTTGCGGTCTCTGCAGAAAACACCGAGGAACTCGTGCTGCTGGTAGAACGCGCCGACCAAGCCGAAGAATCAGGGGACGAACAGGCAATTTCCGCCATCCGCGCTGAGGTCACTGCCCGACACGGGGTGCGCCCGTATGATATTCAGTTCCTGGCTCCTGGCGAGCTCTCCCGTTCGTCGGCAGGCAAGATCGCGCGGCAGGTAGCAAAGAAGAAATATGAGGGATCTGAGGGAGAAGCCTAAATGACAGTTGAGCAGCTGAAGAGCTGGCTGACCGAGTGGGTAGTGAAGGTTACTGACCTTCCTGTTGAAGAGGTATCGGAAAACAAGCCGCTGGAAGCGCTGGGGCTTTCTTCGCGCGATGCGGTGATCCTGTCGGGTGAATTGGAAACCTTGCTGGATACCCGGCTGGATCCGACTATCGCTTACGAATACCCCACCATCGCCTCGCTGGCTCAACGGCTGGTCGACGGTCCGGCGGAAGATAGCGCGCGGGCCGGGGCTGCCCAGCAGTCTTACGAGCGTGCCGACGTCGCTGGTGCTGGAAACGGTGCGCATGGCGGCGCCGGTGCCTACGGTGGTGATATCGCGATCGTCGGTATGTCTGCACGCTTCCCGCAGGCAGATGGCTTGGACGAATACTGGAAGCTGCTAGCAGAAGGCCGCACTGCCACAGGCGAGCTGCCGCTGGGGCGTTGGAGTGAGTACCAGTCCGACCCGGTGATGTCGGAAAAGATGGGCAAGATCAATCTCACCGGTGGCTACCTGGACGATATCGCCAGTTTTGACCCGGAATTTTTTGGCCTTTCTCCCATTGAGGCCACCAATATGGATCCGCAGCAGCGCATCATGCTGGAGCTGACCTGGCACGCGCTGGAAAACGCGCACCTGCCGGCGAATGAGCTCAAGGGCAAGCCGGTCGGCGTGTTTATGGGTAGCTCGAATAATGACTACGGCATGCTGATCGCCGCTGACCCGGCCGAAGCCCACCCTTACGCGCTGACGGGTACTTCTTCGGCTGTGATCCCGAACCGCATCAGCTATGCCTTTGATTTCCGTGGGCCTTCGTTGAACGTGGACACCGCGTGTTCCTCGTCGCTAGTTTCGGTGCACCAGGCGGTGCGCGAGTTGCGTTATGGTTCGTGCGAGGTAGCTATCGCCGGTGGCGTGAACATCCTGGCGTCGCCGTTTGTTTCCACTGCCTTTGGCGAGCTCGGCGTGATTTCTCCATCGGGTGCGATTCATGCGTTTTCCGATGATGCCGACGGTTTCGTGCGTGCCGACGGCGCCGGTGTGGTGGTGCTGAAGCGGCTTGCCGACGCCGAAGCTGCTGGTGATGAGATCTTGGCGGTGATTAAGGGCAGCGCGACGAACTCCGATGGACACTCAAATGGTTTGACCGCGCCGAACCCAGAGGCACAGATCGACGTGTTGCGCCGGGCTTATGCTGATGCTGGGATTGATCCAGCGACCGTCGATTACGTGGAAACACACGGCACTGGCACGATCCTCGGTGATCCGATTGAAGCCAGCGCATTGGGCGCGGTGCTTGGCCCGCGCCGGGAAACAGACACCTTGATTGGCTCGGTGAAGTCGAATATCGGCCATTCGGAATCTGCTGCCGGTATTGCCAGCCTGATCAAGGTAGTGCTGTCGATCCAGAACGACACTGTGCCGCCGTCGGTGAACTTCTCGGAACCGAACCGTTATATCGACTTCGAGAAAGAACGCCTGGAAGTTGTCGAAGACCCACGAGAATGGCCTTCGGACAACAAGATTGCCGGTATTTCTGGCTTCGGTTTTGGTGGGACAAACGCGCACGTCGTGGTGCAGAAATACGACGGGGCTCGGGCGTCCCAGAATGTTGCAGTGCAGAAGGCCGTGGAGCAGGACGCTAC
>ERZ1023210.97-NODE-97-length-22609-cov-6.567527_pt1 | contig 22609 bp, 18 predicted proteins | sample MGYA00380446_ERZ1023210 | MGnify/ENA primary metagenome ERZ1023210 (study PRJEB33173, sample SAMEA4830300) | metagenome | study: EMG produced TPA metagenomics assembly of the PRJEB25223 data set...
GGCGTGCCACTGAATTTGGCCGATATCTCTGCGCAGCTGGACTGGATCAAACAGACCATGGCGAAAAACGGTGACGAGCCAAACCTGGGCAATGGCGCGGTTAATGGCATGGACAAAATTTTGCAGGAGAAGGGGCTGCAGAAGCCGGGAGCGGAAAAAGATAAAGAAAACGGGCAGCAAACTCAGGAGCAGGCAGCAAATCCAGAGCAGCCCCAGCCACAGCAACCACAACCGCAGCCAGAGAGCCAGGAACCAAAGCCTGCGCAAACAAAACCTGGAAAGCAGCAGCCAGCGAAACCTGCACGGCCTAACCAGGGCAGCCCGCTGCTGTCGTCGTCCAGCCTGTAAATTTCTGTCCGGGAATTTCCTGTTTGGACAACACTGAAGTGAACCGCAGAAGAATCGCCTGATGCGGTTCCACACGGGGGCATGCGGGATTTACCAGGTTTGTTAAGTTACTCTCATTTGGTTTTTAATTAGAAATAAGTATTCTCCGAATGAACTATAGTAATGCGCATGAACATAAATAAGATTGCGCTATCCTTAGCTGCTGCCGTAACAATGGCAGCAAGCATTATTGCCACTCCATCTGCACAAGCAGTCCAAGGCGCCACCCCAGTGTCTGACGACGATGCACTGGCGAAAAACGTCGTCATCGTCGGCGGATGTACCGGAACTGCCATCAGCCCGCACTGGGTTTTGGCAGCAAAACACTGCTTCGGCAACGGCACCACGGCACACATGTTGCACACCGGTGTTGAAAAGACCGGAGTGGATGGCACTGAAGAGGCCTACCACGCACCAACCGGCGATATTGCCCTGGTGCGTATGTCCACGCACTCCGCATTCACATTCGACAGCTACCCAGAGTTGGCTACTGAAGCGCCAAAGCCAGGGCAGGTAGGAACCTTCTACGGCTGGGATAGCACCGCGCACAAGCGGCTGCCGCACTCCCAGGCAGAAGTGAAAAACTTATATCAAAACGGCAGCTATAACAACGGCAAAATGTACACCGTTCACCACAAAGACGGAGCGTATGCACAGCCTGGTGATTCCGGCGGACCATTGTTCATTGACGGTAAGCTATCCGGTGTAGCCTCCGCGATTTCTGGCAACGGAACGCCGATGAACTTGGCCGATATCTCAGCTGAGATCAACTGGATCAAGCAGACTATGGCGCGCAATGGAGATGAACCAAATCTGGGCAATGGAGCAGTCAACGGGATGGATAAACTGTTGCGGTTGAAAGGTTTCTTGCCACGGGCGTGAGCAAACTTGCACAGCGCGAGGCCACCTTTCGCAGTAAAATTGGGATATTCAGACACGAAAACCCAAGCGAAAGGTGTCATTTTGACCAACGCGAATAACCGCAGCACGCTGTTTGACCCCACCACCACGGACTTGCTTGCCGACGTCTACCGCGCCGGAAACGACGCCCCAGCCAGCTTGTTCATTGGTGGGCAGTGGCGCCAGGCGCAAGAAGGCGGCACTCGCACCATTAACTGCCCCGCTGATGGCACCACGGTGGGCATGGTCTCGGAAGCCACGGATGACGACACCATCGCGGCTATCAAGGTAGCCCGTGAAACTTTTGACTCCGGCGTGTGGTCGTCGGTGCCAGCCCGGGACCGTGGCCGTCTGGTCATCGGCATTGCAGATAAAATCCGGGAAAATAAAGAACTTTTTGCCGCCGCAGAATCCGCCGACACCGGTAAGCGCTTCGAAGATTCTCTGGTGGATATGGACGATATCGCCGCAGCCTTCGAACACTTCGGCACCTTGATCGGCCACCAGGCCGGCCGCGTGATCGACCCGGGCATGGATAATGTGCGCTCGCGCATTGATCACGAACCAGTCGGCGTCGTCGGCATGGTTACCCCATGGAACTATCCGCTGCTGCAGGTCGCCTACAAGGTCGCACCAGCCATCGCTGCTGGCAACACCTTCGTACTCAAGCAGGCAGAACTGACTCCACACACCGCGATGCTGCTGATGGCCGTCACCAAGGAACTTGGCCTGCCCGACGGTGTGGCCAACCTGATCACCGGTGCAGGCGCAAACTGCGGTAACCCATTGTCTACCCACCCGGATGTGGACATGGTCTCGTTCACCGGTGGCTTGCAAACCGGCAAACTCATCGCCCGCAACGCGGCAGAAACCGTCAAGCGCGTGGCCCTGGAGCTGGGCGGCAAGAACCCGAACATCATCTTCGCGGATGCAGACTTCGACGTTGCCGTCGACAATGCGTTGAACGGCGCGTTCTTCCACTCCGGCCAGGTTTGCTCGGCGGGCTCGCGCATCTTGGTGGAAGAATCGCTGCACGATAAATTCGTCGAAGAATTTGCCAAGCGCGCCAACAACATCAAGTTGGGCGGCCCAACCGACGACAAGGCCGAAACCGGCCCGCTGATTTCCGCCGAGCACCGCGAAAAAGTCGCCGGTTATGTAGAAGAAGCCCGCGAGCACGGCGCGAAGATCCTCTCTGGCGGGCGCGTTGCCACCAGCGAGGACAGCAACGGCCAGCACGGCACCGGGCAGTCGGATCTGGGTGCAGGTTTTTATTACTTGCCGACGGTCATCGACGGCGTCGACCGCAATGCCGACATGGATTTCGTCTACGACGAAGCCTTCGGCCCGGTCGTGACCATCGAGACTTTCCGCGATGAAGACGAAGCCCTGGAGATCGCCAACGACACCATCTACGGCCTGACAGGCGCAGTATTTACCACCGATGCCGGCAAAGCCGAGCGCATCGTGCGCGGGCTGCGTCACTGCACCATCTGGATCAACGACTACCACCCATACTTGCCGCAGGCAGAGTGGGGCGGTTACAAGCAATCCGGTAATGGCCGTGAGCTAGGTGAGGTCGGCTTGGCGGAATACCAGGAGCACAAGCACGTTTACCATAACCTGACGCCTACCGTGCACGGCCAGTTTGGCCAGCAGTAATTAGTGAGCCGGTTGCTTATTCGGTAACTGGCTGACCGCCGTGTACAACTCGTCGTGGGGTTTGGCCGCTTTGTAGGCGGCCACCCAGACGTAGATAAACGACGCATACAGCACGATTCCGGTGACGATCTTGCTGCCGATGAGCAGCACGAGGTCGTCGCCAAGAATATTCCAGCCGAAGTGGCAGGCGAACGCCACGGCAAACCAACCCAGCGCGTGCGTGAGCCGCCACCCCAGGCTCCGGTCAGCGGCAAACAATGCCCAACCGATGCCCCAACCTGCCAGACCGGTGAACGCGATATGTAAAAACGGGCCGAGGAACACTCGCGCAGCCCAAATCTGCAGCACACCCATGATGTCTGAGGACGGGTGGATCGGCGACATGACGATGCCGTAAAGCAGATTTTCAAAAGATTCAAAACCTAAGCCAACCAGCATGCCGATGACAAAACCATGCCACGGGCGGTTGAGCTGCTTAAACGCCAATAAAATAAAAACTACGCCGGTGGCTTTCGCGATTTCTTCTGGGTACGCCCCGCCCCAGGACGCGGCTGTTGTCGTGGCGCCGGTATGTGCGGCGAGATCAATAATCGACGGCGCGCTCACCGACACCAGCGCGTAGCTGGTGCCCGCACCCCACAGCACCGCCAACAACGCGGGTGCCCAGCCCTGGTATGGCCACAGGCGGGTCTTGCGAACCACTGCGATGAGAATACCCAAATACAACACAGTGAACACTGTGCTGATTACCGCTGGCACGGGGAGGGCGAGAGCATGTGTCAGCACTGGCAGAGCCATGAATGGCAAGCCCAGCAGGATGAACAAAAACAGCGAATAGCGGAATAGTTTACTCATGATTATGCGACCCGCCTGACGGTGTGTGCTTGTGCGTTGCTGTGTGTTTGCGTGTTGTTGTGCGTTTGCATGCTCGGATGCGGTGCTGCGTTATGCACGGGTTGTGGTTCTGGGGCTCGCAGCGGATTGTCCGCCGCATCGCTGCCCGTTCCGGTATAGCTTTGTAGCAGCTCACGGACGATTTCTGGCAATTCTTCGCCGGAAATTTCCCGCCAGGAGCCGGTGACAATATCTAAGTTTTCGTTGATGCGCCCACGGAACACGATGACCTGGGAAGCGCCGAATTGGCTCGTCGACATGGCGATACCGTGGCCGTTGGGCTCGATAAGCAAACGCTGTTCGCCTGCGCGCAGAATATCGCCTTCGGGCAGGTCGGTGCCCGCCACAAAACGAAACATGCGGCGCAGCGTCAGGTCCGGATCACCGGCGTGCGGGGTGGTCAGTGATTCAATATGTAGACCAGGGCAGTTCCAGCCCTGCCCGGTCAGCGCCATGGCATCAACGGGGCATTCCCGGTCCGCTAGGCGTATCTCTGCACCGGCCACAGGGTCTTTGACCACCAGGGGTGCGGTGGCCTGCTGCGCCGACGGGGTGATCTTGTTGAGCACCACCGGAGCGAGCATGGCGGCGAACACCACCAGGACAAGCACCACCCACAGCAACGTGGTGCGTTGCGGCTGGCTACGGTACAAGCGCAGTTGGGTGGGGCTCAGATTGGGCGGAGAAACTGGAGCGGGCATGCTAGCCAGCCTAGTAAACTAGGCAAACATGAATGACCTATATAGCTATGTCAACGGCCCGTGGTTGGAAAACCATGTGATCCCGGACGATCGCGCCGTGGATGGCACCTTTCACAAATTGCGTGATCAGGCCGAAGAAGATGTTCGCGAGATCGTGAATGAGGACAACGGCCGCGCCGGTAACCTGTTTGCTTCTTTCATGGATACCGAAGGCGTCAATGCTGCTGGGTTGGAACCGCTTGCCGACGACTTCGCCAAGCTTTCTGTCGCTGATATTGGTGAGTTCGCGGAAAACCTGGGTGCACTGGAACGCGTCGGCGTCGGCAGCCCGCTGACGTTCTGGGTAGAAAAAGATTCTGGCAGTGAAGATTCGGTGGCCTACCTGGTGCAATCCGGGCTTGGTCTCCCGGATGAGGCCTACTATCGCAGCGAAACCCACGCGGATACGCTGGCTGCCTACCGCGAGCACGTCGCAAAGATGCTGGGCTTTGTAGATCCCGCGAAGCTGTTCGGGTTGGATGCCGACGTGGCCGCAGAGCGCATCGTGGCCCTGGAAACCGAAATCGCCTCTGGGCATTGGGATGTGGTTGCTAGCCGCGATGCCCTGAAAACCTACAACCCGACGGATTTCGACGAGCTGCCAGAGTTGCTCCAGCGCTTGCTACGTGGTGGCAACTTGCCGGAGCACCGCCTGGTGAACATGATGCCGAGTTATGTGGAACATCTGGTTGGGCTGCTTACCGACGACCGGTTAGCGGACTGGCAGCTGTGGGCCACCTGGCACATTCTGCTCTCCCGCGCGGGCATTCTGCCGGAAGAAGTGACCGAGGCGAATTTCAATTTCTACGGCCGCCAGCTCACTGGTTCCACCGAGCAGCGCGATCGCTGGAAGCGCGGCGTCGGAATCGTGGAATCTCTGGTGGGGCAGGAGATCGGCAAACTCTTCGTCGACAAGCACTTCCCGGCATCGTCTAAGGAAGACATGCTGGAGCTGGTGGATTATCTGATTCGCGCCTACCGCCAGCGCATCTCTGAGCTGGAGTGGATGACGCAAGCTACTCGTGAACGTGCGTTGGAGAAGCTGGAACAGTTTAAGGCGAAAATCGGGTACCCGGATACCTGGCGGGACTATTCCGGCTTGGAGTTCTCCCCGAAAGGTGCCGATCTGGTGGCAAACGTGCGCGCCGGGGCTGCGTTCAGCCATGACTATGAGCTGGGCAAGGTTGGCAAACCGGCGCGTCGTGACGAGTGGGTAGCGAACCCACAGACCGTGAACGCGTTTTATAACCCAGTGGTCAACGACATCACGTTCCCGGCCGCGATTTTGCGCGCGCCGTTTTATAACCCAGAAGCCGATGCCGCGGAGAACTTCGGTGCGATTGGTTCCGTCATCGGACACGAGATTGGTCACGGTTTTGATGACCAAGGCTCGAACTACGACGGCCAGGGCAATCTGAACCAGTGGTGGTCGGATGAAGACCGCGCGGCTTTCGATGAGCTGACTGAGAAACTGGTGCAGCAATTCGATGGTTTGGTGCCGTCAGTGCTGCAGGACGCGGGAAGCGGTATAGACGGTTCTGCCGGTTCTGTCGACAGCTCTGATAATGCTGAAAACGCTGATGGTGCAGAGAATTCTGCCAACACTGAGAAGTCGGGCGTGAATGGTGAGTTCACCTTGGGTGAAAACATCGGCGACCTGGGCGGATTGGGTATCGCCGTGGTGGCGTACCGGTTGTATCTGCAGGATCGCGACATGAGCTACGACGACACTGCCGTGGAAGCCTTTGCTGTTGAAGGCGCGCAGCCTGAGCTTTATGAGCGGAAGTTCAACGGCCTACAGCGGCTGTTCCTGGCCTGGGGGCGGGTCTGGCGCACTGCGATTCGCCCAGAAATGGCGAAGCAGTACTTGGCCATTGACCCGCACTCGCCAGCGGAGTTCCGCTGCAACCAAATTGCCGCAAACATCGACGAATTCTACGAGGCCTTCGAAGAAGTCGGCCCGGATTCGCCGATGTATCTGCCGCCGGAACAGCGTGTGAGCATTTGGTAGCTACTGCGTGCGCAGCTCGTAGCTAGCAGCGCGCAGCTGCGTGTGTTAGTTCGTGCGCAGCTGCCTGCGTTATTTCACCGTGAGGCTGGCGAGGACATACTCTTCGCCATTGTCGCGGTGCACGCCCAGCAAGCCATAGGTGTCTTTTTCATCTTGCTCGCTGGGCATTAATTCTGTGCGGAAGTGCAGCTCAAAGTTTTTCACTTCACCGTCGACGTTGAGGGTGCCTTCCGCGAAATCAACGGTGCCCTTGTCTAGGTGTACTGCGCTGATGTGGGCATCGGGGGATTTTCCGGTGCCACGAATGGCGAAAATCGGGATGATGCCGTTGGAAAACGCCGCACCCCGCTGCCCAGTCATCATGGCGCGTACCCACTGTTCCACGGCGACGGAATCGCATAGTCCGTAGGCTACGGAACGCTGCCCCAGTACAGAATGTTGCATGGACACGATCGGGTTATCTGCCGCGCGTGGGTCCAGGTTGTCTGCGGCGCGGTAGCTGAGTGATAGTTGGCGGAGCTGCTCGGAATCGTCGGTGCCCACATAGACCTCGATGCCGACTTCCCCGGCTGGGTCCACCAGGCGGTAAAAGCCCTGCAAGTCGGTGATATTGCCGTATTGTGCGGCGATTTCTTCTTTGCCTGGCTGTAACTTCGCATCAAAAATTTCTGCGACTGCGGTCATCAGGGACTCCTTTCACATGGATCACTGTTGGGCCCCATAGTACCGAGCCAGGCCTGCCTGACAGCTAGATTAGATGGCAGGAGTAGAAGTCTGGACCCGGCGCCTAGATTAGATGTCTGGACTATCCAGCTGGACTAGCCACGTAAACTACAATTCATGACGGAAAATAGTGCGATCAATAAAAACGTCAGCAAGCAGCGCCCAGAAGGCTTAAGTGCGGAAGAAGCACGCATGTACGACGATTTTCAGATCGGCGGCCACGAGCGCGAGATGCCGGAAAGCGAACGCTTGGAGCAGCTGGCGTCGTTTATTGATGCCCACTACGATAAACCCGCTGGTTGGGAGGCAGAGGCCGACGCAGCCCAGTCGGGAACTGACCACCCCGGTAGCCAGCTTGCCGACGCGCGCGCAGAAATCGAAAATTACCTGGCCCGCCTGCCGGACCGCATCACCCACGCTGCGATGATCATGCTGGGAAGCGCGGTGGATCATTCGTTGCCAGTTACGTCTTATGCCCAAGGAATCGAGACTCGGGACGATGAGTTTGGCCGGTGGTACCTGCCAGAAACCCCCCGTGGTGTGGCCGTCGCGGTGGTTGGCGGCTGGTGGTATGCCGGTGCTGCCCGCGAAATGTCGTGGGAACCGGAGATCGCCGCATTGGCCGGTTATTCGCAGCGGGCAATTTTCAGTGTGCATTTTCCCTTGCTGCCGGAGGCTTCTGCTGCAGAAGCTAGTGCATTTGTACGCCGTGCGGTGGAGGCAGTGCGTGCTTCAGCGGAAACCACTGCAGAAAGCAACGAGCTGCTCGCGTGGGGCAAGTGGGCTGGGGCCGATTTGCTGCTGGAGCACGCTGATCTGGTCGACGCCCTGGTGCTCACTTTCCCAAGTGCAGATTCTTCTGCGGTTGCGGGCGTCGGCAAGCGGGTGGTGCGGCAGCAACTTACCGCACACCGCCACGTTGCCACGCCTACCACGGCGCGTGCGGCAGTTCGGGAAATTGCGGAGTTGTGGGGAATTCGCTGATGCCGACTGAGCCAAATGAGTCAATTGAGCCGACTGAGCCGATCGAGCCAAGTGTTCCGCGGACGCAGACCGATCTCAGCGTGATCATGTCGGTTTATCACAAGGATCAGCCCGATGCCCTGCGCGCGTGCCTGGATTCTTTACTGCACCAGACGCGCCCGGCGGAAGAAATTCTCGTTACCGTCGATGGCCCCGTTGGGCAGGAGTTGGACGCGGTGTTGGCGGAATATGCCGATCGCATCACGCTGTTTCGTTTGCCAGCAAACTGTGGGGCTGCCATCGCGCGCCAACGCAGCTTAGATGAGGTCACAACCACCTACACCGCAGTGATGGACGCCGACGATGTGTGCTTGCCGCACCGCTTCGAGTACCAACTGGCCGCGCTTGCCGACGACAACCTGGACCTAGTGGGTGCGGCCATGTATGAATTCGACGGGGATGGTGACGGTGAGCCGGAAGAACTTATCGTGGCGCGTCGTCCGGGAACGCCCACCGAGGAAATTGCCAAGAAAGTAAAAACGGTGACGCCGTTCAACCATCCGACGATCATCATGCGCACCGAACTCGCACGCGCAGCTGGTGGCTATCGTCCGGTGGCGTTGTTGGAAGACTACGACTTTCTTGCACGCATGCTGGCACACGGGGCAAAGGCCGCAAACTTAGTGGAACCTTTATTGTACTTTCGGGTGAACGATGCGATGTTTCAACGCCGCTTGCATAAAAAGGCGTTTGTTTCCGAATGGCGGCTGCAGCGTAACTTGGTCAGCTATGGTCTGATCTCGTGGCCCCGGGCCGTGTTTAATTTTTTCGCGCGTAATACTTTCCGGGTACTTCCGCCGCCGCTGCTGCGATTTGCGTATCGGGTGTTGTTCCGGTCAGAAGCCGGGACAGGAAACAGCTAAAGGAGCAAATTCGTGCGTTGGATGACTGTGGCGATGGTGTTTGCTGCCGCCAGCGGATATGTGGTCATGGTGTTGGCCGCTGCCGTGCTGGGCACTGATGGGGCCGACCGTTGGTTGGTGTTTTGGTCGTCGTTTTTTGCGGTCGCGGCTGTGGCCAACGGCATGCTGCAAGAAACCACTCGGGCGGTGGGGGAGGCGCAAAACCAGGAAGGGCAAAAAACACAAGAAGCGCAGGAATCGCAGGAAAGGCAGAAAGCGCAAGACGCACAACCAGTAGCCGCACCTGCTGCTACTACGGCTGCGCGCGCGAATAAACCAGCAAATCCACTGCACACAGGCGGGATCATTGGTATTGGCTTGGGCGCATTAGCGGCGTTGACGGCACTGTGGTGGGCGCCGTCGGTAGCGCCAGAAAAATCGTGGTGGGCGGGCATCCTCATGGCCGTCGGTATCGCGAGTATCTTCGTGCAACAAACCGTCGCGGGCTTGTTATCAGGCACAAACCGGTGGAACCGCTACGCCGCCTTATTGGGCATGGATGCTGCGCTCCGCTTGGTGATCGCCGGGTTATTATCCCTGGATTATTTGACCGTGCAGATGATCCCGCCAGCGGGCTACCAAATTGGCTTCATGATTGCGACGGTTTGCGGCGCGATCTCGTGGATCGTCGTCATCGCCGCCTCCCGCGACCGGCGGAGCATCGTGCACGCCGAGGTCGATGTCACCGGTGGGCAGTTTTGGCGCAATAGCTTGGCTGCCATGGCCGCTACCGTCGCCACCGCGCTGATGGTCACTGGATTTCCGGCCCTCGTGGATCTCAGCCTGTCGATCTCGCCGACGACCACCGCGGTGCCTATCGCTGCGTTGCTGTATTGTGTGATGCTTACCCGCGCCCCACTTTTGGTACCGCTGACAGCATTCCAATCCGCCGTCGTCATGTTCTTTTTGCGCCGCCGCGAACAACCACTCGGGGCTTTGCGTGCCCCGGTGGCAGGTCTGGTTGGGCTCGGTATTGTCGGGGCAGGTTTAGCCTGGGCAATTGGGCCGTGGTTGTTTGGCCTCTTTTTGGATGATGATTTCATTTTGCCTGGCTCAGTGCTCGCGGTATTGACAGCGGCATCGGTGGGAACTGCGCTGTTGATGCTGACCGGTTCGGCGGTGCTCGCGCACCAGCGGCACCGCTCGTATACCCTCGGCTGGTGGGCAGCAGCGATTGCTTATATATTGCTGCTATTGGTGCCGTTGGATCTCGTGACCCGTTCCGCGTTGGCCCTTGCGGTTGGTCCCTTGGCTGGGGTGGCCTGGCATGTCGCCACACTCGCCCGGCTCCGCCCAAAATATGCGTCTGATTAGGATATAGTAACGTTTGATGAAATATTCCGATGTCTGGCTGGTGATCCCGTGCTTCAATGAAGCGACGGTGATCCGTGACGTGATCGCAAACGCGCGAAAGACCTTTCCAAATATCGTCGCGGTCGATGATGGCTCGAAGGACGGCTCACCAGAACAAATCCTGGCTGGCGGCGCGCACCTGGTGCAACACCCAGTGAACTTGGGGCAGGGGGCGGCGATCCAAACCGGCGTGGAATACGCGCGCGCACAACCCGGTGCACGCATTTTTGTCACCTTCGACGCCGACGGGCAACACCAGGTCCACGACGTGGAGAATATGATTGCTCGGTTGCGCCAAGATGACCTAGACATCGTCGTCGGTACGCGTTTTGGAGCTTACGAACGCGAATCTTCCCAGGTTCCGCTGCTGAAACGCATCGTGTTGCGCATCGTGGTCGCACTGTCGCCGAAGCTAAAACGCCTGGGCTTAAGCGACGCCCACAATGGCTTGCGCGTGATGGGGCATCGTTTCGGCAATGCGCTGCAACTACGCATGAACGGAATGAGCCACGCCAGCGAATTCGTGGACATCATGGGCAGCGGCGATTGGGCCGTGGGCGAAGAACCCGTCGACGTGTTGTACACCGAATATTCCATGTCGAAGGGCCAGTCACTGTTCAACGGTGTCAATATTCTTGCCGACGGGCTACTGGGAAAGAGGCTGGATTAAATGTTGTTGATTCAAATTCTGCTGGTCATCGCGGTTGCAGCGTTGACTCTGTATTTCCTGAGCAATCGCCGCAAGGCACGCGCGAAAGCCGGCGTGAAAATCGGCTTCGTGACATTTCTGGTCCTTGCTATTTTCGCGGTGCTGTTCCCCGACGCGACGACGTGGGTGGCGCAACTGGTAGGCGTGCAGCGGGGAACCGATTTGATGCTTTATGCGCTGATCGTAGCCTTCGTGTTTGTCACGGTCAGCTCGTATCTGCGCTTCCGCGAACAAGAACTACGCTTTGCTCGGCTGGCGCGTGCGGTGGCATTGAGTAATGCCCAGGCTCCGGATGATCTGAATGATGCGGACGATCTTAAGGGCGCGGATAATGCGGCGGATGCGGAACCAACCGGTGCCAGAGAAAACTGGGCCTAATAATGATTAGGCCCAGCGGTGACCGGGCTTAGTCGCGACCAGTCCTAGCTGCCACCGGTTCTAGCTGCGACTGGGCCTAGCTGCGAAAGTATTCCACGGTTTTCGCTACACCTTCTGCGATATCTACCTGCGGGCGCCAACCTAATAGCTGCTCAGCTTTGGCTGGGTTCAGGCAGCTGCGCGGCACATCGCCCAACCGCGCCGGGGCAAATTCTGGGGTATCCGGGGCCCCAGCGGCCGCGGCAACCAAGGTGTGCAGCTGCCGGTCTGAAGTTTCCACACCCGTACCGATATTGAAGCGCTCCCCACCACCTGCGGTGCCAGAAGCCGCCAGGTAGGCCGCGACCACGTCGTCGACGAAAATATAATCCCGGGTATTGCTACCGGTGCCGAAGACCTTCGTGGGCTCACCGGACAACAACCGCTGCGCGAAGATCGCCACTACGCCGGCTTCCCCGTGCGGGTCTTGCCGCGGGCCGTAGACATTCGCCGGTGCAATATGCGAACACTCCAGGCCATAGAGGTGCCGGTAGGTATTCAAATAAATCTCGCCAGCTGCCTTGCTGGCCGCATACGGCGAGTGCGGATCAATTGCTGTGGATTCATCAACTGGGTAGTCGTCTGGAACCCCATAAATAGAACCACCGGATGGCGTACCAACAATTTTGCGGACCCCCGTTTTCCGTGCGGCTTCGGCCAGACGAATCGTGCCAATAATATTGGCTTGCGCATCATGCAATGGATCCGTCACGGAGTGGCGCACGTCGATCTGCGCCGCCAGGTGGAAAATTACCTCTGGCTCATGTTCTGCACAGATGCTTTCGAGATCGCCGGTGATGATGTCGGCTTCCACGAAACTGAAACCGTCATGCTCGCGCGCCAGTTCTAAGTTGGCACGGTTACCCCGACTGAGGTTGTCTAGGGCGACAACCTCGTCGCCCCGTGCCAAAAGTTGATCGACCAATGTAGAACCGATGAATCCGGCGCCGCCGGTAACCAAAGCCTTCATGCCCCTAAGGTTACGCCTTCCGCCCTATGGTGTTTGCGGCGGGTACGGGCTATTCTCCAGGATCTTTTCCAATTCTGCGGCACTAAACATTTCGTCGACGGCGTAGATGGTGACTTCCCGGTGGCGGTACACTTCGGTGAGTCCAGACGCGGTATCTCGCAAGTTCAGCAAGATGTCATTGGGCGGTTGCTTTTCTGGACCCCAAAAATTCGGTGGACTGATGAACACATAGTTTATGTTCATGCGTTTGAGGATGGCGTCGACTTCTTCGCCGTCGGTAGTTCCTGAACCGGCCTGGTCCAGGGTGTGGAAAAGCGCGGTCAGCTCCGGTTCTACGGCACCGGTATAGAAATAATGCCGCGAGGTGCTAGGAAGCCGGTTATAGGCATACATCCAGCCGCTTCCTTCATCCGGGTTCACAAAAACGTGGCCGTCATAGGCTTTTGGCTGTTCAGCCAACCAATCATAGGCGCGCAGGTCGCGCTCGCTCACCAGGCGGCCAGAGCGCGAATCTTGGGATAGTGCCCGGGCCGGTTCTTGCAACGTGATCAGGGAAGTACCCGCCACGATGGCGATCACCACCCCTGTGACCCCAGCGGTGATTGGCAGTCGACGAATGCGGTCTTTGTTTATCGCTGCGGCGACTGTGTGGATGATCCACCCCAGCAGTAGAGCAGCTGTGGCCGCCACCAGAATGGATACCCACACGTTGATGCGCCGGGCATCCGAATAAAACGGGCTCACAATCTCTTGTAGAAAATCGCCCACCGGGGTTTCAAAATACTTCATGGCGTGCGCAGACAAGGCCACACCCAAAGCCCACAGCAAAATAGGCCAGACGGTTTTGCGCGCCAGCAAAACCAGCGCACCAATGCCACCGATGATCAGCAAATGCCAGGTAGGGCCAAATTCATTCGTGTGCCTCGTGAGCAATCCAGCAGCCAAGCGCCAGCTTTCAGCTCGGTCAATCCCCTGGACCTCGAAGGTGCGGGCGAAATCACCGAAATCTTCTGCATCCTCATTGCCAAACAGAAACACAGCAGCCGGAATGGCAGTAGCCACTGCACCGAGGCCTACCGCGGCCAAAGTTAAGAAATCACCCAAGCGTGAGCGCGTCGGTGCGAACAGCGCGTGGAAAAGCCAGTAGAACACCACCAGGAACACCGCCACCAACAAACCCTGGGGCTGGCTGCTCAGCGCACCAAACAACGCGAAGATGGCAAATGGGATGGCTCGGCGATCGCGCAGGCAATGGATCGTCAACATCGCCGCCATGACCCCCAGCATCATTGAGGTAGCAGCGGGAATGGCTGCTACACGAATCTCGACCCATGGCAGTGCCGGGAAAAACGCGGTGCCGGCCCCAGCGATACCGGCCACCGCGCGCCCGCCCAGCAGGCCAGCCAATGCAGCCACTGCCCAAGGAGTCACCAAAGCCAGCATGATCCCGGAGCCGAGGTTGTACTCGGCCATCGTGGTGAGATCCACCCAGCGCGCAGGAATGGAAACGACGGAATGCCACGCGGTGGGGTAATACATCGGGGCGCCAGTGAATTGGTGATGCAATGCGCCCATCTCGCCCGGAGCCGCAATACCTTCTTCACTGATAAACGCCAGCACATTCGCGTGCCAGTGCGCATCCCAGCCTTGGAAGACATTGTTGATGCCATGTGGCATATCCGCCAAGTAATTCCAGTACATTCCTCCGATGCTCAGCGCACCCGCGCCCACGCCGGCAACCGGAAGCCAATCTTTTGCTTCCCAACGGCGACGCGTCGACGCTACCGGTACGGGCACCAGACGCCCCCACAATTCCGCCAGCACAACGGCAACCAGCAAGGTGATCGCGGCCGTCGGCAAGCGCCAGCCAGCCCCAAACACGTTGCTTATTTGTACACCAGCAGCGACGATGCCAAACGTAATCGCCGGTGCCGCCAGCAGAGCAACTGGCACTGACAGGCGAGCCCGCCAGCCAACCAGCAACCCGGGCAAGATCACCACGGCGATGAGACTGGCGACGAAAACCGCTGCGTCCATTGCTTAACTCCGTTCTTTACGGATTTTCATATCCGAGCTGTGCCACAGACCGCTGCGGGTGTGCTCGCTGTAGTCGATCGTAGCTTCATCCGGCGCATTGCCTGCAGAATCGCGTCGCAGCTCGTATTTGTGTACCGCACCCCAGTCGCGGTTCCAGTCGCCATCCAAATATCCGGGGATTTCATAGGACCAGTTCACGGCTTCTGCCGTGGCCATCGCGCCACCGCCGTAGTAGTCCTGGAAACCACCCAGCTGGGATTGCGCATCAGAATCCGGCAACACGCGGAATTCTGGGATCTCTGTGACGCCTGCGTAGTGGTCAAACGGGCGCTGGCACGGGAACTGGAAGGCCGTCGACCAGTCCAGCAACGCCGGGGTATCGCCGTCGAAACGTTGGCTCACCGGCTCTAGCTCCGGGTTACGGGGTGGGGTCACGGCGATCCAGTCTTCCGGGTCCAGCGAATAATCCTCGGCCACCAAGCGCACGACGTCGGCGTCTTCGGGGATTTCCTCCAGTGGGAAGCGCAGGTTGCGCCAGTCCGGGCGCTGGCCGACGTCCATCATCTCCACCTTCTTGGTGTTTTTGACCTTGCCATCCGCACCGCGGGTGCCGTATTCCAGCAATAGCTCTTCGCCTTCTTGCTCGATGCCGTTGATGTCGTGGTGGGCGATGCGACCAGCGGCAGAGACCACCAGCAGTGGGGCCGACTCTCGGCGTTCCGGCAGTTCATACCAGCCCGTGCTCAGCTCTGCGGCTGCCTGTGGCTCGGATTTATCCACCCACGAACCCAACACCGGCACCCGGTTATAGTCCAGGTTGAATGGCAGGCGGATGGTGGATTCGTTCACGCCAGCATCGGCACGGTTACCATCCTCGGTTTCCTCAGTCGATTCCGAACCCTGGCCCGCGCTGGTTGGCGAATCGGCATCACCGATCACACCGACAGCAGCTGAATCGCCACCATCCGGCTCGATCTCAGAAGGCACACCGTTCGGGGTGAAACCGCGCGAGTCACCAGCCTCGAGCGATTCGCCGAGTTCCCCATTAACCGGGCGCAAGAACGAATCATTGGTATTGGTCTCCAGCAAGGCGTCGTCGGCAAGCGCGCAATGCTCCCCCGTCAACGCTTGCAGATTTCCCTTGCCGATGGAATATGACGGGTATTGATCCACAAAAGCTTTGCCGAACGATGCCATCGACAGCGCAACCGCTAGCGCAGAAACCACCGCGATTGGTGCTGCCATTACGCCAGCCCAACGCGTATTGCGTTCTGGTTTCGGCGAGCGGAAAGAATAAACGACGCCGACCAGCAACACGATCAGAGCCAACAGCAGCACAACGTTGGTGGCTTCGACACCGCGCAACTGGATCGTGCGATCCCACCAAGGGATACCAAACGACGACACATACCACCAGGCATTCCACCCGGCCAGAGTGAACGCCAGCAGGAACAACACGCCTGCGATCGACAGCACACGAGCGCGCCGGGAGCGCACAGCTACCTGCGAAAGCACCACTGCACCCAGTGCGGCGATTGCAGCAGCAATACCGGCGTAGATACCGAAGTGGTGGGTCCACTTCGTTGGGGTGAACATGAGGAAGAACAGTGAGACGAACACGATCAACACCAGGCGCAACGCCGGGCCATTCGCCATCTTCCGGTCCCGCACAAACGCGTACAGAATCAGGGCGATGCAGGCGAACATCACCACAGGGCCGAAGCGGCGGGTAAACGAACCATCCACGGTTTGTTCAAACAAGGTCTGGTAGCGGACGAACTCGAAGAACCACTCCAACGACGGGCCGACCTCGCCGCGCACGCGGGTAGATTCCATGACCGTCGCGATGGTTTGGTTGTTGAAGATCATCACCATGATCATGGTCCCGGCAGCCAAAAACGGTGCGATCATCGCCGCGGCCGTCAGCTTGCTGCCTTCTAACAACTGCAGGCGGTAGCGCAAAATGCGGATCAGGTACGGCAGCGCGATCAGGAACGAACCGACCGCAAACAGTCCCGTCGGTCCCGCGGCCAAAGTGACCGTTGCGATGAAGGTACCAATCGCCGCAGGCAACAGACGCTGAGCCACAATCGCCCGCTCAAAAGATACCCAGGTGAGCACCACGCCCAGGGCGACGAATGGCTCCGGGCGGATACCGTTGTTGAAAGGCAACCAGAAGGCCAAAAACACCAGCGCGGCGGTCCAATGTGCCACGCGTCGGTCGTTCACCATTTCGCCCAGGCGCGGCAGAATCTCGCGGGAAAGTACCCACCAGATCGCCAGACCACACAGCAGCGCGGGTAGGCGCATCCACAGCGAGTTCGTGGATACCGAAGCAAAAAGCGCCAGCAGATCGTAGTACGGGGTACCAAACGGTGATTCCGGCACGCCATACCAGCGGTAATAATTCGCCATATAATCGGCGTGTTCAGTCACCCGTGCCATCGTCAGGATATAGCCGTCGTCCGAGGTATTAGCACCAAAAACGTGCCAGAAAGCCAGCACCGCCACCACTAGGCCATCCAGCGGGCGCAACTTAAACCAATGTGGCGGCAGCACCCGCAGATCCTTTCGGCCATCCAGCAGATCCATCCGCGCCAAAGCGATCAGCGAAAGCACCATGAAGAACACACCCAGCCCCATCGCCAGCGATTTCGCGAGCGTCGGGGTGGAGGTAAACCGCGAGTTGATCTCCACGTCTACATCCAGGCCTGCTGCGGTCAGCGTGGCCACATTTTCCGGGGTGTCCTCGATCTCGGTATAAATGCCGGTGACCTGCGGGCGCAGATCATCTTCCGTCTCCGCGGAATGCTTGCCGACGGCTACCTCAGCACCGTCTGCAGTAACCGAAATATTGATCAGTGCGTCGTCGGCAAGCGCAGCGACCTGCGATTCCTGCAGGCTTAGCAGCACCTCGTCGAGCGCAAAAACGTCCAAGCCACCATCGGTAGAACGCACGAACAACCCGCGGTTGGAGGCCTCAGTGGAATCCTCCGGGACCGTGCCTAACACCAGGGTTTGTTCGTCGCGCAGCTGATCCAACGCAGAAACTGGAATCGTGGCATGGAAAGATTCCGGGGCCACGGAAATCAGTGGTGCGTTGACGGAATTCAGTGAGTCATTTTGCGGCCAAGCAAACGAGGATTGCGTTTGGGTGACCGGCAGCAGCGGAGTGGCAATAAACAGCAAAAAGCCCACGACGCCGGTGATGATCGCCGTGAGTTGGAGCTTTTTTGCATGTGCGGCTGCGGTGGGGTTCGAGGCGCTGTGGGCACTGGCTGCTCGCTGTGCTGATTCCTCGGTTCCGACTGACTGGGGGTTGAGAGGTTGAGGTGACACAACGTGTCAGTTTAGCCCAGCCGCAGCCGAAAATTGGTCTTGACTGGGCCCTTGTTCTGGCCCATGTGACAGCGCACTATTGGGTGTGCTTACTTGGTGCGATTAATCACCACATAAGGCCCGATCTGTTCGACATCCCACAAACGTTGGTCTGCGAAAACCTCGGCGTTGAAAAATACCCCTTGGTAGGCCACATTCGGGTTATTCGGGTACAGATCCACCGCGATGTGCGTCTTGTATTCCTCGTCGTTTTTATCGCCGCGGAAGACGAAAACATCCGGGCCCTTCCACTGCTCATCCTCCAGAGCGGCGGCGAAATCCTGGGGGTCGGAAAGCTCTTCGAATGACGCTTCCGCCCAATGCTTGATGGTGTCGTTGCGCTCTGTGAATTGCCCCATCGGGTTGGCATAGTGCGAGGTGAAACCATTGAACCCATAGAACGGGTAATAAGACAGCAGCAGATTTTCGTCGGTTAACACAACCGTTTGCTGTGGGGAGTGGCCTGCAGCACCGAGCGTCGCGACGATCTTCTGGAAGTATTTCGCCGAACCAGGGGCGAATTGGTCGGCGCGTTCGCCGTAGCCGTCAGTGTCGGTATAGGCGTGGTCAATTTCATCTTCGTTGGTCACGGAAATCTGCTGCGCGTAGCCAATGCTGATTGCCACCAGTAGCACTGTGAAAGCGCCGGAGAGCTGGCGGGCGGACAACGTGAGCTTCCGGGATTCGAAAAAGCGCACCACCGCGGTGCGGTCAGCATCGGCGAAGGCGAAAAAGCCTGCGGTGGACAAGATCAGCGCGATCGGTAGTTCGATGCGGAAGCCCAGTAGGGTAGAGCCCAACAGCGTCATCAACATTGAGGCCAGCACCCAGCCGTAGAGCACGATGGTGGCGATTAACAACGGACGACGCTTGCTGCGCAGCACCAAGTAGAGCAAGCCGAGCAAGCTGAAAAAGCCGAGCGCGGAGAACTCGAAAAATGGCAGCGGAACCTGCGTTCCTTCGGACGGCAAGAAGTGCTGAGCGACTGACGACGGCTTGTAGTCCGCCGTAGCCACCAAGTACAGGTATGGGCCCCATGAGATGGCAGCGATAGCCATAGAACCCAGCCCCATGACCGCCAGGCGGATAAACGGGCCGAGGTTGCGTTGGCCCGGTTGGCTGGTCCAGAAATAGTGGATGGTTAGCACAATGGTGATCAGCGCAGTCACGCCGACGAACAGCGTGTACATTGTGGCGGAAACTCCCAGGTAGACCGCCACACCAGCGACAGCCAACCAGGAGCCACGCACCGCGCGGGCAGCCATCACTACCGCCGGAGCTATACCCATGCCGACGATGGCAGCATAAGGTTCATCTGCCGCCATAGAAAGCGTCACCGCGGTGTTGGCCAGTGCGAGGCTCGTGGCCAAAGGCAACGATCCGGTTAAGGCTTGCCACACGGGAACGAGCAGCGCGGCAGCCGTCGCCAAGGACACTAGCGCCCACGGTTGGTAAACCTCCCAACCGGGCATATCCAGCAGGTTCGCCAAACGTCCGCCACCCCAGAACCAGCCCAGCGGGTAGTAAGTGGGCATATCCAGGTAATTCATGTCCTGGTGGCCAAGGTTGGTGGCGGTTCGGGTGAGGAACTGTGTGCGGAACAGCTGGTCTACTTGCAGGCCGTCAAGCCACAGGCGAGTGGCAGAAAGCGGAATGCCCAGCGTAGCGATGGTCAGCCCGGCAGGCGAGAGGTAGCTGACTAGGTAAGTCAGCGCGGTACGCCATTGGGGCTGTGCGCGGTTGTCAGTTTTGCGCCATTGCCACAACAACACGGTCACCAGCACGAGCAAGCCGACCGTGAATGCGGTGGCCAGCGCGCGGGTGACCATGGAGGTATTAAAAGCCGGTAGATTCGTTCGATCCAGGATGATCCAGGCGACGAGTGCGGCGACAAAACTGCCCAGCCCCGTGCAGGCTAGGGCCGTGAAAATCTGGGGCCGGGTGAGTTGGTCTGGTTTGTTCATTCAGGGTTTCTTGTCGGGCAGGCAGGAAGCTTAGAACGGCAGGCGACGGAAAATCGCCTGTGGGATGAACTGGAACGCCAGCGAGACGTAGCGGAACAGCGGGTGGACGAAGATATTATCCTTGCCGTCCTTGATCGCCTCGACGGTGGCCTTGGCGACATCGTCGACATTGACGGTCAGGGGAGCTTCACCAGCTTCCGCGGACATCTTGGTGCGCACCTGTCCTGGGCGCACGACCAGCACGTTCACGCCGGAATCGCGCAGGGCTTCACCCAAGTTGACGAAGAAGCCGTCGACCCCGGCCTTGGAAGCGCCGTAGACGAAGTTGGAACGACGCACACGCATACCAGCCACCGACGACAGCGCGACGATGGTGCCGTGGCCCTGCTGGCGCATCTTCTGCCCCAGTGCCACACCGATCGAGATTGCGCCGGTGTAGTTCACCTGGGCCGAAGCCACCGCGGCTTCGTGCGACTGCCACAGTTCTTCCTGATCACCCAACGTGCCGAAGGCAACCACCGCGACATCCACATCGCCAGCAGCGAATGCTTCCTCCAGCACGGCCGGGTGGGAAGCGTAATCGGTGGCGTCGAAATCAATGACGTTGACCTCGCTGGCACCAGCATTTTCCAGGTTACGTGTGGAATCTGCCACGCGTGGCGAATCCTTGCGCGCAGCCAGAGTGACCTTGGCTGGGCCGGCCGCCAGCAATTCGCGGGCGATGCCGACGCCAATTTCACTGGTTCCGCCGAGCAACAAGATGTGCTGGGCTTGACCTACAGCATTCAACATAAAAATAGGGTCCTTTAAAACGTTTTGGGGATTAGTGCAGATTGTGGGCTTAGCGCAGCTTGTGGGCTTAGTGCAGTTCCAGACGACGCGACATATCCGAAGCGAACACGCCGGTCGGGTCAATCTCATTGCGGGTATTCAACCACGATTGCATCTGTGGGTACATCTGGTGGAATTTCTCTGCCGAGGTACGCGATTCCTTCGCCAAGTACAACCGGCCGCCGAAATCCAGCACGCGCTTGTCCAACTCGTCCAAGAAGTGCCCCAGGCCCGGTTTGATGGGGAAGTCCACACAAATATTCCAGCCCGGCATCGGGAAGGACAACGGAGCGCGGTTACCTTCGCCGAAGAGCTTGAAGACGTTCAGGGCACTGTAGTGGCCCGAGGCCTGGATGGAGCGCACGATGGACTTCAACTCGCTGGTGGCTTCGCGTGGCACGACGAATTGATATTGCAGGAAGCCGCGTGAACCGTAACCACGGTTCCATTCACCAATCAGATCTAGCGGCTGATAGAACTGCGTCAGGTTCTGCACCTGGCCGCGGTATTCACCGGATTTCAGCCACCAAGCCTGGCCGACGGCTTTCATCGTCAGTTTATTCATAGTGAAGTTCGGGAAAATATCCGGCACGGTCACAAGCTGCGGTGCGCTGAACTTCAACGGGTCCTTCGCCAGCTTCGGGGAGAGCTCTTTCAGCTGATCTAACGTCGCCAAGCTGCCGCGCGAAATCGCGGCACGGCCCAGTTTCGGTTCCGGGCTGATGGCGTCGAACCAGGCCGAGGAATAGGTGTAATTGGTCTCGGAGCCGTCGGCATGAAACTCGATGGTTTCATCGAAATTGCTGGTCAAATCGCCATCTGCAATGAAAAACGCGGTTTCGGTTTTGGTCATGCGGATCGTGGCCTGCACTATGATGCCGGTCAACCCCATGCCGCCGACCGTCGCCCAGAATAGCTCGCCGTCTGGATCATCCTCCGAGCCTTCCGGCTTCAGCGTCAGGATCTCGCCACTGGCTACCAGCAGATCCATGGATACGACGTGGTCACCAAAAGAACCAGCCGAGTGGTGATTTTTGCCGTGAATATCCGGCCCGATCGCACCACCGATGGTCACCTGGCGCGTACCAGGAAGCACGGGAACCCACAGGCCATACGGCAGGGCGGCCTTCATTAACTGATCCAGGGTCACGCCACCATCGACGACCACCAGGGCGGTGTCTGGGTCGATGGAATGGATCTTGTTGAAGCGCTGCATATCGATGACCAAACCACCCGCGTTTTGGGCCGGGTCGCCGTAGGAACGGCCCATGCCGCGGGCGATGACGCCACGCTTGAGGTGGTCCGGCTTGTCGGCGTTGTCGTCGGCAACCTGCTTGATGGCCGCGACGATGGTGTCGAGGTCTTCCGTGCTCAGAACTTGCGCGCGGGTCGGAGCCGTGCGGCCCCAGCCGTGCAGGGTGGCTTCGCTGGTGTGTAATTCCATAATTACTACTATAAGTCCATCAAATGGCGGATGGGGGCAGGCAACTCGTCCTGTGAGGTGATCGTGTCTCCGTCGTATTCGCGCAGTAGACGGTAGACCTCGCGCCGGGAGGTGCTATCCAGCATGGGAAGCTCCTCGGCGAACAGCCTCGTCATGAACTCATTGAGCGGCAGGTTGGTTTCCTGCGATGCAATATAAGAGCCGTTCAGGCGGTCATTTTCGGCGTCGTAGGAGTCTTTTTTCCGTTTTCCGAACATGCTTTAA
>ERZ1023210.101-NODE-101-length-21536-cov-5.480378_pt1 | contig 21536 bp, 12 predicted proteins | sample MGYA00380446_ERZ1023210 | MGnify/ENA primary metagenome ERZ1023210 (study PRJEB33173, sample SAMEA4830300) | metagenome | study: EMG produced TPA metagenomics assembly of the PRJEB25223 data set...
GCCTATATTGCGTTGTTGGATACCACCCAGCCGTCTGAGCCGATTCCGGACACCTTGGATGAGACCAAGGCCCGCTGGGAGCGCTACGCTGCATTCGCGGAGCGCACTTACGGCTTGGACTTCCCAGTACCGTACGAGCTGCTAGAAACCGCCGGCGAGGAAGCCTTGATGCAGATGCTGGAGCAGTTCCTGGCTAGCTCTGATGCTTCTGAGCATGGGCTATCCGCGGGGGTTTTGGAACACCAGCGCGCCAGCTTCGTGGACAACATGATCCTGGGCAAGCTTGATTTTGCGCGCTGGGCGGATGTGGACCTGCCGGTGTTGTTGTTCCGCGCGGAACGTATGCATGATGGTGCAATTGAATTGGAGCCACGCTACGCCGATATTGATCCGGATGGCGGCTGGGGTGCTATCGTCGATGAGTTAGAGATCGTTCAGCTGCCGGGTGATCACCTGGCGGTGCCGGATGAGCCAGCAATTGGCATCGTCGCAGAGCACATGGACCGTTGGATGAAGAGCAAGATCCCCGCTGCACGGGAGGAGCACTAGGTGACTAATACCGCCGAGAAACTCGCTGACCTGCGTCGTCGTTTAGAAACGGCGCGGGGTGCTGGGGCGGAGCGGGCGCGGGCAAAGCGTGATGAGGCCGGGCGCACCACTCCCCGGCAGCGCATTAATGCTTTGCTTGACGACGGCTCCTTCATGGAGGTCGGCGCCCTGGGTAAGACCCCGGGCGATGACGATGCGGTGTACTCGGATGGTGTGGTCACTGGGTATGGGCGCATCGGCGGCCGCCCGGTGTGTATCTATGCGCACGATAAGACTGTCTATGGCGGTTCCGTTGGTGTGACGTTTGGCCAGAAAGTCACGCAGGTGATGGATATGGCTGCCCGCATCGGCTGTCCGGTGATTGGTATTCAGGATTCTGGTGGCGCGCGTATTCAGGATGCGGTGACGTCGCTGGCGATGTATTCCGAGATCGCGCGTCGGCAGATGCCGCTGTCGGGGTATGCGCCACAGATTTCCATCATGTTGGGTAAATCCGCTGGTGGTGCGGTGTATGCCCCGGTGACCACGGACTTTGTTATCGCGGTGGATGGTGAGGCCGAAATGTATGTCACCGGCCCGGCTGTGATCAAAGAGGTCACCGGCGAGGAAGTCAGCTCCGCGGAACTCGGTGGTGCGCGCCAGCAGGAGCGTAACGGTAACGTGCAGGCCGTTGTTGACAGCGAAGAAGATGCCTTTGAGCTGGTGCGTGATCTTTTGGATCACCTGCCGTTGACGTGTCATGATCCTGCGCCGTCGTTTTTGGCGCCTAGTGACGAGGAAGTCGCGTACACCCCAGAGCTCGACGAATTCATGCCGGATGACACGAATGCCGGTTACGACATTATTGATGTGCTGAAGTTGTTGGGTGACGACGATCAGCTGATTGAGTTGCAGGCAAATTTCGCGCCGAATATGGTCACCGCTTTTGGGCGTATTGATGGTCAGGCGGTGGGTTTTGTAGCGAATAACCCGATGCACTTTGCTGGTTGTATCGACGCCGATGCTGCTGATAAGGGCGCGCGGTTTATCCGCATTTGCGATGCCTATAATATTCCGCTGATCTTCGTTGCCGATACCCCTGGGTATTTGCCGGGTGTGGAGCAAGAAAAGGCCGGGTTGATTCACCGGGGCGCTGGTTTTGCTTTCGCTTTGGTGGAGGCCACGGTGCCGAAGATTTCGTTGGTGGTGCGTAAAGCCTATGGCGGTGCGTACGCTGTGATGGGGTCGAAGAACTTGTCTGGTGATATCAACTTTGCATGGCCGACCGCGCAGATCGCGGTGATGGGTGCGGCCGCGGCCGTCGTCATGATCCAGGGTAAGCAGTTGGAGCAAACCCCGCCGGAACAGCGCGGGTACATGAAGAAAGTGTTTATGGACTTTTACGACGAGAATATGACCTCGCCGTATGTGGCTGCTGAGCGCGGTTATATTGATGCCATGATCCAGCCTTCGGAGACCCGGTTGAAGCTGCGGCAAGCGCTACGCCAGTTGGCGACTAAGCATGTGGAAGATCTGCCGAAAAAGCACCCGATCGCGCCTATGTAGGTGGAGTTCAGCGGCTACCAAAGGGGGCACCTATTTTCTCCACACTGTTGGCGGACCTTTTGATTCAGTTTAGAGTGCAGCGAGTTTTTGGGCCCTTTGGTAGGACACACCAAGAATTTCTCCCATATCACGGACAGTCATTCCGTCCTTTTTCATCGCGAGAGCCACATCGCGGGCACTTTGCTGCGCCTCAGCTGCAAGCTTTTCAGCCTGTTCGCGTTGCATTTCAGCACGAGCCTTTAACTCGGAAATATTCGCAGGAAGAATGACTTCAACGGCAACGTTAATCTCGTCAGAACTGATTCCTGCTTGATATGCCATAGCTTCCCGCATTTCTTCTGCTGCGTGAGCTAATCGTTTAGTCTGCGAGACAACTCCTAGTTCAACACACTCCAAGACCCATACTCCGCTGCCCCCGCGCTCAGCGGTAACTGTGTACGTTTTTCCCATTATCTCCACCAACCTTTTCCCAATTCCTGTGCAAATTGATCGAAAAACTTCTTAACGGTGAGGTTCGTTCCATGAATGTGGTCTGCTTTCAGGCGACTATTCAAGTCAACCAATGGTAGACATTTCTACCCTTGTTGCGGTGCATTCTATAGAATGTATCGTTCTGCAGAATGCACCGTATGTGAGGCGGGCGCACAACCAGAAGCGTTCCTGATGATCCAGCCTTCGGAGACCCGGCTGAAGCTGCGGCAAGCGCTACGCCAGTTGGCGACTAAGCACGTGGAAGACTTGCCGAAAAAGCACCCGATCGCTCCTATGTAGGTGGAGTTCAGTGGGAACTGCAGTCTGCTATTCGTCTTCGAAGCCGAAATTTGGTCCGAAGTTGAGTGTTTTCCAGTTTTCGCTGATTGCCCGTATCTCGTGGCTTTCAAACCCGTCGGGTTTATTTGCCTGAATATCTACGGTGATAGAGATATCTGCTCCGGCACGGTCCAGCAGGCTCAGAATTTCACGGCTAATGTCCAGGTACTGGCCGGAGTATTCATCAGAGTTGATTGTGACTGCGCCAAAATACCGAGTCTTTTTTGCAACAGCTGCAGGCTCAGGATGTGTGGCTGATGGGGCCGGAGTTTCTGCGCTGACAGAGTGAGGTGTCTCAGGCTTGCCTGAAGCATCAGTACTAGGGGCGTTGGGTTTTTCTTCTTTTTCTTTCTCTGCTTGCTGTTGTGCAATATCATCGCGCACTACCAGTGTGTGGTCGGTGACTGCGAGACTGGCATCAACAGGTGGGATGAGCAGATCGATATATCGGTTGTCAGCCTTTCCTGATGCGATAGCGAATCGCTCGTATGGATTAAGAGGGGTGTGGACAGCTTCTTCGATTGCACGGTCCAAGACTGCTCGGTTAGTTAAACGCGGCATGTATGGATAACGAGTGAAATAGCTCCACAGCTCTCCGATTGACAGCTCCCCCCTCTCATCGAAGATCGGGCGTAATGATCCTGTGAGGAGCATACCCAGTTGCGTGGCACCGAATTTGTCGATGAGCTGTTCCTCGCGGTTGAGTTGCTCACTTGCGCGTTGCGCCAAGTTTGCGTTGCCGGAACTGCTTGACCGTGTCACTTCTAACTCGAAATCTTGTTTGGGATCGAATTGCTCTGGAGTGAGTATCCAGCAGAAGGCATCGCGAAGTCGAGTGTGGACAATTTCGTTGTAGCGCTCAACATTTTGCGTAGTTTGCGTGGTTTGTTGAGCAGAAAGATTTAGTTCTGCAGCACGATCAGCGACGGATTTCCAGCCCATATACATCGCTGCAGCTTCTTCAAGTGCTTTGAGCTCTTGTTTGTCAGCAACAAGGAAGACCAAACTGTTTCTGTGGATTCGGGGGCTGCTGCCTTTATGAGTCAGTGCTTCTGACACCCACGCCTGTGTCTTAGTATCTTTTCCGTCGTTTTTACTGCGCGAGTATTCCGGATGTGTGATTACCAAGCTGGCTTGTTCGTTATCGCGAATTTCGCCAGTGGATTCAGGACAAATGTAGACGCGATCGAATAAACCAGTATCCCGCTCGGAAGCGCGAAGGCGCACGATGATTTCGTTCCAGATCGTCGGTAGATCTTCGCGCAGTTGGTCAGCGCGATCTTGTGCGGTTTTGCTGACTGATGGCTGAGTATCAAACCAATAGCTTCCACTGTCCTCATAGAAGTACATCGACCGCTGGCCAAGCTGTTCTAGCGCGTTGCCGTACTTGTTGAAGACATCTCCGGGGATGGCGGTGCCCAACCACAGATCTTTTTTGTCTAAGCCTTTTTGGTTGCTGCGTTGCCGGGGTGCTGCACCCACAAAAATCGTGCGGGCGAGACGTCGGGTGATATGCCGTTGTCCGAGGTCGGGGCGGTTTTGGTCGATCGTTGCTGCAGTCGAGCTGTCGCCGTCGATATCGGTATCAATGATGGGTTTCCAGGAATCTTCGAGGTACTGCGTCAGGTCGGTATTCACCGTCGTCGCGTCCAAAGGCACATTGCCTGGCATGATCATTGGAGAAGAATCTCCTGCTTTCCAGAGCTCGTGCACAATCGACGACACCAGCTTAAGAACTCCGCGAGTGCGTTGGAAGCGTTCGAGTGCAGACCAGTCTTCGTAGAGTCGGTCGAGCAGTTCTGGGTGCAATGGGTATGAAGCACGCAACCGGGATTCATAGCGGTCACCCGCAGAAAGTACGTGTTGTGGGAATACTGTGCCATTGTCTTTGTACATCAGCCAGTACTTGCGTGCGGTACTGGCAATGGACTCCAGCTGTTGTGCATCCGGTTCTTTAAACAATCGCCGACGCACGATTTCGAATGATTCGTTTTTTGATGACGGACGCCATTGATCAGCGACCCGGCGAACCACATTCTGTAGGCGATCCAAAGCTGCCTGTCCGTTTTTGCCACCGATTTCGAGTTCATTACCGGCACGCTCTGCATCAGCAGTATCTGATGCCGGGATGGAAATTACTAGCATCGCGCCGGGAATCGTGCCGATTGTTTCAGTCAGTGTCTGGGCAAAAGAGAATTGAGTATCGAAGGTGCCAGCCGGTAACTGGCGTTCGGTTAGCAACTGGCGCGCGTAGGCGACCCACTCGTCAATCAAGATAATGGCGGGTGAGTGCTCTGCAATGATTTCCCGAAGAGTATTGCCAGGGTTCGTGCCAGCAATATCGTCGGCAGCGATCTTGGAATAGGCTTCTTTACCGCCAAGTTGCCAGGCAATTTCGCCCCACATTGTGTGAATTTTTGTGCCGTCATCTTTGGTGGATGCTGATCCAGGTTTGAGATATGTGCCGACGATAACGACACGGTTGACGCCGAGATTTTCTAACTCATTGATTCCGGCATTGTGAACTACTTCTGTTACGTGCTGTGGGAAGCGACTAGCTGGCGTGCCGCTGAGGATATGATAAAGAGCCAGCATCGAGTGAGTTTTTCCGCCACCGAAATTGGTTTGCAGGTTGACCACAGCGCTGGCATTAGCATCGCCATTGACCCTGCGAAGCGTGCGAGACAAAAGATCACTGAGACCTTCGGTGAGGTAAGTTCGTTCGAAGAATTCGGTTGGGTCGGTGTATTCGTTGCCTGCTATATTATTCGCACTGGGATTTGCGACGGTGTAGAGGTCTGCCGCGAATTCTGATGCAGTGAAATCACCACGGGCTACATCATCATGTGGTTGGAGCACTTCTCGCCATGGTTTGGTATCTCCGCTACCAGTGACGTTTACCTGGCGGCTTTTTGCCCGTTTACGGGTTCTATCTTCGAAAACCGTGCGTTCGAGATCCACCCGCATTTTTTGGATGTCATCAGCTGAGTCGGTCGCATCAACGACGCGGAGTAGACGTTCCATGGTGTCCAGGGCACGGATGGTGTCCGCAGAGCTGAGGGGTTCATTGTGAGCCCATAGATTGCGGGTCTCCCGTAGCTCGGATGCATAGCTTTGCTGTGATCTTGTAAGAACATCATTGAAATCCCGTCCGCGCTCAGTAATCATTTTCAGTTGGGTACTAGGATCGTTTTTTGCTAGTGGACGTGGCTCGGTCCCATGTTTTTGTGCATAGTACCGGGCTTGTTGCTCGTTCCAGTCGGGCCCAAGTGCGCTTGTCATGGCCTCATCGACGACGTCAAAAAGCCCTTCGGCAAGTAGGTCGAATGCCCGGGTAAGCTTCTCTCTGTTATTAATAGCCATTTGGTTTCCTCAGAAGTTAATTGTGGTGTTTGGCGAACGGTTCTTAGAAATCGAGGGTGTCTTGTTGCCCAGCCCTGTCTTGCACATGAGCTTGCGCAGGATCATAAGCTCGTGCTTGGTGCATCAGATCGGGCCAGGCGCTTACTAATGCGTTAAATAAACCTGCATCTTTGGTGTCCTTTTTCTTTTCGGCTTCGTGGAAGAGCAAAAATGCGAGTTCTTTAATGGCTTCTGGGCTTACCCTCTCAGAAATCACTGGTAACCGCTTTGCTACTTCTTCGGCGCCACCGCTATATAGAACTGCGGCGAGACGCACAGTGGATTCCCATACACTGATATGCTCGTCGGTATTCGGATCCCAGTCCTCGTCGAGCGTTTGTGGTGAGAGAAGCCGAGCTTTTCCGCCTTTTGCTTCGAAAATCCCGCCACGCTCTAGTGACCCAAGGGTGGTGTTTGCAGCACGTGCCAGCTGGTCAGCGACCCCAGATTGGGCAGACGTCCAGCCGTATTGGCGATACCACTTCACGGAGAAGCGCGTGTCAGGATCGAAATCGGATTCTTGCTCTCCAAGCACTGCATCCAACGTGGTGTTGATCAGGGAGAGCGCTTCGCGCACGGTCATATCAGTGCCATCAGCATTTCGTACGCTGGAGTATCGTGAAAAAATTGAGATGCCGGGGCCAATAGAAGCTTGAGCAAGGTCTACGGGCGCCACGTTTCCAGACATGAGGGCACGAAGAGCTGCTGGCAGTTCAGATTTGAGCATACGAATAAAATCACGCCGGGTGATTGCATGCGCGGTTTCTGGTCGTGGGCGACAGGCTAGGACGATGGATGATGCCAGTGCGTTGGTGCCACTGGCAATCAGCCGGTTTTTCGTCTCAGTGTGCAGTGGCCACGTTGCGGTGATCTCCCAGCCGCTCGCTATGAGTCCATCGAGTAGAGTGTGCCAACCAGTTGATGCTGTGCCGTCATCTCGTGTGTCCTGCTGCTTATAGGCATAATAAACCGTCAGTGGCGGCGCTCCGGCAGCGGCCGTTTTCCGGATTCGTGCAAAGACAGAGTTGAATCCCTTGATAAAGAACTGCTCGGCACCCTGCTTGCCGTTATGACGATACGGGTTAGCGACTAGTTCCTCTTCTTTAGGAGTGAGCATGGTAGCAACGGTTTGGGGGTGGATATCCCTCAGTGAACGGCGTAGCCACACGTAAAAATAATCTGAAAGATCGGAGTATCCGATGTTGTCGTAATACGGTGGATCAGTGGAGATTACGAAATTCCCGTATTCTCGAGTAGCCGCATCTGCTTGAACTGCTTTACCCGAAGTACTTGTTGGCGCATGTTGTATGGATTTGGCGATGTACCCAAGCTGGCTCGAAAAGCTACCCGATGAATCTGACAAAGGATTAGCTTCTGCAAAATCCCACACCATGGGTAGTGCCTGACGGCCGAAAGCATTTCTAATGGCAGAGCGGGATGAATCCCACGATGCTAGAGATGAATTCCGGTCAGTGGTGCGGCTGACCGCGAATCCAAGGAGCGTAGCGACCGCATCCGCGTAGGCTTCAGCTCCAGACCCGTCATTTTCAAGGCGAGCTCCGTCTGTGAATCCCGCAGCACGCGCGTCGAACAGAACTTTGTCGCGGACTTCAGAAACAAGATCACTGAGCGTCGTCAGCGCAGTGAGCTGGCGATTGGTGAATAAGTCTGAAAACTTGGTTAAACCATATGAGGGAGTCCAAAAGTTTCTGGGATCGTATGCGAGGGATTCGTTTGGGATATTTTTCGGCGTCGGTGTTTCGGCTCGAGAGATATGTTCATGAGTTGGAGAAAGATAAATTCGCCCGCGATCGCCCTCGGCGACAATGGCGAGCAAGTGTGATCCCATTCTGCCAGTGCGGCCTTCTGATTTTAGATAATCTGTTGTCATTGGAGTGCCGTCTGCCAGTGAGGTCGCTTGGCGCTTATTCCTTGTCCCGTCTTTCTCCCCTTTGGGGCCGTATGCATTATGGCGGACGGTGTAGTGAACTTCGCCGTTGACTACTTTCGCCTCAATCCACGCTTCCTTGCCTTTTTTCTTGCTCAGCCACCACGAACGGACCAGTGGAACTTCAATAGGATTGGCAGGGTTCGGGTTGGTTACAGTGCGTGCCCAAATCCATGCAATGACTGTGCGCTCGCCACCGTCATCATCCTTAATAGTCGGATACAAATGTCCAATACGTTCGCGAGCCTTCTCCAGCATCCACTGGCCATACAGTTCTACGTCTTTTGCAAGACCTGCGGCCCGTTCCCAGCCTTGGGAACGTAATTTTTCGAAGCTGCCGTCGCTTGAGCCATCGTCTGGTTGGAATACGGGAGCCTGTCCTGCGAATTTCGGAGGGATCTCAATCAGTGCTTTATTAATGAGCACTGCGACGGGGTTGAGATCGCTAGCGTGGGCTTCTAAGCCAAGGCGTTGCGCCTCTAGAGGGATGGAGCCACCACCGGCGAATGGGTCGAGAACCGCAGGTAGCTCGCCATTGTTTGAATTGCGGATTTCCTGCTGGGCCTGTTTCAATAGGTCTTCGTCGTTGGAATTTTCCCAAATAACAAGGCGCTCCATTAATGCATGTAAACGTCGGCGTTCGATTTCTTGCTCTTCAACAGTGGGAAATTTATCTGGATGTGAAGAAGGGTCGTCGACAAGTTGTGCGAACAATACCGCACGTGATGTAGCCAGTGGGCGCCGAGCCCAGTACAGGTGCAGCGTCGAAGGGTGTCCGTGCCGAATAGACTTCTCGCGGGAAGCCTGCTCATTAATCGCATCCAGAGGCAGCGAGACTTCGATGAGCTTCTTTTTTGGGGCAGCAGACGTCACGGTGGATCCTCCAAATGGCTGTATTTCTTTCAGAATTCAGGGTACCTAGGCGTAATTCTCTAAGGGCACATAGCCTCTATTCCAGTACTGATCCCACATCTCGTTCTGGGATTCTGTGGAATCAGATGGATCCAGGTGGGAAAATGCATTGTTGATATAAACGATACGGTCGCGATCTGGTCCATCAGGAGATACCTCAACCAGAGCCAAAATATGATCTGCAGGGTGGGTACGTGCAAACAGAATCTCATTTCGTGTAATAGTGAAACTCCGAGAACCAGTGATACGTCCTTTTACCTCAAGGTATCGCAATTTTCCAGCTGGATTGCGGGATTGGATGTCGTAGCCAGGGTTATTAAATGCCATCTCTTCTGGCGTGTTTCCTCGGCGCCATTCAGTATCTAGAACGAGGTCAACTGCACGGCGCTCAACTTCCTTTGTATTCTTGGCGTAACGCGTGCGTGATTCTCCATCCGAACTCTCTGCGGAACTTTGCGCCAAAAATGCTGATGGGATCACGAGTGCCTTTGCCCGAACCCGAGGTGGGGTTATCGCTAATCGTTCAAAGCCTGCAAGCTCTGAAACTCGCTTCTGCATACGCTGGTTTAAATCTTTCGCTTTCGCACGGGCGTCTGCTGACTTGATACGACCGTATTTTCCATCTCGCTCTTTTAGCTCTAATTCTGCGGAAGTCTGATTCCAATGGACGATTTCTTGCTTCAGACGTTTCTTAATTTCAGCAGCAGCCTTCTCTGCTGTGTACTTACGGATAGCTGACAATCGTGACTTCTTGTCTTTCAGCTGGTGCGAAAGGGTGTGGGCCTGGACATCCTTTGAGTAATTTCCCTGGGGCAGTGCTGCAGATGGGACTTGCTTAATTAGTTCGAGCTCAGAAGCTCGGGGCGCATCGAGTTCTAAGAAAACAGGGGTATCGGAGGACTCAAAACGAAGATGTCTGTTTGCTTTGTAACCAGTGGGCAAAGAAAACTGACAGTCGGCATCTCGCTCAGAAACCAAGACGTAATCAAAATAATGCGCGACAGTATCTTTATGGGTATCCTGCGTGGTAATTTTTTGCTCGACCACGTGTAAAATTGCAGGATAATCCAATTGGTCGTCGCGGTTGTCAATCAGTATCGTTCCCTGGGAAAGATCACCGTGATACTTCTCTATGATCAGTTCACCGGTTGCCTCTAATAATGGATGCCCAGGGGCAATGAGCTCGGCAGCAGGGAGAATCCGTCCTTCGGATATCGGGCGGAGGTGCTGCTGGTCGAATGTGATGCGTTCGTAGCGTCGCGAAATCGGCTGTCTATGGTGGGATTGTCTAGCCTGGGTGATTACAATTGAAGGCACTCTCGTGATTTCCCAACGTCCGGTTTCTCGTTTCCGGATTTGGCCACCAAGCTCTGAAAAAGCTTGTATGAAAAAAGCCTCAATATAGCCCGGCTGCAAGCGGCGTGCTTGTGCTTTTTCCATTTCAACGCGGGCTTCTTCGAGGGTGGCTGTAGCACTCATACTTGGGTCAAGCGCGTTAGTGGACATGAGTTCTTCGATGCCATTACGGACAGAATCGTCGATAACTTGATCCAGTTTGGCTTTGACCTCTGGCTGGTCACCGTATCGGATTGCGTCGAGTAGCAGTTCACGCAATGGTTTGTCGGCAAATGCAGCACCATCACCTAAAACATTGAATAGCTTGCCGCTATACGCTTCTCCCATCTGCTGGATTTTTGCTAGTAGGCGCTCAAATACATCGCCTTCCCGAGTGCCAGTCGCGATCATATTCCACAGATGGCAAACTTCTTGTTGGCCGATACGGTGTATGCGGCCGAAACGTTGTTCAATGCGGTTGGGGTTCCATGGCAGGTCGTAATTCACCATCAAATGTGCACGTTGCAGGTTGAGTCCTTCGCCAGCAGCATCAGTAGCAAGCAAGACAATGCACGATGGGTCATGCGTGAAGTTCTCCCGAATTTGCTTGCGTTCGTGCCGCGAGATTCCACCGTGGATGGTGAGGACTGCATTGTTAGAACGGAAAAGCTCCGTGATCTTGTTGTGGAGGTAATCTAATGTGTCTTTATGTTCGGTGAAGACGATGATCTTACGGATCTCACCATCCGTTTTGCGCAGAATTTCGTCATTAAGGATTCCTTTCAGGTGCACCCATTTTTGATCATCTCCCGCGCGATGCACACGATCCGCGAGATGAATTAGCTGTTCAATATGACTGATTTCAGCTTGTAGCTCAGGAACAGTGCGTGCTGCAGTCGCTGAATCAACAACTGTGTCTACTTCAGCTTCTAGTTCGGTGAGTTCTTCGGCAGTTACGTCCGGATCATCCCAAAGTGACAGGCGATGTGAGTGATTTATCTTGGCCCATTGAGGAATTTGGGTACCCGCAATTTGGTTCATTTCGCTTAAACTCTCTTGGAGCCGGGCATGTCTGCGTTGCAGAGAACTCAAAATAGCATTTGGGCTCGAGGCAAGCCGACGCTGCAGCACAGTCAGTGCAAATCCAACCGTGTTTCCTCTTTTTTGTTCTTTCATTCGTGCCGCACGATTCATTTCTTTTCGCACGTAATGGGTGACTTCGTCGTAAAGCTTGTGCTCTAAAGGGCTAAGACTGTAACTAACGGTGTATGCGTGACGCTCGGGGAAGAGTGGTTTCCCGTCGAAAGTAAGCAACTCTTCTTTGACCATGCGTCGCATCAGTCCGCTCGTGCTCGCAACCGAGTTGTTACGAGCCGGGCCTTCGAATTGGTCCCGATCCAATAAGGACATAAACGCCTGAAAGTTATCATTGTTCCCAGAATGCGGTGTTGCCGTCATCAAAAGGAAATTATGCGCGGTATTGGACAAAATACGGCCAAGACGGAAGCGCTTGGTCTCATCCGTTTGCCCCGACCAGATGTTATACGTTGCAGACATCCGATGGGCTTCGTCGACGATCGCGATATCCCAGTACGTGGATTTGAGTTGCTCAGTTAGCTCTTCGTTGCGCGCTAACTGATCCATGCGTGCAATTAAGTATGGATGGTCATCGAAGGGGTTTTTACCGGTTGCAACGTCGGCAAACTGAGGGTTAAAAATGGCGAAGTCGAGGTCGAATTTGTCCTTTAATTCTTCACACCATTGTTCAACCAGGCCCCCTGGAGCAACGATGATTGCACGATCGCAATTAGACCGCAGAATCATTTCTTTAAGGTACAGACCAGCCATGATGGTTTTACCCGCGCCGGGGTCATCAGCGAGCAGAAAGCGCAGAGGGACTTTGGGGAGTAGATCTTGATACACCGCACGTATTTGGTGAGGCAGGGGGTCAACCGTTGAACTATGCACAGCTGTCATAGGGTCATACAGAGCTGCGTTTTGAATACGCAATGCTTCGAGTGATAACAAAAAGCCTCTCGCATCCCCATCAAACTGATTGCTCGGGGAACCCTCGGGCATTAACTGCCACTGGCGAACGTCTGTGTCCGTGACAATTTCTTCGTGGAGGCTACCGGTGTCATCGGTATAGATAACTTCTGCGGCATCGCCGAGCAGGCTCATACTTTTCAGCGTGACTAGCTGGCCTGTGAGCACATTGTTGAAACGCTGTCCTGGTTTCAAGTCCGAAATTGTTGAAACTTCGTTGTGCATCTAAGCCTCCTGGCGACAGGGGATAGTAAGTGTGAGTCCGGCGTAACGCACGGTGGTTAATTTAACGTCAGTATAGGGGTTCTAAGGCAGGTATCAATCTGGAAATCGCTAAATAGATATAGTGCGCTTACTTGTCTCTGGCAGTCTTCGTTCAGCTAGTCGTCGGCATGGTCGATTCCCGGCTACGGTAGTGGAATGCAATATATCGTCGCCGCTTATGTGCTGTGGGGTGTGTTTCCCGCGTTCTTCCCACTGTTGGATCCTGCCAGCCCGCTCGAGATTCTGGCGCACCGCATCATCTGGACTGCGGTGTTGATGGTGGGAATTTTGCTGGTAACCGGCCGGTGGCGCGAAATCTATGAGGTGCGCGCGGCTACCTGGTGGCGTTTGGCCGCCGCTGGCGTGGTGATCACCGTGAATTGGGGTACTTATGTCTTGGCGGTGATGAATGATCACGTCGCTGATGCCTCACTGGGCTATTACATGAACCCGCTGGTTTCGGTGGCTCTCGGCGTGTTAATTCTGCGCGAGCACCTACGCCGCTGGCAGATGGTGGCAGTGGCTATCGCGGCCGTAGCCGTGGTGTATCTGACGTTCCTGAGCGGCCAGCCACCAGTGATCGCGCTGGCGTTGGCATTCAGCTTTGGTACCTACGGCCTGCTGAAAAAGAAAGTAGCCGTGTCCGCGTTTTTCTCCGTCGGGGCAGAAACGATGATTATGCTGCCATTCGCGCTGGGCTATGTGGCATATATCAGCGTGAACCCAGAGCAACAATCCACTTTCGCCAGTGAAGGCTGGGGACACACCCTGCTGATGATGTCGTGTGGTCTGGTCACCGCCACCCCGCTGCTGTTTTATGCCCGTGGTGCGCACATGCTGCCGCTGTCGACGATCGGCATGCTGCAGTACCTTACCCCGACGATTCTGATGTTGTGGGCGCTGTTTATCACGCAAGAACCGATGTCGCAGCAGCGCTGGATCGGCTTCATCATCATTTGGGTCGCGGTGGCGGTGTATGTCGCTGACTTGCTGCGGATGCGTCGGCACAGCAGGCGGGAGCAGCGCCGACAAACGGTATCATTTGCGGGAACCCGCCAGCGCGACGGCAGCGCGCCAACCGAACATGAACAGTGCGGACGTCGCACTGGCGACCAACACGAATGACCAGTGCGGCACCGCCCCATTACGCAACGCCCAGATGACCAGCCCGACGATGACGGTGCACAACCACACGATGGCCGCCCCGCGGCCGTTGCGCGCACCGCTAACCATCGTCAGCGCCGTCGCGCGGGAAAGCAATAACCAGCCGAAACCCAGCCCAATAAGGAATGGCCACAGCGTGGACAACCAGCCCACGAAAGACAGTGGCATGTCCGCAGACTGGTGGGCAATACGTGCAAGTAAGGCGAAAACTGCCAGCGCGATGGCATCGAAGATGATCGGACGGGCAGGTGTGTGGCGGGTAGGCGTCGACATGCCATTTATTTTACGTCGCTGGTTTCTTCCGAATCAGTCTGGCGCAGCGCCGCATAGGACATACCCTTGCGTGCGTAGTAGGCGAAGTAGATGACCCAGCCGATTGCGCTGTAGAAAACGAAGGTGATCAGCCGGTAGACCAACACCGTGCCAGTGGCATCGACGGCCGTCATGCCGGTGGCCACCAGCGCGGTGATAATCGCGATCTCCACGGTGCCGACGCCCGCCGGGGTGATTTGCGCGGAACCCGCCAGCTTGGCGGTAATAAACGCAACGCTAATGCCCATGATGGTGGTGTGGTCGTCGGCAGGCCAGAACGACGGCATATTACCGGTCACGGCCCAGGCACAGGCCCACAGAGCAACGGCGTCGAAGGCTCGGTTGAAAAACGCCATCAACGTCACCCAGGAAAATTGTCCCAGGTTTAATGACACTTGGTCGAGCTTGTTAATGTGTTTGACCAGCTTGTCAGTCTTTTTCCACGGCAGGTTTTTAATCCACCGTTCCACGGTCCGGGTATTGCAGGAAGCCCAGTACAGGCCGCCGCACTGACCCAACATCAACGCCAAGGATACTACTAATGACCACAACGCCACATCCGCGCCCCAGAAAAATACGCCGGTAAAACCGATTAATACGACCCAGAGCGTGGAAATCGCAGAAGAGAGCACAAAAAACCAGCCGCACAGCACCACGGAAGCGCCCCAAGCGCGCTGCACTTTATACGTAAGGATAGCGGCGAATGCAGGACCGCCGGGAAGCGTCGTCGACCAGGCATTGGAGGCGAAGACAATGTTGTTGCATTCTTTGAACGAGACAGGCACACCACCGGCGACAAACAATTTGCGCATCACCTCGGCCATCGCCAATAGGGAAAACGCAAAGGTGATAAACACGACGACGATGGGCCAAGGTTGCGCGTGACGAAGGGTGCGGAAACCATCGCTCAAGAAATCTAGCTCGTCACGGAAGAAAATACCCATGACGACGAGTACTGCTAGAGGCAGTATCCACCGCAGCCATTTGCCTACTGTGCTCTTCATCGTTGCGGCCCCGTCTACTTGTCGTTTTCTAGGCGTTTCATGAGCTCCGAGAACGGAATCAGGTCGCTGTCTTGGTCGGTGGTGCGTCCGCTGCGAATGGCTTTGGTATCGGCGACAACCTCGGACTCATGCAGCTCGTGCGGTTCATCCAGCTCGTACTGCGCATGGTCATCGTTTTCCGGGGCAAGGTCGTACTGTTCATAGTCACCGCCCGGGGCAAAATCACCGGCCGGACCAGAAGCATCCGCCATCCGCCCAGCCGGGACCACGGTTTCTTCGTATGCGCCGTGCCCCATGCGTTCATAAATTCGGTGCACGAAGGCTGGTGCCCACCAGTTGTCTTCGCGCAGCAGGTGCATCACAGCTGGTACGAGGAACATACGCACGATAGTGGCGTCGAGGAAGAGCGCGAAGATCATGCCGAAGGCGATGTATTTCATCATCACGATATCGGAGAAGCCGAACGCGCCAGCCACCACAATCATGATCAGCGCGGCTGCCGTAATGATGTGGCCGGTGTGCGCGGTGCCGTAGTTGATGGCGTCGTCGGTTGAAGCGCCACGCTTGCGGGCTTCCACCATGCGCGAGACCAAAAAGACCTCGTAGTCCGTCGACAAGCCATAAATGATGGCGATGATCAGCACCAGGATTGGGCTCATCAGTGGGCCTGGTGAGAAATCCAGCAGTCCGGAACCGGCGCCGAGGACAAACATGCCGGTCAAAATACCCAGGGTGGCGCCTAAGGTCAGCACCGTCATGATGATGGCTTTTGCCGGGATGATCAGCGAGCCGAACACCGCGGCCATCAGCAAGAACGTGGCGACAATAACGTACAGCGCCATCCACGGCAGCTTTTCAAAGAGTGCTTCGAGTGATTCGACTTCCATCGCCGGGGTACCGCCGACGTAAAGTTCCACGCCTTCCGGTGCTGTAATCGCGCGCAGTTGTTCGATAACTTCGGCGTTATCTTCGCGGTCTGCAATACCGGCGCTCAACACAGTGGTGCCGTCTATGGTTTGGCTGGACGGCGCCATGGGGGAGGTCAGCCCTTCGATCTCACGGGCTTGCAAGACGACGTCGACAAGCTGCTGGTTATCGGCCCCCTTGACCACAAGTTTGATGGGCTCGGTGCGGTGTTCCGGGAATTCCTCGTTGAAACGATCCTGTGCCTGGCGGGTTTCGTGGCTCGGTGGCAGGTAGGTTTCGTTGACGCCGCCGAAGCTGACACCCAACAGCGGGATGGTCAGTGCGAGTAGCAGGGCGGTGATGCCGACGGTGAACCAGCGGGCTTTGCTCATGGCCCAGCGTGGCACGCGGTACCAGAAGGTTTCCTCGATTGGGCGGGAGCGTTTGGTCTTGCGCACCGTCCATTTGTCGATGTTGTGGCCGAGCATGCCGAAAATTGCTGGTAGTACCGTCACAGAGAGTAGTGCTGCGAGGCCGACGGCGGAAATCGCGCCATAAGCCACGGATTTTAAAAACGCCTGCGGGAAAATCAGCAGGCTGGAAATGGCCACGGCCACCATGAGTGCGGAAAAGACCACCGTTTGTCCGGCGGTGGCGGTGGTGATTGCGACAGCTGTGCGGGTATCGCGGCCTTTATCTAGTTCCTCACGGAAACGCGAGACCATAAATAGCCCGTAGTCGATGGCCAGGCCTAGGCCCAGCAACGTGACGACGGCCTGCGAAAACACGTTGACCTGGATGAACCCGGCCAATACCGAGAGAATGCCGATGGAGCCCATGATCGATAGCGCGCCGACGATCAGCGGCATAAACGCGGCGATGACGGAACCGAAGACGAACAGCAACAGCAAGCCCACCAGCGGTAATGCTGCGCGTTCGGCAACCGAGATATCGTGCGCCATGCCGTCGTCCAAAGCATCAGCAACGGCGGTGGCTCCGGCAACCTCGATATCTAGGCCCTGGGCGGTGTCGGCACCAGTGAGATCATCCTGGATGGTGCGGAAATCACGCAAGGTCTGCTCGTCGTCACCCGCTAAACCGATGGCCGCGAACGCTACCGAGCCGTCGTCGGACAGCAAGTTTGGATTGCGCGTATCGAAATAGCTGGTGACTTGCGCGATCTGGTCTGGGTACTGTTCTTGCAGGTAATTCAGGTGGGCGCGCGCAGCCTCTAAGTTTTCTTGCGGGTTGTCGAACAGCAAGATGACATCGCCGTTGCGGTCCCGCCCGAAGGTCTCGGCCTCAATCTCAGCAGCGGTGGTCGATGCCGCGCGGGGGTCTTCCCACCCTTCCTGGCTGAGGCGATCGTCGAGCTTGGTGCCAAAAACCGTGAAGACCACGGCGATAGCCGCGATGATTAGCAGTGGAATGATCCTGCGATGGGCATAGGAAAACTGCCCCCACCTGAAAAACATGCCGGTTCCTAACGGTTAGACAACAGTGACGACAGCGGGCGGAAGGGTGCCAACCAGGCGCCTTCTTCCGGCAGCGCATCCAGACTAACCCGCGGCAGTGGTTCGAGGAAGACCCCCTCGATATCTTCCAGGTCCACAAAACCGATATCTTCGTGGCTCACAGCCCACGAGCAGTGCTCCTGGAAACCCAACACGGTGGCGGGAATGCCGGCATTGATGAGTTCTTCGAGCAGCTCCTGGAAGTTTTGGCCGTCGGCAGAGGCGACGACGATCTCGCTTAAGCTGCCTTCCTCGAACCGCTGCCGGATATGGGCGACCATGTCAGGGTCCACATCAGATTCTTCGGTGATTTTTGGTTTTGCGAATACGGCATAGCCGACGTTGCGCAGTGCTTCTACCCATGGGCGAATGACCTCCGCGCCGCCGGGTGAGACATTGGTGAACACGCAGGCTTCTGGGGTGAGGTTTTCTTCTTCAGAGATTTCCAGAATCCAGCGGCCGATGGCGTCGAAACGCGGACGGGAATTAGCGGTGGGGCGGCCACCCAGGATGGAGCCCAGCCCCATGTCCAGGTTTGGTGCGTCCCAGATCATCAGCAGAGTGTTGTTGTGCGCTGAACTAGTGTGCGCAGAATGATTCTGCGCGGTGTGTGCGGTATGTGCGTCCATATTTTCGGTATATCCAGTATTTCTCGTATTTTTTCGGGTTTTATGCGGCCACGGGGTGTGCAGCCGTACGTGCTGTATGTGCCGCACAGCTGCTACGGATCCTGCGGGTTCATGGGGCGGGGCATTTCTGCCTAGCGCTTCACCCACAAGTATTCATTAATAATGTGGTCTTTTTCTAGGCCTTTGCCTTCGAATTTGGTGATCAGTTGGCGGTCGGTCAGCTGCGGGCATTCCGGCCACGGCCAGCCTTTGTATTCTAGTTGCGGTTCGACCTCGACCAACTCGTTAATCCATTCGGCATAGTCCGCGTGGTCGGTGGCCACATGCAGCACTCCGCCGGGTTTGAGGCGAGAGGCAAACAGGTTCAACGGCCCGGATTGGATGATGCGGCGCTTGTGGTGCTTGGCTTTCGGCCATGGGTCCGGGAAGAACACGCGGATGCCATCGAGGGATTCTGGGGCGAACATGCGCATGAGTACTTCCATGCCGTCGCCGCGGATCATGCGGATATTCGGGATGTCTTCGCGTACTACCTGCCCAAGTAGCTTCGCCAGGCCGGGCTTGTACAACTCGACGGCAATAACATTGGTATCTGCTTCTTTTGGTGCCATCGCCGCGGTTGAAGTACCTGTGCCGGAGCCGATTTCCACGATCGTGGGTGCGCCGCTGCGGCCAAACCACTTGTCGACGTCGACGCGTTCGTCGGCAAGCATCGTGCCGAGTTCTGGCCAGTGCTTTTCGAAGGTCGCCAGCTGGTTATCGCTGAGCGAGCCGCGGCGAAAAGTCACGGTGCCTAGCCGCGGGTAATCGAGAGCAGTGTTGAAAACCTCATTGAAATCGGTTTGTGGGGGCCGCCCGGCAGGAAATTCGCCGATGCCGCGGGAGTGTTCGGTGTTGCTGGTAGTGCCGGGAGTGTCGGCGTTGTCGGTATTTGCTGTATTCAAATCAGTATTCACAGTATTCTCGATATTCTTGGAATTCTCAGTTTTCATAGTGCTATTCATTGTTGTCTATTGTTCCCTGTCAAAAACGGTAGAACAATTCGGGTCTGTCACTGTGATTAAGGGGGATCTCGGGGCGTCTGTACCCAAGGGTTAATACCCCTACATGAGGGTGGCAAGTGCACATTTTGCAGAATCAAAATGTGGATAAGCAGGGGTAGTGGCAGTACGTGCATACACGCTTATATGTGGTTATTACCTTTCACCCCTGGTAGTCGCTACCCTGGGGCATGTCCAACCTGCTGTAGTGACCGATCAGGAGTCTAAATGAGCGCCCCAATCACGGGACTTGTTGGTGAAGCGCCAACGCAGAACAAAGAATTGATCAACTGGATCAACGACGCCGTTGCTATGTTCCAACCAGAAGACGTTGTGTTCGTCGATGGTTCGCAACAAGAATGGGATCGGCTTGCAGGCGAACTTGTCGACGCAGGAACCCTCATCAAGCTCAATGAGGAAAAGCGTCCAAACAGCTACCTAGCACGCTCGAACCCATCGGACGTCGCTCGTGTGGAATCGCGCACTTTCATCTGTACGGAGGACCAAGAAGGTGCCGGCCCAACCAATAACTGGGCCCCGCCGCAGGCCATGAAAGAGGAAATGGTCGACGTCTACACCGGCGCCATGAAAGGCCGCCGCATGTACGTCGTACCTTTTTGTATGGGTCCGATCAATGATCCAGATCCAAAACTGGGCATCCAGCTGACGGACTCGGCGTACGTCGTCATGTCCATGCGCATCATGACCCGCATGGGCACGGAAGTCCTGGATAAGCTTGGCGACGAAGGCTCCTTCGTGCGCTGCTTGCACTCCGTGGGCGCCCCGCTGGAACCAGGTGAGGAAGATGTTGCCTGGCCATGCAATGAAACCAAGTACATCACCCAGTTCCCGGAGAGCAAAGAGATCTGGTCCTACGGCTCCGGCTACGGTGGTAACGCCATTTTGGCGAAGAAGTGCTACGCGCTGCGCATCGCCTCGGTTATGGCGAAAGAAGAAGGCTGGATGGCTGAGCACATGCTCATCCTGAAGCTGACCAGCCCAGAAGGTAAAAACTACAACGTTGCCGCCGCCTTCCCATCCGCTTGTGGCAAGACCAACCTGGCCATGATCACCCCTACCCTGGATGGCTGGTCCGCAGAGGTAGTCGGTGACGATATCGCGTGGATGCACCTGCGCGAAGACGGTCTGTATGCCGTGAACCCAGAAAACGGCTTCTTCGGCGTCGCGCCGGGCACCAACTATGCGTCCAACCCTATTGCGATGCGCACTATCGAACCAGGCAATACCTTGTTCACTAACGTTGCGCTGACCGACGACGGCGACGTCTGGTGGGAAGGCATGGATGGGGACGCTCCAGAGCACCTGATTGACTGGAAGGGTAATGACTGGACCCCGGATTCTGCGGAGAAGGCTGCGCACCCGAACTCCCGCTACTGCGTGCCAATTTCCCAGTGTCCTGTCGCTGCCCCGGAATACGACGACTGGCGCGGCGTGAAGATCGACGCCATCCTGTTCGGTGGGCGTCGTGCCGACACCATCCCGCTGGTGACCGAAGCTTTCGATTGGGAACACGGCACCATGATCGGTTCGCTGCTGGCTTCCGGCCAGACTGCCGCTGCCGAGGGAACCGTCGGTGCGCTGCGCCACGACCCAATGGCGATGCTGCCGTTCATGGGCTACAACGCAGGTGAATACCTGCAGCACTGGATTGACATGGGCAAGAAGGGCGGCGACCTGATGCCGTCGATTTTCCTGGTCAACTGGTTCCGCAAGAACGACGAAGGCAAGATCATCTGGCCTGGTTTCGGTGAAAACTCCCGCGTGCTGAAGTGGATCACCGAGCGTGTCGACGGCAAGGTCGGCGCAGAAAAGACCATCGTGGGTAACACCGCGCGTGCCGAGGATTTGGACCTGACCGGTTTGGAAACCAGCTTGGATGAGGTCAAGGAAGTCCTGGCTGTGGATCCGGCAGAGTGGGCTAGCGATGTCGACGACAACGCTGAGTACCTCAACTTCTTGGGCTCACGAGTTCCGGATGAGGTTCTAGAGCAGTTCGAGGCGTTGAAGTCCCGCATCGAGGAAGCTTCTGCAGCGAAGTAAATCTGGCATTCTGCTCTGTTGCCGGTTCAGGTCTAGGGCAGGGAAGCGCTGAGATAAGACTTCCTGCCTGGGGCCTGGTAGTTTGAGCGCAAACG
>ERZ1023210.102-NODE-102-length-21508-cov-5.035846_pt1 | contig 21508 bp, 20 predicted proteins | sample MGYA00380446_ERZ1023210 | MGnify/ENA primary metagenome ERZ1023210 (study PRJEB33173, sample SAMEA4830300) | metagenome | study: EMG produced TPA metagenomics assembly of the PRJEB25223 data set...
CTCGATGCGGGCGCGCAAAATCGCTCACGAGCTTTCCGTGGTGGCGCAAGACAGTGGGGAACCACCGCAAATGACCGTCGCAGAAGTAGTTCGTTTAGGCCGACTGCCGCATAAAGATAATTCTGACGACGGCATCATCGCTGCTTTAAAAAGCGTCGGTATGTTGCACAAAGCACAAGCGCCTTTGACGCATCTTTCCGGCGGTGAGCGGCAGCGTGTGATGATTGCCCGCGTCTTTATTCAGGACGCCTCGCATATTCTTCTCGACGAGCCGACGAACCACCTGGATATTCACTACCAGTTGGAGGTCTTCAAACTGATCAAGGACTACTGCGCCAATGCCACGGCCGTGTTGCACGACCTGAACATGGCGCTGGAGTATTGCGATTGGATCCATTTGCTGGAAGAAGGCCGGCCGGCGGGGTCGGGGCCGCCTGGCGACGGACCCGTCCCAGAGATCCTCGAGCCCATTTATAACGTTCGCGTGGTGCGCACAGAGCACCACTTACACTTCGAAAGGTTAGAAAAATGAAAAACTAGCACAAAAGAAATTCGCCCCGCTTCTGATTGCACCACTGATCCTGGCTGGCTGCAGCAACGCAGAAACCGCGGTGAAAGAAGACAAGATCCTGCCGATGCTGCTGGCTTTTGCTAAGCCACCATCACCACTGGCAATTGATGGTGTTGAGCAGCTCAAGAAGTTCTTGTCTGAAAACTAACCCAACGCTAGCCGCGTACCTGATCGGTGGTCTGGGTGGCAGTGATTATCCCCAGTGGCACGCGCACCATTTCATCGGCACCCACATTGTAAGAGCGTGAGATAAGCCCCGTAATCAGGTAGCTGTCGTCTGGTTGCGGTATGAGCCACGGATCGGCCACCGCGACTTCCGCCAGGGTAAATCGTGCGGTGGTGATCACGGTGCCTTTGTATTTGCGCACGCCATCGCCGGTTTCTGCGGCCGCATCTCGGGTGAATGCCACGTGGTGTGCATCCACCTTGGTTGCCCCATTCTTGGCGTTTACCCCGCCTTTGGTGATTTCTGCGAAACGGAAGGCAACTTCGGCGTCGAGAAGAAGATCAGGTTGGGGTGGTGCAGGGGTGTTTGGGCCAGGTTCGGGCGAGTAATTCAAGGGAATATAAAGCTCCTCGGCCGCATTGATAGAGCCCGCGCCGGGGTAGACATACACGCCCCAATTATCGCCCGGGGTGGTTTCGGGTGGATCCACCACGATGCGGGCGGTAAACGAACCGTCGGCATTCATTCGCTGCTCTTGCCGCGCAATAGAGCGGCGCATGTCAATTGCTCCGGCAGGAATACTGTCCAGAGTGCCCTCTGGCATGACCCACGCCATGCGATCGTGTGGGTGGGGTGCGGGTAGATGGATCTGCACCCTCGCTGGGTTTCCAGTGCGCGGGGAATGCTCCATATAGGGCGTAGAGGCCATTGGGCACACCCGGCGGGACGGGGAGGGGAAAGCCGCCTTGGTTAGCCTCGGGGGAGAACCCGGTGCCATGCACGAGCAGCACGTCGCCACGGTGGACAGTCGCGCCATCGACGGGAGTGCCGTCTTCGAAAGTTACGGATACCTGTGGGTTTTCAGTAACTTTCGGGAAAAGAGGTAGGTCGTCCGGAATCACAGGGGTGGTGGCGCGGGCGCTGGGAGTGATCTCTGGCGTGCCAGGAGCAAGCGTGCTAGCTGCGAGAGCGAGCGTGAGCACGGCGGCCGAAAGCGATGCTGTACGGCGGGAGAAACCACCGTTGCGCCGGCGGGGTGTGTGGGATGGGAGGTGAGCGTTCATATTATTCAGAGTAGTTCACTAACAGGTTTGCCAAACTTTATTTATTTATGCGTTGTATCACCCGAGGCACTTCATATCGTGTGCGCGACGAGCAAAGGTGTGCAGTACGGAAAGAAGTAATGGAGTGCTCGTAAACGTCGCGTGGGTTGTAGAAGACGGAAAAGCCGTTTTGGCTACGACCTATACAGTCCGAGGTAAAGGGGTAATGGAAGTGCGGGGTGATAAACTAGTTGAATTCGCTAGCCCGTTTAATAGCGACGAGTTAGTCTCTAAAGTTAGGAAACAGGCATGACACCATCGATTTATGGCATCAATGCTGAAGATGCAGCCGATGACGTCGATGGCGCGTTAAGAAGATTGTGGGAAGAGTTCTTGACCGATTACCTGCAAGAATTTCAGACGCCAGATGCGATTGACACTAACAGTGGCGGAGAATTCGATCTATCGTTTGAATATGCCATTGACGCACTTATTGCTGAAGACATCATAATCAGCGAACAGTGGCTTGATGTGCTCGAAGTAGCGATTTATTTAGACCCCTGGGATCGTGAACAGTTTGCCGAATACGCCAAGCGCGTGCGCGCGCACCATGCTGAGGCAAGCGCCTAACTCGCAAGATTCACCACTAACCTGGCCCGATCATCATCGCGCCATGCGGGAAAAGCGAATGATGGCGGGTGTATTACACAGCTTTCAGCTCTTTGTATAGGCGGGGGATATTTCTCAGGCCGTAGCCTACTGCCATAGCAAAAGCGGCGTATAGGATAAGAGTGAGTTCAATAGGCGCGGGTAGGGCATTACTGATTATGAGCGCTACTCCGAGTGTAGTGGTGATTATTTTTTCCATGATGGGTACTTTCTGTTGTAGGGTGGGGGTGAATCCCCTGCCACTCGGTTTGGCAGGGGATTATTTTAGTGGTCTGCTTTAGAATAACCTCCACGTATGCGGAGAAGAGTGTGATCGCCTGCATGAGGGCACCTGCTTGCGGGAATTACCTCCGCATGCGCGGAGAAGAGCATGGAAAAGTTTCGGTGAAGCTTTACCAACACGTACTCGGGCAGGCAGCTGCACCGGCGCAGACCATGGTGCCTGCAGCACGAAGCCGTGCAGAGTGGATGGATAAACTGCGCCCATTCGAGTTGGTCCGTCGGCAGACGCAGCACTAGTTAGAAGCCACTAGTGAGAAGCTAGGAGAAACCGCCGCACGGTCAGTCCTTACTCGAGCACAGTCACTAGACTGGGAGGCATGCAGCGCTGGGTCATTCACATCGATATGGACGCGTTTTTCGCTTCCGTCGAACAGCTGACCCGGCCCACTCTGCGCGGCCGCCCCGTCATCGTCGGTGGCATGAATGGCCGGGGAGTTGTCGCCGGGGCTTCCTATGAGGCCCGCAAATTCGGGGTGTCGTCCGCGATGCCGACGTACCGGGCGCTGCAGCTCATCGGCTTCGGTGCGGTACAAATCCAGCCGCGCAAAGCTGTGTATTCGGCTGCCAGCAAGCGCGTATTTGAGCTGATTCACCAACGCGTAGACCTTGTCGAACAACTGTCTATCGACGAAGCGTTCATGGAGCCTGCCGAACTCATCGGAGCCACCGCGGCAGAAGTCAAAGAATGGGCGGATAACCTGCGCGCAGAGATCAAAGATATCACCGGTTTGCCGTCGTCGATCGGGGCAGGCTCTGGAAAACAATTTGCGAAGATCGGCTCGGGCCAGGCGAAACCAGATGGCTCCAAGATCATTCCTGTTGACGAAGAACTGGAATTCCTGCACCCGTTGCCCGTCGGCAAGCTGTGGGGCGTTGGGCCGGTCACGGCGTCAAAGCTGCAGGCCATCGGCGTGACGACGATCGGTGATCTGGCGAATATGAGCGAGCGGGAGGTAAAAATCTCGTTGGGCGGCACCGTCGGCATGGATTTGTGGCACCTGGCGCGCGGCATCGACGAGCGGCCGGTGGCCCCGCGCGCAGAGGCGAAATCACATTCGGCGGAACAGACCTTCGCCAAAGACTTGACCACCGCTGCAGAGGTGGATGAAGCGCTTGGCTGGGCCGCGGAATCTGCGCATAAACGCTTGCTTGCCGACGGCCGGGGCGCGCGTACGGTCACGGTGAAGTTAAAAATGACGGATTTTCGCACCGAAACTCGCTCAGCTACCCTCCCGTACGCCACCGATAATGCCGAAACCTTGCGTGCAGTCGCTGGCACTATTGTCCGGTACCCAGCAGAAACCGGCCCCGTGCGTTTGGTCGGTGTCGGCTATTCCGGTTTAGAAACCGCTCGGCAAGACGTGTTGTTTCCGGAGTTGGACCGCGCAGCGCAGCGGCAGGTTGCCGCGAGTGCTAGCGGTGGGGTGAGCATGGAAGAACCAACGATGGTCACCGGTATTCCGGGCGCGGATGGGGTAGTGATTCCGGGGGCTGTAGAAGACGCGGCGGCCGAACAAGTCAGTGCGCCTGAGCTTCCGGGAAGCCATTGGCGTGCAACCCAGGACGTATTTCATCCCGATTATGGCCACGGTTGGATTCAGGGAAGCGGGCACGGGGTGGTGTCTGTGCGATTCGAAACCCGAGCCACCGGGCCTGGCAAGACCCGGACTTTCCCTGCCGATGACCCGCAATTGGTGTCGGCGGACCCGCTCGATTCACTGGCGTGGCAGGACTGGTTAGCCGAAAAGTCGCATTAATCGAAGCAGCGGAATAATTCTTCCGGGGCTGTGCCGGTGGCCAAGGCAATAATCAAGGCTAGCCGCGCTTGGCCGGGGTGCACCGTGCGTGCGGAAATCGCACCGTGTTCAGCTAAGGTAGCCCCGCCACCGCCACCACCGTAGGCTAGTTGCACTGCGCCGTGGGGCACACGTGTGGCCACGACAACTGGGATTCCTTGTTGTAGTGCACGCCGTGCGGCCTGCCCGAGTTCTGCGGACATATTCCCGGACCCCAGTGCTTCGATGACCACCCCGTCGACGCCTGTATCCACGGCGTAATCTAGCAACTCCGCGGTGGCGCCGGGATATCCTGCGAGCACGGGCACCCGGAAGCCGGATAAAGATGGCAGCGGGGCGAATTTTGCTACCGTTGCCGCACTACCGTGTGCGATGAAAGCTGTGAGCTCTGCAGTGTGGCGTTTGTGTACCGCGGTAGCAGGTAGATTCTGCCCGCCAAAATGCACTTCCACGGTATTGGTTGGGAGCAATTCCACAGCGCGGCTGATTGCGCCCGCCAGGTTGCCCGGCCCGTCGGTCTCTGGATGATCGAAGGAGCGTTGTGCCCCCGTGAACACCACTGGTGCGCCCTGCACCAGCAGGGCAGTGGCGAAGGCAGATTCCTCCATAGAATCTGTGCCATGCGTGACGACGACCGCGTCCACCGCAGGATCAGTAGCTTGTTTGGCGATGGCAGCCAGTAGTGTGTCCAGCTCTGGTAGGCCGATCGAGGAAGAATCTAGCTGCAGCGCGTCGTGGACACGGAAGGTGAGCTCGTCGACAAGCTTGTTGTGACCGGTTGGTTGCTGGCGAAGTGGTTGTTGCGCGGCGTCGACAAGCTGTTGGCCGCTGACCGTGGGCACGAGTGCGCCGGATTCATCGGCGGTACATGCGATGGTGCCGCCGGTGCAGATGACGGAAATCTGGCGAGTCATGAATTCAAGTATAAAAGGCACACGGGTAAGATTTCTTCGAGCGCTACGAGTATCAAAGCTGTGGCTTCGAATTTGCTTACGCAGATGTCTATTTTGGAGGATTAACCGTGAAATTCACGAAAACGAGCATCGCCGCCGCGACCGTCGGTTTGGCGCTGACCCTGGCGGCTTGCTCCGACGACGCCGACAACGCGGGTACCGCCGCCGAAAGCACGAAGAAAGCAGAATCGAGCACTTCGGCCAAGGCCGCGCCAGTTGAGCTGCCTACCAAAGAAGTGCTGAACGACGTTTTGCAGCGCGCTGCAGACCCGAACCTGCCTGCAGAAGAGCGTGTACTCACCGTCGAAGGCGGCGAGGAATTCCCAGAGCTGTTCGACACCATGGCTGCGGCAAAGATGGAATCGGGAGCTGAATTCAACGTCGTCGATCCGGTTTTGCCGGGTTACACCGAGGGATCAGCGTTGGCGACCGTCGCCTACTCTTTGCCAGAGCGTGAGGTGCAGCCTGCCGATAACGTCGAGTTCATCCACCAAGATGGTCACTGGAAGCTTTCACGTGAATGGGCCTGCGTTTTGGTTACCAACACTGTGGAACCAGAGCAGGTTCCAGCGGTTTGTATGGATGGCGGCGTTGAAGTACCACCGAACGAGGCAGAAGTTATCGACGAAGGCCACCAGGAATTGCCGGAGGCACACAACGAGCACGGAGAGCACCCAGCTCCTGCGCAGTAAATATTTATGGGCCACGAGTCCTTAGACTCGCGATAGACAAAGACCGCCTGCACCGGATGAGATTGGTGCAGGCGGTCTTTTGTTTGCGTCGGGTGTTTGAACTTAGTTCACAACCGGAGCCATCCAGGACAGGATGTTTGTTTGCAAGAAGACTAGGGTGCAGAGCCCGATCAGCAGGACGATGGAGTAACCAACCACCGACTTGAAAATCGCGCTTTCCTTGCCTTCCATGCTGACGGCGGTGGCTGCAATAGCCAGCGATTGTGGTGAGATCATCTTGCCGACGACGCCACCGGTGGTATTAGCTGCCAGCAACAGGTCTGGGTTGAGGCCGATGTTATTGGCGGCGGTGACTTGTAGGTTCGCGAACAGTGCGTTGGCGGATGTGTCGGAGCCAGTAATCGCGGTGCCGACCCAGCCCAGAACTGGTGCCAGGAAGCCGTAGACAGCACCGAGTGAGGCGACGTAGGTGCCCATGGCGACGGTTTGGCCGGAGTAGTTCATGACATAGGCCAGCGCCAGAACCATGACGATGGTCAGTGCAGTCCAGCGCATCTTGTATGCGGTGCTGGTTAGCTCACTGACGACGTCGCTACCTTTGACGCGGAACTTACCGTTGTGGTTGTAGATTCCGTAGATAACCGCAACGATGATTCCGGAGATCAACAGCAGCGTACCTGGGTTATTGATGATCTTGAAGGTGTACGAAGTGTCGATGACATCGCCGGAGGCGTTAACCAGACGGTCGGTGAGCAACGGCCAAGCGAAAGAAATTTTCGCCTTATCTAGGATGCCCGGGATAGTTTCGCCGAGGTTTGCGAGACCAAAGATGACGGTAACGACGGCATAGGGCATCATGGCCATCCAGACACGAGACTTGGTCAATACCTCGCCATCGTCTTCGCGTTCTGGGATGTCAAGACGCTTACGCATGGCGGCAACGCCCTTCGGTTGCCACACGCGCAAGAAGGCGAAAGCAGCGCCCAGGGAAGCCAGGCAGGCGACGATGTCGGTGAGCTGATAGGCGAAGAAGTTCGATGCCCACCATTGTGCGATTGCGAAGGAACCACCAATGATTGCTGCTGCCGGAGCGGCTTCGCGCACACCGCGGAATCCGTCGAGGATGAACAGCAGGATAAACGGCACTAAGAAGGCGAAAAATGGAGCCTGGTGCCCGACGATGGCTGCGATGTTTTCGGTCTGTTCGACGGTACGTCCGCCGACGTTGCCTGCGGTGGTAATTGGGATTGCGACGGCGCCGAAGGCTACCGGGGCGGTATTAGCCAGCAGAACTGTGGTGGCGGCCTTCAGTGGCTTTACGCCCAGGGCCAGGATCATGGTTGCGGTAATTGCCACTGGTGCACCGAATCCAGCAAGTGCTTCCAGCAAGCCACCGAAACAGAAGGCAATAAGGATGGCTTGAATACGAATATCGCCGTTACCGAGGGCATCGAATGTGCGGCGTAGGTCTTGGAATCGGCCGGAAACGACGGTGACCTGGTAGAACCAGATCGCCATCATGATGACCCAGACGATCGGCAATAGGCCGAATAGACCACCGCGGAAAGCTGATGAGAGCGCAGCGTCGACCGGCATGCTCATGCCGAAAATGGCAATCAGCAGTGCTGCCAGTAAGGCCGCGGCGCCTGAGGTGTGTGCGCGTGCTTTCACGAACAACAGCATGACGAAGAAGGTCACCAGTGGAACGGCGGAAATGAGGGCGGTGAGCCCGAGACTTCCTCCGATAGCTTCGGTATTAACCATAAATTGGTTCACGGGAGACTCCGAACTGTGAGGTGGATAAAAAGCTTCGTAATGAGGCGTTACGAGAAGATACTTAGCTGACTGCGTAGCATCCGCCGCGCTGATGCTGGTACATCCATCGCGCTGATGCATTGGGAATGCAGCACGTAGCTAAATCGATTCAGGCACCCGGAAAACTGGGGCACAAACCGGTAACATGAGTCACGAAAATGACGTTAACACAGCCCAATTCACGAAATTGAATTACCTGCAAAACACAGTTTCTGGGGGAGTGTTCGGTACGGGATTCTGAGAAGCAGGGGGCGTTTGCCGACGAAACCCGCGCCAATGCGGCGGTTGGTCAACCCGTCGGCATTATGCAGAGAACCTTCGTGGCATGTGCTGTTATTGCGCGCTGCTAAAACGCACTCGAGTGGAAGAATCCTGCACGACGCTGGCTGCACCGCCGTCGTTGCCGTAGACCACGCGGGTGGTGAAATCGAGCTCGCCTGCAACCGGCAGCGGCTGGTTCATATCCACGGTCAAAGAACCACGTGAGCGAGTATCGGTGCTAGTCACATTCAAAGTGTCGTCGGCAAAACCTCCCGCGCCAGCATGCCCCTCTAAGGACAACGCTCCAAGTGCGGGACGCTGCTCGACGGAGATATCAAGTTTCACCTCATCGCCAGAAATTTCGGTCACCGTAAACGTCGTGGTTTGCAACATGGTTGCTTCGCCAGTGACACGAGAATCCACCGACCATTGCGCGCCAACGCCGACTGGCTCGTCCGGGAAAATCACGGGTGTGGACACCAACTTCGTCAGTGACTGTTCCACAACAGCACGCGCTTGATCGCTAGCCTGTTGTGGTGCGGCCAACAGCAACGTATTTAACTGGCCATTATTTTCAGCCAACCAACCGAAGCCAAAACCGTCGGCAGAAGCGATCTCCTCTGCTAAACCTGCCGCACTTAAGCCGGTCTCATCAGCAGAGTCATTGTTATTTTTGGTTCCGGAAATATGTGGGTCGCGCACCCGAAAATCGACATGTCGCGCAGAATCTGCACCGGGAGTCGAGTCAGTAAAACCTTCTGGAACCAGCACGGAACCAGCCACCGGCAGAGTAGTGGTCACCAAATCTCCCAGTTCCGGGGCGTCGGTCACTAGCTGATCATTTTTCATGACCAGCTGCTGGAACCCTTCTGATACTTCAATATCGACTGCTTGCTCGGAACGCACGTCGTTGTAGGACAGGAGCTTGCGCTCGCCTGTACCGGTAGACATCACCTGGATGCGTGGTGGGTCCAGCGGAAGCCCGACGGCTTGTTCCGTAGCAGGGGCTTCGCCACGACGCTCACCCGCGCTACCAGCACTGGCGCTCGCGCTGTTGCTGGTTTCATCGCTTGCCGGGCCCTCGTCACCACAGGCCGCTAATAGCAGGGCCGACGTCGTCAAGAGGGAAGCCACAGCAAGGCGTCGGGGGTTGGCGTCGCGCCGCGAACGGGCAGAGTGCCGCGAACTAGCTGAGCGGCAAGAATTGGCTGAGCGGCGAGAACCCGTCGAGCCACGAGAAGCAAAATGGGAAAAAGCAGCAGCAGAAATCACGCTTGCCAGTTTAGCCAGCGCGGCGATTTCACGTAAAACCCTACTTTCAGGAACAATAAAGGCCGTGACTAGGTTAAAAACGTTGCCAACTCGACGACGCGCACCCTACCTGCGGCTCATGTTGCTGGTAATCGCAGGCGTTATTGGGTTCGACCAAGCCAGCAAAATCGCTATTGAGGCTGCACTGCAACCCGGTCAAGCCTTCCCAATTCTCGGTGACTGGTTCCGCTTTTTATTGGTCTACAACCCAGGAGCGGCGTTTTCCTTAGGCAGCGAATCTTCTACGTGGCTGTTTACTACGTTTCAGCTGGTTTTCCTCGCCGGGGTATTGCTAGCGTCGCCGCGCATCGACGACCGTTTCCAAGCAATCGCTCTGGCGATGGTTGCTGGTGGCGCAGGCGGAAATTTAGTGGATCGGCTGTTCCGCGAGCCTGGCTTTTGGTTCGGCCACGTGGTGGATTTCATTTCGGTGGGCGATTTTGCCATTTTTAATGTTGCAGACTCGTTTATCACCGTCGGTGTCGTGCTGTTCCTGGTCGCGGTGTTCACGGAAGAGCATCGAGCACGTAAAGCAGTAACAGACACGCCACAAAACAGCATTGAACAACCAGCACGCCCAGCCAAGGAGGTCGACGATGAGCACTAACCCACGTGAGACGCGTTCGTTGCCGGTGCCAGAAGGACTGTCCGGTATGCGTGTCGATGCTGCGTTGGCGAAATTGCTGGGGCTGTCGCGCACAGTTGCGGCGAACCTGAGTGCGGACGGGGACGTGCTGGTCGACGGCGCCGCCGTCGGCAAGTCGGAACGCTTACATGAAGGTGCCTGGTTGGAGGTCACACTGCCAGAACCCGCGAAGCCATTGGTGCCAAAAGAAGAACTCGTTGAAGGCATGGACATTTTGTACTTCGACGACGATTTGATCGCGGTGCACAAGCCTGTGGGTGTGGTCGCGCATCCTACTGTTGGTTGGGAAGGCCCCACTGTGGTGGGTGGCCTGGCTGCGGCTGGATTCCGCATCTCGACGTCTGGCCCGCCGGAGCGCAAGGGCATCGTGCAGCGCCTGGACGTCGGTACTTCGGGGGTGATGGTGGTGGCGGCTTCGGAGCGCGGTTATAGCAGCTTGAAAAACGCGTTTCGCGAGCGCAATGTGTCCAAAACCTACCATGCATTGGTGCAGGGGTTGCCGGACCCTATCGAGGGCACCGTGGACGGTTCTATCGGGCGTCATCCCAGCGCCGGTTGGAAATTTGCAGTCACCGACGATGGTAAGCGTGCTATCACGCACTATCGTTTGTTGGAAGCTTTCCGCGAGGCTAGTTTGTTGGAGATTTCCCTGGAAACCGGGCGTACACACCAGATTCGCGTGCACATGTCTGCGCTGGGGCACCCGTGCTGCGGGGACCCAATGTATGGTTCAGATCCGAATTTGGCGCAGCGGTTGGGCTTGCAGCGCCAGTGGTTGCATGCGGTCAAGGTGGGATTCCACCATCCCGGTGATGGTCACTGGATGGAAATTGAAGCTCCATACCCGGATGATCTTGCCGACGCCCTCGGCAAACTTCGGCAATAACAGAGTTGCCGAGGCAGAAACAGAGTTACCGAGGTAAAAGTTGCAGGGCAATCCCTCATATAGAATACCTGGTCGCGGCTTGGGCGAGCTGGTGCTCCTCGTTGTGCTGATTACAGCACTTGTGTGGTGGGCTGGCGGTGACGACAACGCGCGCCCGCGTCCTTTTGCTGGAGACCACCTGGGCCCACATGTTCAGCAAAGCCGTGCAGAGTACACAGCGCTTGCCGACGCTTCCTTGGCAGCAGCTCTACAGCGAGCACCGGAACAGCCAGCGTTTGCGATGCTCTCTTTCGCTGCTCCACTGTCTAGTGCTGAGGCAGGCAACTTGGTTGCTGATCTCCGTCGAGTAGGGAGCTTGATTACGCAAGATGCGCAGATTCTGGCCTTGCCGGAACCAACCTTGGCCCCTGACCGGACTGGCATTTCCTCTGGTAATGGCAGTGGTGCAAAAGACATGGGTGCTGGTACCGGTGCAACTGCGACTGATAGTGAAATTGCGGCCGCGCGGACCGAGATTTTCGCTAGCACCATAGCAGCTGCTTCTGGGATGAAGCCTTCGCAGGTAGTGGAGTCTCCGAAGGAGACAGAATCGTCTGGCATCACCGCCGTCATCGCTTATGACACCCCAGGGAAGCTGGAAGCTCTCACCCACGATCCACGCATTGACGCTGTCGAAGTGCTGCCCCCGGATGCGGTGTGGGGACAGTTTGGCATCAGTCCACCGCAGGTTGTCCTCAGCGCGGACCCGCGCTTCCGCTAGAATTCTGGCTATGAAGAAGCGAGAATCGATCACTTTTACCGCCGCGCTCTTGGCGATTTTTGTGGGCTGTTTCAGCTTGGTCATTGGCGTATTCAATGGTTCTTTCGCCTGGCCAGGGTTGTTTGCTGCGATCGTGGGGGCTTTCGTAGCGTTTTATGTTTTGCGTGCTCATGCGCGTGCACAAGAGACACTGGAGTCTTAGCCGCCAGGCGTTAGAATAACTCCATGGCTAAAAAATCCTCTTTCGTTCATCTGCATAACCACACCGAATTTTCCATGTTGGATGGTATGGCCAAGGTGGACCTGCTTTCGGAAGAGGTGAACCGGCAAGAAATGCCCGCCGTAGGCATGACGGACCACGGCAATATGTTTGGCGCGGATGCGTTTTACCGTCGCATGACCTCGAAAGGCATCAAGCCGATCATTGGTATCGAGGCCTATATGGCCCCGGAATCTCGCTTCAATAAAAACCGTGTGCGTTGGGGTACTCCGGACCAAAAACGGGACGACGTCTCGGCCTCGGGTGCGTACTTGCACCAGACGATGCTCGCGGAAAATGCTACGGGTTTGAAAAATCTGTTTAAGCTTTCATCGCTGGCATCCTACGAAGGCCAGCTTGGTAAATGGCCGCGGATGGACGCTGAGCTGATCGCCGAGCACGCCGACGGCATCATCGCAACTACTGGCTGTCCGTCGGGAGACGTACAGACGCGTCTGCGGTTGGGGCAATTCAACCAGGCTTTAGAAGCCGCAGCCATGTGGCAAGACATCTACGGCAAGGAAAATTATTTCCTGGAGTTGATGGACCATGGGCTGGACATCGAAAAGCGCACCAGGGATCAATTGCTAGAGATCGGCAAACGCCTGGACTTGCCGCCGCTGGTGACCAACGACTGCCATTACGTGTTGCAATCGCAAGCTAAAGCCCACGAGGCAATGCTGTGTGTGCAGACGGGGAAAACTTTCCAAGACCCGGATCGCTTTAAGTTTGACGGCGACGGCTACTACATCAAATCAGCGGCGGAAATGCGTGAGAACTGGGATCATATGGTTCCCGATGGTTGCGATAACACGTTATGGATTGCCGAGCGCGTCGGTGATTATTCCTCCATGTGGGAAGAACACTCGCATGATCGCATGCCAGTTGCGGATGTGCCAGAGGGGTATACGCCGACGACGTGGCTGCACCACGAGGTGATGGAGGGTCTGGCAGAACGTTTCCCCGGCCAGGAAGTTCCCCGCGAATATATCGAACGTGCGGAATACGAAATCGAGGTCATTGACGGCAAAGGGTATCCGTCGTACTTTCTGATCGTCGCGGAGATCATTAAATATGCTCGTTCGGTGGGCATTTGGGTCGGTCCGGGTCGTGGATCAGCCGCGGGTGCACTGGTGGCGTATGCGTTGACGATTACCAATATCGATCCGATTGAGCACGGCCTGTTGTTCGAGCGTTTCTTGAACCCAGAACGCCCGTCGGCGCCCGATATCGATATTGACTTCGACGACCGTCGGCGTGGTGAAATGATCACCTATGCCGCAGAACGCTGGGGCGAGGACAAGATCGCGCAGGTGATCACCTTCGGTACAGTGAAGACTAAACAGGCGATTAAAGATGCAGCGAAGGTGCATTTCGGCCAACCCGGTTTCCAAATGGCCGACCGCATCAATGGCGCGCTGCCAGCGCCGATTATGGCCAAAGACATTCCGCTTTCCGGCATCATGGACCCGGAGCACGAGCGCTATTCCGAGGCCACTGAGGTACGTAACCTCATTGAATCCGACCCGGACGTGAAAAAGATTTACGACACCGCCCGCGGTTTGGAAGGCGTGGTGCGCCAACCGGGCGTGCACGCGTGTGCGGTGATTATGGCTTCGGTGCCGCTGATGGAACACATTCCGATGTGGAAACGCAACGCGGACGGCGCGATCATTACCGGCTGGGATTACCCGGCTTGTGAGGCCATCGGCCTGCTGAAGATGGACTTTCTGGGCCTGCGTAACCTGACGGTGATCGGTGATGCGTTACGCAATATCCGGCAAAACCGCGGCGAAGAAATTGATCTGGAAACACTCATGCCTGACGACGAATCGGTTTCCGAAGTGTACCGGCTGCTGTCGCGTGGCGAAACCTTGGGTGTGTTCCAGCTGGACTCCACGGGTATGCAGGAGCTGCTAAAACGCATGAACCCGACTGGGTTCAAAGACATCGTCGCCGCGCTTGCGCTGTATCGGCCAGGCCCAATGGGTGTGAATGCCCACCTGGATTATGCCGATCGCAAAAACGGACGGAAACCGATTACCCCGATCCACCCGGAGCTGGCGGAGCCTTTGGAAGAGATCCTGGCGGAAACCTATGGTCTGATCGTGTACCAGGAGCAGATCATGCGTATTTCGCAGAAGCTCGCGAACTATACCGCTGGTGAGGCGGATGGTTTCCGAAAAGCCATGGGTAAGAAGAAACCGGAAGTGCTGGCCCAGCAATACGAGAAGTTCTCTGCGGGCATGGCAGAAAACGGCTATTCCAAGGAAGCTTGCGATACCTTGTGGGGCGTTATCGAGCCGTTCGCGTCCTATGCGTTCAACAAATCGCACGCGGCGGGCTACGGGTTGGTGTCTTTCTGGACCGGGTACCTGAAGGCCTATTACACCGCGGAATATATGGCAGCCTTGCTGACCTCGGTGGGAGATAAAAAAGATAAGTCTGCGATCTACCTGGCTGACTGCCGGCACCTGGGCATCAAGGTGATGCCGCCGGATGTTAATGAGTCGGACGTGGAGTTCATGGCTGTCGGCAAAGACATTCGTTACGGCATGGGGGCTGTGCGCAATGTCGGTACGGAAGTTGTGAACTCGATCATCAAAACTCGTAAACAAAAAGGGGCCTATCGTTCGTTCGGTGATTACCTAGACAAGATCGAATTGCTGCCGTGCTCAAAGCGGATTACGGAAGCTTTGATCAAAGCCGGCGCTTTTGATTCGCTGGGACATCCGCGCAAGGGTTTAATGCTGATCCAGGAAGACGCCGTTGATTCGGTGCAATCAACGAAAAAGGCCGCGGATAAGGGCCAATTCGACTTGTTTGCCGGCATGGGCGGTGATGATGCCGAACAAAACGCATTCACCATCACTGTTCCGGATGAATCCTGGGAGCGGAAACACGAATTGGCTCTTGAACGCGAAATGCTCGGGCTGTATGTATCTGGCCACCCACTGGACGGATACGAACAAGCACTGGCTTCGTATATCGATACCGCGCTGACGACGGTGGTTTCAGGTGAGTTGAAGCCGAAGCAAAATGTGGTCATCGGCGGCATCATTTCGAACGTAGACCGGCGCTTTTCCAAAAAGGATGGTTCGCCGTGGGCGATCGTCACCATTGAGGATCATCATGGCGCGCAGGTCGACGTCTGGGTCTTCCGTAAAGCTCATTCGCTGGTGGCGGAAGATATTGTGGAAGATAATATCGTGCTGTTCAAAGCCCAGATCCAAGTCTGGGGTGACGGCGATCAGAAGGTTATTGGTAGTGACATGCGCGTTCCCGAGCTAGGGCGTGGCGGGGGAGCAGGGCTGCCGTTGCGTTTGCACTTGACGACGCAACAGTGCTCGATGGAAGCCATCGCCGCGCTGAAATCCGTGTTGTTGGACCACCCCGGGGATACGGAAGTCTACCTCACCCTTAGCCACGGCGAGGCTGAAGAAGTACTCGTGCTCGGTGATCACCTGACGGTTGATCGTTCAAATAGTTTGATGGGCGACCTGAAAGCCACGATGGGGCCGGGCATCGTCATGGCGCAGACCTAAGCCAGCATGAAGGCGGATAAGTTTTTGGCACTTATCCGTGATAGCTAGCTATGTGATCTGCACTGGGGTGGTTACAATGAGTTGCTATGACTACCCCGCAGACTGCGCCAGCGTCCCCAGAAAATTTCGAGCCCGTACGGGCCGCCGATATTCAGCTTGCGCAGTCGCGAATTTCCAGTGTAATTGCGCCTACCCCATTGCAGTATTGCCCCCGGCTTTCCCAGGAAACCGGTGCCGAAATCTTCTTGAAACGTGAGGACCTGCAAGACGTCCGCTCCTACAAAATCCGTGGCGCGTACTATTCCATCGCGAAGCTCAGCCAAGAAGAACGTGAAGCTGGAATTGTCGCTGCTTCGGCGGGCAACCACGCGCAGGGTGTGGCCTATGCTTGCCGCACCATGGGCATCAAAGGTCGGATTTTTGTGCCGACGAAAACCCCGAAACAAAAACGTAACCGCATCAAAGTCCACGGCGGAGATGCCATCGAACTCGTGGTCACCGGTTCCAACTTCGACGAGGCAGCAGCAGCCGCCCGGGAAGAAGCCGCGAAGCACGGATCGACCGTTATCGAACCTTTCGATGCTCGCGATACCATCGTCGGCCAAGGCACCGTAGCCGCTGAGATTCTGTCCCAGTTATCCGCGCGCGGACACAGCTTGGACACTGTTGTGGTTCCCGTCGGTGGCGGTGGCCTGTTGTCAGGCATCACAAGTTATTTTGCAGACATGGCACCAAACGCTGCTCTGGTGGCTGCAGAACCGCTCGGTGCAGCCTCGCTAGATGCTGCGCTGAAAGCCGGGGAACCGGTGACCCTGGAGACTGTGGATGCTTTCGTCGACGGGGCCGCGGTCAAACGCATCGGAGCCAAACCGTTTCACATCATCAATGCGAACCGGGAACGCATCCAGAACCTGCAAGTAGCCGAAGGTGCTGTATGTACTGCCCAGCTGAGCCTCTACCAAGACGAAGGCATCATCGCTGAACCCGCAGGTGCACTTTCAGTGGCTGCCCTGGAAAAAATAGATATCGCGCCGGGTTCAGTAGTGGTTTGCATTATTTCTGGTGGCAACAACGATGTGCTGCGTTATGCAGAAATCATGGAACGCAGCTTGGTTGATCGTGGCCTGAAACACTATTTCCTGGTTAATTTCTTGCAAGAACCAGGCCAGCTGCGCCATTTCCTGATGGAAATATTAGGCCCAGACGATGACATCACGCTGTTCGAATATCTCAAGCGAAACAACCGGGAAACCGGGGCCGCATTAGTGGGGTTGGAATTGGGTTCGGCTACAGACTTAGATCCTTTGCTTGAGCGTATGGCTGCGTCGTCGATTGAATGCCAGCGTTTGTTGCCGGGAACTCCGGAATATGACTATCTGGTGAAGTAGAATTGAGCGAGGAATGGAGCATTGTTATCAATTGCCTGCGGCGGGCGAATCGTTTCGTGCAGAGATTGAGATAAAACGCTCACGGTTCATTGGAATCATCGAGCGCGTGTCCGACGACGAACAAGCACGCGGGTTTATTGATCGGGTGCGTGCAGAATTTCCCGATGCACGGCACCACTGCTCGGCATATGTTTACCGGGTGGACCAGGCTAACCCCGTAGAACGTTCCTCAGATGATGGTGAGCCGGGTGGAACTGCAGGCAAACCGATATTGGATGTGCTGAATGGCTCCGGAATGCAGGATCTTGCGTGCGTGGTAGTGCGTTATTTTGGTGGTATCAAACTGGGCGCGGGTGGCTTGGTGCATGCGTATTCGCAGACGGCAGGGGATGCCTTAGCGCAGGTACAGCGACGGTTGCGGTGCATGCGTAATTTGTATGAGGTGAGTTTCTCGCATGCTGCGGCACAGAAATACGAGGCCGAGCTGCGTGCGAAAAACATCACGATCACAGATACCCAGTACGGAGCGGATGTCACCTACACCTTGGCGGTGGATCCCGACGCGGTGGAGCAGCTTGAATCGCAATTGGCTGCACTTACTTCTGGGACGGCGCAGCTAGTTGAAGCTGGTACGGCGTGGGTGGAAAAGCCGGTAGACTAGACGCCCATGAGCATGCAACCAACTTCGCATAACCCTATCGACAGGCGCAAGGCGGCTGTACGCAAGTACTCCAAGAACGGACTGATTAGCGTCGGTGCCGGAATTGGTGGTGGCGTATTGTTCGCGTTCTTGTTTTCTAGCTCGTCATTCTGGTTGATTTTGGGCTTTATCGTTGCCGTGGCCGGTGGCTTGTACAACTACAACAAAGTGCGCAAGATCGTTAACCATAAAGACCATTACTAGAGTTTTTTATGACTGCGAAGGCGAATGAACCCTCGGCGGCACCAGTGCGTATTGATGCCTGGCTGTGGTCGACACGCTTTTTTAAAACGCGGGCAGAAGCCACCAAAGCTGTGAAAGCTGGCCATGTGCTGATCGGCGATAAGGTAGCTAAACCCTCCACACCGGTGGTTCCAGGTTTGCGGATCACGGTGTGGAAAGACGATCGTGAATTCCGTTTGGAGATTAACGCGACCGTATCCAAACGCGTGGGTGCGAAGATTGCGGAGCATTGTTATATCGATTATTCACCGCCGGCTCCACCGAAGCCGCTGCAGCCCAGTGTGCCTAAGCGGGACCCAGGTGCCGGGCGCCCGACGAAAAAAGACCGCCGTGAGATGGAGAAATTCACCGGGAAACGTCGAGGCTAATCAGCACAACTTAATGAGCACAAGTTAATCAGCACAACCAAATCGGCGAAGCCTAGTCAGCACAACTCTGTGGGGAATCCGTGCGCTGCCACCAGTGGCGAAGCGCAGAGCAAATCTCTGGAGCCGAAAAATTGCGATGCTGGCTGGGTATGTTCGGCTGCAACCCGCAACCAGGAAGTTGCTGTAGAAATCGAGCAATCGGTGAGTGCAACTAGCGTATCGGTGTTGGGAGCCAAGAAAATCAAAGCGCTGCTGCCTAACAACCGTGCTACGTGGTCGTGCATCACGGACAGCAAAAGCGGGTGAGCCAACCAGCTGGTAGCCGGAACAGGGCAGGAGCGAAGCTGTAGCCCAGGTGGGGCGCTGCCACCTAAGAGCCGGGTGGCAGGGCGGGTCCAGAACTGGGTGCCTTCCGGTGTGTGGGCGGCTCGCAAGACGTTGTCCGCGGCTAAATCCCAGGCCTGGCGCATGGGCAGGTTGAATTCAGATAACGCTCGGTGGCTCAAGGTCATATCATCAACGCTGAGTGTCACTGCAGTGGTGCGGGACAAAGGGAGGTGGGCTAGGGAATCACAGAATCCGTCGTCGCTTAAACCGCGCTGGTCCACCCAGGAACCTGGCCGCATAATCGGAACGCATTTGGCTAGCGCTTGTGGGGGCCTGGGTGTAGTGGTGCTGGCCGCAGTGGTGCCGGTTGTGGTGGTTAAAGGCGCTGCTGGGGCAATAGTTGGTGCCGTCACGGGAATCCTTTCGCTGGCTTGCTGCGTTAAGCAGGCAGCATCTGCGTTTCATGGTTACAGCAACATTGGACTGTCGCAGGCCAGCGGTGGTTCCCTGCCTTTTCCGGCGTCGTCAAGCAGTCTGGTTGGCACCAGCGTCAGAACGACAGAAAGTTACGGCGTAACCACCGGGCGGGAAGCTTTTTCGAGCAGTACGGCAACGGAGTCGAACTGATAGCCAGCGACTACATCCAAGCCCATCTCGCACGTGCGGTTTGAGGATACAAACGCGTCATAATGCCGCGCATCCAGTCCCGTGCGTTCTTCGCGGGTGGCGGATTCCACCAACTCAGGGTGCAACAGGCCACGGTCACCGGCGGTACCGCAACACATAGCACCAAACGGCACGCTGGCTTGGCCAGCGTGATTGGCCACAGCTACCAGCGCCTCCGTCTGGCCCATGTGTTGCGTGGAACAGGCCGGGTGAACCGCGATGGTGCCCATGTCGTGATGGATAGGAAGGTAGTCGATGACGTCTTTATGCAACCATTCCACGATGTCGATGATGTGTAGTTCGTCGTAGAGCTGCTTCGTCTCGGCATCCAACGCCTCGGGCACACCAGAAAGCAAGCCATGGGTGCAGCTCGAGGCATCGATGATGATCGGCAACTTGCCCCCATCGGACCATTCGTGGAACTTGCGCACGATTGCATGCGCCTGGTGGCTGAAACCATCCTGGTAACCCTTCGACGACCACGGTGTGCCGCAGCAAAAACCGGTGACGTCGTCTGGAATCCACAGCGACTGGCCGCTGCGGCGGGCAAGCTCCACCATGGCACGTGGCAAATCGACGGTATCTGGGTCTGAGCCAGCCGGTCGCCCAAAAATTCGGTTCACACATGCCGGGAAATACACCGCGTTGGCACCGGATCGTTCGGTGGCGGGCAAACGGCTAGCTGCCTGGGGCAAAGCGCCTGGTACCGCAGGCACTAAGTCTGGGTTGATCACCGTGCGGGCCATGTTTGCTGCCCAACCAGCGGCTTTTTCCCCAACCTTATTAGCACTGATAATGCCAGCGCGTGCGAGTTTTTCTACAACATCCCATTTTTCTGCGGTAGTGAGCGCTACTTTTTCTGCACGCGGAGTGACTTGTCGCGCGCGCAGGTTTTTCATCACTGCACCGGTATCAATGCTGATGGGGCAGGGGATGGCACAGGTGCCGTCGGCAGCGCACATATCGACGGCATCGTACTGGTACTCCTTCTGTAACTGCTGCAGCACCGGGGACCCTGGAGCTTGCCGGGCCATCTCTCGGCGCAGTACGATGCGCTGGCGCGGAGTAACTGTTGCGTGCCGTGATGGACACACAGGCTCGCAGAAACCGCATTCCACACATGGGTTGATCTCTGCTTCCACGCGTGGGAAAGATTTGAAGTTATGCAGGTGGTTATCCGTGCGGTGGGTTAGCTTCACATCTGGGGCCAGCATCGCGGTGGGATCGATCAGTTGTTTGGCCTCCCACATCAAATTCCAGGCGGCATCGCCCCATTCTTGGCGCACGAACGGTGCCATGTTGATGCCCGTGCCGTGCTCGGCTTTCAGCGAACCGTTGTATTTATCGATGACTAGATCCGCGAGCTCACGCAGGAATTCGGCGTATTTCTCTTTTTCTTTCGGATCATCAAATTCCGGGATGAGGAAGAAATGCAGGTTACCGAAGGCGGCATGGCCCATGACCATTTCTGGGTAACCGTAGCGTGAGAGTAAATGCAGCAAATCGGCAGCAGCCGCACCGATCTGCGCAGGTGGGAAACACACGTCTTCGGTGATCAGCGCCGATCCTTGCGGGCGGTCGGCGCCCAGCAGACCGAATAACCCATTGCGGATCGCCCAGGCTCCGCGGATGTCCGACTCATTGGTGAGAAATTCCAGTTCGGCGCCCAACTCGGCGTCGGCAAGCACATCTTTCACGCGATCCATGGCTTCGGCGAGCTCGTCATCATCGGCGCCACCGACTTCCAGCAGCAGGGCAGCGGACTCGTCGGAAATATCCGCCCACTCGGCTGGTGCTTGGTCGAAATTCTCCACGGATTTCTTCAGCACCGGCGCCACCAATAGTTCGCAGGCCCACGCGCCGGTCTCCATCAGCGGGGCGACGTAATTCGCAGCCTGGAAAAGATCGGGCAGCATCACCCAGGCCACAGCCTTCTTCTTCGGCAATGCGACGGTAGCAAGCTCACATTCGGTAAAAGCACCGAAAATACCTTCGGACCCGACCAACAAGCGCATCAGGATGCGTACTGGTTCTTCTTCGTCCAAGAACGCGTCCAAGCGCAGTCCGTTGGTGTTGCGGCTAGAAAACTTCCCCCGCAAGTGTGTAACCAACTGCTCGTCGCTGCGGGTCTGGTCGCGCGGTTGCAGCGGGCAGGCGGGCG
>ERZ1023210.105-NODE-105-length-21081-cov-6.269523_pt1 | contig 21081 bp, 15 predicted proteins | sample MGYA00380446_ERZ1023210 | MGnify/ENA primary metagenome ERZ1023210 (study PRJEB33173, sample SAMEA4830300) | metagenome | study: EMG produced TPA metagenomics assembly of the PRJEB25223 data set...
CACCGAGGCGCGCTACACCTACTGGGATTACACTTCCATGCGGTTTGCCAAGGGCGAGGGCATGCGCATCGATTTCCAGCTGGCCTCACCGCAGTTAGCGAAACAAGCTCGTTCTGGGTTCGTGGATGTCGATGAGCGCCACGGCAAAGGTGCCTCTGACCACGCGCCGGTGGTGGTGGATTTTCAAGCGAGTGATTTCGACGAGGTTCGTTAAACCGTGGAACCGGCGCTGTCGATCGATGTGACGTGGTGGCAGGCCGCGTTTTTTATCCTGGATTACACCATCAAAATCCTGGCTGTTGGCTTTGTGCCAGAAGGCAGGCGCCCATCATCGTCGACGGCCTGGCTGCTAGCAATTCTGTTGATTCCATTTTTGGGGCTACCGCTGTTTTTCCTGATGGGCTCGCCGTTTATTAACCGGCGTCGTCACGAGGTATACAAAAACGCGAATGAACAGCTCAACGACGCGCAGGGGCAATTGCCGGATATGCCGCCGCACCTGTGCAACTCCCGCGAAGTTGCGTCCATGATCGCTCTCAACCGTCGGCTGACTGGGTTTCCGGCGGTCATTGGCGACCAACGTGGTTTGCTCGCCGACTATGACCAGGCAATCAAGCGCATGGCGGAGGTCATTGATTCCGCCACCGATTATGTGCACGTGCAGGTGTATATCCAGTCCTGGGACGAGACCACAGACGTGTTTTATCAGGCGCTTGCCGACGCCGTCGCCCGCGGAGTAAAGGTGCGTTTGTTGTTTGACCAGATTGGTAGTTTGAAATATCCGGGCTACCGGAAGTTAGGCAAACGCTTGGATGCGATCGGCGTCGACTGGCATTTAATGATGCCGTTACAGCCGTGGAAATGGCGTTTTCGCCGCCCTGATCTGCGCAATCACCGCAAGATCATCATCGTTGACGGCAAGGTCGGTTTTATGGGGTCGCTGAACCTGATTGACCGCAGTTACCGGATTCGCAAGAACGTGCGCGCGGGTCGGCAGTGGATTGATTATATGGTCGAGCTATCCGGTCCAATTGTCACTTCGATGGAATCGGTGTTTGCCATTGACTGGTATCTGGAATCCGATGAGGTGCTGGATCCCGAAACGCGCCAACCCACAGCGCCACCTGCGGCACTCGCGCACACCGAATATATTTCAGACGCCAACGTCGTGCAGATGATTCCTTCGGGGCCGGGCTACAGCTCGGAGCCGAACCTGCGCATGTTTAACCAGGTGGTACATCACGCCAAAAACCGCCTGGTGCTGTGTTCGCCGTATTTCATTCCGGACGAATCCCTGTTAGAAGCCGTGACCAGCGCTGCCTTCCGTGGCGTGCGCGTGGAATTGTATGTCTCGGAACGCGCCGACCAGTTCACGGTGCACCATGCGCAATCGTCGTATTACCAAGCTTTGTTGGAAGCCGGGGTGCATATTTACCAATTCCCCGCGCCGTATGTGTTGCATTCAAAATTCGCGTTGGCGGACCCGGAAGACAATCATTGCGATAGCGTCCATGCTGTTGGCATGCTGGGCTCGTCGAATATGGATATGCGTTCGTTTGGCTTGAACTACGAATCCACACTGTTTGTGGTGTCTGGTTCGCTGATTGATGATCTCAATGAGCTAGCCGCGACGTACCGTGGGGTTAGCCGCCCACTGACTTTAGAAAAGTGGGAGCAGCGCGGATTCATCCGTCGTTACGTGGATAATGTCATGCGGCTGACTTCCGCATTGCAGTAGCCAACCGCATTAACGCAACTCCGCCAATGCCTTGCGCAGCACGGGCAAGGAATCAGCAAACGGCGCGAGCAGATCCAACTGTTCCAGCTCCGCTACCGGAACCCAACGCAAATCATCGGACTCTGCATTTGGGAAGGTCGGCAACTCGCTGCCATCAGCGGTTTTCGCTAGCACCGTCGTGTAAGTCCATTCCCCGGCTAGTTCCGGGCGCTCCGGATCCCCTGGCAGCGGGCCCGCGGTCACAATCTCTCGCAGCACGGTCACCGCGCTTTCCTCGATACCGCATTCTTCGAAAGTCTCCCGCACCGCAGCTTGGCTGGCAGTCTCGTGCCCGTCACGGGCTCCCCCAGGAAGGCCCCATGTGCCGCCCTGAGAAGTCCACGGCGCACGCAGCTGCATCAACACGGTGGAATCGTCGGAAAGCAAAAACAACCCGGCAGCGCCGAACCGTCCCCACAGCTTGCTGCCGTTCGGCCCGGCCGCCCAGCCGTCGCCACTTCCCCGGTGTGTATCAGACATGCCGTCTATTTTAGTAGCCCAGCACACATCACGTGCGTTAGTCTAGGGTAATGAACGGTCATAGGCCCGCGACAAGCCTCGATCGCCCAATCGATGCAGAAGATGAGATGTCGGCCAACTTTGCCCGCACCTCCCGTGGCCCGTCGCTGCGCGTCGAACCCGTTCCCGCCCACGCCCAGGACCACTGGCTCGATGAAGCCAAAACCACCGACGCGCCGGGCGTGTCGTTTTTGCGGCGGTTTTTCCGTTCCTCCTTTTCGGGTTCTACGCAGATCATCTCCCGCATCTTCGGGTTTTTCGGTACTACTCCGGGCAAAATGGCAGTCGGCATGATTGTGCTCACCGCCGCACTGCTCGCTGCCGGGTTGTCGATGGCAAATTCCGTGGCCAACCGACAAACCGAGCTCAACCATCTGCTTACCTCCACTGAGCCGATGAGCAATTCGGCACACAATTTGTATATGTCGCTCTCACTGGCCGACACCATCGCCACCACTGGTTTCGTGCAAGCAGGGGTAGAGCCGGAAGAAACCCGCAAACAATACTTGCAAGCAGTGGATTCCGCCGCCAGCGAAGCTACCGCTGCCGTGTTGGATTCGGACGACGAGGATGTCTACCTCCGGCAATTAGCTGTGCGGATCCAGCGCCAGCTGCCGGTCTACACCGGGTTGGTGGAAGCCGCACGCACTAATAATCGCGCCGGAAATGCCGTCGGTGCGGCATATATGTCGAATGCCTCGGCGATGATGCGCGATGACATCCTCCCCGCTGCGGCTTCACTGTTCCGGCTATCGGCCAATAACGTCTCGGAGCAACAGGATCAGTTGACTCGCCCACAGTGGGTTCCGCTGTCCGGTTTAGTCGCGGCCTTGGTGTTTTTGGGGTTGGCCCAGTACTGGTTGTGGCGGATTAGCAGGCGTCGTTTCAACCGCGGTTTCTTGGGGGCAACGTTGCTGATGGCACTGGCTTTGGCTTGGGTTTCTGGCACCAACGTTTACACCTGGCATTTAGGCAGCCAGGGTTTCGCGGAATCATCCACTCCCTGGGATTCTCTCACGCAGGCCCGGATTGATGCCCAGCGCACCCGCACGGAAGAGATTCTGGCCTTGGTGCAGCGTCGGACGAACTACAACCCCTCCTTGGAATTTTCCTCCACGAATGAGCATATTTCGGACGCACTGGCTGATTTCAGCAATTCCACCGCGCTGCATTCATCCGATGCCGCCACCATCGACGAAGCACGGGCGGCTTTGCAGGAATGGGATGAGGCTAAAGCCCACCTGTTGCGGGCATTGGATTCCGGTAATTACGAGCAAGCTTTGGCCTTAGCGACGGATTCGTCACCGGACGCAGCAGGCACCGGGACGAACCAAACCATGAGCTCGGCGGCTGCCTTCCAGAAACTGGATGCTGCCTTGGCTGAGCTGATCGCAACGGCGCGTGATTCTATGCGCTCTTACCTGAGCGAGAGCTTAGCCGCACTGAACTTGGTAGCAGCTGCGGTAAGCCTGTTTTCGGTGCTCTCTGCGATTGCCATCTGGTTGGGAATTCGTCCACGAATGGTGGAATACCTATGATCGCCCGTGTAATTCGCCACCGTGTTTCTCAACACTGTGCTTCTCACCGCTGTACTTCTCAGTGCCATGGGAGTTGTTCCGATACTGACCATTACCGCTTCCGTCCGCTTCGGCTGGTCGCGGCTCTCACCGCACTCGGGCTGGTATTATCCGCCTGCGCTGTGCCAGACTTCACTCCCAGAAACGACGCCCTAAGCACCCCCCGCGATAGCACCACCGGCATCCCGCTACCCGCCGGCGCACGTGTAGAAAAAGCCGGTACCCGTCGGGGGACGGAAGTCGAAGAATATGCTCTCCGTGGCTCGCTGAAACCAGACGGTCGCACCGCGGCAGAGCGCATCCCGTCGATTGTGGAGCGTGGCTATTTGATCGTCGGCATCCAGCAATCGCAAAACTTGTTGTCTTTCCGCGATCCCACCACTGGGCAGTTGTCTGGCTTTGAAGTCGACCTCGCGCACGAAATAGCCGAGGATATTTTCGGTGACCGCAACGCCGTCGATTTCCGCTTCGTCGAATCGCAGCACCGTGTGCATACCTTGAGCACCGGAAAAGTAGATTTTTTGCTCTCCACGCTCACCATCACCCCCGAGCGGCAACAGGAAGTGGAATTTTCTACGCCATACTTGTCGACGAACACCCGCCTGCTGGTCAACCGGAATTCTGAGATCAACCGGCTGGAAGATCTCGCCGCGCGCACGGTGTGCGTGACGGATAATTCCACCGGCATCAACCTTGCACGCCTACACTCCCCGCAAGCCGATATCTTAAAGGCCGTAACCTGGGCCGATTGCTTGTATGCAATGCAGCACAACCAGGCTGATGCGATTCTGGTGGATGATGTGATCCTTTCCGGCTTGGAAATCCAGGATCCATACACGGAAATCGTGGGCCCTGCGGTGGACTCTGATATTTACGGCGTTGGCATGCCCAAACCAGCGCGCAGCGCACATGCCGACGAGATTGCTGAGGCAGAAGGGCTAGTGCGCCAGGTCAATTCCACGCTGGAGCGCATCCGTACCGATGGCACCTGGTGGGAATTGTTTCGTCATTGGTTTGCGGGACGCTTGCCGACGGCGGGCCCGCCACCGCTGCACTACCGCCCAGAGGATGGTGAATAAGTGACTGAGAAATCTGCCCGCACCGAGGCCACAGAACATACAGAGGCGACGGAATATACAGAGGCTGCAGAGCATACAGAGGCGACCGCGCACACGGAAGCCAGCCGTGTGCCCGAGGCCGAGCCGGCGACCTCCGCGGTCCCGTTTGATCCTTTCGCTGAGGATGACAACAGCGACGGCAGCGAGGACGGCAGCGGCGACAGCGACGGCGGTTACAGCAGCGACGAAGACAATATCGCCTCGCTGCTACAAGACTTGCAAAAAATCCGCGATGAAAAAGCCCAAAAGCAGCGCGCTGAAAGACAAGAAGACACCTCCACACGGGCTCGTCGGCAAGCACTATCCACCTTCCGCAAACGTCGCCGTGCCCAACGCACCGCACGCGCAGTGGCCGACCGCATGGTGCGGCTGCCCTTCGTGGTGCCAACGGATCCACAGGAAGCCCTGATTGACCCACGTGAGGCGATCGAAAAAAAGAAAATCCCGGCACCGCAGCTGAACCCCGGTGATATCGTCGCCCAGCAATACGAAATCTTGGGCGTGATCGCCCACGGTGGCATGGGGTGGATTTACCTGGCCAACGACCATTTTGTTTCCGGGCGCATCGTGGTGCTCAAGGGGATGCAATCGCAAAAATCGGCCGAAGAAACCGCCGCCGCGGAAGCCGAGCGCGAGTTCTTAGCAGATATTACCCACCCCGGCATCGTGAAGATTTTCAATTTCATTGACGACGATCGCGTGCCCGGCGGGTTTATCGTCATGGAATACGTCGGTGGCCCCTCGCTGCGGCATCGGCGGAATTCGCAACCCAATCACGTCGTCGCCATCGATATCGCCATCGCTTATATCCTAGAAATTTTGCCTGCGCTGGAATACCTGCATGCTCGTGGCGTGGTCTACAACGACCTGAAACCGGATAACATCATCATTAGCGAAGACCAGGTAAAAATCATCGACCTGGGTGCGGTCTCCGGAATTGGCGCCTACGGCTATATCTACGGCACCAAGGGCTTCCAGGCCCCCGAGGTGTCTACGCAGGGACCTTCCATCGCCAGTGATATTTACACCATTGGGCGCACCTTGGCAGCACTCACGCTCAACCTACCCTCGGAAGACGGCATCTACCTTCCCGGGCTCCCCGGGCCGTCGGAAGAACCCACGCTGCGGCGCTATTTGTCGTTTTATCGCCTACTGCAACGGGCAACCGCACACGATCCCAAACACCGGTTTTCTTCCATCGAAGAACTGCGCACCCAGTTGTATGGGGTGTTGCGGGAAGTCATCGCCATTCGCGACGGCATCCAGCACCCAGCGCAGCACTCGTTGTTTTCCCCGCAACGTACCACTTTTGGCACCAAGCACGCCGTATTCCGCACCGATCAACTCATCGATGGCATCGAACGGTCCGTGCACATCACCGCGGCCGAGGTTGTCTCTGCCCTACCCGTCCCGTTGATCGACCGCAGCGACCCAGGCGCGTCTATGCTTTCTGGTTCTTCCTATACTGAGCCGCAGGAAGCGCTAGAAACCTTAAGGCAAGCGATGCACACTAATGAATACGTCGGTTCGAAGGAAATCCCGCTGGGCGTAGTGCGAGCGATGCTGGACTTGGGGCTGACTACCCAGGCGCGCGAATGGTTGCGCTCCTTAGAAGAAAATATGGCTAGCGATTGGCGTTTCCGCTGGTATTCCGGGGTTACTTCAACCCTGTTGGACGATTACCGCGACGCGCAAGACCATTTTTCCTCGGTAATGTTTTTGCTTCCCGGCGAGGCGGCCCCGAAGCTTGCGCTGGCCGCAGTCGATGAGTTATTGCTCGAAGAGCAAGGCCGGAACCATTTGAGTTTGCTTCCGCCGGAGCTGTCACGAGCCACAACGGGCACCCCGGATTCGCTATCAAACATCCCCAATGAGTTTTTCTTAGCACGCCCCGAAATTTGGGAGCACCGCACCGATGAGCCGGTCGCGCTGCGCTTTCATGCGCTACGTTTATATTCCATAGTCTGGGAAACTAACCCGGCGACGGTCTCTTCGGCATTCGGTTTGGCACGCCAGTTAATGGCCGAAAAACAGGTGGAATTGGCAGTGCGGGTTTTAGATCGGGTTTCCCCTGCCTCCCGGCACCACCGCATGGCGGTCTTGACGACGATCTTGCAGCTGTTGGCCAGCCCGTTGAATGAACCGTATATTCGGCGGGCTGCGCGTCGGTTGGAATCCATCCCAACGAATGAGCCGCGCTATTTACAAATCAAAACCGCGGTATTGGTTTCCGCGCTGAACTTCTTGCGGGAAACAGATTTGGAGCAGTCCGCCTCGCCGCACGAGCTTTTCGACCACACGTTTAGCCAGCACGGTTTACGCTCTGGCTTGTACGACACGCTGCGGGCGCAGGCACGAGTGGCACCGTTTCCGCGACACCGCTACGCGCTGGTGGATTTAGCGAACATGATCCGCCCGGTGACCTGGTTCTAACGGCTGCTGTCGCTGTTAGGGCTGCTGTCGTTGGCAGTTTCAGTTAGCGCGGCGGTTTCGGGCCCAGTCTTGTTCCCAGATTCAACCGCAGCTGCCCCGTCTGCCGCGGCACGTGATTCCGGCGTCGTGGCGGCTGCAGCACTTGTTTCCTGTGCAGTGCCAGTGCCACCTCCAGCATCAGCGCCACCGTCATCACCAGCACCAGCACCAGCATCTACACCGGAGCCAGCTGCACCTGCTTCTCCTACACCGGCGTCTTCTGCACCAGCTTCTTCTCCCCCAGCATGTCCTGCACTAGCATCTCCTGCACTAGAGCCCTCGGTGCCAGCAGTGACAGAATCATCGTCAGCAGCAATGGTGATTTCCATACTGGCCTCCCGTGCCACCAAGTGCGCAGCATCGGTGTTATCGGCAGTCGACAACACCACTCCCATGCGTCGGCCCGGGTAACTACCTGCTTTCCCGAACAACAGCACAGAGGTTTCTGGGTGCGCGAAGGCATCCTGCAACCCGCCATAAGACAACGTGTCCGCGTCCACCTCAGAACACAACATGCGGGCAGCTCCCGGCGAAGTGAGTGTCACATCGATCGGCAGACCCAAAATTGCCCGTGCATGCAAATCAAACTGCGAATAGCGCTGCGTGGCCATGGTAACCATGCCGGTATCCGTCGGCCGTGGAGATACCGAAGAGAAATACACGTCATCACCAGCGACGAACAACTCCACGCCATAAACTCCGCGCCCACCCAATTCATTAGAAATCCGGGCGGCAATAGAGCGCGCATTTTCCATCGCTACCTGGCTCAACTGCAGCGGTTGCCAGGAATCAATCAGTCCGCCGTCGCGGTGATCATGCCCGATAGGCTCGGCAAACCACGTGGCCAATTCGCCCGTTTTCGGATCAATCGAACGCACCGCTAGCAGGGTAACTTCAAAATCAAAGTCGACGAAGCGCTCCACTATCACGCGGCCGTCGAAATGCGCTTCCGCAGAAGCGGTCTGCCAAGCCTCGGTCACATCATCGCCGTAGCGCACCACCATATGCCCGCGCCCGTTTGAGGTAACCGCGGGTTTCACGATGGACGGGTAGCCCATCTCATCCAAAATAGTTTTTAGTTCTTCCGGGCTGGAAGCGAAATCGTAGGCGGTCGTCGGCAAGCCCAATTGTTCCGAAGCGGTACGGCGGATAGCTTCGCGTTCCATGGTCAGCTCGCAAGCCCGCGCCCCAGGCACTACAACGGCAGAACTTGCTTCTTCGATCTCTCGCAGCGCTTCTACCGCTACGATCTCCACTTCCGGGATCACATAATCCGGTTCAATACGCTTTGCCAATTCCAGCACGGCCGCCGCGTCAGTGACATCTGCAACGTAGGAATATTGCGCAACCTGGTGGCCCGGCGCGCCGTTGCGCTTGTCGACGGCGTGGATTTCCAAGCCCAGCCGCTGGAAACTGATCGCTAGCTCGCGACCAATCTCGCCCGCGCCCAGCAACAACACCCGGGTGGCATTCGAGCTCAGCGGTGTACCGATGGTGCGGGACGTGTCCGTGGTCTCGGCAGCTTCCGTTTTTTCACTCATGACAGCCTATTTTCCCGCCAGCACGTCGTGGCGCACAATGGTTTGCTCACGCGACGGGCCGACGCCGATATACGACATGCGCGTTCCGGACAGTTCTTCTAAGCGCAGCACGTAATCCTGTGCGCGCTGTGGCAGCTCTTCGAAGGTGGAACAGCCCGTGATGTCTTCGTCCCAAGCCGGCATTTTTTCGTAGATTGGTTTGGCGTGGTGTACCTCGGATTGCGAGACTGGCATTTCGTCATGGCGCACGCCGTCGACGTCGTAGGCTACACAGATCGGAATTTCTCCGATTCCAGTGAGCACATCAAGCTTGGTCAAGAAGTAATCCGTAAACCCGTTAACGCGGCTGGCATAGCGCGCGATGACGGAATCGTACCAACCACAGCGGCGGCGTCGGCCAGTGTTCACACCAACCTCACCACCGGTTTCTTGCAGGTAGTTGCCCCATTCGTCGAAAAGTTCCGTCGGGAATGGCCCCGCACCCACGCGGGTGGTATAGGCCTTGATGATGCCCAGGGAGGTATCGATGCGGGTCGGGCCAATGCCGGAGCCGACACACGCGCCACCTGCGGAAGGGTTTGACGAGGTCACAAACGGGTAGGTGCCGTGGTCGACGTCCAGCATGGTGGCTTGGCCGCCTTCCATCAGGATGTGTTTCCCGGCAGTCAAGGCCTCATTGAGTTCGCGTTCGGCGTCAATCACCATCGGGCGCAGGCGTTCGGCATAGGACAGGAAGTAGCCGACGACGTCCTCGACCTCAATGGCTTTGCGGTTATACATTTTCACCAGCATCTGGTTTTTCACATCCAGCGCCGATTCCACTTTTTGCCGCAAAATGGACTCATCAAAGATATCCTGCACACGGATGCCGACGCGGGCGACTTTGTCCTGGTACGTCGGGCCAATGCCGCGGCCGGTGGTGCCGATTGCACGTTTGCCTAAAAAGCGCTCCTGCACCCGGTCGAGTGTTTGATGGTACGGCGCAACTAGGTGCGCGTTGGCTGAAATCTTTAACCGCGAGGCGTTCGCTCCGCGGGATTCCAGGCCGTCAATCTCCTCAAACAATGCTTCCAGGTTGATGACCACACCGTTACCCAGCACCGGGGTGGCATTTTCCGATAGGATTCCTGCCGGAAGCAGCTTGAGCTCGTATTTTTCACCGCCAACGACGACGGTGTGGCCGGCGTTATTGCCGCCATTGGGCTTGACGACGTAATCCACCTGGCCGCCCAAAATGTCTGTGGCTTTTCCTTTGCCTTCGTCGCCCCATTGGGCGCCGACGATGACGATCGCTGCCATACCTACCTCATCACTTCCCTGCGGTCAGTAGTTTGATCAGCCTCATAGCCTACTAGGAATTGCCCCACCTGCGATAATTTTTTTAACGTCGGTTACGATGCTTGGCATGCGTGTGCTGATTCTGCGTTGCGGGGAAGCTGCAGCCGAACTGGTTTTGCCCAAGACTTTATATCGTTCTTCCGGGGTGGAGATTTTTACGCTGCCAACTGTGCCGGGCCGGGGTGATCTGAAGTTTTTATCCGATCATGCTGCGGAATTATTGCCGGTAGATCCCACTCCTTCATTGGAGGAAATCCAAGCGCAACCGCGCGTAGAACACATGGCTGCCCCACAACTAGCACCCCAACAGCCGGTGATGCCGCTGCGGATAATCGTGATTGGTTCAGACGCCGCCTTGTCTGCGGTGCTCACCCGGTTGCTACGGGCGGATCAATTGTGGCCGCAGGTGGGATTCGTCCCGGTGGCGGAACCTGCGAACAGCACGGTAGACACTACCGGCAGCAAAAAAGTTTCTGGCCCGGCCACCGACGACGCCGTTAGTAGCGCCGCCAGCACTGCAGCACAAAACTGGTCCATTCCCACTGATCCGGCTGCCGCGCTCAAGCTGGCGTTGACTGGCGAGGTCAAACCCGTCCCGCTGATCCGCAACGATGCCGGGCAGGCCGTAGCTGGTTCCGCTGCTATCAGCCAGTGGGACGCATCCGCCATGACCGGGGAAATTATCGTCGACGATGCCACCTTGCTGCAGCAAGATGCCCGGGGCAGCGTAGATAACGCCAGCCGTTCCCTGGCTTACGGCGCCCGCTTAGTACCAATGCTCAACGCACCTGGCATTGCTGCGGCAGTGCACACCGCAGCACCACAACCCCGTGGATTGTTTGCGCGCTGGCGCAAGCAAAAGAACCCCGGGGCGAGCGTCAGCCAGCTGGATCCGCACTCATTAGTCACTGGGCGTGCGGTACAAGCCGGTGGACCGGAAATGGCGGTACACGTCGACGGAGTGCGCAGCAAACGCCCGCAAAAACGAGTGACTTTTTACCGGCATTTGCGGGATTTACAAATCATCCGTCCATAAGTTCCGGGGGCGCTGCGTCCTCTACCCTCTGCTACTCTCTGTTACTCTCTTCTACTCTTTCTGGGAGTTCTCGGAATCGTCGTAACGATCCGCCGCATTGTGCGCGTTATCCTGAATGTCTTCGATCTCCCAGACTTCCGGCGGGTAGGCCGGTGTGGATGAGGTTGGTGCCAGCACTGCTGCCGCCGATTCCTGCGACATTCCGGTGACCATCAAAAGATCCACGGTTAAAAACCGCACCTGCGACAGGATCGCGTATTCCGAAAGCACCGGATCATCGCTAATCACGGCAAGATCCGTGCGCGCGCCGATGATGCGCAGGCGATTGACAATCCCCGGAATTTCATGGGCTTGGCTAACCCGCGCACTCGTTTCATAAATTCGTGACAGCTCCAACGCGATCTCTGCCAACTCATCAATAATATTGATTAACCGCGGGGTGATTTTATCGCCATCGACGCTCAGGACCATGCAGCGGCGGGCCAGCACACGCACATTCCGGGTGGCATTGTCGACGGGGGTAAGAATGCGCTCAATGGAACGCAAGTGTTTGCGCGAGCCCCAGCGAAATGGGGAAAGTCCCGCAATTTCCCGGCCGGAAGCCGTGGCTTCCAGCATGTGATCGATATTCGATTGCGTACCGCGCACCTGCTGGAGTGCATCTTCGATACGCTCTGAATCTCCCTTTTCTGCACCCTCTGCAACATCATGCAGCACCGAGGATGCAACGGAGAGAACTTTCGCGATCTCATGGCGGGCATCACGCAACGCAGAATTAGGAATCAACGCGATGGAGATGATTCCAATCACCGAACCAATGGCGGCGTCAATCATGCGTTCGGTGCCACCACCTTGCGGCATGATCGTGGCAATCAAGATCGCACCAATAGCCACCTGGTTGCTCACCAGCAGCGATTTCGATAGAAATGCCGCGACCACCAGTGAGATCGCTACCCCAGCGGCAATCTGCCAATCGCCGGTGCCCAGGGTGTGCACCAAAAGCTGGCCAACCCCGACACCAACCACACCAGCGACCGACATTTCCAGGGCTTTATTCAGACGGTTACCTCCGGAGATGCCAAGCACCACCACCACGGAGATCGGGGCGAAAAATGGGATCTCGTGGCCGAAGAACGTCTGCGCAACCCAAAACGCCAACCCCGCACCAAACGCGGCCTGCACAATGAAAATCAAGCGTTTACGCACGCGCAGAATGCGCGAGGTCAGCGAATAGTCTAAATGCCGCAGTCGTTCGCGGGTAGAGACCCTGCTATTTGCCATAGGCGCCGAAATTATCTGCTAAAGGCTTAGCCGAGAGCAGCTTAGCGGGCGGTGGTCTGGCCTGCGGAGCGCAGCACCTGGCAGGATTCAATGACGCGATCAGCCATGGAACGCTCTGCCTTCTTCAGATACGAACGTGGGTCGTAGACCTTCTTGTTACCGACTTCTCCATCAATCTTGAACACGCCGTCGTAGTTGCTAAACATGTGGCGCGCAACCGGGTTGGTGAACGCATACTGCGTATCGGTGTCGATGTTCATCTTGATCACGCCATAGCGCAAGGATTCTTCGATCTTGGCGGCCTCGGAACCGGACCCGCCGTGGAAGACGTAATCGAAGGGCTGGGAACCGTCGGCAAGACCCAGCTTCTGGGAAGCGACCTTTTGGCCTTCATGCAGCACCTCAGGGCGCAGCTTGACGTTGCCCGGCTTGTAGACGCCATGGACGTTACCGAAAGTGGCGGCCAGCAGGTAGCGGCCATTTTCGCCAGTGCCCAGCGCATCGACGGTTTTTTCAAAATCTTCTGGGGTGGTGTACAGGTTGGCACCTGCTTTGGCTTCCACGCCGTCTTCTTCACCGCCGACCACGCCGATTTCCACCTCCAGGATGATATTCGCCGCGCGTGACTGTGCCAGCAGCTCCTGGGCGATTTCCAGGTTCTCGTCGATAGGGATGGCCGATCCGTCCCACATATGGGACTGGAACAGTGGCTGCTCGCCGGCTTCTACGCGATCACGGGAGATCTTTAACAATGGGCGCACGAAGTCATCGAGACGTTCTTTCTGGCAGTGATCCGTGTGCAACGCAATATTCACGCCGTAGTGCGAAGCAGCCTCGTGCGCGAATGCGGCCAGGGCTTTTGCACCGGCAACTTTGTTTTTCACTGCTTGGCCAGAGCCGAATTCCGCACCACCCAGGGAGAACTGGATAATGCCGTCAGACTCGGCTTCTGCAAACCCCTGTAGTGCGGCGTTAATGGTTTCGGAAGAGGTGCAGTTGATCGCGGGAAAAGCGAATTGCTCTTTCTTCGCGCGGTCAAGCATCTCGTTATAAACCTCAGGGGTGGCGATAGGCATAAAACATCCTCCAACGTTGGATCTGCAGTCTCGAAGCCCAATTATGCCTGAGCGAGCGCTAACCTGCAGCCGGATCCCCTTCGGCCAGCGCAACCCGGGCCATCGCCTCTAGCGCCATCCAGCCGGAAAGCTGCACCGACAAATCGCGCTCTGCGATGCGCACAACGCCGACTTTCTCGCGGATCGACATCGGCCCCAGGCCAAAATTATGTGGCAGTAGCGCATCGCTGGTCCAGTCCGTCGCAAAAACCGGCAGCCCGTCGACTTCCAAACGGTGAGTCCACACCGATTCCGCCGACGCCCGCACCAACCGAGTAGCAAGCTTGCGCGTCGCGCGGTTGGCTGGCGAATCATCAGGCAAGCGCACCGCGACGTCGGCAAGATAACGCAGCAAAATCCCCTTGAACAAGCCACCATCGCCGTCGCCGGTATCCCAGTCGATCACTCCCGCCGGGGTAGCCATGTGCTGTGCAATCGCGTGCACCAAGCCGCGGATCCGGCTGATATATGGCATGGCTTCGTCGGCACGCTCAGCCTCATGCACCGACTGAATATCTTCCAAGCTGTGGATGCCGTGTTCCTCGCGCAGCTTGAGCGCAATTTCCAGACTGGCACCAAGCATCACACCCTGGCAGTACGGGTGAATATCACGCACGATCTCCGGCCCGTTCATGCGCATACGCATCCCGTCCATGATCAGCCCATCATCATTGTGCAGGTTATCGAAAACCCAGTCGACGATATGAATGGCTTCCTGCCAATAACCGGTGCGCGCCAACATGATTGCCACCGGACCATTAGTGGGCACGTTATAAAACGTCGATCGGCTATCGCGCCAGGGCGCGACCCCCAGGGACTCATCCAACCCGGCACGCAGATTGGAACGCAATGCGTGCAACTGTGGCGGGGTACCCAGCTTTTCTGCCTTCTCTATACGACCGAAAGCTAGTGCCAACCAAGCTTTGTCATCGTAGTATTTGTTGCGTTCCAACCCGCGCAGCTGCCGGAGTTTGATGCCACGCATGGTATTAGCAATGCGCGCGCTGCGGGTTTTTGTGGGTTGCCGCAGCGCAGCATCAACCTGGCAATCCAGGTAGTGCGCCTGCCACCAATAGTGCCAATGAATAAACAGGCGCTCTTTAAAAAGCGCCGGCCAGCTCACCCGGGCGAGATTGGTGCGTGGCAACGACCATAGTGGGCCAGCATGCCGATCGTTGATGGCGGTCTCTGCGAGATCCGCCCGGTGGGACCATTTTTCTTGCACTATTATTCCATCACTCACAGAGCTATAAACCGGAGAAATCAATCATTTGTAGCATACATCACGGTTCTCTGGTGAGGGATAAGTGCCAAATTATTGATGCAGCCAGCACCCCTACCAGGCTTGGCGCAGATCCGCATGCTGCCGCACCCATGCGTGCATTGCGATACCTGCGGCCACCCCTGCGTTAATTGAGCGCGTCGAACCAAACTGCGCAATCGAACACGTCATCACCGACGCCTGACTTGTCTCCGCGCTCACCCCAGGGCCTTCCTGGCCGAATACCAGCAAACAACGCCGCGGCAAGTCGGCGGTTTCCAATGGCACGCACCCGGGAGTGTTATCAATAGCCACGACGGTCAAATCGTTCTCCTCCGCCCAGGCCACTAGCCCGGCAACGTCGCTGTGGTGCTTTAGGTGTTGGTAGCGGTCCGTAACCATGGCGCCACGACGATTCCACCGGCGCCTACCCACAATGTGCACCGTGTCCACGGCAAAAGCATTCGCTGTGCGCACCACCGTGCCGATATTCGCATCGTTTTCAAAATTCTCGATCGCGATATGCAGCTCATGCCGGCGGGTATCAATGTCCTCGATGATCGCCTCACGCTTCCAATAGCGATAAGCATCAACGACGTTGCGGCGGTCGCCTTCGGCAAGTAACTCCGGATCCAGGCGTGGATCATCCGGCAACGGCCCTTCCCATGGGCCCACACCATGCCGACCTTCGGCCCATTCCGTTGGGCCTTTGTCCTCCGGTGCGGTGGCGCGTTCCGGCTTAGTCGCTGGCTCGTTTTCGGCTGCGCTTTCGCCCATTACAGCCCCAGGTCATCCAAGCCCAACAGGCTGCGATATTCCAGCCCCTCGGCACGGATCGCATCAGCAGCACCGGTAGCGCGGTCCACCACGGTGGCCACACCAACAACTTCCGCTCCGGCCGCACGCAACGCAGCGACGGCAGTCAGCGGGGAGTTACCAGTAGTGGTGGTATCCTCCACCACCAGCACTTTTTGCCCTTCCACATTCACGCCTTCGATGCGGCGCTGCATACCGTGCTTTTTGGCTTCTTTGCGCACCACGAAAGAATCGATCGGGCGGCCGTCCGCATGCATGATCGAGGTGGCCACCGGGTCCGCACCCAACGTCAGACCACCGGCGGCAACGTAATCCCAGTCCGCGGTTTTTTCCCGCAGCAACGAGCCAATCAGGCGGGAGGCCTCATGGTGCAGCGTCGCGCGACGCAAATCCACGTAGTAATCCGCTTCTTTACCGGACGATAAAGTCACACGACCATGGACCACGGCAAGTTCGCGGACAAGTTCAGCCAGGCGGGAAAGATCAGTACTGGATGGGGTGCTTTGCTGCTCAGTCATAGCTACCACTGTAGTCCTCACTCGTCGCCAAAAATAGATGGCCCGGCAGACAAGTCGCGTTTAACGTGCGGGCGCTTCCGGTGGCCGCCCTCTTGTGACTTATCGACGCCATCGGCAATCGCATCCACTTCATCTACCCCAAGAGCGTAGGGTTCCAGGTACCCACGGGCCTCGGCTTTGCTGCGGGTCGGTAATTCGACGGGCTCGCTTGGTCGTTGGATTGGCGGATGATCCTGCGGGTCGGGGACGACGTGCAGCAACTGGTTGTTCTCAAAGGCCGGGGGCTGTTTCGGCCCCATCATCCGGGTGGGGTCCGCCCCTTCGAATTTTAAAATTTGGTTCGCCATGGAACGCGGTGGTAGCACGCGGGCGACGTCGGCAAGCAGGCCGAGCGGCGCCAGCATTTCGTCCCAATCTGACGCGTGCGAGCCTTTATCGGTTTGTGCCAGCACCCAATCCGATTCCATCCACACCGCGGTGACGATTTCCGGCAGGCTATCACAGGCAGTGACCACGCGCGCATCAATCATGCGGCTAGCAACGGCGGCATCAGTGGCATAGACCGTGAAATCCGCGATGTGTCCGACTTCCAGCAAATCATCGAAAACCGCTTCCCCGGTTGTACGGTCATTGCGCTGATCACGGTCCACACGGCGAAAATCCACCACGATTTCCGTGGCGGCTCCGGTGCGCATAGCCATGACATTGACGCCGCCGAGATCCATCAGCACCATCTCATGCCCATAAGCCGAACCCTGCACGATATCTTTCGGTGCTGCCCCACCAGCTGCAGCGCCGCGGGTCCATTCATCAACGAGATATTCGTCGTGCTTGCTAAAACTGAACCCATTCTTTTCCGCCCACTGACGACGTTCCCTGCGCAACGCCCCCGGGATGATGGAATCGCGGCGTGGTCCTGCAGGCTTGGCGACGGGGGCGACGGGGGTCGGCTGCTCAGCTGCATCGTCGCGTTCTTCGAAATGATCTGCACCGTTGACACCATCTGCATGAACAGCAGCTGCATCGCTTAGATCGTTGGCATCACTAGCATCACTGACATCACTGCGGTTTTCTTCAGCAGAAAGCAGCTCATTGGATGCTAAACCTGGCTCCGGTTTCGGTGCTGTCTCTATTGTTTCTGGGTTCTCTATTGTTTCTGGGTTCTCTGTTATTTCTGTTGTTTCTGATGTCTCTGCTGTTTTTGGGACCTCTGAGTCCTCTGCTGGCTCTGGCTGCCGCTCAGATTCCAGCACTGATTCGGCTTCAGCATCATTGTCTATGTCAGACTCAACATGTGGCTCAGTGTTCGTCTCCGCTATTGGGTCAACGGCGGAGTCAGCAGCAGATTCTGCAGCGGATTCCTCATCCCGCTGTGGCAAATCCTGCTGTGGCAATTGTTCCGCAGTGGCCAGTTCTTCATCATCCAGCACCCGGCCCCGGCGTAGCGCATCACCATAAGTGGCTTGCGCTGACCATTCAGTATCGGCGGCAACAGATTCTTCGGCGTCTGGGATGCTGTCGTTAGGGACGCTGGCGCCTGGGATGTCGGTGCTAGGAGCGTCGGCAAGCTCCGCGCTCGCACCAGTTTGCTCCGGCTGACCAGGCAATTCCACAGCAGCAGGGGGCTGCTCAGCCTGCTGGGCGCGGCGCTGCTTCGAATCCAGGTACCACAAAAATATGGCAGCGGCACCGGCGATGACGGCCAGAGTCAGTAGAACATACGGCATGCAGTCAGTTTAACGCGAAGTCTCCACAGGATTGGCAGCATTCGCCGACCACTGCGACCAACCACCCACATAATGCGAAGCTCCAGTAATACCGGCATGCTCCGCCAAGGCCAGGGCCAGGCCAGAATGGTTGCCCGAACCGGAATAAAACACCGTGCCTTCACCCCTGGTCACACCAGCTTGGGCAAAGACTTCGCGGATTTCTTCTTTTGACTTAGCCAGGCGATTCGGGGTCACCAAATCCCGCATAGCAGCGTTCACCGCACCGGGAATATGGCCGGCTTTCAAGTCCAAATTTTCTTGGCGCCCCGAATAACGCCAGAAGGAGCGCGTGTCGACGAGCGTGCCATCAAAATTACGTACCTCGTCGATAGTGGCTGCGGGCATAGACCCGGGCCGAATAGTCAGCGCGGAACCCATCGCGATATTGCCTGGGCCGCACATCGTATCGAAGCCCGCGCGATGCCACTGCGCCAAGCCACCATCCAAGATGGAGACGTTTTTAATTCCTGCCCAGCGCAGCACCCACCAGGCACGGCCGGCGAAAAATCCCTGGCCATCGTCGTAGACCACCACTGGGCGGTCTTCCCGTAAGCCCCAGCGGTTGACGTTGGCTTGCAGCCGCGCCGGATCTGGTAACGGGTTGCGCCCAGCTTTAGACCCAGGAAGCCCAGCCAGCGCAATTGCTGGGTTCACGTGCTGGGCTGTGGGGATATGCCCGGCGCGAAATTGGCGGAAGCTGTTCCCCTGCCCGGGCACCCAAGTGGTGGCAAGCAGGGTGAGTTTGTCTCCGCGGTGGATTTTTTCGTGTAATTCTTCGGCACTGACCAGGACGCTCATAGTTACCCAGTTTAAGGGTAAAAGCGTCCCGGTGTGTGCTAGCAGCCACAATGACTGCTAACTGGAGATATCCAGCTCCTCGCCGCCGTCGGCAAGCGAAACCTGCACGGCATCGCCTTCCACGACCTCACCGGCGAGTACCAGCCGCGCCAGCTTGTCGCCGATGGCCTGCTGGATCAACCGACGCAGCGGACGCGCACCGTAGGCGGGGTCGTAACCGCGCTCAGCCAACCAGGCCTTCGCCGCCGCATCCACGCTCAGGCTCAGGCGTTTGCCAGCCAGGCGTTCGCGCAGCGTATCCAGCTGAATGTCCACAATGCCTTCCAGCAATTCGCTGGATAGCGGCTCGAAGGTCACCACATCATCTAGGCGGTTAATGAACTCCGGCTTGAACGCGGCCTTGACCGCATCCATGATCTGCTCGCGATCGCCGCCGGCGCCCAAGTTCGAGGTCAGGATGATCACCGTGTTGCGGAAGTCCACGGTCCTACCCTGTCCGTCGGTCAGCCGCCCTTCGTCGAGCACCTGCAACAGCACGTCGAAAACATCCGAGTGCGCCTTTTCCACCTCGTCGAAAAGCACCAGCGTGTACGGGCGACGTCGTACGGCCTCAGTCAACTGGCCGCCCGCATCGTGGCCGACGTATCCCGGAGGGGCGCCGACCAACCGCGAAACCGAGTGCTTTTCGCCGTATTCAGACATATCGATGCGCACCATGGCCGATTCGTCATCGAACATGAACTCCGCCAGCGCTTTCGCTAGCTCGGTCTTGCCGACGCCCGTTGGCCCCAGGAACAGGAAGGAGCCGGTCGGCCGGTTCGGGTCGGCGATGCCCGCGCGGGAGCGACGCACCGCATCCGAGACCGCCACCACCGCGTCTTTCTGGCCGACGACGCGGCGAGCCAGGATATTCTCCATATCCAGTAGCTTTTCCGTCTCACCCTGCAGCATCTTGCCAGCCGGGATGCCGGTCCAGGCGGAGACGACCTCGGCGATGGTGTCCGGGGTGACTTCCTCGCTGAGCATGGTGTTGTTGCGCGCCTGCTCAGCGGCTTTGTCCTCGGCCACGGCGATTTCGCGTTCCAGCTCGTTGATGCGGCCGTAGCGCAGCGTGGAGACTTTCTCGTAGTCACCTTCACGCTCGGCAATTTCTGCTTGCCGACGCAGATCGTCGAGCTCTTCCTTCAGCGCCTGGACATCATCGATGGCCTTTTTCTCGTTCGCCCAGCGGGCTTTCAGCTCACCGAGTGATTCGCGCTGGTCCGCCAACTCTTGTTGCAGGCGCGCCAGCCGCTCCTTGGAGGCAGCATCGGATTCCTTCTTCAGCGCGAGCTCTTCGATTTCCATCCGGCGGACGACGCGCTCGAGTTCGTCGATTTCCTGCGGCGAGGAATCGATCTCCATGCGCAACCGGGAGCCGGCTTCGTCGACAAGGTCAATGGCCTTGTCCGGCAAGAAGCGGTTGGTGATGTACCGGTTGGACAGCTCGGCGGCCTGCACCAGCGCGGAATCCTGGATGCGCACGCCGTGGTGGACTTCGTAGCGCTCCTTCAGGCCACGCAGGATACCGATGGTGTCTTCCACCGAAGGCTCGCCGACGTAGGTTTGCTGGAAACGACGCTCCAGCGCGGCATCCTTTTCGATGTACTTGCGGTATTCATCCAACGTGGTCGCACCCACCAGGCGCAGTTCGCCCCGGGCCAGCATCGGTTTGATCATATTGCCGGCATCCATCGAGCCTTCGCCGGTACCGCCAGCACCAACCAGGGTGTGCAGCTCGTCAATGAACGTGATGATCTCGCCGTCGGAAGATTTGATTTCTTCCAACACGGCTTTAAGCCGCTCCTCGAACTCACCGCGATATTTCGCACCCGCAACCATCGAGCCGAGATCCAGCGAGACCAGGCGCTTACCCTTGAGCGATTCTGGTACATCACCACCGACGATGCGGCGGGCCAGGCCTTCCACGATGGAAGTCTTGCCGACGCCCGGCTCACCGATGAGCACCGGGTTGTTCTTCGTGCGGCGGGAAAGCACCTGCACGACGCGACGGATTTCCGAATCACGCCCAATGACGGGGTCGATCTTGCCTTCGCGGGCCTGCGCGGTCAGATCCGTGGAGTATTTCTCCAGTGCTTGGAAGGA
>ERZ1023210.108-NODE-108-length-19713-cov-5.923543_pt1 | contig 19713 bp, 15 predicted proteins | sample MGYA00380446_ERZ1023210 | MGnify/ENA primary metagenome ERZ1023210 (study PRJEB33173, sample SAMEA4830300) | metagenome | study: EMG produced TPA metagenomics assembly of the PRJEB25223 data set...
ACCCAATTACCGCGCAACTTGATCAACCCGGATTTCGAGTTGACCAAATCCGACATTTCGTCGTCAGTAAGCTCTTTGTCACCGACAGACAATCGCCAATTATATTCAACCAGCTTGTCCATACCCAGCTGGGATTGTGTCGCTTTTTCATTAATTTCGCGGGTTTCCAGCTTGGCAGTGGTTTCCATCTGCGACCAAGCACGTGGAAGCATGACGGTAAAACCTGCTGCGCGCAAATCATCGATGGCCGAGCCAACGAAGTCAACGATTTGTTCGGGGTCTACAGAGACATCCCAATCACCAGCGTTGGCATCCACTTCCCGACGGCGAATACGCTCAACAGGATCGAGGTTCGGCTCTAGCATGGGCGCAACACGAATCGCCTGCAAATGCGATCTCCGCAACAGCTCGACACTTGACTGATCCAGTTGGTCGGTACGGATGGGTTGTGGAGAGTCGGTTCCGGAACGAACTTGCACTCGGATAGGCCACTGCGCATCTGGTTCATCTGGCGGTTCATTCACAATCACGACTAATTGCAAATCAACAGAAGTAATCGAGGCGTTCCAGTCGTTTAGACCACGTAAAAGCGCTCCTTTACCCCGCCGGATAGGTTGACCTTTCAACAGAGCTTGCGAAAAATCATGCCATGGATAAGGGCGGGGTTCGCTAGCTAATGACTGTAACTGCGCAATGGTTATCCAATGCACCAGGTGGTGGGACAGCTCATCGGAAAGATCTCGGTTATTTACCGTCAAAATACCCGGACATGCAGCAATCATTTCGCTAAGCCAGCCACGTTCTGACAATCCGGTAGCAAGGTGCCACTGCGGGAACCATTCACCTGCTTGGTAACTCAACCGTATAGTGACTCGCCCAGCCTGAACGAATTTCGTCAGCCCCGTATACATACGAATAAGCCAATATAAATCCGGGGCGATCGCATTGCGCTGAGATTCGGTTGCCGCAGGGGATGCGCTGTCAAGAAACTCGAGTTCACTCAGGATTTTCACAGAATCTTCCGGGGCAAAAAGCCCCATCGGAACCATAAGCGAGACGTCTTTACCCTTGGGGGTACGCAAGGATATTCGCGCACGATTACGGAAGCTCCGCCGCTGCAACAAAGACTCCACGATCGGAGGAAAAGTACCAGCTGGGACCTGCTCCGGTAGGACAATTTTCCGCCCTTCTACCCTCTCGATCCATAAACTCAAGCCAGAAACAGGGAGCCATAGACCATGCAGAAGGAACGAAGACATAATGGACAGATTACCAGTTCGTAATCGCGACAGAATCCAATTGTTATTATTCTGTTACTTTTGTAAGTGTTCCCTGCTAAGGGCCTAAAAATCCTGATATTTCTCTGAGTTTGACGCAGCTAACATTTGGGTGAGCTGCGAATTCTCACTACGGTAAAGCATTGGTCCACAAAAACCAGGCGTTTTGCTGTGCACGTCAACAACAGTGACCACCAACAAGGTGCTCGCGGTGGCTTGACCACGCAGGCGGCTGCCAGGTTTTCAGTGGTAAGCAGAGCTCGACAAAAACTCTTGCCTGGCCGACTAACGCCAGGCCATGTACAAGAAACACGTACTTTACAGTACGTCAGATGTCTATTTATTAGGAGTAACGGTGACAGAATCAACCTGGTTTGTCATCGCGATCATCATCTACATGTTCGGGATGCTCGCGATTGGCTACTGGAGCTATAAACAAACAGATCAATACGACGACTACGTCCTCGCCGGCCGTGGCCTACCACCGTTTGTGGCCGCCTTATCCGCTGGCGCATCGGACATGTCCGGATGGTTGCTCATGGGGCTTCCGGGCGCTTTGTTCGCATCCGGCATGGTTGAGCTGTGGATCGCCATCGGCCTCACCATTGGTGCTTGGGTCAACTGGAAGGTTGTCGCCCCACGACTGCGTGCTTATTCCGAGATCGCCGATGATTCGATCACGGTTCCTTCCTTCTTCGAAAACCGCCTAGCAGATAAATCCCGTGTCCTGCGTGTTCTGTCTGCAGCAGTTATCATCTTCTTCTTTACCTTCTACGTTTCGTCTGGCATGGTCGCCGGCGGCCGCTATTTCGAGTCAACATTTGATGGCGACTACCTGCTAGGCCTGCTGATCGTAGCTGCCATCACGGTTGCCTACACCTTTATTGGTGGATTCTTAGCGGTTTCCTACACCGACACCGTTCAGGGAATCATCATGTTCCTGTCCCTGATGATCGTTCCGGTCATGGCGTTCGTTTCCTTGGACAACGGCTCCGATATCTTTAGCTTCGCAGCAAACAACAACTACGCCACCGACGGCGTTGTTGAAGCAAACCCCGAATTCTTTAACTTGTTCAACGTTGGTTCTGCTGCAGCCGTAGCTGCCATCGTCGGTAACTTCGCTTGGGGCTTGGGTTACTTCGGCCAGCCACACATCATCGTGCGTTTCATGGCTCTGCGTAACTCCACCGACGCCCGCGCCGGCCGTTTCTGGGGTATCGGCTGGATGCTGCTCTGCGTCATTGGCGCAGTATTCGTAGCCTTGGTCGCTACTGTCTTCTTCACCCAGACCGGTAACTCCATCACCGACCAGGATTCCTTCGAGACCGTATTCTTGGACATGGCACGGGTAATGTTCCACCCATTGCCAGCAGGCTTGGTCCTGACTGCAGTTCTGGCAGCGATCATGTCCACCATGTCTTCTCAGCTGCTAGCAGTGTCCTCCTCTCTCATCGAGGACCTCTACAAGATGTTCGCCAAGCGCAAGCCAAACGAGCAGGTCCTGATCAACCTGTCCCGCACTTGCGTTGTTGCCGTTGCCGTTCTTGCAGGAATTCTCGCAGTGAACCCAAGCGATTCCATCCTCGGCTTGGTTGGATTCGCATGGGCAGGATTCGGTTCTGCATTCGGTCCAGTCGTGCTGTTCTCCCTGTACTGGAAGCGCCTAAACGCTCCTGGTGCTATCGCCGGTATGGCCACCGGTGCAATCGTCTCGGTTGTCTGGGGCGTATGGTTCTCCGACATCATCTACGAAATCGTGCCAGGCTTCGCCGCCTCGGTGATTGTGCTGGTACTGGTCACCTTGGCAACCAAGGAACCAGAGACAAAGGTCAAGAAGCAGTTCGATCAGGCTTCCAAATTGACTGACATTGCTACCGAGAACGAAGACGTAGATTTCGACGAGGCAGCACAAGAAGTTAAGAAGTAACTTCTTCCTTTCCACCGCCGATTATTCTCGTGGCACGAGATCCTGCGGCTGCGGGAATATAAGACATCGATAGCCTTTGGGCGAGCAACATCTCGCCCAAAGGCTATTTTTTATGTCCGTACCGAAACTATTCGCAGATTAGGCGATTTCGGTTGGATTAGTGGAGCATGGAACTTTAGCGCAATCTTTGCCGTCCAATCGCTTATGACCGCTCAACTGATGCCGCTGACTCGCACAAAGACCGCAGAGCCGGAAACATCATCGACTAAATCTGACAGATCATGTTCGGCAAACACACTGATCTACCGCACATTTTTGCTGCTTTTATCCATAGCAACCATAACTGCATTGGTGATGGATGCATGGTCCAAACTAAACCCCACGACGTATGACAACACCCTCATGCTCCCCGAATGGCACGAGCTAGAGAACCAATTAATAACGACACCACAAAGGCAAAAAATTCCAGGATACGAACGGGACCGCTTCGGCCGTGGCTGGGGCCAACAAGGAGCCTGCTAGACACGAGAAGCCGTGCTTCTTGCATCGAATATGCAGCCACGCTCTGAGGACTATCGCCCACCCTCCAATGAACTACCACAACCCACAAAGCCAGAATCCTGCAAGATAAAGAATATCGAGATTTGGGATGAATATGCCGGTGGTTCAATCTCGATTATAGATTCAGCTCGCCACGTAGATATTGACCATATTTTCCCGCTTTCCGCGGCTTGGGACTTAGGGGCGCATTCCTGGGAACAGACCCGTCGCCAAGATTTTGCAAACGATTACCGGAATTTGGTTCCTACCGATGCAAGTGCAAACCGAGAGAAATCAGACTCCCTACCAAACGAGTGGATGCCATCTGACGTCTCAGCACATTGTTGGTACGCACGCAGGGTTGCATATATCGCAGTGCTCTATGAGCTATCGATTCCCGAACCAGACGTTAAGCGAATGCATAAGGCGTGCCGACTCTTCGGTCTCTTCGCTGGCTAACTATGCGCTGGTAGAGTGGCATGCGGAGTTTTTCCCCACTAATTTCCTTACCGAAAGGGATCGTCCATGACAAGTTTTTTGATTATTCTGCACATCGTCGCGGCTGTACTGTTTATCGGCCCGTTAATGGTTGCTACTTCTGCATTCCCTGCACAAATCCAACAAGCCAAATCCGGTACCACTACCGCAAAAGGTGCAGCTTCAGTCCTCTACCGGATCACCAAAACCTACGGCTTCCTGTCCGCGCTTGTTCCGCTGTTGGGTCTCGTAGTTTTCCTTAGCGATATGGAAACCTACGGCACCCAAGGTAAATTCCACGCATCGATTTTATTGGCAATTATCGCTTGGGTTATCTTGCTCGTGGTCATTCTTCCACGTCAACGCACCGCCTTGGGAGCATTGGGGATGCTTCCAGAAAGCGAGGCTTCACCAGAAGAAGACAAGATCGCTAGCTGGTCTCAGGTGAAGAAACAACTAACTATGTATGCCGGAATCTTTAATCTCATCTGGATTGTGGTTCTGGTTCTGATGTTCGTATAAGTCAAACAGATCCCAGAATTCCCGTAGCTTAGCCAACAAACAGCAACGCCCGGGCCAGGAATATTTTCCTGGCCCGGGCGTTAGTTATCCACAGCATAGCTACTTGGAGCACCTGCTAGCTCAGGATAATAAGCTTGCAGGGTGGACGGGAGCTGGCTAATTACGGAATTTTCCGCCTTTGCGGCCGCCCTTGTTCTGCCGACCACCGCCGTCACCGCCTCGGAAACCACCACGCGATGGTGCTCCGTGATCTTTCCGGATCTTAATCAATTCACCAGAGATCCGGGTATCAGACAAGCGGTCCAATACTGCGGGATCCAAATCGCGTGGCAGCTCAACAATCGTATGCTCGGCTCCGATGTTAATACGGCCGAAATCTTTGCTGTTCAAACCGCCTTCATTTGCCAATGCTCCGACGATGGCACCTGGACGTACGTGTTGGCGTTTACCCACTGCCAAGCGGTAAGGCTGGAAGTTACCATCTCGGTTATTCCGGCCACCGCGATCACGACCGCCACGATCACGGCCACCACGTCCACCTCGGTCATCAAAGTCACGGCCACCGCGTTTGTCATTGAAACGGTCTTTGCGCTTATCAACCGGCTGTTCTTTCAGCAGGAATTCTTTGTCGCCTTGCATCTTCACAGCCAGAGCTGCAGCGATATCGTCCATGGCAACGTCATTGTTCTTCGAGTACTCACGAATCATGGTACGGAAGAAATCTTTGTCCTTCGCTGCAAGCGCCTCAGTGATGCTCTGCGCAAAGTTTTTCTTTCGCACTTCATTTACTTCATCAACCGTCGGCAACTGCATCTCTTCGAGCGTCGCCTTGGTAACTTTCTCAATGGAACGTAGCATGCGACGCTCACGTGGAGTTACGAACAAGATCGCTTCACCACTACGTCCGGCTCGAGCTGTACGGCCGATACGATGCACATAAGACTCCGTATCACCAGGGATATCGAAGTTAATAACGTGCGAAATACGCTCTACGTCTAGGCCTCGTGCGGCAACATCAGTTGCAACCAGAATATCTAGACGACCAGATTTCAGCTGTTCAACGGTACGTTCGCGCTGGTTTTGTGCAATATCACCATTGATTGCCGCTGCGCTATACCCCGCGGCACGCAGTTTTTCCGCGACTTCTTCTGTCTCATGCTTCGTGCGAGTAAACACGATCATGCCGTCATAATCGATGACTTCCAAGATACGGATGAACGCATCAAACTTAGCGCGGTGCTGCGTAAAGAGGTAGCGCTGAGTGATGTTTTCGTTAGTACGCGCCTGGGACTTAACAGTTACTTCTGCTGGGTCATTCAGGTACTGCTTAGATAAGCGGCGAATACCATTGGGCATTGTGGCGGAAAATAGTGCAACCTGTTTTTCCTCAGGAGTATCGGCCAAAATGCGCTCAACATCTTCTTGGAATCCCATGTTGAGCATTTCATCTGCTTCATCAAGCACAAGGTACCGGAGCTTGGAAATATCCAGGCTGCCTTTTTCCAGGTGGTCGATGACACGGCCAGGCGTGCCGACGATAATTTGCGCACCACGCCGCAACCCGGCTAGCTGAATCCCGTAGGCTTGTCCACCATAAATCGGCAACACCTCGATACCACCGAGGTGTTTGGCAAAAGACTCAAAGCTGTCTGCAACTTGCAGTGCTAGCTCGCGAGTAGGTGCCAATACCAAAGCTTGCGGGAATTTCTCGGTGGAGTCCAGCTGAGCCAGAACAGGTAGAGCAAAAGCTGCAGTTTTTCCTGTACCAGTTTGAGCCAAGCCCACCACATCGCGACCCTGCATAAGAATCGGGATCGTTTGTTCTTGAATTGGAGATGGCTTTTCAAAACCTACGGCTTTTACCGCTTCTACCACATTGGTAGGCAGGTCGAGGTTGGAAAAACCCTGAGGACTATCGTTGGCCGTAGCTTGCGCTGCAGCGTCGGTGTGCTCAGAAGTTTCGCCACTCTTAGCAACGGCACCCGCCGCGTCTTTGGTGCTGCCTTGCGAATTTTCCTGAGATTCCGACCTAGTCGATGGAGACTGACTGAAGTTATCCGGCTCGTTGTCGCCGCCGGTGGCGTTATCGGTAATGCTCATTGCCTGATACACACTACGTCAGCAAACAGAAAAACACCATTTAGCGCCAATTTTCGCTCAACCAAGTTCCCCACAGCACAAAGCCACCAACCCCGACGTGAGGTGGAACACATTATTTTTCTCTATACTTGTGGCATGACTTCTCATTCAGCTGTTTCCTCTACTCCACACCACTGGGATGGTCGACACGATGGCGATGGTCCGGAATTCCACCGTTGGCATTCAGTTATCGACACAGTACAAAGCAAGCCTGGAGCCGCAATTCTCGGCTTCGCATGTGATGAAGGAGCCCGGCGTAATGGATGCCGTCGTGGCGCCGCCGAAGGCCCGCATGTACTCCGCGAAGCTCTAGCTAACCTTCCAGTTCACAACGCACTACCCCGGTACGACGCCGGCACCGTCACAGTCAACGGCACCGACATGGAAGGCGCCCAGGAAGAACTATCTGAGCGCATCAAGGATCTCGTCAACGCTGGCCATCTGCCTGTCGTTCTCGGAGGTTCGCACGAGGTAGGTTATGCCAGCTACCTTGGCTTACACAAAGCTTTACAACGCCCAATTTCTATTGTGAACTTCGATGGCCACTTAGATCTCCGGCAAACCGACATCCCAACGCACGGTACACCGTTTACCCAGGTGGCCGACATGGTTGGAGATAACTTCGATTATTCGGTCATTGGGGTTTCCACCGCGGATAACACCAGAAAATTGTTCAGCTTTGCGGAAGAACTGGGCACCAAAATCATTCTTGACGACGAAATCCACAACATGTCTCCACAGGAGGCAGCTACGCGCGCCTTAGAAGTTGCCGATGTCCATAATGATCTCTATGTCACTATCGATCTAGACGCTATTTCGCCAGCTGTCGCTCCAGGCGTTTCCTCTCCATGCACCGTAGGGATCGGTATTGAACCGATGCGCGCAATGTGTAAAGCACTAGCTGCTAGTGGAAAACTACGCCTGGTAGATGTCGCCGAGATGAACCCTTATTACGACGTCGATGGTCGAACTGCACGCGTCGCTGCACGCCTTCTTGATGACATGATCAATGAGCATGCCAAACTGCAAAAATAACTACTACCGCGCAACAGGCATTTCCTGAAGGTTAGCGTCACGGCTAAGCAAGGTTTCACGTCCCGGAATCCAAGCAAAAAATGCCAACGCAGCTACTCCAGCACTGAGCAAGAATGCCCAAGTAAAGCCCCAGTTATCAGCGGCAGCACCTATCGCGAGAGGACCAAAGATCATCCCAAGGTCCATGGCCATTTGAAATGCTGCGAGGACTTTACCTCCGGAGCGTTCATTGCCAATTACATCAGCCAGTGTTGCCTGCTGCGCAGGAACTGCAATCCCAGCTGCTGCGCCACTCAGGGTTGAAAGCACAAGCAGAAGCCACAATGTGTCTGCTGTTCCATAAAGGCCGACACAAAGCGCACTAGCTGCGAAGCCGACCATAATCATGGGCTTACGGCCGATCCGGTCAGCTAATCGACCCGAAAACTGCAATACTATGGCGTTACCAGCTGCATAGGCAGCTAACGCGTACCCCGCAGCAGCTGCACCATCGGTAAAAATCGCAGCCGCAAACAATGGAATAACTGCGACGCGTACCCCCATGTTGACCCAGCCATGCGCAAAATTCGACACCAGCACGCTACGGAATGCAGTATCCTGCATAGCTTCTCTATAAGTTATTTTCGCATCATTCGTGGGCTGCTGCGCCGAAGCATTCATTCTCGGCATTAATGCCCAGACCACCACCGCTGCGAAACACAAACCGATACCGTAGATCAAAAACGGCCACCGAAAACCCAAAAAAGCGAGAGCTGAACCCACTAATGGCCCGAGGATGCTGCCTAACAAAAAACTCGTGGCATAGGTGGCAGAACATTTGCCTCGAATTTCTGGCGGTGCGAGTTTCACGATCAGACCCATTGCAGAAACGGTAAACATAGTGGAACCGATTCCTGCTAAGAAGCGCAGCAACAAAATTTGCCAATATTCTTGTGCAATAGATATGAGCCCGGTATTGATCGCAACCAGCAGCAATCCCGTTATGTATACCCGCCGAACACCGAGTTTGTCAGCTAAGATCCCCGCACCTGTCGCAAAAATGAGACGCGATACGGAAAACACCGAAATAACAGCACCTGCAGCAGCCATGCCGACGTCAAAGCTCACGACGAATTGTGGCAATAAAGGAGCAATTAAACCGTACCCCAAAGCAACCAAGAAAAATGCTGCGACCAGGACCCAAATTTCTTTGGGGATCTGCGGCCGTTCTGACTGGCTTTCAGGCTCGTAAGTATCTTTACTGGGGTTCGCAATAGGCATAGTTCTTGTGAGCCTACTCCGCAAGAACTATCAGTGCGGTGTAACCGGCGGGAATCACACCCAACATACGCCGAACATAAATTCGATCTTTTTATATCTCGTGTGCTTCCAGTTCCCTATTATCCAGCGTATGACTACACAACACGCACTTACGCACATCTCCCACACCACTCGTGACGTTGTAACCGAGATTCAGACAACCGCGAGTGATCAGCTCTTCAAGCTGGACAGTGTGCTACATCATCCGCGTTCACTAGCACGACCGATGGCAAGCTGGCGCCCGCCACGTCTGACCCTTGCAGTCGGTAAACATCGCCAGCTGAAAGCAACTCTTTCGCGTTACCGAGTTGGCCCGCTAGCGCAATCAAGAATTCGCGGATACGGCGAACAGCGCACCCCAGCCTATGCCATCAGCGTACGGCTCACGGACCCGACCGGAACGCCTCCGCCCATGGTTCTGGCCGAGGCTTGGATTCGGGCTATCGTGCCCCAAGACATGATCAATGCAGTGCACCTCATCGACAGGGAAGATGACACCGCGGCAATCTACGTTTGGCTCGTTGATGCAAATTATGTGCCGATACACTCACCGGCTTCAATGTTTGCAGGTTTTTCTAAAGCAGCATAGAAATCCTTTTGAGATCTATGCTGTGTTCCTAACCAAGGGGCTAAGGGCACAACACAAATTTTTATTGTGCCTCAATGCCGTCATCACACGGCTTTAGCTGGAGTTCCCAGTCGTCGGCCTGCTCAACGCATAAAGACAAGATCTCAAACAGCCGGTCAAAGTCAGTGAAGGTCCCCAACACCAAAATTTCAGGCTCTCCCCCATACTCCAAATCCCCTACGCCGAAAAAATCACTGTCAGCGGCCTGGTCATCTTGATCAACAGGCTCACCTAAGGGCGATATCAATTCCGTATTCGCATCGGGGGTATAAGCCAGGAAAGACAAGCTGGCGGTTGGTACTCCGTCAGACAATTCCACTGACACGCGCAAATGAGAATTTTCTGCAACGTCCGCGAGCACCACTGCAGGATCATGATGGTGATGCTCAAATTCTAAGTTCGCGATCCGTTCGTCCCGCCCCTCCAGCAAATCGCGGAGGACTGTGACCACTTGGTCTGTAGCAATATGCTCGGCGACAGTAGCCACGGCATCTTCCACAGAAAATGCTACTGACACCAGCGCAGCTTCGAAATATTCATCGTCTTCGTCGACATCAGCCGCCGCAATATAGACATTTGCGGCTGGCAATGCCGCATCAATTTCCACAAACTGAATCTCTATATCGGAGGTGATTGGCACAAACAACACATCGCCATTTACACGTGATTCCACCCCTTCGGCATCGAGGGCAGCAGCTATATCTTCAAAGAAGCTCATAAGCGCTAATCTACTACGGTAAAGCTAATCATCGACACGGAATCCTAAATCTCTCAATAATTCTGGGCGCCCAGCACCCCATTCCAGCACGTTATATCCCTTCCAAGCTCGACGCTTGTCAGCTTTAGGGTCGTATTCCACACGAGACTGCGCATCGAAAACCATAGTTGGACGCGAGTGATGCTGATCAGTCGGCGGTTTATATTGCGGCCAGTCAGAGCCCGGTTGACCACTAGAAATAAAACTCGCCCAATGACGTTGCATTTCCGCGGTCAGCCGTTGCATGGCTTCGTCATCACGTCCCACTTTGGAAAGTAAACGAGTTTTCGAAGCTTCCGGGGTGCCAAAGACATTTGATAACTCAGCAGAATGGGCAGCGCCAATTCCGAGCTTCCGCATTAGTTGCGGGGCAAAATCAAAACGATACATCCAGGTTGGGGCGACTTCATTGTGATGGCTAGCGATCCGCACGGTCGGTGCCCAAAACAAAGCATCCGTTACTAAGTCTGCAAATTCCGCGCGGCTGCGCGCGCCACCATAAGCGTTCAAAACGGTATCCGTATGTTCTGGATCATAGGGATAAAGCAAGCGTCGCCCCGCTTTGGCACGCCGAGCCGTTCGCTGGAAAAAATAGCGGGTAATCCCTGCTTCATCCAGGTTTGTTCCCAACATCAAAGGAACACGTGCTTGCCTGCCATGCTGAAACGCCACCATCGGGTGTTCCGGCAGAGACTCCGACTCCACCGTCGGCCCGAACGTCGAGTTCAAGAATTGCAATTCCCCTGCTCGCCACATCATAGACATGCCAGCACGCACTAATTCATCCGCACTAAAAGTACGCAGATCTTCTACTGTACTGTCGTGCGGCAATCCCAAACGGGTCAGCAGTTGCCGCGCCCATAATTGTGATTGTGCTTTAGAATGAATCAATCCGATAGGCGGTGATTGCGCAATTGCGCGATGGAAAAGGCCTTGCGCCGGCGGTGAGCACAACAGTGCCAACACGGCAGCTCCCCCCGCTGACTCCCCCATGATCGTCACCGAATGCGGATCGCCACCAAATTGCGCGATATTTTCACGAACCCATTCCAAGGCCAAAACTTGATCCCACAAAGCAGGATTAGCGACGCAATCTCCACCCAAGCTGCGTAGATCGAGGTAGCCAAGCACGCCAAGCCGGAAATTCAGAGATACATAAACAACATTCATTACGCGGGCTAAACGATAACCTCGCAGCATGTTTTGATGGCTTGCACCCATCAGAAAAGAACCACCATGAAAATAGACCACAACCGGTAATTTCTCCGTGGAGTGTGGGCGCACAATGTCCAAATGGAGGCAATCCTCATCCCCTATGAGCCGTTCACTGAGTCCATAGTTCGGTTGCGGGGCCGGTGATTGGTAGCGTGTGCAATCTAAAATTCCTTGCCATGGCCGTGGTGGTTTCGGCCGAAGAAATCGCCCTGCACCACCCGTAGGCGCACCAAACGGTACCCCTTTCCAGACTGCAATAGTGCCGTCCTGAGCGAATGCACCTTGAATTTCTCCGCTGCTGATGCGTACCCGCGGATAATCCGACGTCACGTGTGACGATTCATCCATAACGCCCCAGGCTAGTTAACCCAGCCAGGATTAGCACGTACCGTCGCAAGCAGCGAAATACACGCGTTGGCATATGAGGTGCCATTACACAACGCATAAGCGCGTAGAATGGATGCAAACTGTCTATTAAGCTTGAAACAAGCGTAAGTCAGACAGCAAATGCGCAGATTAAACGAATGCACGCAAATTAACGGAAAGAGGCGAGCACCTGCCGTGAGCACTAACAATCCCTTCGGCTTGAGCACCTGGCTAGCAGACGAGTTGTACCAGGAGTACAAGAAAGATCCACAGTCGGTGGATAAAGAATGGCGCGAGTTATTTGATAAGCACGGCGCCCCGTCCAACGTTGCCGAATCATCGGAAGCCAATTCCGGCGAAGCCACCGGCACCACCAAAGCCCAAAAAGCACAAGGTGGAAAAGAGGCTGCTAGTGTGGCCCCACCGACGCAGAAATCGTTGTCGCATAAGCGGGAACAACGTGAGTCTGTGGTAGACGAATCTGCACGTAAGGCTAAGAACAAGGCAGGCGTTGATAAGCGCGATGTCGCTCCGAAAACGCCGAAGAAGGCACCTTCACCGTTAGACGAACTACCGGACTATGAGGGCGGCGAATCCAAGGCTCTTAAAGGCATGTTCAAAGCCATTGCGAAGAACATGGATGAATCTCTAGAGATTCCAACCGCTACTTCCGTGCGTGATATTCCAGTCAAGCTCATGTGGGAAAACCGCTCCCTAATTAACGAGCACTTGAAGCGCACTCGTGGTGGCAAGATCTCGTTCACTCACATCATCGGGTATGCCCTGGTCAAGGCGACCCAGAAGCACCCTGACATGAATGTGCGTTATGAACTTGTTGATGGCAAAAAACCCACCGTGGTTTACCCAGAAGACATCAACTTGGGCTTGGCCATTGACTTGCCGCAAAAGGATGGTTCCCGCGCGCTCGTAGTTGCCGCACTGAAAAAGGCGCAGGAGAAGAACTTCGCCGAGTTCATCGAAGCCTACGACGACATCGTGGCGCGGTCCCGCAAAAATAAACTGACCGCAGCTGACTTCCAAGGTGCAACGATTAACCTAACCAACCCAGGTGGCATCGGCACCCGACACTCCATTGCGCGTTTGACCAAGGGGCTTGGAACCATCATCGGTGTTGGATCCATGGACTACCCTGCCGAGTTTGCTGGTGCCTCTTCTGACCGCCTGGCAGAACTTGGAGTCGGCCGTTTGGTCACTCTGACCTCTACTTATGATCACCGCGTCATCCAAGGCGCGGAATCCGGCGAATTCCTGCGCACCATGTCGCAATTACTTGTCGACGACGTCTTCTGGGATGAGCTGTTTTCCGACCTGCAAATTCCTTATGAGCCAATGCGCTGGGCCCAGGATATCCCGAACACCGGAATCGATAAATCCACCCGCGTCATGAACCTCATCGAGGCATACCGTTCGCGTGGTCATCTGATTGCTGATACCAACCCGCTGCGTTGGAAGCAACCGGGCTTGCCTTCCCCAGACCACCGTGACTTGGATATCCGCACTCATGGCCTGACACTCTGGGATCTGGACCGCACCTTCCATGTCGGTGGATTCGGTGGCAAAGAATCGATGACTTTACGTGAGGTTCTCTCACGCCTACGTGCCGCCTATACGCTCAAGGTCGGCTCTGAGTTCACCCACATCATGGACCGTGATGAGCGTGAATGGCTGCGCGATGCCCTTGAGGCGGGAATGCCAAAGCCAACCAATGCAGAACAGAAATACATTCTGCAAAAGGTGAACGCCGCTGAAGCATTTGAGAACTTCCTGCAGACGAAGTACGTCGGCCAAAAGCGCTTCTCCCTGGAGGGCGCAGAAGCTCTGATCCCTCTGATGGACTCGGTCATCGATACTGCTGCAGGGCAAAATCTCGACGAAGTCGTTATCGGTATGCCACACCGTGGCCGCCTGAATGTGCTCTTCAATATCGTAGGCAAGCCTTTGGCCGAAGTCTTTAATGAATTCGACGGAAACTACAAGGGCGGCCAAGCTGGTGGCTCCGGTGACGTGAAATATCACCTCGGCGCTGAAGGCGAGCATCTCCAGATGTTTGGCGACGGTGAGATTAAGGTCACCTTGACTGCGAACCCTTCGCACTTGGAAGCTGTCAACCCGGTGGTAGTCGGTATTTCCCGTGCAAAACAAGACATCCTGGACCGTGTCGAAGGCAGCCATGACAAGCGGGTCGTGCCACTGTTGCTGCACGGAGACGCATCCTTCGCTGGATTAGGCATTGTGCAAGAAACCATCAACTTGATGGGATTAGATGCTTATAACGTAGGTGGTTCCATCCACGTAGTCGTCAACAACCAGGTTGGTTTCACGACTACTCCAGACTCTGGTCGTTCCACTCTGTACTCCACAGATCTCGCGAAGGGCTTCGACTGCCCGGTTTTCCACGTCAACGGTGATGACCCGGAGGCTGTTGTTTGGGTTGGTCAGTTGGCCACGGAATATCGTCGACGCTTCGGCAAAGATGTCTTTATTGACCTAATTTGTTACCGCTTGCGCGGACACAATGAGGCAGACGACCCATCAATGACGCAGCCACTGATGTACGAGCGCATCGGAAACCGCGATTCGGTTCGCCAGAAATACACCGATGAGCTCATCGGTCGTGGTGACCTCTCCGAGGAAGACGCCGAGGCAGCCGCTCGAGACTTCCGCGACCAGATGGAATCCGTGTTTAACGAGGTTAAAGAAGCCGAAAAGAATGGGCCGCAAGAACAGACTGGTATTGCCGCTTCTCAGGAGTTAACTCGCGGTCTGGATACCTCGATTTCGGCAGATACGTTACGTGAGCTGGGAGAAGCTTATCTGAAGCTGCCAGAAGGCTTCGAGCTGCACAACCGCGTCGCACCAATCGCGGAGAAGCGTGCCAAGTCAGCCGTCGAAGGCGGTATTGACTGGGGCTGGGGCGAGCTCATTGCTCTGGGTTCTCTGGCAAGTGAAGGCAAACAGGTTCGTTTGGTTGGTGAAGATTCCAAACGCGGTACATTCACTCAGCGCCACGCAGTGACTTTCAACCCGAACACCGCTGAGCAGTACAACCCGCTACACGCACTAGCTCAAGAAACCGGCAATGGTGGCAGCTTCGAAGCCTACAACTCGGCGTTAACCGAGTTCGCTGGACTGGGCGTTGAATATGGTTATTCTGTCGGTAACTTGGATGCTGTCGTTGCTTGGGAAGCGCAGTTCGGCGACTTCGTCAACGGTGCGCAAACCATCATCGACGAGTACGTCTGCTCTGGTGAGGCTAAATGGGGCCAATTGTCCAAGGTCATCCTTCTCTTGCCACACGGTTACGAAGGACAAGGCCCCGACCACTCCTCTGCGCGCATTGAGCGTTTCCTGCAACTAGCTGCAGAAGGCTCCATGACCATCGCCCAGCCATCGACCCCAGCAAACCACTTCCACTTGTTGCGTCGCCACGCACTGGGCACAATGTCTCGTCCGCTTGTGGTCTTCACGCCGAAATCTATGTTGCGTGCAAAGGCTGCAACCTCTGAGGTAGCAGAATTTACCGAGGTAACCTCTTTCCGTTCTGTTATCAACGACCCTCGTTTGGTCGATGCCGATAACAATGTCATCGGTGACGCAGACAAGGTGAAAACTGTGATGCTGTGTTCCGGCAAGGTCTACTACGAATTGGAAAAGCGTCGCCAAAAGGATGAGCGTGAAGACATCGCGATTGTCCGTATCGAGATGCTGCACCCAATCCCGTTCAACCGCCTGTCGGAAGCATTCGACAGCTTCCCGAACTTAGAAGAGATTCGCTTTGTTCAGGATGAGCCAGCTAACCAGGGTCCATGGCCGTTCTACAACGAGCATTTGCACGAGCTGATTCCAGATATGCCTCGTATGCGTCGTATCTCTCGCCGTGCACAGTCTTCGACGGCTACCGGTATTGCCAAGGTGCACCAGCTGGAACAGCAGCAGCTCATTGACGAAGCATTCGCTGACTAAAATCTGGTTCCAGTACTCCAGTACGCGCATTCGCTTAACCCGCTTGCGGTGAGCCAAGGCATCTGTTGTCTTGCATCACCGTAAGCCCCGAAAAGCCATGCAACTGGTCTTTGTAGCGCCCCCAAACGGACACCGCTACATTTCGACGGTGCTGGCTGTAGACTTCCTATCTCTGCAGCCAGCACCGTCGCACCATTGCATGGCTTTTCTGCTGCACAAACTTAAGTTCGAAGCCTTCGGGAACAACCTCGGGAACAACCAAGGCGGCACAACTTTCCAGCTCGCCATCACAGGGATCCAATCCCTACCGAAGCTTGCGCGGCTTTACGCACGCTAAGCCCCAGGCTCGTGCAATCAAGCCTCGTCGCTAACCGAATCTAGGGATTCCCCAGTTACGTTGACGCTAGCCCATTGTCCAACCGCATCCTCGGCGCTGAGACCGTCGGCAAGCTTGTCTTCTAGTTCTTCCAAGGCCCGCTTATCGATCAGCCGAGTGACGCCCTCAATTGCTCCAAATTCCTCTCGGCCAAACAAACGAGAGCTAAACAGTGGTGTGAAATCTTGCGGAAGATCCAATTCTGCATCCGGACAGCCTTCAGCAGATGACGGAGCGGTCGTCACGATATGCACCGGTAGGAGGCCCATAACCTCACGGTGCAAGTGTTCGTGAATATCCGTCGCGTTAGGATCACGCTGTTCGTCCTCATCCTGCTGACTGGCAAGCTCCTTCGCGAGTACCGGGCTCGTGTCTTCCACGAATTTTCCAGTACAAGTAATCATGAAATCTGCTTCTCCGGTCTGCAACTGTTCCCAGCGGTCCGCGGTACTAACGGCGTCGTCGCCGAATACGTGGGCTTCACGACCAGACTCACGAAGTACTTGACGGTAAATATACGCCCACAAGAGTTGCTCGGTTGATGAACTGTCTGCAGTAATGCGCACTGCACGGTCTTGAGCATCAGCTGCGACGGTACGAGAGTCTGATTGCTCTTTATTGTTTGCCTGCTCAACCTGATTAACATTCTCTGCTGAGGTGCATGCAGTCAACAGCGTGGTGGTTGCCAGCACAGTTACAAGCGAGCGTTTTTTCACGTTATTCATCGTTATTCATCCTAGCCACGCTGTGCAGTTTACAGATTAACTAGCAGGACTAAGATGGGTAATAATGAGTGCCATTACAGAATCAGCAGTCCGCGAAGCCTTGGCGCGCGTCGAAGACCCAGAGATCGGAAAACCAATTACTGATCTCGGCATGGTGAAATCCATAACAATCGACGGCGCCGACGTTAATGTCGAGGTGTACCTCACCATCTCTGGGTGTCCGATGAAATCGACAATTCAGTCGAATACCCAGGCAGCCGTTGCCGAAGTCGACGGCGTGGAGAATGTCTCGGTATCGCTTGATGTCATGAGCGATGAGCAACGCCGTGAATTACGTAATTCCCTGCGTGGATCGCAGCGCGAACCAGAAATCCCGTTTTCCAAGCCAGAAAGCACCACACGAGTTTTCGCCGTCGCTTCGGGTAAAGGCGGGGTCGGCAAGTCGTCAATGACTGTTAACTTGGGAGCTGCGCTAGCCAACCAAGGATTAAAAGTCGGCATCGTCGACGCCGATATTTACGGCCATTCTGTGCCCAATTTACTGGGGTCTACTGAGGCTCCAACCGTCATCGACGATATGCTCATGCCTCCGCAAGCCCATAACCTAAAATTTATTTCCATCGGTCAGTTTGTGGAAGGTAACGCCCCCGTCGTGTGGCGTGGCCCAATGCTGCATCGTGCAATCCAACAATTTCTTGCCGACGTATTCTGGGGCGATCTCGACATTCTGCTGTTGGATCTACCACCGGGAACTGGAGATATTGCGCTCTCAGTCGCGCAGTTGATTCCTAACGCCGAGTTATTGGTAGTCACTACGCCGCAAGCGGCGGCAGCAGAAGTCGCAGAGCGTGCAGGATCGCTCTCCCAACAGACGCGGCAACGCGTAGCCGGCGTTATCGAGAATATGAGCGCCATGGTGATGCCGGATGGTTCCACAATGGACATCTTCGGTTCCGGTGGCGGAGAAATCGTTGCTCAACGCCTGACCACACTGGTAGGTACAGAAGTTCCGCTGCTGGGACAAGTGCCACTCGATCCCCCTTTGCGTTCACACAGTGACGAAGGCACCCCCGTGGTTTTGGCCGAGCCCGACAGCCCGGCTGCAAAAGAAATCACAAAAATCGCTGCTGGTTTAGCGAAACGTCGCACCTCACTGGCTGGCAAGCCACTAAGCCTTGGGGTTAATTAAATTCTGCAGGGTTGCTCCACGGGATAATTTCTCCGCTGGGGCATCATTTAGGTACGGCACTTCGCCGGCCTAGATCACATCAGCCCAGTTAAATTCGGCTTTACCGCCGGGGCTCTGGTGATCTGTGCCTGATTGCCGGGGTCGGCGAGCCTGCTCATCGATGGTATTTTCCTGGTTTCCGGCCCGCTGTTTACTGGCTGCGTCACCTCCGGAGCTTTCTAAGCGATGTTTATGCTCCGCCCGCTGCACTTGGGTACGCTTTTCTTGGCCCGGGGACGTTTTTGCAGAGCCCAGCCCGCTAGCACCATCTTTCCCGCGCCCCTGTTCTTTCAAAATGGTGCGGGGGTCAAATTGGTTGAAGAAGTCATCGTCTTCGTCGAAAAGCGTCTTCGCGATAGCAGCACGCGGACCCATACGGCTCAATTGACCAACTTTTTCAAGAGGTGCACGGAATTGTTCAAACTCAGTGCCGAGTTCTTCGAACTCGCCGTTAAGTTCTTTTTTCGCATTATTGATGGCCTTACGGGCGGCAAATACCGCGGCTCGAATATCCTGTAATAGCCCAGGTAAACGCTCGGGACCGATGACGATAATCGCCACCACAAGGATGACGCCAATCTCCGACCAACCGATATTGGAAAACACGAAACTAGTTTAGCGTCTAGTCGGAGTGATTTCGAAGCACCGTACGTCCCAACTTTTCAAGACGACGCAGCAAGTCGGACTGTGTTTTTTCACATCGGGCATCATCTGATTGGGAATCGTTAGATACATCCGCTATCCCTCGCAGTCGGTGTAACAACGATTCAGGCACTTGCACCTGCTGATCACCGTTGCAGCTGCGCAAAGCCTGGGCTGCGCGACGTTGTCTATGGACATCAGCACGGCAACTTTCGCAAAGCACAAGATGTACCCGTGCGTTGTGTTCTGATTTGCGTGTCATTTCCCCGTCCACAAACGCGGTGATGGCCTCGGGCCCTAGATGGTCGAATCGACGGCGGGGTCTTGCGACGCGCTTCTTTTTCTCCGCGCCGGGTTCTGCAGGCGTCATGATAAAAATTGACTCGCCTCCCTCGTGAGTACTCAGGTTAGCCACGTCCACATTGCTAACGTGTACGCAGCAAGATCTGGGTTTCTTCGTTGTGAGTCGCTTCTTGCTCTAGGTAGGCACGCAGTTGTGAACGCCCGCGGTGAATACGGGAACGCACGGTGCCCATCTTCACACTCAGCGTAGCCGCAATTTCTTCGTAGCTCATC
>ERZ1023210.112-NODE-112-length-19116-cov-6.337495_pt1 | contig 19116 bp, 14 predicted proteins | sample MGYA00380446_ERZ1023210 | MGnify/ENA primary metagenome ERZ1023210 (study PRJEB33173, sample SAMEA4830300) | metagenome | study: EMG produced TPA metagenomics assembly of the PRJEB25223 data set...
GACAGCATCGGCGGCCAAATCGAGCGCGCCCGCACCCAGGCAGCGGCGATGGGTGGCACGGGTATGATCTACGGCTACGATGCCCCAGATCAATTGCTCACCGGTACGTCTACAGGCGCAGCAAAAACCGCGGGGCCGCAGTTGCGGGAGTTTCTTGCCGACGTCGACCAGCGCTACCCCAACCATCACGTCACGGTCGTCGGCTATTCCTATGGATCAGTGGTGGTCGGCAACGCGGCTAGTGGGCAGGCACCGATGCGTGCCGACGACGTGTTGTTCGTGGGATCGCCGGGAACAGGGCTAGACAGCGTAGACGAAATGAACCTGCGGGGTGATAATCCGCAGGTTCATGCTGCCCGGCGCGCCCTGGATCCGGTCAGCGGGATGGCGTATTCCAACGGCGGGCTATTCGGGGTAAACCCGGCCGCACCCACCTTTGGTGCCCAGCCCTGGCCGGGAGACGGGATGCGCAATCACAGTGGGTTTTTCGATGATGCAGCCTACCTCGACGGCTTTGCAGAACTCGCGCGCCACCGGGGCTTGGCCGGGCCGCAGTAACCTGGCCGCAGTAGCCAGGTTTAGAACAGGCCGACTGGGTTTTCAGCATAAGAAACCAGCACGTTTTTGGTTTCTTGGTAGTGCTCGAGCATCATCAGGTGATTTTCCCGGCCCAAACCAGACTGCTTATAGCCGCCGAATGCCGAGTGCGCTGGGTAGTTGTGATACTGGTTCACCCACACACGGCCGGCTTGGATATCGCGTCCGGCACGGTAGGCGATATTGCCGTTACGCGTCCACACACCACTGCCCAGACCGAAGTCAGTGTCGTTGGAGATCCTGATGGCTTCGTCATAGTCCTTAAATGTGGCCACGGACAGCACCGGCCCGAAGATTTCTTCGCGCAAAATCTTCATATCGTTCGTGCCCTTGAACACGGTTGGTTCGATGTAGAAGCCACCACCGATGACTTCGTTGACGTTGCCACCGATCAGGGTTTCTGCGCCTTCTTCTGGTCCGGACTGCAGATAAGAAACAATCTTGTCCATCTGTTCCTGGGATGCCTGGGCGCCCATCATCGTCTCGGTATCCAACGGGTTGCCGATCTTGATCTGCTTGACCCGCTCAAGTGCACGTTCCAGGAACGCATCGGCAATGTCTTCGTGGATCAAAGCGCGCGATGGACAGGTACACACCTCGCCTTGGTTGAGCGCGAACATGGTAAACCCTTCGAGGCATTTGTCCAGGAATTCGTCGTCTTTGTCCATGATGTCTGGGAAGAACACCGACGGAGACTTTCCGCCCAGTTCCAGAGTGACTGGGATGATTTTTTCTGCCGAAGCCTTGTTGATCATCTTGCCGACGGGTGTGGATCCCGTAAACGCGATCTTCGCAATGCGATCCGACGACGTCAACGCCACACCGGCTTCGTCGCCGAGTCCGTTGACGATGTTGAGCACACCAGGTGGCAGCAGATCCGCGATCTTTTCCACCAAGTACAGGATAGAGACTGGGGTTTGTTCTGCGGGTTTCAAGACGATGGTGTTACCGCTGGCCAACGCCGGGGCCAGCTTCCAGGCTGCCATCAGGATTGGGAAGTTCCACGGAATGATCTGGCCGACGACACCGAGTGGCTCGTGGAAGTGATACGCGACGGTGTCATCGTCGATCTGTGAAAGTCGGCCTTCTTGGGTGCGGATAGCAGAGGCAAAGTAGCGGAAGTGATCTACGGCCAGCGGGAGATCCGCTGCCAGGGTTTCGCGTACAGCCTTACCGTTTTCCCAAGTCTCTGCTACTGCGAGTTCTTCCAGATTGTCCTCAATACGCTGGGCAATCTGTAGCAAAATATTGGAGCGCTCTGCAGCTGAAGTTTTGCCCCAGGCTGGTGCCGCCTTGTGCGCGGCATCCAATGCACGTTCGATGTCTGCTTTGGTACCACGGCCGAATTCACAGAAAACCTTGCCGTTGACCGGTGAAATATTTTCCAAATATTGGCCTTCTGCGGGCGCTACCCATTCGCCACCGATGAAGTGGTCATAGCGCTTTTTGAAGTCGACGATGGAGCCATCTTCGCCTGGGTTTGCGTACACGGTCATGAGGTTGACACCTTTCTTCCAGATGGTGCAGTCGTTGCAGCTAATGCGCTGTGTTTTGCACATTTGCCCCACGCATTATGAACGCGGTCACAACGGCGTGCCGATGTACTACGACATCATAGCGTGATCTGGAGCACAAAGAAAGGTTTTGCAGAATAAAATATCCCCGCAAAACCAATGAGGGAATTCATCAGCTTCTGCGGGGATATTTGGGACAACCGGGATATACGGGAACGCCGGTCGGATTAACTCCGGCGTCCACGCCCGCGCCGGGACGAGCGTGGCTCCCACATCACCACAGCGGATGACCGGGGAACGTGCACCAACTCGCCTTTGCTTGCGTTCGCGGGAGCACGGTTTGCTGCGGAGGCCGCGCGCAGCTGTCCACGCAGTTCTTCCACTTCTGCCGCCAACGCGTCACGCTCTTCGGCGAGCGCATCCCGTTGTTCGGTCAGCTCGATGATGGCTTTAATACCAGCCAAGTTAACGCCATCATCTTGCGATAATTGCTGGATTTTGCGCAGCATCGCGATGTCACGCTGCGAATACCGGCGCCCACCACCGCGGGTGCGCGCGGGCGAGACCAGCCCCATCCGGTCATAGGTGCGCAGGGTTTGCGCGTGCATGCCGGACAATTCAGCAGCCACGGAGATAACGAAGACCTCGCGATATTCTTCACGGAATTCTTCGTGCGAATCGTTCGCCATGGTGTTGTCACCTCCTGTGGTTGCTTGTCGTTATTTATTTGGGTTTCCGGCCCAGTCAGCGCGGGCATCGAAACCGGAATCTTTTTCTGCTTGTGCATAGGTGCGCAAGCTGGATTTTGCGGCGTCATCCAAATTCGTCGGCACCGTGACCTGTACTTTCACGTGCAAATCACCGTGTTTTCCTGAGGATTTCGGTATGCCGCGCCCGCGAACCCGCAGGGTGCGGCCGTCAGCAGTACCTGCCGGGATTTTCACGCGAACCGGGGCATCCAAAGTCGGCACCGTGATCGTGTCACCGAGTGCCAGCTCCGCAAAGGACACCGGTACCGTGATCAACAGGTCATCGCCTTCGCGGGAAAAGACCTTGTCTTCCCGCACGCTCACGGACACAAACAGGTCGCCGGATGGTTTTCCTTGTGGCCCGGCTTCGCCTTGGCCCGCCAAGCGTACCTTTTGTCCATCGACGACTCCCGCCGGAATCCGCACGGTAATCGAACGGGTCCGGTTCACGGTCCCGCTTCCCGAGCAGGTCTCACAGGGGTCGGTGATCTTAGAACCAGTGCCGTCACAGTTCGAGCATGGCTGGGAGAATCCGAATGCACCCCGGTTTTCGCTGGTGTAGCCGGTACCGTTGCACTGCCCGCAGGTGGCGTGTTTACCGGATTTAGATCCGGAGCCGTGGCAAGTGGTGCACGGCGCGTTGCCCCGCAGTTCTAGCGGGATCGTCGTGCCTTTCGCAGCTTCTCGAAAGTCGAGCGTAATGGAGGTTTCGACGTCGGCGCCCCGCGTCGGCCGAGCTTGGTGCCCACCAGCACCGCCGCGGTTAAAGAGGCCGCCGAAGATGTCACCCAGACCGCCGTCTTCAAATGCTCCTCCAAATCCGCCAGCCCCGGGCGCCCCGCCCGAGAAGAAGCCGTCTTGGCTTTGCGACGAGCGACGAAACCCGCCGGGAAAGCCGGCGCCTCCAAACCTGCCGCCACCGGCACGCAGCATCGCTTTGAACTCGTCGTATTCCTTACGCTTCTTCTCGTCGCCAAGCACATCGTAGGCAGACGCTGCCGCCTTAAACTTAGCGAGTTTCTGCTCGTCGTCCGGGTTGGTATCGGGGTGGTTTTCCCGGGCGATTTTACGGTAGGCGCTACGGATTTCAGCTTTTGAGGCATCGGAGGAAACGCCTAGGTCCCCGTAATAATCCTTATCGGCCCATTCACTCTGGGACATGGTTCGTCCCCTCCTTCCTCATTGTTTACTGATTGTCGTTCGCCTGTGCGGATGCGTCAGAGCCAGATCCAGTTTCCGAGCCTTCTGGATCAGCGATGATCACCATGGCGTTGCGCACCAGGCGGTCTCCTACCTTGTAGCCCTTGCGCAGAACCGTGCCGACGACTTGCTCGCCACCGCTGGACAGATCCTGCACCGCCTCGTGGATCTCCGGATCAAATGCTTCGCCCGGCTCACCGAAGGTCACCAGGTTCTGGCCCTTCAAGGTTTCGCGGAACTTGGAGCCGAACTTCTCCAGCGGGGATCCTTCTTCCAGGTCACCGTGTTGCTTGGCCAGTTCCAGATCATCCAGGATTGGCAGCAATGCGGAGAGTACCGAAGCTTTCGCGGACTCGGAAACACTCTGGCGCTCCCGGTCGCTACGGCGGCGGTAGTTGGTGTATTCCGCATTCAGCCGCTTGAGATCATCAGTGCGTTCATCGAGCTCGCGCTGCAAGGCCTGCTCAGGAGTTTCGACTTCTGCTGCTTCGTCTTCAGCAGTGCTGATTGGCCCTTCGACCTCATCAACCTCAGGTTCCACAGCGACGTCGTCGGCAAGACCTTCCGCACCGGCGCCACCGGATGGCTGGCCAGTTTCTTGCTGGGTGGCCTCGGCGGCATCCGCGGCGGCTTCTGCCTGTGCGGCAGAGGTAGCCTCCGGGTCGGTCGTGTCCGGGGAACCGGGGTTATCCGGCATCTCGTCCCGGTTGCTCATTTACTTGTCACCCTTTGCGTTCTCGTCGGAGTTGTCGGCATCGTCCTCGTCGACAACTTCAGCGTCGACGACATCGTCGTTGCCGCCAGCCTGGCCGGCGTCACCATCAGCCTGTGCCTGAGCGGCTTCAGCCTCGTACATAGCCTGACCCATGGCCTGGGATTCCGTGGACAGCTTCTCGACGGCGGACTTGATGGCCTCGATATCGTCGCCCTTCAGTGCCTCGTCGACGGCATCAGCGGCTTCGGTGACCTTGTTCTTGGTCTCTTCGTCGATCTTCTCGCCGTTCTCGTCCAGGAACTTGCGGGTCTGGTAAGCAGTGTTTTCCGCGTTGTTGCGGGTCTCCTGCTCTTCACGACGCTTCTTGTCTTCCTCAGCGTGTGCCTCGGCGTCTTTCACCATCCGATCGATTTCCTCATCGGACAGGCCGGAGCCTTCCTGGATCTTGATGGTGTTTTCCTTGCCGGTGCCCTTGTCCTTCGCGGAAACGGACACGATACCGTTGGCGTCGATGTCGAAGGTGACTTCCACCTGTGGGACACCGCGTGGAGCTGGGGCGATACCACCGAGTTCGAAGGATCCCAGCAGCTTGTTATGCTGCGCCATCTCGCGCTCGCCCTGGAAGACCTGGATCTGTACGGAAGGCTGATTGTCTTCCGCGGTGGTGAAGGTCTCGGACTTCTTGGTTGGGATGGTGGTGTTGCGCTCAATGAGCTTGGTCATCACACCGCCCTTGGTTTCGATACCCAGCGACAGTGGGGTGACATCCAGCAGCAGAACATCCTTGACGTCACCGCGCAGGACACCTGCCTGCAGGGCAGCACCGGAAGCAACGACCTCATCTGGGTTGACGCCCTTGTTTGGCTCCTTACCGGTCATTTCCTTAACCAGTTCAGCGACCGCTGGCATACGGGTGGAACCACCGACCAAAACGACGTGGTTGATGTCGCCGATGCCCAAGTCTGCGTCTTTGATGACTTGGTTGAATGGCTTCTTGGTGCGGTCCAGCAGATCCTGGGTGATCTTCTGGAATTCGGTGCGGGTCAGGGTCTCGTCCAAGAACAATGGGTTCTTGTCACCGTCGACGGTGATGTATGGCAGGTTGATCGATGCCTGCTGCGCCGAGGACAACTCGATCTTGGCTTTTTCAGCAGCCTCACGCAGACGTTGCAGAGCCATTTTGTCCTTGGTCAGGTCAATACCATTGGTCTGCTGGAACTTCTCTGCCAACCAGTCGACGATGCGCTGGTCCCAGTCGTCGCCACCCAGGCTATTGTCACCAGCGGTAGCAACTACCTCGACGACGCCGTCGCCGATTTCCAGCAGGGAGACGTCGAAGGTGCCGCCACCCAGGTCGAATACCAGGATGGTCTGCTCTTCCTTACCCTTTTCCAGGCCATAAGCCAGTGCAGCAGCGGTTGGCTCGTTGACAATACGCAAGACGTTCAGGCCTGCGATCTGGCCGGCTTCCTTGGTGGCCTGACGCTGTGCGTCCTCGAAGTAAGCAGGAACAGTAATAACAGCGTCGGTGACGTCTTCACCCAAGTAAGCTTCCGCGTCGCGCTTCAGCTTCATCAGGGTGCGAGCCGAGATTTCCTGTGGGGTGTACTTCTTGTCGTCGATTTCGGTGGTCCAGTCAGTACCAATGTGGCGCTTGACCGAACGGATGGTGCGATCAACATTGGTAACCGCCTGGTTCTTGGCGGACTGACCAACCAGGATCTCGCCGTTCTTTGCAAAAGCGACGATCGATGGGGTGGTGCGAGCGCCTTCCGAGTTCGCGATAACCTTCGCTTCTCCGCCTTCCAAGACGGAAACAACGGAGTTCGTGGTTCCGAGGTCAATACCTACTGCGCGTCCCATTACTGAATTCTCCTTAGTGCGAATTGTGAGTGCGAATTACTTGAAATTACTGAACTTGATTGCCAGTGACTCAACTACAAGCGAGACTGTAGCAGACGGTTTTTTGTCATGCCAACTTTCTTGAGTCGAGCCCACTCACCTTTCATAACCAATCCTGCTCAGGTTTTATTCCGGGCACGGAAAAACCGCGAAAAACCCCACGAAAAGGGTGAAAAATCACACGTTTCTAAAATTCCCATCACAGTCAGAAGTGTGAGTAGAGTAGCCGATAGGTGGCATAAGTAACTGCCATATTCTCCGTACACATTGCTTCTCAAATACGCACGAGCGCCCGAAGTCAGCCAGATTTCCCGGTGCTTCCAGGGCTAATTGAGACCTCGATAACCGAGAACAACTGAGAAGGACAAATAATGACTGCAAACGACACTGCTTATACTCCCCCACAAGACAGCCAAGACGTCGAGGCTTGCGTCGACGCTGCAGTAGAGCGCGCGCATGAGTGGCTGAAGGTCACCAAGGGCGAGTCCTCGCGTTCCACTGAGCAGCTCGCAGACATGGTGCGTGACCCGGATGGTGTCAGCTTCACCATGGACTTCGTCGACCGCGTCATGCGCCCGGAAGACAATAAGGTAGCCGCACAAGCACTGGCTGAGCTGGCAGAGTCCCCAGAATTCCTGAGCAAGATCGACGCTCTCATGGTCGGCGCCGGCGGCTTTTTCGGCCCAATCCTGCCTAACCTGGTTATGCCGGTCGCTCGTCGTCGTATGCGCCAGATGGTCGGCCACCTGGTGTTGGATGCAGAGTCCGACGCCCTGAACAAGATGCTGGACGACGCAGCTGAGCGCGGCCAGGATCTGAACCTGAACCTGCTGGGTGAAGCCGTACTGGGTGAAGAAGAAGCCAAGTCCCGCTTTGACCGCACCATGGAATTGGTGCGTAACCCACGCGTTACTTACGTTTCGGTTAAGGCTTCTTCGCTGTGTGCCCAGCTGAACCACTGGGATCACGATGGTTCCGTGGAGCGTTTGAAGGACCGTCTGCGTCCGATGTACCGCGAGGCCATTAGCCGCAAGCCGCAGGTCTTCATCAACCTGGACATGGAGGAATACCATGACCTCCACCTGACCATCCGCTTGTTCAAGGAACTCCTTTCCGAAGACGAGTTCAAAAATCTGGAAGCTGGCATCGTCGTCCAGGCATATTTGCCGGATGCTTTCGAAGCTTTGCAGGAACTTGCAGAATTCGCAGTTGAGCGCGTGAAAAATGGTGGTGCTCCGATCAAGGTGCGCATCGTCAAGGGCGCCAACCTGTCGCTGGAGCGCGTTGAGTCCGAGGTACACGGCTGGCCACTGGCTCCTTACCTGTCCAAGGCAGAAGTCGATGCCAACTACATCCGTCTGCTGGACTACATCCTGCGTGAGGAATATGCCGACGCCATCCGCATTGGTGTTGCTTCCCACAACCTGTTCACCATGGGCTTGGCCGTAGAACTGGCCGAGAAGCGTGGCGTATCCCGCCAGATCGATGCCGAGATGCTGGCTGGTATGTCCCCAGCACAGGCCAAGGCTGTCCACGACGTCGTCGGTCGCCAGATCCTGTACACCCCAGTTGTGCACATGAAGGACTTCGACGTTGCCGTGTCTTACCTGGTGCGTCGTCTGGAAGAAAACGCCGAATCGCAGAACTTCCTCTATGCTCTGTTCGCGCCGGACGAAGCCAGCGACAAGGGCAAAACCCCAATGCAAGATCAGCAGGAACGCTTCCATGCGTCCGTGCGTGATCGTTGGAAGACCTTCGCTGGCCAGCGTCGCCAGCAGGACCGCAACAATGAAACCGGCCGCCAGACCCCGAACACTGGCCGTTTCATCAACGAGCCAGACACCGACCCATCTCTGCGCGCGAACCGCGAATGGGCTTTGGAAGCATTGGCGTCCAACCCAGGCGAGCACGGCGTCAAGTCCGTCACCGAAACCTCCGAGGTTGATGAGGCCATCAACACCGCAGTGGGTCTTGCCGACGACTGGGCAGCCCTATCCGGCGCTGAGCGCTGCGAGGTCCTGAACTCCATCGGCGATGAGCTGGCGAAAGCCCGTGGCAAGCTGATTTCCGTCGCTGCGTGGGAAGCTGGCAAGGCCGTCGATCAGACGGACCCAGAAATCTCTGAGGCCATCGACTTCGCTACGTACTACGGCCAGCAGGCTATCGCGCTGGATCGCACCCAGTCGGTATTCACCCCGAACAAGCTGACCGTCATCGTTCCGCCATGGAACTTCCCAATCGCGATCCCAGTCGGCGGTATCACCGCTGCTCTGGCTGCTGGTTCCGCGGTCATCATCAAGCCTGCTCCGCAGGTAGTGCACTGTGCGAAGGTCGCCGTCGACGCCGTGCGCGCCGGCCTGGAAGCCGCTGGCCAGAACCCTGACCTGGTACAGCTGGTCAACGCCGACGAAGGCGAAGCTGGTAAGCACCTGATCTCGAACGACAAGACGGATGCTGTCGTTTTGACCGGCGCATCCGATACCGGTGCGCTGTTCCGTTCCTGGAAGCCGGAGATGAACATCTACGCCGAGACTTCCGGTAAGAACGCCATGATCATCACCCCTGCCTGCGACCCAGACTTGGCTGTGCAGGACCTCTACAAGTCCGCCTTCGGCCACTCCGGCCAGAAGTGCTCGGCATCCTCGTTGGCGATCCTGGTTGGTTCGTTGAAGGATTCCGACCGCGTCAAGAACCAGCTGGTTGACGCCGTCAAGACTCTGAAGCCAGGCTTCGGTACTGACATCTCCGTCACCATGAACGGTCTGGTCGAAGAGCCAACCGAGAAGCTCTACCGCGGCCTGACCTACTTGGAGCCTGGTGAGAAGTGGCTGCTGAAACCAGAGAAGCTGAACGAAGAAGGCACCCTGTGGTCGCCTGGTATCCGGGACAACGTGCAGCCGGGTTCCTGGTACCACCAGAACGAGTGCTTCGGCCCAGTCCTGGGCATCATGTACGCCGAGACCCTGGAAGAAGCCATCGAATGGCAGAACTCCACTGGCTATGGCCTGACCGGCGGCATCCACTCACTGAACGACGACGAAGTCGAGTACTGGATGGAAAACGTCGAGGTTGGTAACGCTTATGTCAACCGCGGCATCACCGGCGCTATCGTGCAGCGTCAGTCCTTCGGTGGTTGGAAGAACTCCGTGCTGGGACCTGGCGCGAAGGCTGGTGGACCAAACTACGTCCGTCAGTTCGGTACCTGGTCCGAGGGCAAGTTGGAACACCACAAGGTGGAAATTTCCCCACGGATCACTCGTCTGCTCAAGGATCTGTCCGAGCGCTTGGACTCGCAGCTGTCTGACGACGACATCAACTGGCTGTGGCGCGCTGCCGAGCTGGATGCCAAGAACTGGCACAACGAGTTCGGCCGCTCCAACGACTACACCGGTCTGGTATCGGAGGCCAATATCTTCCGCTACCGCCCATTCTGGGAGCGCCTGCGCGTGCGCGTCGGCAAGGGCTACAAGCCACGCGAGGTAGCACGCCAGGTCCTGGCTTCCGAGATCACCGGCGTGAAGCTGAACATGTCTGCAACCCGCGAGATCGCCGAAGAGCTGCAAGACATGGGCTTCGAATGCCAGGTCGCTAACACCAACGAGTTCGCTGCTGAGCTCGGCGGTGTGCCATCGACCCGCGTTCGTGCTATCGGTGAGGTAGAGCCAGAGGCTTACCGTGCGGCCGTGAAGTCCGAGTCCGTCATCATTGACTGGGAAGTTCTTGCCGACGGCCGTCGCGAGCTGCTGCCTTACCTGCTGGAGCAGGCTGTGTCTGTGACGATGCACCGCTTCGGCATCGTCCGCCCAACCGGCCACATCCAGCGTTAAGTTCATGCGCTAAGTTAGCTGCGTAGACTTCGCAACGCCCCGGTACCCTCCGGGGCGTTTTTGTTTGCCCTAGTAAGTTATAGTCAACGTTGTGACTAACCACGATGACACTTCTGCCAGTGCCAGCAGCGAAGGCCAACCAGCCGAAATGGCATCACGCCCTGCCAGCCCGGCCAACCAGATCACCGCGAATGATGGCGCGGCACCAGAGCCCGGGCTGAGCAACATTACGCCAGACCGGAAAACCCCTGTGGTAGTCGAGGATGTAGACCGCTCTGTCATCTGGGCACGTGATGGTAAAACTATGGCGGCATGGGCATGGCGGATGATTATCTCTATCGCTGCCCTGGCGCTGGCTCTGGTCATCGTGTACTTCGCCTGGAGGGCGATCCTTCCCGCGATTCTGGCAGTTTTGGTGACTTCCTTGTTGGCACCAGTGGCAAAGCTGCTGAAGGCCGCGAAGTTCCCACCAGCTTTAGCCGCTTTAACCACGTTGTTGGGTTCTATCGGTGCAGTCGTCGGTGTTTTTGCCGCTATGGGCCCGACGATTCGCTCCCAGGGCTCTGCGCTGGTCAATGAGGCGGAAAATGGCGCGCGCGAACTGCTGTCCATGACGGACCGGCTGCCATTTGAGGTAGACGTCAGCAAGGTTTCGGAATTTTCCGATAGCATTGTGAAATTCTTGCGCAATCAATCTGGCACTATCGCTTCGGGCCTGGTCTCGGGCGTCTCGGTGGCCAGCACGCTGGTCATCACCATCGTGATCATGTTCGTGCTGACGTTCTTTTTCCTCAAAGACGGTTCGAAGTTCCTGCCGTGGCTGCGCCAATACACCGGCCACGATATCGGCTGGCATGCCACGGAGTTACTGACCCGCGTCTGGAACACCCTCGCAGGTTTCCTCCGTACCCAGGCGGTGGTTTCGTTTGTCGATGCCATCTTCATCGGTTTGGGCTTGTGGATCCTGAATGTGCCACTAGCATTTGTACTAGCGACAATTACATTCTTCGCTGGCTTCATCCCCATCATCGGCGCTATTACTGCCGGTACCTTAGCCGTCATAATCGCACTGGTGTCCAACGGTTTGACCAATGCTCTACTGGTTTTGGGCTTGATTATCTTGGTGCAGCAGCTGGAAAGCAACATCTTGCAGCCGGTACTGCAGTCGCGCTCGATGGGTCTACACGCCGCAATCGTGTTGCTGTCTATCACTTTGGGTTCTGCTCTGGCTGGCATTATTGGCGCGTTCTTGGCGGTGCCAATTGCCGCTACCGTCGCGGTAATTATGCGTTACCACTCGGAGATGGTGGGACTGCGTGCCGGTGACCTGACCATCGACGACATTGAAATCGCTTCCAGTGAGGACGACGAGGATGCAAAATCGTCGTTATCTGCCTTCGTCAAGGTGAAACAGGCGCTCACGGATATGGTTACTCGTGCGCGCAAGACTCGCCAAGCAACCAACAACTAGCCATTAAGCAGTTAAGCTCGGCACCATGACTGCCCATGCATCGACAACTCGTACATCTCGTTCTAGCCTGCCGACGATTCTCCTCGACTGTGATCCTGGTATCGATGATGCCTATGCGCTGTTTTATCTGTCTGCGCTGCACCACACACGCGAAATCAATTTGGTTGGCGTAACCACCACCGCCGGGAACACGACAGTGGAAAACACTGCCCGCAATGCCGCTTGGGTGCTTGGCCACTGCTCCCCGACTGCTCCTCGGGGTGCGCCAGCAGGTGCCACGTCAATGCATTCGGCCGCAATCCGCCCAGTCCCGGTCGCCATGGGCCATCCCGCCCCGCTGGAGCTCGAGCTGGAAACTACTCCGGAAACCCACGGGCTAACTGGCTTGGGTTATGCCACCAGCACCTGGCCGGGAACCGCGGGTAGCGATGCCCCTGGCCACGCAGTGCGCTTGGGCTCACAGTGGCAGGATATTTGGGAGCATGCGCTACGTACGCATGACGACGTCCACCTGATCGTTACCGGCCCTGCCACCAATGCCGCAATATTTGCGCAGGAGCACCCAGAGCTGTTCGCGAGGTTTTCTGCCATCACGGTGATGGGTGGTTCTCTCAATTATCCGGGCAATACGACCCCAACTGCCGAGTGGAATTTCTGGGTCGACCCCCACGCGGCACAAAAGTTATTCGAGGTTACCCCGGTTCCAATCACCCTGTGCTCCTTGGGCGTGACCGAGCAGATGCTGCTCACCCCGGCACGGCTGCGGGAGCTACAAAATCAGATGCCCGGCACCACGTGGTCTGGGCTGTTTGAAGAAATCACGCGGTTTTATTTTGAATTTCACGATGGCGTCGGCGAAGGCTACCAGGCACAGATTCATGATTTGCTCACGGTCATGATCGCTGTGGGTGCCGTCGATACCGTCAGCACGAAAACGCGCGTGGCTGTCGAGGCGGAATCCGAGCTGTTCCGTGGCACCAGCGTGGCGGATTTTAAAAACCATTGGGGCCGGGAGCCCAACGCTCGAGTGATCCGTGAGGCAGATATTTCGGCTGCTTTCGCCGAGCTTAACCGTGCCGCACGACTGGCCGCGGGTTACCTGCGCTGAAATAAAATCTACTAAGCTTGAGCGTCATGAACTCGCAGGATCACGGATACAACAAATACAGCGCCTACGATAACGACGGGCTGCCGAAGCAGGATTATTCGAAATATTCGAACAATTCCGGTTATTCTTTCGATGCTGCTAACAATACTGGGAGCTATTCCGCGCATGATGCCGGACAGTACAGCCCTGCAGAGCACAACAACTATGGCTACCAAGGCCAAGGTATGCAGCAGAATATCCAGTATGGTGATCCCCAGCTGCCGTACCCTGGGTACAAGCAAAAATCTATGTTGTTGTCCGCGATTTTGGCCTTTTTCTTAGGCACGCTCGGCGTACACAATTTTTACCTGGGTAATAAGCAAAAGGGTATTATCCAGTTGGTGATGCTCGTGATGGGCTATGCAACAGCGATTATTTTGATCGGCATTCCAGTGCTCTTGGCTCTGCATCTCTGGGTGTTCGTGGAGTTTATTCTCATTCTGACCCGCAGCGGTGGCTACGGCACCGATAATAACGGCGTGCCGCTGGACTAGTTCTCAGTAGCAGCCGCTACACTATTGCACGATATTGCACGATCAAGTCGTCCTTCGGCACGATTTGTTGTCCGCCCTCCCGAGGTGACATAGGGATACCGGGCGGATTTGCGTGTGTAAATAGCATCGGCCCACCACAGCCTGTGCATTGTTGATCCGCTAGAAGTTGATCCGCTAGAAACGAGTATTCATGTCACCTGCGAAATCTTCGTCCTCATCTTCCCCCTCCTCCCGGTCCTCTTCCCAATCCTCTGGCAGTCCCACCCGTAACGCCCTAATCCTGCGCTGGTTGGGTGTCGCCGCCATTACCGCAACCTGGCTGATCCTGGTCTTTGCGCGCCCCACGGAATGGGAATCCGTCGGCTCCACCGCCGCGTTGTTCACCATGGGCGGATACTTGCTCGGCACTGTTTTGCTGCTGATTTCCACCGTGCCGTATATCCCGGCGCGCACACTCGCGATCATTCCGGTCGCGTTAGTGCTTAATATTCTCGTCGGCCAGATCATCGGCGCCTCTGGTATTCCGCTGTACCTCGATGCCGTCGGCACGGTGCTCATCGCGGCTCTCGCCGGGCCGTATGCGGGCTTGGCGACGGGCGCTCTGAGCAACCTCATCTGGGCTTTGCTTGCCCCTGCTGCCCTGCCATTCGCAGCGGGTTCGGCTGCCGTCGGCTGGATGTCCGGTGTGGCCATCCATAAATTTGGGGCATTCCGACAGCTGTGGCGCTTGATTGTCTCTGCTGCGATCATCGGCATTATCGCTGGTGCGATCGCCGCACCCGTCGCCGCCTTCGTCTACGGCGGTACCGCCGGTGTGGGTACCGGCGCGGTGGTGTCCTTGTTCCGCGAGATGGGCCAGTCGCTGTTGGCGTCGGTGACGTTGCAGTCGTTCATCTCGGACCCGCTGGATAAGATTTTGGTGCTGCTCATCGTCTGGGCTGCCTGGAAGGCATTGCCGAAGCGCACCCTGCGCCAGCTGCTTCCTCCGCAACACCGCGATGAAGCAGAGCACAGCTAGTACCGCTCAGGTGCCCGTCGGCAAGCCAATGCATTTTCTGCATCCGCTCACGGTCATCATTATTGGCGTGTCCGCGTGGGTGGCTGCCTTATCTATTTCCTGGCCGCTGCTGCACGCCGCGCTCATTGCCTTGGGTTGGCTCGCGGGCATTGCTGGTTCGCGCAGCTTAGCGGTCCCGGCGACGTCCATCGCGTTATCCATTCCCGCGGGGTTGTCGATGCTGCTGGTGCACGCCCCGCACGGCGAACACCAGATCGCACCGTTGCTCACTTCCGACGGGCTGGTTACCGCGGGTGAACTCGCGCTGCGTTTCTGCGCGCTCATGACGTCCCTGCTGGCAGCTATGGCGAATGTACACATCCCGGATCTGCTGAAAGCTCTCCAGCACCTCGGCCTGCACCATTCCGTCGTCTATGTTTTGGGCGCTTCGTTGCAGCTGCTCCCGCAGGCCAGCGCTTTAATCAGCGAAGTCGCCGCCGCCAACCGCTTAGCTGGGCGCAAAGTCACCCTCACCACCGTGATTCCCCGCATGATCATCCCCGTGATCACCCGTCTTTTAACCCGGGGCGCCGACCGTGGAATCGCTCTTCAGGGCATGGGGTACGACGCACCTGGCCGGCGGACTGTGCTTTACCCGGTCCGCGCACACCGCTGGGAGATCTTATTGCGACTCATCTTCCCCGCCGCAGCCATCGGGTTGGTGGTGCTCGCATGGATATAAACGCGCTACACCGGCAGGTCTGCACCGAAAAATTCAGCCACATCATGCTTGCCGACGACTACAGTGTCGACGACCATGGCTCCGAAAAGCACGGCGGCGAAACCACTGATCCCGCAAACAATGACGCCTGGCAGATCGCCCACGCTTATTACGAATTTCTGCGCGCTGAATCTGCACCGGCTCCCCGTGTTGTGATGCTGGGTTATGAGATCGGCTCGGTGGTCTCACACCAGCGCGACACGGTCATCGAAGAAATCGCGCAGCCCATGGAGCAGCAAGGGATTTCAGCTGCAAACATGGAACCACGCTGCCGAGAAATTTTGCGCCAGCTCGGGCTCGAAGAATTCGCGCATGCTCACCCCGCGCAGCTCTCGGGTGGGCAGACCCGGCGGATGCTGGTGGCCAGTTTTTTAGCTGCCTGCCCGGATGTCATCATCGCCTGCGAACCCGCAGCGGGGCTAGATCCAGATTCCGCCCAGGCGGTCTTAGCTGCGCTGCGGGAATTCGCAGTAAGCGGTGCAGGGATGGTGTTGTGCCTGGATTATCAGCGTTCCGCCAATCCCGAGCTCTTCCGTCTGTCCCGTCTCCGTCTGCCCCGTCTCCAGCCCGGCGCCATCGTCGCGGAGTGGTCCGGAATCCGCGCCCGTCGTCGCACGCCGAAGCGACGCTGGTGGCAGTTTGCGAAAACCACTAATCCCGCACACGAGTTTTCTAGTGCGCCGGTGGATCTTCAGGCTCGTGCCGGTGCGGTGTGCTGGTTACGCGGGGATAATGGCACCGGAAAAACCACCTTGCTGCGGCAACTCGCTGGCATCAGCACAGATACCTCCCCACATACCGGCCCGGGCACTAACCCAGATGCCCACGCCGAACCCAACCCCAAAGCAACGGTCTCACTGGCTTTGCAGGATCCGGCAGCACAGGTGCTGGATGCGTCGGCAAGCACCATGCTGGACGACGACACACTCTGGGAAATCATCAGCCCCCACCCGGATACCACCACGCACCCTTCCCCAGAGCTCACCGGCGATACGCACCCGTTGGATCTCAGCCCTTCACAACTGCGCTTGCTGCAGGTGGCTGCGGTATTCGCGCTACGTCGGCAGGTGGTGTTACTCGATGAACCTGATGTGGGGCTCACCCCGGCTGATCGCAAGCGGCTGCACACCCTGTTGCACGAATGCCTTTCCGGTGGAGCGGCGGTGATCATGACCTGCCACGATCCCTCGTTATTACAGGATGTGGCAACGTACGCGGAGGTTACCGAAGCAAAAATCGCGCGAGCATCCGGCTAGGACGTAGGGGTAGGGCATCCGGCTAAGATGGCGGTATGAGCACCCCGTTCAATCAGAGTGATGCGTCGATGCGCCTGTCGGATGCAGACCGCGACCAGGCGATGAACGCCCTGGGACACGCCTTAGCGGAAGGCCGTTTGCAGATCGACGAATTCGATGACCGGTGCGCGGCCGTCGCCCAGGCGCAATACCAGCGCGACCTGGATCAGGTATTCGTGGATATCCCGTTTACGCAGCAAGCCACCGGCGGCGCCGTCGAGAAGTACTATTCCGAATCCCAGGTGCAGCGCGCACGGGAGGCCGCGAAGAAGCCGCGGCTGGGCACGTCGATTCTGACGTCCCTGGCGGGCATGATCGCGTTTCCGGGCTTCGTCGCGTTGGCTTTCGAGGCGGGAAGCACCGGCACTGCGGTGTTGTTCGGCGGCTTAGCGATGCTGAGTGCATTCGTGGTTCCGGCGATTTGGATCGCACTGTATGTCATGCAGATCGGCCCGGATTCCTGGCACCGCCCGTCACCGGCGCAATTGGAGCGGCAGCGTCGCAAAGAAATCCGCGCTGCAGAGGCTGGGCGTCGCGCAGAGCAAAAGGAATTGACGCGCCAGCAGTGGGCGGAGCGTCGGGCGCAGGCTGCGGAATTGAGCGGGGATGCGATGAACATGGCGCGCGAACAGTTGCACAAATGGAAAAACCGTTAGCGTTTTTGGCAAGATAGAGGAATGAGTCATCCACGTCACCCTGCGCGCATTTTTGATCAATCCGACAAGATCAAGAATATGGCCTACGCGATCCGCGGCCCCGTCGCAGATTTGGCCGAGCGCATGGAGGCGGACGGCCACCGCATCCTGAAGCTGAACACAGGCAACCCGGCGACGTTCGGTTTTGATGCCCCGGATGTGATCATGCGGGATATGATTTCCGCGCTGCCCACCGCGCAGGGTTATTCCACCTCAAAGGGCATTGTTCCGGCGCGCCGGGCGATCGTCACCCGCTATGAGTTGGAGGATTTCCCAGCGTTCGATATTGACGATGTCTTTTTGGGCAATGGGGTTTCTGAACTGATCACCATGACCACCCAGGCGCTGCTGAACGACGGCGACGAGGTACTGATCCCGGCCCCGGATTATCCGTTGTGGTCTGCGGCCACCTCCCTGGCTGGCGGTACCCCGGTGCACTACCTGGGCAATGAGGACGACGGTTGGAACCCGGATATTGAGGATCTGAAGTCCAAGATCACCCCGAAAACCAAGGCGCTGGTGATCATCAACCCGAATAACCCCACGGGCGCGGTCTATTCGCGTGAGGTTTTGCAGCAGCTGGTAGATACTGCCCGCGAGCACCAGTTGCTTTTGCTTTCCGACGAGATCTATGACCGGATTCTTTACGACGACGCCAAGCACATTTCCACCGCGTCCTTGGCACCGGATCTGGTGTGCATTACCTTTAATGGTTTGTCGAAGGCTTACCGTGTGGCCGGCTACCGTGCAGGCTGGATGGTGATCACGGGGCCGAAGCGGAATGCTTCTGGTTTGATCGAAGGCTTGGAGATGCTGGCGGGCACGCGTTTGTGTCCGAATGTGCCAGCGCAGCACGCGATCCAGGTGGCACTCGGTGGGCAGCAATCGATTTACCAATTGACCGGCCAGGGCGGGCGGTTGTTGAAGCAACGGGATATCGCTTACGAAAAGCTCAGTGAAATCCCGGGCGTATCCGTCGTCAAGCCAAAGGGTGCATTGTACTGCTTCCCGAAGTTGGACCCGAATGTGCACGAAATTCATGACGACGCGAAGCTGATGCTGGATATTTTGAAACAAGAAAAGATTCTGATGGTGCAGGGCACAGGCTTTAACTGGCCGCACCCGGATCACTTCCGCGTGGTCACGCTACCGTGGGCGTCACAGCTCGAGAATGCGATTGAGCGCTTGGGTAATTTCTTGGCTAGTTATCGGCAATAGCATGGTTCTTTCGCTTGTCCCGCCAGATCGCTACCGGGAAATTGAGGACCAGCAAACCGATAAATGAGCCAGCAAAAGCCATCACGGTGCCGATACCTTGTTGGCTTGCCACTCCGAATGATTCCAAATACGCTTCGCCGAAAGCAATTCCCGATGACATCGCAAGCGGTGCGAGAAAGCCACCCAATAGGGGGATCGCGCACCACATGTTAATCATGATGGAAACTCCCCCTACGCTCAGAATGCACAGCGCAATCTGCCAGTACGGATAGGTTCCCGGAAAAAATCCCGCTCCTTCTAAACCTGGGCTAGCCGACCAGCTTAACCAGGCTGCAGCAAGCACAGGCCCCAAAATGAAACCAGCGAACCAACGGCTCAATAAAAATACGGAAAACGGCCATTTCAGTTGGTCTATGATATTTCGGTTCTCTACAGAGAAACGGAAAGCAAGATATAACGCCAACAAAGCAGCTGCAGTAGGCAAAACAACCGCAAATCCTGCGATATTGATAAA